>Ga0209992_10000060_pt1 | contig 160588 bp, 128 predicted proteins | sample 2SBtaG_2_FD_182564 | JGI IMG/M metagenome (GOLD analysis project Ga0209992, IMG submission 182564) | Deep subsurface microbial communities from Kolumbo volcano to uncover new lineages of life (NeLLi) - 2SBTROV12_ACTIVE470 metaG (SPAdes)... | ecosystem: Environmental > Aquatic > Marine >... | reverse complement strand
TCTACGCGGCGGGCGCTCTGTTCGGCGTGGTGGACATCTACGACGGCGTGCTGGTCCAAGGGCGACTGCCGGAGTGAGCTACCAGATGACCTCGACGTCGCAGGCCGCTCAGGAGCGTCGAACTCCCGGGGTCGGCCAGTACACCTGACGCTCGCTCGGAGCCCCAGCCGGGTACGCGCCGGAGTGGCTCTGGATTCACCGGCACCAGCTTCACCACCGGCTTGCCCGCCCGTGCGATCACGATCTCCTCGCCCGCCTCGGCCCGCTTCAGGAGCTCAGAGAGCCGCGTCATGGCCGCCAGGACGTTGAATTGTGACATGGGTCCACAGTAGGCCCAGCCGCACCCTGGGTCACCCCCTTGGCTAAGGCCCCTGGTCCTCCGGGATCTTGTCCTCTGGCACCAGCGGAATCACCCGCTCGATCTCCAGGTTCAGCTCGTCCCACAGCCCGATGATCTCGGGATCCGTGCTGTCGTAGACGTCGTCCTGCTCGAGCGGATCGCTGTCCCGGCGGTAGAACTCCTTCTCCCCGTACTTCCAGCGGTACTGCAGCTTGGTCAGGCCGACCTGGAGGGACATCATGATGCCCAGCCGGGCGTCGGAGATGGTGTGGATCGGCCGCTCGTCGCGAGCCAGACCGACCGGCTCGCCGGTGACCACGCCGGGGATCGGCTCCCCCATGGCCTCGAGGATGGTGGGGGCCAGATCGATGTGGGTGGTCGGCTCGGACCAGACCCCCGGCGTCAGCCCCTTGGCCCAGAAGAACGCCAAGGCGTCGTTCTCGCCGTAGTGCATCGTGTAGGCGTGGGTGTGGAGGTCGTGCTCCCAGAACTGCTCGCCGTGATCGGACCAGACCACCACCAGGGTGTCGTCGAGCGCCCCGTGAGCGTCCAGTCCTTCGAACAGGCCCTTGAAGATGTCGTCGGTGTACCGGACCGTGCCGGTGTAGCGCACGTCGAGGTGGGCCGAGAGCAGCGCCTGCTCTTCTGGGGAGAGGTCTGGCCACATCTTCATCACGTCGTAGGTGTCGTCGCGATCCGTCAGGTCCCAGGGGAGCTCCTCGAGCTCGTCGAGACCTTCGAGGTACTCCGGCGGCGGATCGTAGGGCACGTGGGCGTCGCGGAAGTGGATGTGGAGGAACCAAGGGTCCCCTGAGCGCTCCATGTCATCCAGCAGTTCCAGGCCCATGCCGGCCATCTCTTCGCCCGGAGAGTAGTGGCCGCCCTTGACCCGGTCGTAGCCCTGGGCCGTGTTCCAGTCCTCGCCGATGTAGCTGTTGGAGCTGGCCAGCCCGGTCTGCCACCCCGCGTCTCGCAGCCAGACGGGGAGCTGGGGGTGTCCATCGGGCAGGGCCTTGCGTCGGGCCTTGTTCAAGGCCGGGATGAAGGCCATGTCGGTGTTCGAGCGGCCCCCGAAGACACAGATGGCAGACGGGTAGGTCCAATTCGAGCAGGACCGATGGTCGTCGAGGGGCACGCCCTCGGCCATCAGCTGGTCCAGGAAGGGCGTCAGCTTGCGGTCGCCGTAGCGCCCGACGTGGTCCTTGCGCAGCGTGTCGATCGACAACATGAGCAGGTTCCGGGGACCCTCTCGTGGGAATTCCAGGAACGAGGTGACCGGCGGCGGCGGGCCCTTGACGTCGTCGTCGTCGCAGGCCACCAGGCCGATGAGCGCGAAGATCAACATCGTTCAGGTCTCCGGGACGCTCACAACATGCCCCAGAAGGCAGCGACTCCCAGACCCGCGAAGGGCTGGGAGGTCGTGCGAGATCGTGCGAGAGCACGACTCTGGGCAGGTCGGCCTAGAAGTAGTACCGCGCGACCAGGCCGGAGTAGTACCGGAACTGGATCAGGCTGTAGTACGACCGGATCACGTTGAAGTTGATGCCGGGCTCGATCTGGATGGCGACCTCGAGGGGGAAGCTGTTCAGGGCGAGCTGGTAGCCGATGAGGCCGCCGGCGCCGATGGCCAGGTTCCGGTAGTACCCCAGGGTGAAGTCGACGTTGACGCCGACACCGAAGTACACGCGCTGCTCGGCGAACCCGAACTCCCAAGGCGGGGTCCAGAAGTCCTTCTCGACGTTGCCGCGAGCGTGGATGGAGAGGCCGTAGTAGCCAGGACGAATGCCGACGTACGCGGCAGCGCCGCCGTCGCCATCACCGGGCAGGATGTCGAGGGTGCCCCACTTCTTGAGCGTGACGGAGTAGGCGGGGTAGGTGAGCGCAACACCAACACCCATCTCCTTGTCGGCGACGGGCATGGCCGATGCGGTGTTCATGGCCAGCATGGCAGTAAGCAGCATCTGAAGAGACCTCCTAAGGAATCGCCGGGACCGTAACACAGGGGATCGGCTGTGCAAGACATGTCAAGACACTCTCCGGGGAAGCCACTGACGACTCTGTGGGTTGGAAAGTCTTGACACGTCCACAAAAACGCTGTGGTTGCGCCCCCTTAGCCCTCCCACGAGAAATGTAACGGCGCCCGTTTCATCGGTGTCGGGATGCAAAAAGCGCCGAACGGCGCGTGGATCTCCTGACCGGGGCGAATTCCCCCATCAGCGGCGCCAGACCTGGACCCTGCCGGTCTCGAGATCCTCGTGGGCGATCTCGTCCAGACCCCGGATCCACCCGAGCTGGGCACGGCCGAAGGGGTGTCCGATGCCCCCCACGTTCATGCACAGGCAGTCTCCGAGCCGCACGAAGCCGAAGGACTCGTGGATGTGCCCGCACACCAGGATCCCCCCCCGCTGCTCAGCCAGGCCACGGATCCACTCGCTGCCGACATGCTTCTGGGTACGCGGGACCCAGTCCAGCGGGGTCCGTGCGGGTGGACAGTGGGCCAGGATGATGTCCGACCGCGGGACCTTGGCGATCTGGGGCTCGTCGGGCCACTCATAGGGGAAGCTCTGGGCCGACTGGACCGAGCCCCCGATGCCGGCGATGCGGAGCTCCCCGATCTTGTGGCCCTTGCCGTCGATGTTTCCGTCGCCGTCCACATAGGGCAGGTCGTGGTTGCCGGGGACCCACACCACGGGCACGCCGACCCTGCGCACCCGCTCCAGGACCTTCTTGACGTCGGCGGCATACCGCTCGAGTCGGTCCAGGGTCCGCCGACCCTTGCGGCCAGCACAGGCCAGGTCACCCACCATCAGGATGCCGTCGACTCGCTCCCGACGCACGCGGTCCAGCACCCGGCTCAGGTTCTGCCAGTGGCTGTGTACGTCGCCCAGGATGGCCAGCTTGGTCATGGTGTTCCTGGCATGGGCCGCAGCTGCTCCATCAACGCCGCGGCCTCGTTGTACCCGATGTCGGGGAGGGCCACCTGGGTGCCTGCGACCCGGACCAGCAGCCGACCCAGGCCGTGGCGGCGCATCAACGGACCTTGGACCAGGTGCACGGACTGGACCTTGTCCCGGGCCAACAGCGACGTGCGCCGCCGCCAGAACCCCCGTCGCGACAGGACCACGTGGTCCGTCACCCGCCAGCCCTGGGCCCGGTGGTCCAGGTACTGGGCGAACCAGCTCAGGGGCACCAGGATCAGGGCCACGGCTCCCCAGGGCCCCACCGCCAGGATGCTGAACCCGGCCAGCGCGAGCGCCCGGCCGGTCGCCCCATAGAGCGATCGCCGCAGCGCCCGGGGGTGGGGGGGGTCCAGGGGGTCCACCCAGGCGTCGATGCCGGCGACCGGGATCGCGACCTGGCTCACCCGGCCCAGGTCCTCGCGGGGCACCATCGGAATCGACGCTTCGCTGCTCTGGTTCTCGTCGCGCATGGAGCCAAGGCCCGCCGTCTCGACGGACAGGGTGCCGTACCCGATCAGCCGCCGCAGGACGGGCTCGTCTGCCAGGGTCAGCTGGACCTTTTCTAGAGGGATCCGCGCCCGCCGGCGGGTGAACAGGCCGGACTCGGCTCGCAACTCGGTCCGGGTTCGGGTCAGCCGGTACTTCCAGTGCCGGGTCAGAGCCACGCTCACCGAGATGCCAAAGGACAGGGCAAAAGCCAGCACCACCAGCGCGAGCATCACCCCGAAGCCCAGGCCCGAAGCCCGCTCGACGGCCTCTTCGGGCTCCAGAAGCTCCAGGGCCTGGATCGCCACGCCCCCGAGCAGAGCCACCGTGCCCACCGTGCGCGAGGTCAGGCCATAGGCGACCAGCTCCGGCACCCCCACCTCGACCACCGGCTCCTCAGAGCGCTTCAAGACCGCTTCGGATTCTCGGCCGCGGAGCCGGTCCAGCTCGCCCATCAGGACGCCAGCAGCGTCTTCGGACAGGGCACTCAGCATGCCCTCGGTGCGCATCCCGCCCGCTGTCTCCAGCCGGACCTCGACCAGGCCAAAGGCCCGATGGGCCACGTTGCGGACCAGCTCGGCGTTCTGGATCCGTTCAGGGTCGATCACCCGGACCTGGCGATTGAGCAGGCCTTGCTTGATCTCCAGCCGGCCGGCGTGCACCCGGTAGCGCAGGGTGGCGAAGTGCACGATCGCGGAGATCACACCCAGGCCGGCGACGCCGGTGAGGCCCACGCCGACCCCGATCAGGTCTCCCCAGCCGCCGCCTCCGAAGACCGCGAAGAAGATCAACCACCAGAAGCCCTTGATCGCCCGCCAGATCCGAGGGCCCAGGTTGACCAGCAGCGAGCTCGGGTGCAGCGAAGACCACGGTGTCTCGGCCGCGACGGGGGCGTCAGACACCGTCGTCGCCACCTCGACGGGCCAGCTCGTCCCGCAAGGACTCCGCCGTCTGTTCGTCGAGGCCCGGGATCACCGCGTCAGCGCTCATGGTGGACGCGGTGTAGACCAGCAGGCTGGAGAGGCCGAAGAACCGCTCCAGCGGACCCTGGTGGGTGTCGACGTGCTGGATGCGGTTCAGGGGCACGCTGGTGCGGCGCCGGAACAGCACCCCCCGCTGGAGCAACAGGTCGTGGTCCCGGACGCCGTAGCCCAGGTAGCGCCAGGTCAGCCCGGGCCAGGCGATGGCCTGGATGACCAGCAGGGCGGCAGCGGCGAGCACGATGCCGACCGCGACCCAGGCCGAGAGCTCGGTGGCCACCTTGAGGGCGACCCCGGCCGGGACCACCAGCATCACTGTGGTGAAGCCGCTGCGCAGCACCCCGGCAAGGCGCCACAGGGTCACGGCGTCGGGGCTGACCTGGGTGAGTTCCACAGCCGTGAGCTAACCCCCGGGGGGCCCGGGTCACCCCCCTCAGAGCGGCGACGCCGCCTGTGCCAGCTCGCGGCACAGACGGCGTCCGGGTCGGAGTCGCGGCCTACTCGGGGCAGGCGGCGTCCATGTAGTCCACGTCCCAGCAGGACCGCTCGCCCAGGTTGTAGCCGGGGTGGCGGACCTCGCCGCTGCCCTCTTCGGTGACCAGGACCCAGGCGTCCTCGGCGGTGCTCGCGTCGTGGTAGGTCACGGCGTTGTCGCCCTCGTGGCGCCACCACGCCAGGAGGTCGCCAGAGTGCTCACCGGCGGTGGCGGCGATGCCGAACTCGGCGGTGCCTTCGCCGTCGGCGATCCACTCGACCACGCCCTGCAGCTCGCCGGAGCCGTTGTACAGATCCCACCAGCCCAGGTGGCCGGCGGCAGAGACGAAGCCAGCGAACCACACGGCGTCATCGAAGCGGCCGTCATCGCTGGTGACGCGCATCTCGGCCAGGTAGCCGACCAGCACGTAGGCCACGTTGAACTCCAGGTCGTAGGCCACGTCGTCGATGACCACGCTGTTGGTGGCCTGCCACAGGTTGTCCTCGAGCTGGACGACCTCGCCGTCCGTGGCGACACCGATGGCCGTCGACGGCGGCCCCACGACGGCGGCGGTCGCGATGCTGGCGCTTCCCACCATCAGGCTGCCGGCGATCACGTTGCCGTAGGAGCTGGCGGGGGGCGCGTTGGGGTCCGGGTCGCCCACCTCGGTCTCGTTGACCTGCAGGTAGAAAGCGTCCGGCTGGTCGGCCAGGTCGAGCTGCGTACCGGCAGCGGCGTCCATGTAGTCCTGGGCGCCGCTCAAGGCGGCGGCGCGGTCGATCAGCGCCAGCTCGGCGTCAGCGCCGTAGTCCACCTGGTCGAGGGTCGGGCCGGCGGCGGGCTCGGAGCAGGCCTGGAGAGCAACGAGGGAGACGACGGACAGGCTGGCGATGCGGTTCATGGAGAACTCCGGTGCAAGGGGTTGTTCGCACCGTTGGACCCGGCACCGCGCCGCTGGGCAAAGAGAATTGTTCAGGCGGCTTCCTCGAGCGCCGCGAGCTGATCCCAGAACTGCCAGGTCTCGGGTCGCAGGCGCCACAAGGTCCGGTAGCGGGCCACGAAGGCCTCGAAGGGCTGGGGGCCGGCCAGGGGCGTCAGCCGCAGCACCGGTCCATCGGGGCGGTCGTCGAGCAGCAAGCCAAGGATCGCCGCGCCGGCCTCGCGGCCCAGTGCATAGGCCGCATCGGGCCAGGCGATGCGGGTCAGGCCCAGGGCCGCGGGACGCGAGGACTCCCCGACGATGCGCCCAGGCCCGAGTCCGTCGCCAGTGGTGAGCAGCACCCCGCCCTCGGCCAGCACCGCCCGTGGCCGGTCCCCGGCCGAACCGACCCGCAAGTAGCGGACACCGAGCCGATCCTCCATCTGCCGGCGGCGAGCCTGGCCCCACCCTTGCGCCCCCTCCAGCGCATCGTCGGGCCGCTGAAAGGTGCGGACCTGGACCGGAATCCCGAGCCGATCCAGGACGATCGGCGGCAACCCGTGGGTGCCCAGGTGACCGGCGATCAACAGCACCGGCGTGCCGGCAGCCATCGCCGAGTGGACCGCGTCCAGCCCTTCCACGGCCACGTGGGCGGTCACCGTGCAACGGTCCAGGCGCGGGAAGACCAGGCGCTCGAGGCTCTGGCGCAGCTGGAAGCGTGCCTCCGCGACCGCGAGCCGACGGGCCAGGGCCGCGTCGGCGTGGGGCAGGGCCCGGGCCATGGCGTCGGCCACGCCCGGGCGACCGACCAAGGGAGCCCCGTCCGTGGCCCAACGGATCCACCTCAGGGACCGCCCTGGGGGCAGCGCCTGGAGCGCCGGTCCGAGGGCATCCCAGTACGCGCGGCGAGCCCAGAGACCGGTCAGGTGTCCCGGTTGTCGACTGGCGGACGGCGAAACTCGACCTCGAACTCCCCGGTGGTGCGCACGCTCGCCTGGGAGGCCCGCCGCTGGCCCGACGAGGTCGACATCGAAGCCGGCGGGGCTATCGCCCGACGACGCCTGCGGGGCCGCGTGCCCATCTGGGCCTTGAGCAGCTGCTTGACCGTGAGCGCCACGAGCGCCGGCGACGCGTTGTTGTGGAGCCAGTGGTCGACCTTGAAGTCGCTGCCGAGCCCGAGCTTCAGCTTCTCGGCGTCCACGCCTTCCGGCGCCGAGCCGTGCACCACCATCAGGCAGTCGCCGCCGTCCAGCTTGCGCATCCGCGTGCACAGCGACAGACCGTGGCCCTTTTTCTGATGGGTCGACGCCAGCACCACGTCGGGCTGCTGCTCTTCGAGCAGGTGCTTGATCTGCTTCATCGACTTGGGCATCACCAGGTCGAAGTCCACCCGCAGCACACGCGCGAAGAGTTTTCGGCGCGCACCCACAGGGTCGAGAAGGAGGAGGACAGGTCGGCTCAACGCCCTTCCTGGGCCGTGAACAAGCACGCACAGCGTACGATGCAAGTCGCCTGAGGTCCAAGTGGAAAAGCGGGAAAACCCTGTCAGGGATCCCCTGACACCGTACCAACGCAAGCTCTTTCTGCTGCTGGGCGTGGCGACGTTCTTCGAGGGCTACGACATGATCGCCCTCAGCCAGATCCTGCCCACGTTGCGTGAAGACTTCGGCATCAGCTTCGCCCAGGGCGCCACGATGGTCACGGTCATCAACATCGGCACCATCATCGCGTGGCTGCTCATCCGCAAGGCCGACCAGTGGGGCCGCAAGCGGGTCCTGATGATCACCATCGGCGGCTACACGATCTTCACCCTGTTGTCGGGCCTGGCCCCCCACGTCCTGCTGTTCACCCTGGCCCAGCTCGTGGCGCGCATCTTCCTGATCGGGGAGTGGGCCATCTCGATGGTCTACGCGGCCGAGGAATTCCCAGCCGAGCGGCGCGGCATGGTGCTCGGGGTGCTCCAGGGCTTCTCCAGCCTGGGGTCCGTGGTGTGCGCCGGCGTGGTGCCGATCCTGCTCACGACGCCCTACGGGTGGCGCACGGTCTACTTCGTCGGCGCCGTGCCCCTGGTCCTGGTGATGGTGGCGCGCCGCAGCCTGCGCGAGACCAAGCGCTTCGAGGAACAGGTCAGCACCGAGACCCGCCCGAGCCTGATGGCGTTCTGGAAGACCCCGTACAAGAAGCGCATGCTCCAGCTCGCGCTGATCTGGTTCCTGACCTACCTGTGCACCCAGACCGCGATCACATTCTGGAAGGAGTTCGCGGTCGCCGAGCGCGGACTGACCGACGGCCAGGTCGGGGCCAGCATCACCATCGCCGCCGTGGTCTCGATGCCCCTGGTCTTCGCCGCGGGCAAGCTGCTGGACGTGATCGGCCGGCGCAAGGGCGCGGTGCTGATCTACACGCTCACCAGCCTGGGCTGTGTGGCGTCCTACACCGCCCACGGCCACGCGCTGCTCACGGCGTCGCTGGTCCTCGCCATCTTCGGGGTCTCGGCGGTGCTGCCCGTCCTGAACTCCTACAACACCGAGCTGTTCCCCACCGAGCTGCGGGGCGACGCCTTCTCCTGGTCGAACAACCTGCTCGGCCGCATCGGGTACGTCACGAGCCCCCTGCTGGTCGGCGTCGCGGCGGGTTCGTGGGGCATCGGTCCGGCCATCGCCAGCACGGCGATCTTTCCCATGCTGGCCCTGGCGCTGATCTGGCTCTGGCTCCCCGAGACGCGGGGCAAGGAGCTCGAGGAGACGAGCGCGCTGTAGTCCTGGCGCTAGAAGTCCAGCCGATCGTTCTGGTGCGTCAGGATCTCGCAGTCCGAGCTGACCGTGGTGCAACACAGCAGACGGAAGCCGGCCGCGGCGTGCTTCTCGTCGAGCATGAACTGGTCACCCATCACCGCGTCGCCCTGGTCCAGCATGGCGGCGCACATGAAGCAGCCCCCATTGAGGCAGGAGAACGGAAGCTCCAGCTCATTGCGCTCGGCGGCGTCGAGCACGGTCTCGCCCTCGAAGCAGTCGATCGTGGTGTCCAGGCCCTCGACCTCGTTGTACAGGTGGAGCTGGTAGGTCTTGGTGTCGTCGGCCTGGGCGACCGTGGCAGCGGGGGCGATCCAGGCCGGCTTGGCCGGCTCGGCCTTGTCGAAGGCGTCGAAGAAGCCGTCGTCGAGCACCTGGGCCGCGGGCTTGTTGGCCTGGCTCCGCCGGCGGGGACGAGGGGCGTTGTCGAAGTCGTCCTCTTCTTCCTCGATGTCGTCGTCGTCCCACTTGCGGCCGCGCTTGCCGGCGTAGCTCTTGGTCGATGCCGACGTGGGGCGGGACGTGTCGACCCGCTCTTCTGGCCCCTTCAGGGCGCGCTTCAGCCTGTCACGAAGTCCCATGGCATCCTCATTTAGCCGATCGGATACGGGGCCGGCGACGTGAACGGCATCTTCCTCGGCATCTTCGGCGTCGCCTTCGTGACGGCCGCTCTGATGGGCAACTTCGACGCGGCCAGTCGGGGCCTCTTCGATGGGGCCCGCGCCAGTGTGGACCTGGCGATCGGCCTGATCGGGTACATGGCCTTCTTCCTGGGGCTCATGAAGGTCGCCGAGCGTGCCGGGCTGCTGCGGCTCCTGGCTCGGACGATCCGGCCGCTGATGGTCCGGCTGTTCCCCGATGTGCCCGCCGAGCACCCGGCCATGGCGGCGATGATCCTGAATTTCGCCGCCAACATGCTCGGGCTGGTCAACGCTGCCACGCCGTTCGGCATCAAGGCCATGCACGAGCTGGAGAAGCTCAACCGCCACCCGGGCACGGCGACCAACGCCATGTGCCTGTTCCTGGCCATCAACACCAGCGGCCTGGCCCTGCTCCCCAGCGGGGTCGTCTCGCTGCGGGCAGCCGAGAACTCCGCCGACCCCTGGGGCATCGTCGCACCCACGCTGTTCGCCACCGCGGTGGCCACCGTCGCCGGCATCTTCATGGCCAAGTCCCTGCAGCGCCAGTCGCGCTTCGCGGCTCCCCCCCCGAGCCGAGACATCGATCTGGACGAGCGAGCAGACGCCGAAGCCGACCTGGCGGATCAGCCTGGCGCGGACTTCGGACCCCGGGCTCACTGGGGACTGGGCGTGTTCCTCCTGGTGTCCATCGGCCTGCTGGTCGTGCCGGCCGTGGCGTCGGCCGTGCTCCCCGCGAGCAACGCGCACGTGGCCCACCTGCGGGACTTTGCCGACAAGGCCAGCGACGCGGTGATCCCCATCCTGGTCATGTCCATTGCCGGCTTCGGTGCCGTCCGAGGCGTCAAGGTCTACGAGGCCTTCGTCGAAGGGGCCAAGGAGGGCTGGAACGTCGCGGTGGTGATCATCCCCTACCTGGTCGCGATCCTGGGCGCCGTCGGCATGTTCCGAGGCTCCGGCGCGATGGGCATGCTGGGCGGCATGATCGGGCCGGCCATCGAGCCCCTGGGCATGCCGGCAGAGGTCCTGCCCCAGGCCCTGGTGCGACCCCTCTCGGGCTCCGGCGCCTATGGACTCATGGCCGAACTCATCACGATCCACGGCCCGGACAGCTACATCGGCTACCTGACCAGCGTGCTCCAGGGGTCGACCGAGACCACCTTCTATGTGCTCGCCGTGTACTTCGGTGCGGTCAAGGTCTATCGGGTCCGCCACGCCCCCTGGGCCGGGCTGGCGGCGGACATCGTGGGCGCGATCGCAGCGGTGTTCATCGTGTCCGCGCTGTACGGTCACCTGCAGTAGACGGCCTGCTCAGGGGTCGAACCAGGACAGGGCATAGGCCGCACCTGCGTAGCTGCCGTTGGTGGCGTCACCCAGTGCACCCACGATCAGATCGTCGACACCGTCGCCGTCGATGTCGGCGAGGCGGCCCAGGCCGTAGCCCAGGTAGTCATAGGTGTCCTCGCCCGTGACCCACAGGTCGGTGTCTCCCACGTCCAGGCTGCCGCTGAGTGGCCCCAGCAACACCCCGACCGCGCCTTCGTCGGTGCCGTCGTAGGGCGCCGAAGCCACCAGGTCAGCCAGGCCATCGCCGTCCAGGTCCCCACCTGCCACGTGGAAGCCGAACCAGTCGCTGCTGTCCTGGCCCAGCACGATCGCGTCGGCGGCCGCCAGGTCTCCGGTGCCGCTGACCGGCCCGAGCACCAGATACACAGCACCGGCGTTCGAGGCCGCGGTGTCGTTGTAGGGCGCACCGACCGCGAGATCTGCGTAGCCATCGCCGTCGGTGTCCCCGACCCCGGCGACGCCGTGGCCCGCGTAGCCGCCGCTGTCCACCCCGGTGCGCACAGCGTCGGCCCGGGTGTCGGTCGTGCTGCCGACGATCGGACCGTAGAACACGTACACCGCCCCAGCGCTCAGGCCGGCGCTGTCCGGGGCGATCGGCGCTCCGATGGCCAGGTCGTCGAGCCCGTCGCCGTTCAGGTCGCCCGCACCGGCGACCTGGTAGCCCAGGTAGGCGCTGCTGGTGCCATAGATCAGGCCCGATGCGGCGTAGACCGCCGCGGTGGCCCCGGTCACCGGTCCGGACACCACATAGGCAGCGCCGCCGTAGGAGGCCCCGGAGCTCTCGTAGGGCGCCCCCAGCACCAGGTCTCCGTAGCCGTCGCCGTCCAGGTCCCCCGCCCCATCGACCCCCTGGCCCAAGGCGTCGCCACTGGCCCAGCCGTAGAGCGTCGCGTCGGCGCCGGACAGGCTGCCCCCCGCGGTCGCAGGTCCAGTGATCAGGTAGGCCGTGCCCGACGAGTTCCCGTTCAGGCTGGACGAGCTGGACGCGATCAACACATCGTCCAGGCCATCGCCGTCGACGTCGCCGGCACCGGCCACCGCGCGGCCCTGGTAGTCGCTCGCCGATGCGCCCGTCCAGGCGACTCCCGCGGTGGCGAGATCTCCGCTGGCCACCGGTCCGTGCACCACGTGGGCGCCGCCGTAGGCGCCGGCAGTGCCCGAGAGGTACCAGGAGCCGACCACCATGTCCTGAGAACCGTCACCGTCCAGGTCTCCAGCAGCGTCGATGACCGCACCGCTGTAGTCCGACGCCGACTCGCCCAAGAGCTTGACGCTGCCGTCGCCCACGTCGTGCACACCGCTTCGCACGCACCCGGCCGCCTCGCCGCTGCAGTCGTTGTCCAGGCCATCCCCACAGATCTCGGTCGCGCCGGGGTTCACGGTGCTGTCACCGTCGTCGCAGTCGTCGGCCACGCTGGCGTGGAGGGACGGCTCATCGCAGGCCAGGGTGGTGCTGGTGGCCAGTCCATAGCCGTCGCCGTCGCTGTCGAGGTACCAGGTCGACGCGTCGGCGCTGTCGGCACCGTCGGTCGCCCCGTCGCAGTTGTCGTCCCGGCCGTTGCAGACCTCGACGGCGTCGGGTGAGAAAGCAGCGTCGGTGTCGTCGCAGTCGTCGGCGTTGTCCACGTAGCCGGGGGGCTGACTGCACGAGGTGGCGGTCAGGAAGGGGTCGCCGTAGCCGTCCAGGTCGCCGTCCCAGTACCAGGTCGGTGCGTCGACGGCGTCGCGCTCGTCGACCGTGCCGTCGCAGTCCTCGTCGTCCCCTCCGCAGACCTCGTCGGCGCCGGTGTAGGTCTCGGGCGCGTCGTCGTCGCAGTCGCCCGAGATGGTCGCGTAGCCGCTGGGCTGGTCACAGGCCTCGAGGGTCTCGGACAGCACACCAACCCCGTCCTGGTCCTGGTCCCGGTAGTAGGTCTGTCCGTCCACCGCGCCGTCGTCGGCGACGCCGGTGCAGTCCTGGTCGATGCCATCGCAGACCTCGGTCGCCCCGGGAAACACACTTGGCGCGTCATCGTCGCAGTCCCGGCCATTGCGCACGTGAGCATCGGGCCGCTCGCAGCGCACGACTTCTGTGGCCGGATCGCCATAGCCGTCGATGTCACTGTCCAGGAAGTAGGGCACCGGCGCCGCCGTGCCCTCGTCGATGGCCCCGTTGCAGTCCTGGTCCGCACCATCGCAGATCTCTTCGACCCCCGGATGGATGCCGTCGTCGGTGTCGTCGCAGTCCCCGCCCGTGCCCACGAAGCCGGCCGGCTGCTCGCAGCCCTCCTGGGTCACGGCGTCCACGCCGTAGCCGTCGGCGTCGGCGTCGGCGTACCAGGTCACCGGGTCCAGGCAGTCCTCGACCCCCGAGTCCGCGGACGTGGTGGTGGTGTCGCCGCCGCAGGCGACCATCAGCGTGGCGATGGGCAGGAAGGAGGGCAGGATCCCGCGCATGGGTCCTTGGGTGCCGAGGGGACCTGGTGATTCTATCCCCGCGGGCTCACGCCCGGACACCGACCTTGGCCCAGTCCCCCTTGCGGTACTCCCACCAGCCCCAGATCGCCTTGACGCCAAACGCTACGGGGAACGCGATCCAGATGCCGAACACCCCAAGACCCACCACGAACCCCAGGATCCAGCTCGCCGGGATCTGGAACAACAGGGTGATCCAGCTGTTGATGCGCAGGGTGGTGCGGGTGGCCCCCGAGCCGCTGAGCATGCCGCCGAAGCTGATGTAGACCCCGACCACCGGCATGCAGTAGCCGAGCATCTTCATCCACATCACCGAGTAGGCGAACAGGTCCGTGCCCGGGTGCACATCGAACACGCCCACGATCGGACCGGCCCAGGCGATGAACAAGAGCCCCAGACTGCTCATGATCCCGGTGCACAAGATCAGCGACGAACGCACGACCTGGCGGGCCTCGGGCACGCTGCCCGCCCCCAGTGCCATGCCGACCATGGCGCCGGTGGCCTGGGAGATGCTCATGCCCGGCACAAAGGCCAGGGCCTGGACTCGGATGCCCACCGTGTGCGCTGCCACCGCGATCTCGTCGACCCTTGCCAGCAGGCCGACGATGGTCAGGAAGCCCGCGTTGAGCACGATCATGTCCGCGCCGGCCGGCCAGCCGACCCGGATGAGGTCCCTGGCGAGCGGGCGATCGATCGGCAGGGCCTTGAAGCGAGGCTGCACGCCGGGCACCACCCCGCGGTTGAGCAGCGCGAACATCAGGATGGCGGCACAGATCTGGGCAAGCACGGTCCCGTAGGCGGCGCCGGCGATGCCCATGGCCGGCAGGCCGTAGTGACCCAGGATCAGGCCGTAGTTGAACACCACGTTGAGCCCGTTCATGAACAGGGCCACGTAGAACGCCAGCCGGGTGTTCCCGACCCCCCGCAACACCGCTGCGAAGAGCAGGTTCACATAGGAGAAGACCGCAAAGGTCAGCAGCGGCCGGAGGTAGGCCAGGCCGGCATCCATCGTGGCACCGTCAGCACCCAACAGGGCCAGCAGTGGCTCGGCGAGCACGTTGCCGGCCAGGGCCACGACCACCCCCAGCAGCACGGTGAGCTGGGTGGACTGGTGCAGGATGTGGTTGACCCGGTCGTGCAACCCAGCGCCGTGAGCCCGGGCCACGAAGGCCACGGTGCCTACGGTCAGGCCGATCATGCCGACCATCAACAGGAACACCAGCTGGCTGCCGTACCCCATGCCGGTGAGCGCCGCGTCGGCGTCGAGCGTGCGCCCGATCATGGCAGTGTCGACCGCCAGGGCCAGCACCTGGAGCACGTTCACGCCGATGATCGGCCACGCGAGCGCGATCAGCTGACGGGTGATCTCCCGCTGGGTCCGGGACGGTCCAGGGTCGGGGGAGACGGGGGGTGCTGCCACGAGGCGGTGTAACCGCCCAGTCCGAGCGGCTTCAGGTTGTCCACAGCTGTGGATGACATTGTTGACAGGTCAACCGTCTGGCTCAGTCGGGGCGAGGGGGCGGCACTTCGCCCGGGTGGGCCTGGGCGAGCCCCGCCGCGAGGAGGGCGAAGAGCATGGGCCATGCTGCCACAGCCTCGGTGCTACCTTGCCCCACTTGCCCCGAGGCGTGATGGACCCCTACAAGCCCCCAGAGATCTTGGACGGAGAGGTCGCAGAGGCGGCCATCTCAGCCGAAGAAGCCGACCGCATCGCCATGCGCCTCTCCAAATTCAACGGCCTGAGCTTCGCCTTCGGACTGCCTGGCCTGGCGCTTCAATTCGGCGCCCGGGAGATCGGCCTCGCCACCGGATCGACCCAGACCGCTGCCCTGGCATCGGTCACCGGTCAGGCCTTGTTCGTGATCGGCCTCGGCTTCTATGCCGCCCTTCGTGGTCGCAAGTGGCCCTGGGCGGGGCTAGGCCTGCTGAGCTGCGTGGGACTGCTGGTCCTCTACTTCATGCCCAAGTACTGCCTGAACTGCGTGAGTCGGGCGTCGTACAAGGTGCGCACCTGCGAGCGCTGCGGCGGACCACTCGGCGCCTGACTCAGCTCGCCCGCCGCCGTCGCCGGCCCACGTTCACCAGGACCCACAGCGCCAACAGGGCGCCCGTGGAGCCGCCGCTCCGGCTGTCCACGGTGCTGCAGTCACAGCCCTTGTCGTCCTCGGGCGGGAAGCCACCCTGGCCGAGCTCGTCGACGCCGGAGTCGGAGTCGGTGCTGGTGTCGCCGGTGTCCACTCCGGTGTCGCCGCCCGTGTCTCCGCCCGTGTCGGTGTCGGTGTCGGTGTCGGTGTCCACGTCGGTGTCCGTGTCCGTGTCCGTGTCGGTGTCGGTGTCGGTGTCCGTGTCCGTGTCGGTGTCGGTGTCCGTGTCGGTGTCCGTGTCCACGTCCGCATCCCCGGTGTCCGAGCCTCCGGAGTCGCTGCCGGTGTCGTAGTCGTCATCGGGCACCAGGGGATCGGTGCCGTTGTCGACCTCGTCGCCGTCGTCCACGCCGCCGCCATCGGTGTCGGCCTCGTCGGGATCGGTGCCGTAGGTGTCGACCTCTTCGCCGTCGGTGAGGCGGTCGCCGTCGGTGTCGTCGTCGAGCGGATCGGTGCCGTACAGGATCAGCTCGTCGCCGTCGTTCAGGCCATCGTTGTCGGAGTCGTCGTCGGTCGGGTCCGTGAGGAAGGTCGTGACCTCCTCGCCGTCGGTGAGCCGGTCGCCGTCGGTGTCGTCGTCGAGCGGATCGGTGCCGTAGCTGTTGACCTCTTCGCCGTCGGTGAGGCCGTCGCCGTCGGAGTCATCGTCGAGCGGGTCGGTGCCGTAGATGTCCTCTTCGCTGTCGTCGAGCCCGTCGCCATCGGTGTCCGCCACGCCGGTCACGTCGTCGGTCGGGTCGTTGGGGTTGGTGCCGTCCACCAGGACCTCGACCCCGTCCCCTGCGCCACCACCGTCCGTGTCGTCGTCGAGGGGATCGGTGCCGTAGGTGTCGACCTCGTCGCCGTCGCTCAGACCGTCGGAGTCCGTGTCGTCGCTCAAGGGATCCGTGCCGTAGACGGACTCGGAGCCGTCGGCCAGGCCGTCGCCGTCGGTGTCGGAGTTGGTCGGGTCCGTGCCGTCGACGTTGATCTCGTCACCGTCGCTCAGGCCATCGCCGTCGGTGTCCTTGACCAGGGGATCGGTGCCCCAGGTGTTGACCTCGTCGCCATCGTCGACGCCGTCGCCGTCGCTGTCCGTCGAGTCCGGGTCGGTGCCCAGAGCGAACTCCTCACTGTCGGTCAGGCCGTCGCCGTCGCTGTCCGTCGAGTCCGGGGAGTCGTCGAAGTAGTCCAGCGGGTCCGTGCCATCGACCAGGACTTCGACGCCGTCATCGACGCCACCGCCGTCGGTGTCCGGATCCATCGGGTCGGTGCCCCAGGTGTTCACCTCTTCGCCGTCGTCCAGGCCGTCGCCGTCGCTGTCAGCGGTCAGCGGGTCGGAGCCATAGACGTCGACCTCGTCGCCGTCGGACAGGCCATCGGCGTCGGTGTCGTCGCTCAGGGGCTCGGTGCCGTGGGTGTCGACCTCGTCGCCGTCGGACAGGCCGTCGCCGTCGGTGTCGGCGTCGGTGGGATCGGTGCCCCAGGTGTTGACCTCGGTGCCGTCGTCGAGCCCGTCGCCGTCGCTGTCGGTGTCGTTCGGGTCGGTGCCCAGGGCGGCCTCTTCGCTGTCGGTCAGGCCGTCGCCGTCGCTGTCGGCGATCTCGGCCACGTCGTCGCTGGCGTCGTTGGGGTCGGTGCCGTCCACCAACACCTCGACGCCATCGCTCACGCCGCCACCGTCGGTGTCGCTGTCCAGCGGGTCGGTGATCCAGGTCAGGACCTCCTCGCCATCGGTCAGGCCGTCGCCGTCGCTGTCGCTGTCGGTGGGGTCGGTGCCGTGGGTATTGATCTCTTCGCCATCGGCCAGGCTGTCGCCGTCCGTGTCGCTGTCGGTCGGGTCGGTGCCGTAGGTGTTGACCTCGTCGCCGTCGTCGATGCCATCGCCGTCGGTGTCCGCGACGCCGGGATCGGTGCCGTAGATGTCCGTCTCCTCGTCGTCGGTCAGGCCGTCGCCGTCACCATCGGTGACGCTGCCGCCGTCGTCGCTGGCGTCGTTGGGATCGGTGCCGTCGACCAGCACCTCCACGCCGTCGTCGGTGCCGCCACCGTCGGTGTCGGCGTCGTTGGGATCGGTGCCGTGGGTGGTGACCTCCTCGCCATCGGTCAGACCGTCGGCGTCGGAGTCCGTGCTGGTGGGATCGGTGCCGTGGGTGTCCAGCTCCTCGCCGTCCGAGAGGCCGTCGCCGTCGGTGTCCGAAGTCGTGGGATCGGTCCCGAGGGTCAGGACCTCGTCGCCGTCGTCCAGGCCGTCACCGTCGGTGTCGGCGGAGTCCGGATCGGTGCCCAGAGCTTCTTCCTCGGAGTCGGTCAGGCCATCGCCGTCGCTGTCGTTCACCTCTTCCACGTCGTCGCTGGCGTCGTTGGGATCGGTGCCGTCGACCAGGACCTCAACGCCGTCGGTCACGCCGCCGCCGTCGGTGTCGTCGTCGAGCGGATCGGTGCTGTACAGGTCGACCTCTTCGCCGTCGCTGAGCGCGTCGCCGTCGGTGTCGTCGGACAGCGGATCCGTGCCGGTGCTGTTGACCTCGTCACCGTCGCTCAGGCCGTCGCCGTCGGTGTCGCTGCTGGTGGGGCTGGTGCCGGTGTTCAGCACCTCTTCGCCGTCGCCCAGGCCGTCGGCGTCGGTGTCGCTGTTGGTGGGATCGGTGCCCTGGGTGTTGACCTCTTCGCCGTCGGTCAGCAGGTCGCCGTCGGTGTCGTCGGACAGCGGGTTGGTGCCATAGGTCAGGGCCTCCTCGTAGTCGGTGAGGCCGTCGCCGTCGGTGTCGCTGTTCAGCGGATCCAGGCCCGCCGCGACCTCGTCGCCGTCGTCCAGGCCGTCGCCGTCGGAGTCCGCGACCGCCGGATCGGTGCCGTAGACCGCCTCCTCGTCGTCGGTCAGGCCGTCGCCGTCGGCGTCGTCGCTGGTGCCGGCGTCGTCGCTGGCGTCCAGGGGATCGGTGCCGTTGACCAGGACCTCGACGCCGTCGTCGGTGCCACCGCCGTCGGAGTCGGCATCCAGGGGCTGGGTGCCGTGGACGTCGACTTCGTCGCCGTCGCTCAGGCCGTCGCCGTCGGTGTCGGCGTCGGCGGGATCGGTGCCGTGGGTGTTGACCTCGTCCCCGTCGTCGAGGCCGTCGGCGTCGGTGTCGGAGTCGTTGGGGTCGGTGCCATAGCTGTTGACCTCGGACCCGTCGCCCAGGCCGTCGGCGTCACTGTCGGAGTCGACCGGATCGGTGCTGTAGAGGAGCACTTCGTCGCCGTCGTCCAGGCCGTCGCCGTCGGAGTCGGTGGCGAGGGCGTTGGTGCCATAGACGTTGATCTCGGTGCCGTCACCCAGGCCGTCACCGTCGGTGTCCGCGTCGAGCGGATCCGTCAGCGTGCTGGTGACCTCGTCGAAGTCGCCCAGGCCATCGCCGTCGCTGTCGGGATCGTTGGGATCCGTGCCCAGAGCGGTCTCCTCGTCGTCGGTGAGGCCGTCGCCGTCGCTGTCGGTGGCGTCCGCCACGTCGTCGCTGGCGTCCAGCGGGTCGGTGCCCTCGACCAGCACTTCGACGCCGTCGTCGACGCCGCCGCCGTCGGAGTCCTGGTCCAGCGGATCCGTGCCCCAGGTCTGCACCTCCTCGCCATCGCCCAGGCCGTCGCCGTCGCTGTCGTCCACCAGCGCATCGGTGCCGTGGGTGTTCAGCTCGTCGCCGTCTGAGAGACCGTCGCCGTCGGTGTCGCTGTCGAGGGGGTCTGTCCCGTGGGTCGCCACCTCGTCGCCATCGAGCAGGCCGTCGCCGTCGGTGTCGTCGACCAGCGGGTCGGTGCCGTGGATGTTGATCTCGTCGCCGTCGTCCAGGCCGTCGCCGTCGGTGTCGGTGGCGGTCGGGCTGGTGCCGTGGGTGTTGACCTCGTCGCCGTCGTCCAGGCCGTCCCCGTCGCTGTCCACCACAGCCGGGTCGGTCCCGAGCACGGACTCCTCCTCGTCGGACAGGCCGTCTCCGTCGCTGTCGCCCCCGCTCGCCACGTCGTCGCCGGGATCCAGTGGATCTGTGCCGTTGACCAACACCTCGACGCCGTCTTCGGTGCCGCCGCCGTCGGTGTCGGCGTTGGTCGGATCGGTGCCGTAGGTGATCGCTTCCTCGTAGTCGTCCAGGCCGTCGCCGTCGGTGTCGGCATTGAGCGGATCCAGACCGTTGTCGACCTCGTCGCCGTCGTCGATGCCGTCGCCGTCGCTGTCGGCGACCGACGGGTCGGTGCCCAGCGCGGCTTCCTCGGAGTCCGACAGGCCGTCGCCGTCGCTGTCGCTGCTGGCCACGTCGTCGCTGGCGTCATTGGGATCGGTGCCGTCGACGACCTCGGCCCCATCGCTCACGCCACCGCCGTCAGTGTCGCTGTCGTTGGGATCGGTGCCGTAGGTGCCGACCTCTTCCCCGTCGTCCAGCCCGTCGCCGTCGGTGTCGGCAGACAGGGGATCGGTGCCGTGGTTCAGCACCTCGTCGCCGTCCTCGAGGCCGTCGCCGTCGGTGTCCCGGGACGTGGCGTCGCTGCCGTAGACCCCGAGCTCGTCGCCATCGGACAGGCCATCGCCGTCGGTGTCGTCGCTGGTCGGATCGGTGCCCAGGGTCACCTCGGTGCCGTCGTCGTAGCCGTCACCGTCGGTGTCGGCGTCGGTCGGGGAGGTTCCGTAGATCCCGGTCTCGTCTCCGTCGAGCAGCCCGTCGCTGTCGCTGTCATCGACCAGGGGATCGGTGCCCCAGGTCCCGACTTCTTCGCCGTCCAACAAGCCATCGGCGTCGGAGTCGTCGTCGAGCGGGTCGGTGCCCGACAGCACGATCTCGTTGTAGTCGTCCAGGCCGTCGCCGTCGGTGTCGCTGTTCAGGGGATCGGTCCCGTAGGTGTTGGCTTCGTCGCCGTCGTCCAGGCCGTCGGCGTCGGTGTCGGTGCTCAGCGGGTCGGTCCCCCAGGTCAGCGCTTCCTCGCCGTCGGTCAGGCCGTCGCCGTCGGTGTCGGAGTTCGTCGAGTCCGTGCCCAGGATGTCCTCCTCGGAGTCCGTCAGGCCGTCACCGTCGGTGTCGGTGGTGTCCAACACGTCGTCGAAGAAGTCCAGCGGGTCCGTGCCGTCGATCAGGACCTCGACGCCGTCTCCGGTGCCGCCGCCATCGGTGTCGGTCTTGTTGGGATCGGTGCCGTGGGTGATGACCTCTTCGCCGTCTTCGAGCCCGTCGCCGTCGCTGTCGCTCTTGAGCGGATCCGTGCCCCAGGTGTCCAGCTCTTCGCCATCCTCGAGGCCGTCCCCGTCGCTGTCCGGGTTGTTCAGGTCGGTGCCGGCGTTGATCTCCTCGTCGTCTCGCAGCCCGTCGCCGTCGGTGTCGGTGCTGCTGGGATCGGAGAACCAGACCGTGATCTCAGCGCCGTCCTCGAGGGTGTCGCCGTCGGTGTCGGCGCTCGACGGGTTGGTCCCGTAGGTGTTGATCTCCTCGTCGTCGGTCAGGCCATCGCCGTCGGTGTCAGGATCCGCGGGGTCTGTGCCGTGGGTGTTGACTTCGTCGCCGTCGCTCAGCCCGTCGCCGTCGCTGTCGGTGAGCAGCGGGTCACTGCCGTAGGTCAGGGCCTCCTGGCCGTCGTCGAGACCGTCTCCGTCGGTGTCCGCGGTCAGCGGATCGGTCCCGAAGAAGGCGTCCTCCTCGCCGTCCTCGAGGCCGTCACCGTCGGTGTCCACGGAGAGCGGGTCCGTGCCCAGGGTCTGGACCTCGGCCCCGTCGGGCACCTGGTCCCCGTCGGTGTCCGCCGCCAGCGGATCGGTGCCATAGGTGAGCACCTCTTCGCCGTCCGTCAGGCCGTCGCCGTCGGTGTCGGTGTCGCTGGGATCGGTGCCGAGCGCCGTCTCTTCGCTGTCGGTCAGGCCGTCGCCGTCACTGTCGGAGGTGGCGGTGACGTCGTCACTGGCGTCCAGCGGATCGGTGCCGTCGACCAGCACTTCGACCCCGTCGCCCGTGCCGCCGCCGTCGGTGTCGTCGGTGGTGGGGCTGGTGCCATGGGTGTTCAGCTCGTCGGCGTCGGACAGGCCGTCGCTGTCCGTGTCGCTGGCGAGGGGGTCGGTGCCGTGGGTCGAGACCTCGTCCCCGTCGGAGAGCGTGTCGCCGTCGGAGTCGTCGTCCAGGGGGTCGGTGCCATACAGGCTGGTCTCGTCGCCGTCGGACAGGCCGTCGCCGTCGCTGTCGTCCGACGTGGGGTCCGTGCCATACAGGTTGGCTTCGTCGCCATCGCCCAGGCCGTCGCCGTCGGTGTCGGCCGCGGTCGGGTCGGTGCCGGTGGTGTTGACCTCGTCGCCATCGCTCAGGCCGTCGCCGTCGGTGTCGGTGTCCACCGGGTTCGTGCCGTAGGTGTTGACCTCGTAGCCGTCGCTCAGGCCGTCCCCGTCGGTGTCGGAGTCGGCCGGGTCGGTGCCCAGCGCCAGCTCTTCGCTGTCGGTCAGGCCGTCCCCATCGGTGTCCGTGGTCGACGTGACGTCGTCGGTGGCATCCAGGGGATCCGTGCCGTCCACGCTGACCTCGACGCCGTCCGAGGCGCCGCCGCCGTCGGTGTCCGTGTCGTTGGGGTCGGTCCCGTGCACGTTGACCTCTTCGCCGTCCTCCAGGCCATCCCCATCGGTGTCGGCCGTGTTGGGATCGGTGACGGTGTCGTTGATCTCCGTGGCATCGTCCAGCCCGTCACCGTCGGTGTCGTTGCTGTTTGGATCCGTGCCGTGCACCAGCAGCTCGGCGGCGTCGTCGAGTCCATCGCCGTCCGGGTCGCTCGACGCCGGATCGGAGCCATAGGACAGGGCCTCTTCGCCGTCGCTCAGGCCATCGCCGTCGGTGTCCGCGTCGTTCGGGTTGGTGCCCCAGGTGAACACCTCCTCGCCGTCGTCCAGGCCGTCGCCGTCGGTGTCGGCGTTGTCGGGATCGGTGCCCGCCAGGGTCTCCTCGGAGTCGGTCAGGCCGTCGCCGTCGCTGTCCGTGCTGGTGACGTCGTCGCTGGCGTCGTTGGGATCGGTCAGGTCCACCAGGATCTCGACGCCGTCGGTGGTCCCGCCGCCGTCTGTGTCGGAGTCGAGCGGATCGGTGCCGTAGACGTTGAGCTCGTCGCCGTCTTCGAGGAGATCGCCGTCGGTGTCCGCACTCGACGGGTCGGTGCCCAGCTGGGACTCCTCGTAGTTGGTCAGGCCGTCGCCGTCGTCGTCGGCCGTGGCGGCGGCGTCGTCGCTCGGGTCCGCCGGGTTCGTGCCGTCAGCGACCTCGTCGGCGTCGGCGGTGCCCCCGCCATCCGTGTCTTCGAGGGTCGGGTCCGACCCGTACAGGTTGACCTCGTCGCCATCGGTCAGGCCGTCGCCGTCGGTGTCGTCGTCGAGCGGATCGGAGCCGTAGTTCAGCGCCTCCTGGCCGTCATCCAGGCCGTCGCCGTCGCTGTCGCTGTCCACGGGGAAGGTGCCCCAGACCAGGACCTCGTCGCCGTCGTCCAGGCCGTCGCCGTCCGTGTCGCTGTCCGCGGGATCGGAGCCGTAGATACCGACCTCGTCGTCGTCGGTCAGGCCGTCGCCGTCGGTGTCGTCGCTGAGCGGATCCGTGCCGTAGAACGAGACCTCCTCGCCGTCGGACAGGCCGTCGCCGTCGGTGTCGGGGTCGCTGGAGTCGGTGCCGTACAGCGCCTCCTCGGAGTCGGTCAGGCCGTCTCCGTCGGTGTCGGTGCTCAGGCCGGAGTCGTCGGTGGGATCCAGCGGGTCGGTGCCGTCGACCAGCACCTCGACGCCGTCGCTGGTGCCGCCGCCGTCGCTGTCACTGACGGTCGGGGTGGTGCCGTAGACGTTGACCTCGTCGCCGTCGCTCAGGCCGTCGCCGTCGGTGTCGTCGTTGAGGGGATCCGTGCCGTAGACATCGGACTCGTCGCCGTCGAGCAGCGAGTCCCCGTCGGTGTCCGAGTTCGCGGGGTCGGTGCCGAAGGCCGTGACCTCGGCGTCGTCGACCAGGCCGTCGCCGTCGGTGTCCGTGCTGGTCGGGTCCGAGCCGTAGACGTTGACCTCGTCGCCATCCAGGAGCGAGTCGCCGTCGGTGTCGTCGTCGAGGGGGTCCGAGCCGTAGACGTTGACTTCGTCGCCATCGTCCAGGCCGTCGCCGTCGGTGTCCGCGTTGTTCGGGTCGGTCCCGATGCCCGCCTCGGCGGCATCGGACAGTCCGTCGCCGTCGCTGTCCCCACTGGACACGTCGTCCGTGCTGTCCAGCGGGTCCGTGCCCACCAGGATCTCTTCGCCGTCCTCGACGCCGCCGCCATCCGTGTCCACGGCGGTCGGATCGGTGCCGTAGACCTTGACCTCGTCGAAGTCGTTCAGGCCGTCGCCGTCGGTGTCGCTGGTCGCCGGGTCGCTGCCCGCCGCGATCTCGTCGCTGTCCTCGAGCCCGTCCCCGTCCGCGTCGGGATCCAGCGGATCGGTGCCGTGAATGTTCACCTCGTCGCCGTCGGACAGGCCGTCGTTGTCGGTGTCCGGGTCGTCTGCGTCGGTGCCAGCGGTCAGCTCGTCCGGGTCCTCCAGGCCGTCGCCATCGGGGTCTGCACTGGTCGGGTCGGTGCCGGTGGTCGCGTACTCCTCGTAGTCGGTCAGGCCGTCGCCGTCGGTGTCGGTGTTGTTGGGGTCGGTGCCCAGGGTGGCCTCGACGTCGTCGTCCAGCCCGTCCCCATCGGTGTCGACGCCAGACGTCAGGTCGTCGGTGGGGTCGTTTGGATCCGTGCCGTCCTCGATCAGCTCGGTGTAGTCGTCGACCCCGCCGTTGTCGGTGTCGCTGTCGTTGGGATCGGTCCCGTAGATGTTGAACTCGTCGCCGTCGGTCAACAGGTCGCCGTCGGTGTCCGTGTTCGTGGGATCGGTCCCGGTGGTGTTGACCTCGGTGCCGTCGTCGAGCAGATCACCGTCGGTGTCGGCGGTGGCCGGATCGGTCCCGTAGGTGTCGATCTCCTCGCGGGTCGTCAGGCCGTCGAAGTCGGGATCGGCCGTGTCGTAGTCGTCGTTGGCCGCGTTGGCGTTGGTGCCGTCCTCGAGGATCTCCACGCCGTCGTCGGTGCCACCGCCGTCGGTGTCCGCAGTGGTCGGGTCCGTGCTGTAGGTCAGCGCCTCGTCTCCGTCCTTGAGGCCATCGCCGTCGGTGTCGGAGTCGTTGGGATCGGTCCCGTAGGTGTTGACCTCCTCGGCGTCGGTCAGGCCGTCGGAGTCGGTGTCGCTGGCGTTGGGATCGGTCCCGTGGGTGATCACCTCGTCGTAGTCGCTCAGCGTGTCGGTGTCTGTGTCGGCCTCGTTCGGGTCGGTGCCATAGGACGAGACCTCTGCGCCATCATCCAGGCCGTCGCCGTCGGTGTCCGGGTCCAGCGGATCTGTGCCGTAGGTCGAGACCTCGTCGCCGTCTCCCAGCCCGTCGCTGTCGCTGTCCGGGTCGGTGGCGTCGGTCCCCAGCAAGGCCTCGTCGGCGTCGCTCAGGCCGTCGCCGTCGCCGTCCGTCGTGCTCGACGAGCTGTCGTCGGTCCCGTCCAGGGGATCGGTGCTGTCCACCAGGACTTCGACGCCATCGCTCGCGCCGCCGCCGTCGGTGTCGGCGTCCAGGGGATCGGTGCCGTAGGTGTCGATCTCTTCGCCGTCCTGGAGCGAGTCTCCGTCGCTGTCAGGGTCGTTGGGGTTGGTGCCCAGAGCGGCTTCTTCGGCGTCGGTCAGGCCATCCCCGTCGGTGTCGGTGGTCGCGGCCACGTCGTCCGTGGCGTCCAGCGGGTCGGTGCCGTCGGTGTTGATCTCGTCGCCGTCGGAGCTGCCGCCGCCGTCGGTGTCATCGTCGAGGGGGTCGGTGCCGTGCACACCGACCTCGTCACCGTCGAGCACGCCGTCGCCATCGCTGTCACTGTCCAGGGGATCCGTGCCGTGGGTGCCCACCTCGGACCCGTCGCCCAGCCCGTCGGTGTCGGTGTCGTCGTCGCCGGGATCGGTGCCGTAGAGGTTGACTTCGTCGCCGTCGTCCAGGCCGTCGCCATCGGAGTCGCTCAGGGTCGCGTCGGTCCCGTAGACGTTGATCTCGTCGCCATCGTCCAGGCCGTCGCCGTCGGTGTCCGTGCTCAGCGGATCGGTGCCGTAGCCAGACACCTCGTTGCCGTCGTCCACGCCGTCGCCGTCGGTGTCCGCGTTGGTCGGATCGGTGCCCAACAAGGTCTCGGTGGAGTCGTCGAGTCCGTCCAGGTCGGTGTCGGTCGCTGAACCATCGTCGGTCGCGTCCAGGGGATCTGTGCTGTCGATGAGGACTTCGACCCCGTCCGTGCTGCCGCCACCGTCGGTGTCGTCGTTGGTGGGATCGGTCCCATAGCTGTTCGCTTCTTCTGCGTCGGTCAGGCCATCGCCGTCGGTGTCCGGGTTCTGGGGATCGGTGCCCAGAGCGTCCTCTTCGCCATCGTCCAGGCCGTCGTCGTCGGTGTCGGCGTCGAGCGGGTCCGAAGTCCCGGTGTTGATCTCGAGCTCGTCGAACAGGCCATCCCCGTCGGTGTCCTTTGCGTTCGGGTCGGTGCCATAGACGTTGACCTCGTCGCCGTCCGTCAGGTTGTCCGAGTCGGTGTCGTTGTCCAGGGGATCGGTGCCCAGCGTGACCTCTTCGCCGTCCTCGAGGCCGTCCTGGTCGGTGTCGACGTCCGCGGGGTCGGTGCCCAGTGCGGCCTCGGCGGCATCGGACAGCCCGTCGCCGTCGCTGTCCCCGGACAGAGCGTCGTCGCTGCCGTCGAAGGGATCGGAGCCGACGGTGATCTCCTCGGCGTCGGAGACCCCGCCGCCGTCGGTGTCACTGTTGTTGGGATCGGTCCCATAGGTGACGACCTCGTCGAAGTCGCTGAGCGTGTCGCCGTCGGTGTCGCTGTTGTTGGGATCGGTGGCGTACAGCGAGACCTCGTTGCCGTCCGCCAGGCCATCGCCGTCGGTGTCGCTGTTGAGCGGGTCGGTGCCCGCGGTCTTCTCGGCGCCGTCGTCCAGGCCATCGCCATCGGTGTCCGAGTCGTTCGGGTCGGTGCCGTCGGTCAGCTCGTCCGGGTCGCTGACCCCATCGCCGTCCGGATCGGCGCTGGTGGGATCGGTGCCTGTGGTCGCGTACTCGTCGTAGTCGGTCAGGCCGTCGCCGTCGGTGTCCGGGTCGGTGGGATCCGTGCCCAGGGTCAACTCGACGTCGTTGTCCAGCCCGTCGCCGTCGCTGTCGATGCCGCTGGTCAGGTCGTCGGAGGCGTCGTTCGGGTCGGTGCCATCGCTGTTGATCTCGGTCCCGTCGTCGACCCCGCCGTTGTCGGAGTCGGAGTCGTTGGGATCGGAGCCATAGGTGTTGACCTCGGCCTCGTCCCCCAAGCCATCGCCGTCACTGTCCGCCTCGAGCGGGTTGGTGCCGTGGGTGTTGACCTCGTCGCCGTCGCTCAGACCGTCGCTGTCCGTGTCGGAGTCCGCTGGGTCCGTGCCGGCGGCGACTTCCTCCCGTGTGGTCAGACCGTCGCCGTCATCGTCGGCGGTGTCGTAGTCATCGGTGCCGTCGTTGAGGTCTGTGCCGTCGTTGACCTCGTCGCTGTCCGACGTGCCACCGCCGTCCGTATCGTCGTTGGTCGGCGACGACCCGTAGGTGTTGACCTCGTCGCCGTCGCTCAGCCCGTCGCCGTCGGTGTCCGCGTCGCCGGGGTCCGTGCCGTGGGTGTTGATCTCGTCGCTGTCGCTCAGGCCGTCGTTGTCCCCGTCGTCGTCCAGCGGATCGGTCCCGTGGACCGAGATCTCCTGGCCGTCGTTCAGGCCATCCCCGTCGGTGTCGGCATCGCTGGGATCGGTGCCGTAGGTGTTGACCTCGTCGCCGTCGAGCAGGCCGTCGCCGTCGGTGTCGTCGGACAGGGGGTTGCTGTTGTAGATCAGGACCTCGTCGCCGTCGGAGATCCCGTCGCCGTCGGTGTCCGAGTCTGCGGGGTCGGTGCCGTGCACGGCCTCGAGCGTGGTCGACAGGCCGTCGCCGTCGGCGTCGCCGCCGCCGTCGTCGGAGCTGTCCAGCGGATCGGTGCCCTCGAGGGTCACCTCGACGCCGTCGCTGGTGCCGCCGCCGTCCGTGTCGTTGTCCAGCGGGTCGGTGCCGTAGGTGTTCACCTCGTCGCCGTCGTCCAGGGTGTCGCCGTCGGTGTCGCGGTCCGAGGGATCGGTGCCGTAGGTGGTGACCTCGTCGCCGTCGCCCAGCCCGTCCGCGTCGGAGTCGGTGTCCAGCGGGTCGGTGCCGTAGGTGGTGACCTCGTCCCCGTCGTCGAGGCCGTCACCGTCGGAGTCCGCCACGGCCGGGTCGGTGCCCAGAGCGGCCTCTTCGGTGTCGGTCAGGCCGTCGCCGTCGGTGTCGGTGATGGTGTTGATGTCGTCGCTGGGATCGTTGGGGTCGGTCCCGTCGACCAGCACTTCGGCGCCGTCGTCGGCGCCGCCACCGTCGGTGTCGGTCTGGAGCGGATCGGTGCCGTAGGTGTTGAATTCGTCGCCGTCGGTGAGGCCGTCGCCGTCCGTGTCTTCATCGAGGGGGTCTGTGAGGGTGCTCTCGACCTCGCCAAAGTCGCTCAGGCCGTCTCCGTCGCTGTCCCCCTTGGTGGGGTCGGTTCCCAACAGCGCTTCCTCGGCGTCGGTCAGGCCGTCGCCGTCGGTGTCCGACGAGCTCGCGTCATCGGTGCTGTCGGTCGGGTCGGTGCCGTCGACCAGGACCTCGATGCCGTCGTCGACCCCACCGCCGTCGCTGTCGGCCACGGCCGGGTCCGTGCCGTAGAGGCTGACTTCGTCGCCATCGTCGAGGCCGTCGCCGTCGGTGTCGACGTTGGCCGCATCGGTGCCATAGGTGCCGATCTCGGCGCCGTCGTCGAGCCCGTCGCCGTCGGAGTCGCTGTCCGTGGGGTCGGTGCCGTAGTCCAGGATCTCGCTGCGATCGCTGATCCCGTCGCCGTCGGTGTCGTTGTCGTTGGGATCGGTCCCGTAGGTGTTGACCTCTTCGTCGTCGCCCAGGCCGTCGCCGTCGGTGTCGTCGTCGGCCGGGTCGGTGCCGTAGACGTTGACCTCGTCGCCGTCGTCCAGGCTGTCGCCGTCGCTGTCCGTCGACGTGGCGTCTGTGCCATAGGTCAGGATCTCTGCGCCATCGCTCAGACCGTCGCCGTCGGTGTCGCTGACCAGGGGATCGGTGCCGTGGGTGTTCACCTCGTCGCCGTCGCTCAGCCCATCGGCGTCGCTGTCCGAAGACGCCGGATCCGTGCCCAGTGCGGTCTCCTCGGAGTCGGTGAGGCCGTCCCCGTCGGAGTCCGTGGTCGCGGTCACGTCGTCGGTGGCGTCGAGGGGATCGGTGCCGTCGGCCAGGACCTCGACCCCGTCCGATGCGCCGCCGCCGTCGCTGTCGCTGTCGTTCGGATCGGTGCCGTGGGTGTTGATCTCGTCTCCGTCGCTGAGCCCGTCGGAGTCGGAGTCGTCGGCGGAGGGATCGGTGCCGTAGACGTTGACTTCGTCGCCGTCGGAGAGGCCGTCGGCATCGGTGTCGTCGTCGGATGGATCGGTGCCGTAGATCAGGACCTCGTCCCCGTCGCTCAGGGAGTCGCCATCGCTGTCGGCCAGGTTGACGTCCGTCAGGTAGACGTTGATCTCTTCGCCGTCCTCGAGGCCGTCGTCGTCGCTGTCGGTGTCCAAGGGGTCGGAGCCATGGGTGTTCACCTCGTCGCCATCGAAGACGAAGTCGCCGTCGGTGTCGGCGTTGTTCGGATCCGTGCCGATGGCGTTCTCCTCGTCGTCGGTGAGGCCGTCGCCGTCGGTGTCGGTCCCCCCGGTCACGTCGTCGGCCGCGTCGTTCGGGTCGGTGCCGTCGGCCACTTCGAGCCCATCGCCGATCCCGCCCCCGTCGGAGTCGTACACCAGCGGGTCCGTGCCGTAGGTCGAGAGCTCGTCGTCGTCGGTCAGGCCATCGCTGTCGGTGTCATCGCTCGCCGGGTCGGTCCCATGGGTGTACACCTCGGTGTAGTCATCGAGACCGTCGCCGTCGGAGTCGGTGCTGAGGGGGTCGCTGCCGTAGGTGTAGACCTCTTCGCCATCGTCGAGTCCGTCACCGTCGGTGTCCGCGGTGAGCGGATCCGAGCCGTAGGTGCCGAACTCGTCCCCGTCGTTCACCCCGTCACCATCGGTGTCCGGATCCAACGGGTCGGTGCCCGTCGTGCTGAGCTCCTCTCCGTCGCCGAGCCCGTCCAGGTCGCTGTCCGCCACCGCCGGGTCGGTCCCGTGGACGAAGACCTCGTCGTAGTCGTTGACGCCGTCGCTGTCCGAGTCGGCGAAGCGCGGCTTGGTGCCGTAGATGACGACCTCGTCGTAGTCGCTCAGGCCGTCGTTGTCGGAGTCGCTGTCGTTGGCGTCCGAGCCGTGGATGTCGATCTCGTCGCCGTCGCTGAGACCATCGCCGTCGGTGTCGTCGTTCAGCGGGTCCGTGCCGTAGAAGCTGACCTCTTCCTTGTCGTTCAGGCCGTCGTTGTCGGTGTCGTCGTCGAGCGGATCGGTGCCCAGGCCGCTGCGGACCTCCTCGTAGTCCTCGAGGCCGTCGCCGTCCTGGTCTCCGGTGTTGTCGGAGAGCTGGTCGAACCACGTGCCCGTGCAGGCGCCGGAGCACCCGGCAAAGTCGTCGCTCGGCTCGGCCCCGGTGGTGCCCGTGCCCAGCCCGAAGGAGGCGTCGGCCAGGTCTGTGAGACCGGTCCAGGTGGTCAGGTCGGTCCACGGCAGCGTCAAGATGATCCACGTGGCGTTGTTCGCGCCGTCGCAGCCCACCAGACCGCTGTCCAGGGTCGCGGCGGCGCCGGTCGCGGTGGTGGTGTCGCCGGCGGGCGCAGACCAGCTGTCCAGATCGGTCTCGGCCCCGTCGGCCTCGAAGCCCCCGCTCTTGGTGCTGTTCTCGGAGAGCACGACCGTGGCGGTTCCGCCGTCGAGCCACAGCGCGTAGTCGTAGCCCTCGTCGGTGTTGGCCCAGTCCGTCTCCATCAGCACGGTCCACGTGCCGCTCTCCCAGCTGCCCGTGCTGCCCGGGTCGTGGTCCACCAGCAAGGCGAAGTAGACGTCCGAGCCGTCGTCGTAGACGCCGACCACAGGCGTGCCGGCCGACGAGGTGTCGACGTCGTGAGGACCCGCCGCGTCTGAGCAGGTGTCGTCGACGTCGGCGCCATCGACGGTGAGCCCCGTCAGATCGGAAGAAGCGGGCCAGGCCCAGGCCGGGGAGACGGCCAGAGCCAAAAGAAGGGTGCCAGGGCCCATCATGGACCTCCGTGGGGGACGTGCCAGAGAGAGGCAGTCTACGCCAAGCGCCCCAGCGCCCGCAGGTTGATTGGCCGGGCCCCCCGAGCGAGTTCAGAGCGCCAGGATGCCCTCGACCTCGGACATCATCCGCAGGCGCCGGCGGGTGACGGGGCTCGTGCCGTCCAAGAGACGGGCGGTCTCCCGCAACACCAGGGGCAGGGGCAACAGGCGCACCGAGGGATCCGAAGTGGGCTCGCCAGTGCCGCCCTGGGGCTGCCACGCAGCCATGAAGCCGCTCTGGCCGCCGAGCAGGGCCCGCACCGCGGTGTTGCCCAGCCGGCCCGCGATCATGCGGTCCTGGTAGCTGGGGTTGCCCCCTCGGATCAGGTGGCCGAGCACGGTGCCCCTCACGGTGACGCCCTGGAGCTCGGGGCCCAGCCCGGCCTGGAGCCGCTCGACCAGGGCGTGGGTGGGCACCGCGACGCCTTCGGCCTTGATGGCCAGGAAGCGGCGCTTGCCCGTTGCGAAGCCGCGCACGATGGCACTCAGGAGCCGTTCCGTCAGCACCTCCTCGGAGCGGCCCTGCTCGCGGAACACCACCGCGTCGGCGCCGGCGGCCACCCCACCGGCCATGGCCAGGTAGCCGCACTCCCGACCCATCACCTCGACCACGAAGGCCCGGCGGTGCGCCCGCGCGGTGTCCGAGATCCGGTCGCAGGCGTCGACGATGGTGTTGAGGGCGGTGTCGACGCCGATCGCCAGAGCGGTCCCGCCGATGTCGTTGTCGATGCTGGCCGGGAGTCCCGCCACAGGCACAGGCTGTTCCACCGCCAGCGCCAGGGCCCCGGTGAGGGAGCCGTTCCCCCCGATCACGATCAGGCCGTCGAAGTCGGCCAGGTGGGCTGCGGCGGCCTGGCGGCCGGCCTTGTGCCGGAAGCGCTCGGAGCGCGCGCTGCCCAGCAGGGTGCCGCCCGTGTGCCCGGCCTCGTCGAGATCCCGGGGCTCGAGGGACCGGAAGCGCCCCCCGATCAGGCCTTCGTACCCGTTCTCGACGCCCACGACGCTGGCGCCCTGTTGGGTGGCGACCCGCAGGATGGCGCGCAAGGCCGCATTCATGCCCGGCGCATCGCCCCCCGACGTCAACACTGCGATGCGGGCCATGGGCCTCCCTCCACCCGTCCGGGGCGGGCCCAGGCTACAGGACCGCGATGGCAGTGACCCGGCGCCACGTCCTCGCAGCCTCGTCGGCGGTCGCCCTGGTGGCCGCGGGCGGGGCCGGCGCGATCGCTGCCCGGTGGTGGAACCTGCCGGCGGACCACGGCTACATCTGGCTGTCCGCCCAGGAGATCGCCTTCATCGAGGCCCTCGCAGACGCGCTGTTTCCACCGGGGGGCGAGCCCTCGCTGGCCGGCGCCGACGCGGGGCTGTCCCGCTGGTTCGACGAGGTCTTGGACCACCTCCCCCCCGGCAAGGCCCGGGAGTTCAAGCTCCTGCTCCACGCCTTGGACGCGCTGGCCACGGTCGAAGGCGGGGCTGGCTTCGCGGCGCTCGACCGGGCCACCCGGTGGTCCATGGCCCGCTCTTGGGTCACCAGCCCGATCCCAGAGCTGCGCGGGGCCACCCTGGGCCTCAGCACCCTGCTGGGTGGCGGCTACACCACCCACCCCGACGCCGCACCCTTCTTCGCCAAGTGGCACGGCTGCGGGTACGGCCGGTGAGCATGGTCTGTCTGCCGCCGGTCGTGGCTCTGGGCTTCGACGACGTGCCGGTGGGCGGACGCACGTACCACTGCGACGTGGTGGTGGTCGGATCGGGCCCGGGAGGCTCGGCCGTGTCGAGAGCCCTGGCTGCCGCCGGACTGAGCGTCGTGGTGCTCGAGGAGGGCCCGCCCACCAGTCGCTTCCGCCCCAACTACGCCCACACCGCCCGCACCCACATGCAAGAGGGCGGGACCATGATCGCCCGGGGCACGGCGTACTTCCCCGTCGCGGCGGGACGCGGGGTCGGCGGGGGTTCCCTGATCAACAGCGCGATCTGCCTGCGCACCCCGGACAGCGTGCTGAGCGGCTGGGTCGAGGCCCTCGAAGACGACCGCTACGGGCCGACCGCACTGGGCGCGGTCTACGACGAGCTCGAGGATCTGCTGGGGGTCGGACCGGCCACGGACGGCATCGCCGGCGAGAACAACCGGATCATCGTGCGCGGGGCTCGAGCCCTGGGGCTCCCCGGGGAGCTGGTCAATCGCAACACCCCTCAGTGCGTCGGCTGTGGGCTGTGCAACTTCGGCTGCCCGGTCGGCGGCAAGAACTCGGTGAACCGCAACCTGTTGCCCCTGGCGGTCCAGGACGGCGCCATCGTCCAGGCCGACACCCGGGTCCAGCAAGTCCTGGTCGAAGGCGGCCGAGCGGTGGGGGTCCAGGGGCGAGTCGTGCACCCCGACACCCGCGAGAAGGGCCCCCTGGTGCGGGCGATGGCGGACCGGGTGGTGCTCAGCGCGGGGGCCATCGGCACGCCGCGACTGCTGCACCACTGCGGCCTGGCCGGGCAGCTCGGCCCTGTCGGTCAGGGCCTGCACGTGCACCCGGGCAGCGGGGTGATGGGGATCCACGACGAGCCCGTGAACCTGTGGCACGGGGCGACCCAAGGCGCCTGGTTCGAGGACCCGGACCAGCCGGGCCTGTTGCCCCACGCCTTCACCGCCCCGCCCGAGGTCACGGCCCTGGCGGTGGTCGAGCACGTCGGTGACCTCAAGGAGGCCTTTGCCCTGTGCCCCCAGCTCAGCGGCCTGGTCTGCCTGGTGTCGGACAAGGGGGAAGGCACGGTGGGCGCCACCAAGGCCGGGCGGGCGGACATCCACTACACCCACACCGACCACGACCTGGACGCCGCCAAGCGCGGCCTGGTGCTCTGCGCCCGGGTGCTGCTCGCCGGGGGCGCCCGCGAGGTCTTCAGCCTGGCCCACGGCACCGGCCGCTACGCCGACGCCGACGCCCTGGCCCGAGACCTGGCGCCCCTGCCCCTGGGGGCCTTCGACTTCTACAGCAGCCACCCCATGTCCAGCTGTCGCATGGGGCCCGACGGCGTGGTCGGGCTGGACGGTCAGTGCCACGGGCTGCCGGGTCTCTACCTGGCCGATGCGTCGGTGTTCCCGACGTCGCTGGGGGTCAATCCCCAGCTCACCACCATGGCGATGTCCACGCTGATCGGGCGGGGCATGGTGCGGTCCGCGTGATCGGCGCGGCGCTGGTGCTGGCCTGTTCCTCGGGCCCCGCCGTGACCCCTGCCGATCCGGGGCGACTGGCCACGGCCGCCCGGCTGGGTGTGCTGGCGCGGGCACCGCTGGCGCCGGTCGAGGGCCGGGCGAGCCGGGGCGATGGCTACTGGATCCGTCCGGTCTCGCTCCAGGTCTACGCCGACCTGAGGGTCTCGGCGGCCCTGTTCCTGCCCGAGGGTCCAGGGCCCCACCCGGGCGTGCTGGTGGCGGTGGGCCACTTCGGTCAGGGCAAGACCGCAGGGGAGTCCCAAGGCCCCGCTCACGCGCTGGCCAGCCTGGGCTACGCGGTGCTGGTCGTCGACACCCCCGGCGTCGAGGAAGGGGACTTGCCCGGGCGGCGCATCCACCTGGCCGAAGGCGCCCACGGGCGTGCGCTGCTGGCCGCGGCGGGCACGACGGCCATGGCGGTACAGCTCGAGAGCCTGCAGGCGGGCCTGGACTACCTGGTGGGGCGACCCGACGTGGACCGGGTCGCGGCGACCGGCGCGTCGGGGGGCGCGGTCCAGGCCCTGTACCTGAGCTTCATCGATCCACGGGTCCGAGGCGTCGTGCTGGCCAGCTACGTGCCGATGCCCCGGGAAGAGCGGGCGGGGGGCTGCGCCTGTGATCAGCTGCCGGGTTGGATCGGGCCCGATCCGGCCCTCACCGCCGCGGTCCGGGTACCGACCCTGTGGCTGACCGAGCTGGACCAGCCCCGGCCGGCGGGCCTGCCCCGAGGGGCCGACTTCGCCGTGGTCGCCGGGCCCCACAGCTACTCCCCAGCGATGATCCAGCGGGCCGCGGACTGGCTGGCCGGGACGCTGGATCACGCCAAGGGCACCATCCCCAGCCCGCTGCCCCACTCGCCCGGGGCGCTGCTGGCCTCGAGGTCCGTGGGCTCCGCGACGTGGTCGGACCTGGTGGCGGGCCTGTCGGTGCCCCTCTGGAAGCCGGCGCCGTGGCCCGACGTGGCGTGGCTCGGGCGCTGCGAGGGGGACGGGCCCGCGGTCCTGGTGGCCGGCGGGGAGCCCCAGGACAACGCGGCCCTGCGCGCCGTCGGCCTGCAAACCTGCCCGGTGACGGTGGCCGACGACGAGGCCGGACTCGCGTCGGCGATCGTGAAGGGCCAGGCCTATGCAGACCGCTACGCCGGTGCGCTGCAGGCAGCGGCCGAGCAACACCAGGCCATCGGGGTCTACGCCGTGCGCGGCTGGGGCACGGCGGCGCTCGGTTCGGGACTGCCCTATGTCCTGCGGGACCCGTTGACCTTGGCCACGGTGGATCCCGAGCGGGACCCGGCCTGGGTGCACGCACCGGGGGTCTGGTGGAACCCCGGGGTGTGGGATGGCGCACTGGCCAAGGGGGCGGATCCCGCAACGTTGGCGGCAGCGCTCGTGCCGTGAGCATGCCGCCCACAGCCACCCAGGTCCTCTGCGCAGACGGCTACCGCCTGCAGGGCCACTGGCATCGGCCGTCGACCGCGACCGGCCTGACTGTCGTGCTGGCCCCCGCCATGCTCGTCCGCGAAGGGTTCTACGGCCGCCTGGCCTCCTGGCTGGCGGACCAGGGGGTGCACACCCTGACCTTTGACTACCGAGGCGCAGGCACATCCCTGGCCGCGGAGACGGAGCGCTGGTCCCACCGGCTGGAGCACTGGGGACAGCGGGATCTGCCCGCGGTGATCGGCGCCGCCAGGCGTGCGCGTCCGGACGACCGTGTGGCGCTGATCGGGCACTCGATGGGGGGCCAGATCATCGGCCTGACGCCGGCTCTGCACGACCTCGAGGCCGTGGTCACCGTGGCTGCGACCGCGGCGTGGTGGGGACACTGGCCCCGGCCTGAGCGGTGGGGGATCCGGGCCTGGTACCACGTGCTGCCGGTGCTGGGGCGGGCCCTGCCGATCTTCCCCGCGGGCCGCTTCGGCCTGGGGCCGGACACCGCGTCGACTCTGGTGCGGGGTTGGGCAAAGTGGGGCCGCCACCCGGACTACCTCTACGGGCCCTTTGGCCTGCGCCATCACACCGCGGACTACACCGGCCGGGTGCTGGCCTATCGGTTCAGCGACGACATCTCCTTTGGCTGTGCCCGGGCGGTCGAAGCCCTGCACAGGCCCTTCGGCCAGGCAGACCTGCGCATCGAGGCCCTGGACCCCGCCGACCACGGGCTGGAGAGCCTGGGACACTTTGGATGGTTCCGAGCGCGGAGCCTGTGGCCGGCGATGCTGACGTGGCTGCGGCGGGGGTCATGAGCGGGGGAGGTTCTCGAGATCGTCCAGGTCCTTGGCCCGACCCGCCGCCGCCTTGGCCGCCCTCAGGTCCGCCAGGCCGATGATGCGCACGGTGCCGCCCGCCGGCAGCTTGGCCTCGACGGAGCGTGCCAGAGCGTCCAGGAACACGACCCCCTTCAGGTCCGAGATGAGATCGATGCGATTGGGCGGGCGCCCGAACTGGAAGACCATGCCACGCTGGGCGAGCTCACCGGCGGACTCGACCACGGGCACCGGCTCACCCCAGAACTCGACCAGAGCGGCAAAGAGCGCCGCGGCGTTCTTTGGACTGGGCTCGTATGCGAAGTCCACGTCGGCGGTCAGCCTGGGGTAGCCGTGGAAGAAGACCGCATGGCCACCGACGAGCAGGTAGCGCACGCCGTGCTTCTCCAGAAGCCCGATGAAGTCATGAATGTCCGGGGAGACGATCTGGTCGGTCACCCGGTCCGGCCCCGTTCGCTCTCGCGGACGTCCGGCGCATCCCTTCCAAAGGCGCGCAGCTGGAGCTCACGGGCGATCCGGAGCCGCTCAACCGGCGTGAGCGCCCAATTCTGCTCACGCTCCCAGCGTGCGGCCTCCTCGAAAGAGCTGGCCTTGTTGCCCACGCGCTGGATGTCCCGCTTCACGGCCTCATTCTAACGCGCGATCCCCTCCTGGCGCCCCATCCCCCGCCTCGCCTTCCCCAGGCTCGATCCCCAGCACGTAGTGGTCCAGCCACGCCCGGTCCCAGGCCATCTTGGCGGCCTGGAAGGTCTTGGTGCCCAGGCCGTGCCCCTGGTCTGGGTAGACCAGCAGCTCCACCGGCACGTCCAGGTAGATGCGCAGCGCCCGATACAGCGCCCGGGAGTGCTGGACCGGCACCCTGGGATCGTGCTCGCCCACGTGGATCACGGTCGGGGTCTGGATCGCGCCGGCCGCGAACAGCGGGGATGCCGCCAGGTGCTCGTCGGGCACCTCCCAGGGCAGCCCCTGCATGTAGTTGATCACATGGCCCGGGGTGTCCTCGATGGCCCACTGCATGGTCTGGTCGAACACCCCTGCCCCGCTGCTGGCGGCCTTGAAGCGGTCGGTCCGGGTGATCACGCAATTGGTCAGGTAGCCCCCGTTGCTCCACCCCATCACGGCCAGCTGGTCCGGGTCGGCGATGCCCTGGGCCACCAGGTGGTCCACACCGCTCAGGATGTCCGAGACCTCGACGTCGTTCTCGCGGCCCACCAGGGCCACCAGGAATTCGTCGCCGTAGCCGGTGGAGCCCCGGTAGTTCGGGTGGAACACCGCCCAGCCCCGGGCCGCGTACAGCCCGTGGCCTCGGTAGGACAGGCGCAGACCCAGCAGCTCGGCCCAGGTGGGCCCGCCGTGGAGCTGGACCAGGGTCGGCAGGGGGCCGTCGTCGGGGCCGTGACCCGGGGGCAGCTCCAGCACACCCTCGACCACCGTGCCATCGGGTGCCGTCCACGACACCAGCGAGAGCTGGGGCAGCTTCCAGGTGGCCGTGTGGGGGTTCACGTCACTCAGCGGGCGCAGCCGGCCGCGCTTGTCCCGGAGCCAAACCTCGCCGAAGTGGCCCGGGTCCTGGGACACGAAGGCCAAGGACCGCCCATCGGGCGAGAAGGCGAAGTCCCAGACCACCCGATCGCCGGGGGTCAGCACGTCTCGGGAGCCCTGGTCTCCACCCGTCACGTCGGCGATGCACTCGACCCGCTGGCGGGCGTGGTCCTGGTTGCCCAGGCACAGATCGCGGCTGCCCGGCCGCCAGGCGAGTCCCAGGGGGCTCAGCTCGCCCCCGCGGTCCAGCTGCCAGAGATCCGTGGGCCCCGAGCCATCGAACTCGGCCAACAACACCTCGGTGGGGTGGCCGTCGAAGTCCACGTGAAAGGCCAGGGCACCGGAGTCAGAAGACCACACCGGGCCGCCCAACCAGCCATAGGGCGACGGGGCCTGCTCCCGCCAGAGCGTGTCCTCGAGGGCCTCCAGGGCACCGGTGGCGACGTGCAGGATCTCGAGCTGGGACCAGCCCTCGCCCCACAGGAGCGCCGAGTCGGGCTGGGTGACCAACGCGACCCGCGACCCGTCGGGCGCCGCTGCGTAGTCCACGATGACCCGCTCCTGGTCGAACAGGACGCGATCCCGCCACGTCTCCAGGTCCAGCCGGTGGAGCTCGGTCCGCTGCCCGGACCCGTGGGCATAGTCCACGTCGGCCCAGGCGCCCCGGAGTTCGGAGAAGCGGTCGTCGTCGGTCCGGTCCTGGGTTCGCAGGTAGTAGAGGTAGCGGCCCTCGGCGCCGAGCTGGTAGGCGTGGGCACCGCCCTTCGAAGACGTCACGGGCTGCGCCGCCCCGCCTTCCGCCGGCATGCGCCAGACCTGGCTGGACCCGTCTCCAGGCGCCGCGTCGGCACCGGCTGCCCGCCGGCCAGACCGGAAGTAGAGCCACTCCCCGTCGGGGCTCCAGGTCGGGGCGCCGTCCGACGTGTCGTCAAAGGTCAGGCGGCGGTTCTCGTCGCTGGCCAGGTCGTGTACCCACAAGCTGGAGCGTCGCCGATCGGTGGCCTCGTCCCAGCGGGACACCGCGTAGGCCACTCGGCGGCCATCCGGGGAGAAGGCCGGGGACCCGGGCCAGTGCAGGCTGAACAGGTCCTCGTCGACTAGATCGTGGTCCCGGACGGGCTCGGCGGAGAGGGCGGCGGTGCACAGCAACAGGACCAAGGAGCACCTCGCGGAGGGGTCGGGCAGCTGCCCTATTCCACCGCCGCACACCCCGCGGGACCGGTCATCCCCCACAGCCCGGCAGCGGCTCGCAGACCGACTCCCCGACCGGGTCGCCGCCCGATGCCAGCACCCGGTGCAGGTCGGTGCGCTCCCGGCCGTCGGTGTCCGTGACGGTGATGGAGAGGTCCAGCGCCTCGTGGCACAGGAGCTCGTGGGCGCCGTCGGCCACCTCGGGCACGTAGTCCGGGAGCCGGTCGAGCCGGTTCAGGTGCCCGCACAGGCGAGCCAGATCCACAGGGTCATGTCGGACCTCCGCCGGCGTGCACAGCAGGAGTCGTGCCAAGCCGCGAGCCCGCCAGGGCTAGGGCGCCCGCTCAGCCCCGTCGAGTGCGTGCGGGCCGCATTCGACGCGTCCGCTCAGGATGCGCGCTGCAGCAGTCCGGTGAAGGCCGGGGGCACCTGGGCCGGCGCACGGGCCAGCAGATCGTCCAGGGGCGCACTGCTCAGCGTGTCGATGAACAGGACGCGCGACCCCAGGGCACCCCTGGACGCAAGGTCCAGCAGCGCCGCAAAGGTCTTGCCGGTGTAGGTGGCCTCGAGGGTGAGACCGGCCTGGGTCTGGGCGATCTCGCGGGCCTGGACGGACCCGGGGGTGTCGTGTCCGTACCCGGCGCCGCAGTAGTCGTGGTGGACCACCAGCTGCGACGCCTGGAGCGGCGGGACCCGGGCACCACCACGCTCGAGCAGGCCCACGGTGCGGCGTGCCAGCCCGCTCACCGTCCGGTGGCTGGCCATCCAGCGCTCCGTGACCCTCACCGCGTGCAGCCGGACGCTCGAGAGCCCGGCCAGTGCCAGGCCGACATGCAGGCCAGCCGCGGTGCCGGTGGACCCGGCCGGCACGATCAGGTCCGTGGGCTCCGGCAGGGCCTGGGCCCGGATCTGGTCCGCGAGCTCCAAGGCAGCCTCGACCCAGCCCAGGCATCCCAAGGGCGAAGAGCCCCCGGGACCCACCCAGGCCGGCCAGTGGCCGTCCTCGCGGCGAGCGGCCCAGAACGCACGGAGCACCTGGATCGGCACGTCCAGGTTGCCGCGGCAGGGCCAGACGCGGTGGGCCAGGGACAGCGACAGGCGCAGGTTCTCCCGGACGTGCTCGCTGTCCGGCTGTGGCACCAGGACCGCGTGCACCTTGACCCCGACCTGGGCCCCCAGCAAGGCGCTGGCGATGCAGTGATGTGAGCCGCCCGCACCCAAGGTGACCATGGTGCCCCCCCGGGCCTGCAACGCCGGCAGCAGCCACTCCAGCTTGCGGACCTTGTTGCCCCCGTAGACCGGGTGGGCGCGGTCCTCGCGCTTGACCCACGCGGCCACCCCATTGGGCAGCGCCAGGCCGGACATCGGCTCGACGGGTGTAGGAAAGGTGCCCAGCCGCAGCCGGGGGTGTGCCAGGTCTGGCGCCAGCGCGTGGAGGTCGGCGGTCACGCCCAGGGTGTATCGCGGCCCCGTGCGGCACCGCGGCTACACTCCGGGCGCGATGAAGTGCGCCACCCCCCTCGTGCTCGCGGCCTTGTCCGGCACCGGGCCGCCTCCTCATGCGGGGGTGTTCGCGCCGCCCTTCGACACCACCACGACAGCCCCCCCCGCCGCCGGCAAGGCCGTCTGGGGCGCCTCGCTGGAGCACCAGCTCACCTCCGACAATTTCGTCGTGGGCTGGGAAGGAGACTCGGGGAGCGCCGACGCCGCTCAGCGCGTGCTGGACGTCCTGGAGCTCGCCTGGATCAACCTGGTCCTGGAGCTGGGCTGGACGCCGCCCACATCGAGCGACGACTACCTGCTGTGGATCGTCCTGGACCCGTCGGTGGGCCACACCGGGTACACCGCGCTGGTGGACGGGCCCGACTACCCCGAAGGGGTCCCGTACATCTACATGAACCCGGACTACGCAGCCTTCGGCAGCTTCTGGGAGCACCTGGCGGTGCACGAGTTCAACCACATGCTGCACTACCGGCTGCGCGACTACACCGGCGGCGACAAGGAGTCCTGGTACTGGGAGGCGTCAGCGGAGTGGGGCGTGGAGCTGGGCGCCCCCGATCTCGACGTGTACGCGGTCCAGCAGGCCTTCTACGCCTTGAAGCCAGAGGCCCGCTACGACACGATCGACGGGCAGCACGAGTACGGAATGCTGGGCCTGAATGCCTGGCTCGACGAGCACGGCCTGGGGCCAGGAGGACTGCGAGACGTCTGGGACGAAGCCCAGGACCGCCCGGGCGACGACTGGGTCGAGATCCTGGAGGACCTGTCCGGGGCGTCGGCAGGCCAGCTGTGGGCGGACTTCACCGCCGCGCTGAGCAATGGGGCGCTCCGGGAGGCGAACCTGTACACGCCCCCCACGCCCTTGGGCCCGGTCGACGAGGGCAGCTCGGGCAAGCTGGCGCTGTTGGGCACCGATGCCTGGGAAGTCACCGCGGACGCCGTGGTCCGGGTGGACGGCGACGCGATCCTGGGGGCGCCCTGGGGTCACGGGAGCGCCGTGCGAGCGTGGACGGGCGACGTCCTGACGGTCACGGCCCTGAAACAGAATGCAAACTACTCGTTGAGCCTGGGCGACGTGGACGAACCGCTGGACACCGGCGGCCCTGGGGACAGCGGCGGCTCCCAGAACGGCGACGGCGGCGGCGGCACGGGCCTTCCCGACGACGACGGGGTGGGGTGCGGCTGTCAAAGCACGGGGGGGTCGGGCCTGGCCTGGCCCTTGCTCGCGCTGCTCGGTGCGGTGCTGCGGCAGAGGAGGTCTGTGGCGACACCCGCATGCAGGCGGGTATAAGGCGGGCCGCTCACAGGGGTCAGGGCCATGCTTTCCGTCGGCGAGATCGCGCCACAGTTTCGCGTGCAGCCAGTCTTCGGGCTGCCAGTCGATGTCGAGGAACACACGTCTCGCTACCCCTTGGCGATCTGCTTCGTCTCCAGCCTGGGCAGTCCGCTGACCCGACAGACCCTGGCCGACATTCAGGCGCGCTACGCCGACTTCGACGTGCTCGGCATCCAGGTGGCCGCCGTCACCCGCAGCGGCCTGGACGTGGCCCGGGACTTCGTGCCGCGACACCACGTGCTGTTCCCGATCCTCAGCGACCCGGCCGGCGAGCTCTACGCCCAATACCAGGTCTCCGGCCACGGCTGGAAGTCTGCGGTCAAGGCCCTGGACCCGCGATCCGTCCGCAAGGCCATGAACTCGATCAAGCTCGGGGTCGGCAAGCCCGAGCGCGGCACGACACAGCTCCCAGCCGAGTTCGTCGTCGCCCCTGGGGGGGGAATCTCCTACGCCCGCTACGGCACCGCCGTGAGTGACATCCTGCAGATCGAGCCCCTGCTTTCGGCGGCGCGGGAGGCCTGTCGTTGACGTTTGTTCTCGCCCTGGCCGCTGCAGGCACCCTGCCTGGCTGCGTGGCCCGCTCCGCAGATGACCGAATGCCCCACGCGGTGGCGGTCACGGTCGCGTTCACCGACGGGGACTACGGCGCGCTGATCGCCGAATTCGACCGCCCGGGTGAGCCTCCGGAGCTGCGCTATGCCGATGGGCTGTGGGCGTTCGACGGCGAGCGGCTGCTGCAGCTGACCCCGGCCCCGCGAGAGCACGGCGAGAAGCCGGTCTACGACCTGGCCGTCGTCGAGCACCTGACGGGCGGCCGGCACGTGCTGCCCCTGGGGCGCGCCCACGAGAACTTCAGGGTTCACTCGGTGGCCCACACCGCGGTCGCCCTGGGCAGCCAGGACGACCCCAGCTGGATCCGCCTGTCCGACGGCGGCGCCATCCAGATGGACCACGAGCTCGAGCTGAAGCGGCGCGGCCCGGGCCGCGGCTTCTCCCTGATCGTCGGGGACGGCACCCTGGACCTGGGCCTGCCCCACCGAGACGAGGACCTGCCGCTGTTCCGCGACGTGGCCGAGGTCGTGTGCGCGACGTGGCTCACCGACGTCCCGGCCACGGCGTGGGATGCGACCGCGGACTTCTACAAGGTCGTGCGCCTGGTGCCCGCCGTCGGCGAGCCCGCCCGGGTCGACGGCCACCTGGAGGAGTGGAGCGGCGACGACGCCCTGGCGGTCGACACTCTGGGGTCGGTGCTCTCCGGCGAAGACGGCTGGTCCGGCCCCCGCGACGGCTCCTTTGGCGTGGCAGCCCGGCTCCACCACGGCCGCCTGACCGTCGCCGTGCGCATCCGCGATGACGAGATGATCCAGGGCAAGGACCGGCTGGAATTCGACGTGGGCTCCGACGTGCACGTGCTGCCCTTGCGGGCGGCCGGCCCGGTGGACCACGGCAACTGGAGTGGTCTGGAGGCCGTGTTCACCAACGCCGTCGACTTCGGAACCGGGGTCGAGGCCAGCTTCGACGTGGGGCGCACGCCGCCCCGCCGAGACGCCCTGCCCCTGGTGGTCCGCTACCTGGACGCCGACACCGACCAGGAGCCCACGGTGCTCGCGTCGGCGCCGTCGCTCCGGTCGCTGGCGCTGAACATCACCCACTCGAACGAGTAGCGGCCGAAACGTTCCTGAGCGCTCGGGGGTATTGCGAAGAGGGTCGGATCGACCCCACCCTGTGACCGGGTCTCCATGTTCCTCACCGCCACGCTCACCGCCGCCTTGGCCGCCGTCGTCGACGGCGCCACGCTCCCCGTGGGCATGGGCGACGCCCTGGCGCCGCGGCGGATCGCGCTGCTGATCGGCATCGACACCTACGAGGACCCCGAGCTGGCCGGCCTGAAGTTCGCGGCCAAGGACGCCGAGGACATGGCCCGGGTGCTCCAGGACAGCGAGCTGGGCGGCTTCGACGAGGTCGTGCTCCTGACCGGTCGCGTCGACCGCGACGACTTCCAGGGCGCCCTGGACCACGTCACGGCGTCCCTGGAGCGCGACGACACCCTGCTGATGTTCTACGCCGGCCACGGCACGCTGCAGTCCGACGGCCGCACCCCGAGCCAGCTCTACCTGCTCACGAGCGAAGCAAGGCTGGACCGGTCCTGGGAGACGGGCATCCCCCTCACCGAGCTCGAGGCCGCCCTGGCCGGGGTGCGGGCCGAGCGCCGCATCGTGGTCTTCGACACCTGCCACTCGGGCCAGGGCCGCTCGGCCCTGAGCGAGCAGACCCGCGCCGTGCGCGAGACCGTGCGGGGTCCCCTGCCGGCCCCAGACCTCCCGGAGCTGCACTCCCGGTACGACGCCCGGCTCTACAGCGCCCACTACCACCAGCCCGCCGTCGAAGATCCCTCGCTCCAGAACGGCGTCTACACCCACTACCTGGTCGAGGCCCTCGAAGGCGCCGGCGACCTGGACGGCGATCGGGTGGTGGACCTGATGGAGGCCCACACCTTTGCCCGGGACCACACGATGGTGCGGACCCACAACGCCCAGGAGCCCTGGTACCAGGTCACCGAAGTGGGCCGGGAGCCCGTGGTGCTGTCGGGCAGGGCCGAGGACCGCACCGACGCCGAGCGGGCCGTGCTCATCACCCAACCAGGGCCTTGGTATGAACAGGCCTACGCCCTGGTCGTGGACGGCATCCCGCGGGGCTCGGGCGCCATCGAGCCTGGCCCTCACACCATCGAGATCTGGGACCGCGCGACGCTGTTGTCGAGCACCCGGCGCAACCTGCACGCCCAGGATCGCGTCGAGATCGACCGCCTGGTGGCCGAGCGGGACAGCCGCTGGGCCGTCACAGCCGGCGCCGGGATCCAGAGCGTGCCCCAGGTGCTCGCCCCTGTGTCCGTGGCCCTGAACGGGTGGTGGATGCCCCGAGATCCCCGCGGGGGCCGGATGCTGCTGGGGGTGCACGGCGACCTGGGCCAGCTCGACCTGGCCGGGGTGGGCACCCTGCCGTCCTGGTCGGCACGGGCCCGAGTCGCCTGGGGCACTGGCCGTGGCGCTCTGTGGGGTTCCGCTGGACTCACCGCTGGCGCAGCCTGGCGCAAAAAGCCGGACCACATCGAGAGCGCTCCAGCGGTGGGAGCCGGAATGTATGGACAGCTCCACTGGGGACCCTGGCTGGTGGGTCTGGACGCCGAGTGGCTCTGGCTGGCCACCTGGCCTGGTGGCGCGGGCACGGAGCGGGTGATGTCCACAGGACCCGCACTGGCGCTCACTCTGGGTCGATCTCGCTGATCGGATCCCCCTCGGTCTGAGGTAGATTGGCGGCGTCGATGCCGTCCCTCCTGCTGTTGCTCGCTGCCTGCGAGCCCTTTGACCTGTTGGAGCAGCGGCTGGATCCGGTTCCGTTCCAGACCCCGACAGCCACCCTGCCTGCAGGCCTCCCAGAGGACTGCGACCAGGACGGCGACGGTGCGGTCCGTGACGACCCCGGCTGCGTGGCCCTGGCTGCGGCCCTGGACTGCGACGACCAGGACAGCACCGTCTACCCGGGCGCCCCGGAGTTCTGCGACGGCCGCGACGGGGACTGCGACGGCCACCCAGACGGCCCCGATCCCATCGACGGCGCCACCTGGTTCCTGGACGCCGACAGCGACGGCTGGGGCGCACCGGGCACGGCCTTCCGCTCCTGTCTGGACACCGTCTTGGGAGCCTCCTTTGTCGACGGGGACTGCGACGACGCCTCGGAAACCGCCTACCCGGGCGCCCCCGAGATCTGCGGAGACGCCGTGGATCAGGACTGCGATGGCGCCGACGCCTCCTTGCTGGAAGAGGGCCTGAGCTGTGCCTGGGTCTCACTGGACGGCGCCCCTGGCAGCTTCGCCGGTGCCGGCGTCGCCGCGACCAGAGACCTGACCTGTGATGGTGCGCCGGATCTGGCGGTGGCCGCACCCGACCAGGGCGAGACCGGCCAGACCCGCCTGTACCCAGGGCCTCTCTCTCCCGGCCAGGCCCCTTCGGTCCTGGCGACCCTCCACACCCCCGAGCTCGCCGGGCTCAGCGGGACGCTGGTGGCGCTGGGTGACCTGGACGGTGACGGCTGCGACGACGTGGCCCTGGCGCAGCAGGACCTGGGCGAGCCCAGTGACGTGGCGGCCTGGCTCCTCCTCGGCGACGGCCAGGCAGACGACCGCCTCGTGAGCCACAGCACCCTCACAGCGTCCGGGCTGACCGGCACAGCCCTGGCCGTCACCGGCACTGGGGGCCGGCCCGAGCTGCTGGTGCTCGCACCCGGACAGGACCAGGCCTGGCTGGTCGGCGAGCTGGACGCGGGCACCGCCGCCCTCGACACCGCAGCGGGCCTGGTGCTGACCGCGTCACCCCGACTGGGGCAGCTGGGCCAGGTCGCCGCACTGGGTGACCTGGATGGCGACGGTCTGGCCGAGATCGTGCTCGGCGACCCCACGGCCGACGACGCGGCCGGGCGGGTGCTGGTCGTACCGGGCGACACCGGCGAGCGCACCGTGACCGAAGACGACGTGGTCCTGAGCGGCCGCATCGGTGCCGGACTCGGGGCCGCGCTCGTGATCGCAGGTGACCTGGACGCCGACGGCCTGGCGGACCTGGTGGTGGGCGCCCCCGACGAGGCCGTGGCCGGGGATGATCGCGCTGGCGCCGTGAGGGTCCTGCTGGGCGGTGAGCTCTCGGCCGGGGCGAGCGGCACGCTCTTCGGCGCCGCCGGCCAGCGCCTCGGCGCCGCTCTGGTGGCACCGGGCAACCTGACGCCGGACCGCGACGACCGGCCGGACCTGATCGTCGCTGGCGGGACCGACGGCACGCTGTACTGGTTCGCACGGACCGATGCCGCTGGCCTGGCCGTGCCGGAACAGCTCGGACCCAGTGGTCTGGGCGGCGCGGGGGTGGTCCTGGCACCCGGCGGCGACCTGGACCTGGACGGTCTGCCCGACGTGCTGGTGGGCATGCCCTCCGAGGACCGGGTCAAGGTGCTGGTGGCGGCGCAGTTCGATCCCTGACGCCACCCCTCCCGCGCCGGATCGTCGACGGCGCCCTGGAGTACCTTGGCGGGGACCTGCACCGAGAGGCCTGACGTGCACCGCCAACCCCTGAGCCCGGGCACCGACCTGGTGATCGTCCAGGGCGACCTCACAGCGCTCCAGGTCGACGCGATCGTCAACGCGGCCGCTCCGGCACTCCTGGGCGGCGGCGGGGTCGATGGGGCCATCCACCGGGCGGCTGGACCCCAGCTGCGCGAAGCCTGCCGTGCGCTGCCGGAGCTGCGACCCAGGGTGCGCTGCGAGACCGGACAGGCCCGGCTCACCCGCGGGTTCGGCCTGGCGGCCCGGTTCGTGATCCACACCGTGGGACCGGTCTACACGCGGCATCCCGATCCTGCCGGCGCCTTGAGCGCTTGCCACCGGGCCAGCCTGAAGCTCGCCCGCACCCAGGGCTGTCGCACCATCGCCTTTCCGGCGATCTCCTGCGGCGCCTATGGCTACCCCCTGGCAGAAGCCGCCCCGATCGCCCTCGAGGCGGTCCGGGACTACGGTCACGGGCTGCGGGAGATCTGGTTCGCCCTGTTCACCGACCAGGCCCACGCCGCCTTCCTCGCCGCAGCCGAACGGCTCGCCTGAGTCATTTCGCTGACACTCGTCGACGAACGAGCTACGCTTTCCGGTGGAGGCCTGCCGACGTGACTGCTGCGCCCGAGACCGAACCCGTCATCGACCTGTGCGCCCCTGCGACGCACGACGACCCCTACGCCACCTACCGCTGGATCCGCGAGCAGCCGGGGCTCTACCTGGATCCGGTCAACAACGTCTACGCGGTCACGCGCTATGCCGACGTCAAGGCGGTCAGCCGGGATCCGTCGACGTTCACCAGCACCGAGGGGAACCGGCCGGGCATGCCCGCCGAGCCCAACTTCATCAACATGGACGGCCACGATCACCAGGTGCGGCGGGCCCTGGTGGCCGACTGGTTCACCCCCAAGCGCATTCGGACCCTCGAGGACCACATCCGCGACGTGGTGGTCGGCCTGATCGAGCGGGCCAAGGAAGCCGGTGACGCGTGCTTCATCGAGGCGCTGGCCGGCCAGGTGCCGCTGCGTCTCATCGGCGAGATGCTCGGGTACCCCCTCGAGGACCTGGACCAGCTCGCAAGCTGGCTCGACATCTACGTCCAGGGCGGCTGCGGCGCGGACTACGTGACCGAAGAGATCAACATGGCCTTCATGGAGTTCACGGCCTACCACCTGATGGCCGTGGCCCAGCGCCGCGAGGTCCGGACCGAAGACCTGATCTCGGTCTGGATGCACGCCCTGGTCGACGGGGAGCCCCTGGACGACGAGGAGATCCTGTTCGAGCACACCCTGATCCTTGTCGGCGGCGCCGAGTCGACCCGCAACGCGATCAGCGGGGGCATGCGGGCCCTGATGGCCCACCCGGAGCAGCTCGCCTGGCTGCGCGAGCACCCGGAGGGCATCCCCAACGCCGTCGAGGAATTCGTGCGCTGGACCAGCCCCTTCATCTCGATGAGCCGCACGGTCACCAAGGACACGGTGTTCCGGGGCCAGCCCCTCCACGAGGACGACGAGGTCCTGATGATCTACCCGGCGGCCAACCGGGACCCCGAAGCCTTCCCCAACCCGGAGTCCTTCGACATCCGGCGTGCGTGGCCCAACAAGCCCATCGCCTTCGGCTACGGTGCCCACCACTGCCTGGGCGCAGCCCTGGCTCGGATGGAGATCCGGGTCGTGCTGGAAGAGCTCATGAAGCGCGTGGACCACATCGAGCTGACCGGCGAGTGCGTGTTCAAGTCGTCGAGCTTCCTGCGCGGCATGACCCACATGCCGGTGCGGCTGCGTTAGCCGGAAGGGGTCTCCCAGGACCGCCCAGTGGACCTGATCACCGCCCTGCACGCCGACCCGGAAGGCGTGCCCCTCGCACCCCTCGCGGTGGCGGCAGCCAGGCGCCGCGACGCGGCGTGGGGCCGTGCGGTGACCTTCTCTCCAAAGGTCTTCCTGCCGCTCACGAACCTGTGTCGGAACCGCTGCGGCTACTGCACCTTTCGCAAGGCCCCGGACGATCCGGCCGCGTGGACCATGGCGCCCGACCAGGTGCTGGCCTCCCTGGACGCCGGAGCCCGGGCGGGCTGCACCGAAGCCCTCTTCTGTCTGGGCGACCCTCCGGAGCGGGCCTTTCCCAGCTACCGCCGGCTGCTCCAGGGCTGGGGCCACGACACCACGGTGGACTACCTGGTCTGGGCGGGCCGCCAGGCCCTCGACCGCGGCCTGCTGCCCCACACCAACGCCGGGGTCCTGGAGTCCCACGAGCTCCGGGCCCTGATGGCCGTGAACGCCAGCCTGGGCCTGATGCTGGAGTCCACCTCGGAGCGCCTCACCGAGCCCGGCCAGGTCCACCACGCCGCCCCCGACAAGCACCCGGCCCGTCGGCTGGCCATGACCGCCGAGGCCGGTCGTCAGGGCATCCCGTTCACATCGGGCCTGCTCGTCGGCATCGGCGAGACCCGCGCCGAACGGGTCGACACACTGCGGGCCATCGCCGCCCTGCACGCCGAGCACAGCCACATCCAAGAGGTCATCGTCCAGAACTTCCGGGCCCACACCGGCTCCCCCTGGGCGGACGCCCCCGAGCCCAGCGGCGCCGAGGTCGCGTGGACCGTGGCCGCGGCCCGGCTGCTCCTTCCAGACGACATCTCCCTCCAGGCCCCGCCGAACCTGAACCCGGCGTCGCTGGAGGACCTGCTGGCCGCCGGCCTGAACGACCTGGGCGGCATCTCGCCGGTGACCCCGGACTACATCAACCCGGCGTGGGCGTGGCCCCACCTGGGCGACCTTGCGGCACGTTGCCGGGCGGTGGGCTTCACCCTGCGGGCCCGCCTGCCCGTCTACCCGCGGCACGAGGCCCGGATCTCCGTGGACCTGGCCCCCGCTCGCGCCCGCTGCGCCGCCTTCGAGGCCGCGCCGTGACCGACGTGCTCACCCGCGCGGCTGCCGGGCTGCCGGTCGACTGGACCGAGCTCCGCCCCTGGCTCGCGGCCACCGGCTCCGACCTGGAGACCCTGCGCCAGGCCGCCGACGCGGCCCGCCGAGCCCAGGTCGGCGACACGGTCACCTATGTGGTGAACCGCAACATCAACTTCACCAACGTCTGCGTAAAGGCCTGCCGCTTCTGCGCCTATGCCCGGGGCTTCCGCTCCGAGCAGTCCTACCGGCTGCCCGTCGACGAGGTGGTGCGCCGCGCGACCGAGGCCTGGGAGCTCGGCGCCACAGAGGTCTGCATGCAGGCCGGCCTGGCCCCGGAGCTGACGGGCCACGACTACGTCGCCCTGTGCCGGGCGGTCAAGGCCGCCCTCCCCGACCTGCACGTGCACGCCTTCTCCCCCGAGGAGGTCAAGTTCGGCGCCCGCAAGAGCGGCTGGACCTTCGAGGAGATGCTGCGGCGGCTCCTGGACGTCGGCCTGGGCAGCCTGCCCGGCACCAGCGCCGAGATCCTCGACGACGCCGTGCGCCAGCGCATCGCGCCGGGCCGCATCACCACGTCGGAGTGGCGCCAGGTCATCACGACGGCCCACGCCCTGGGCATCCCCACCACCTCCACCATCATGACGGGCCACCTGGACACCCCCGACGACCGGCTGGCGCACCTGGACCTGCTCAGACGCATCCAGAGCGAGACCGGCGGCTTCACCGAATTCGTGCCCCTGTCCTTCGTGCACGCCGAGGCCCCCATGTGGCAAGCCGACCGCCCCAGCGACCTGCGGGCCGGCCCGACCCCCGAAGACGTGCTGCGCTTCACCGCCGTCTCCCGACTGCTCCTGGGACCGCACATCCCCAACCTCCAGGCCAGCTGGGTCAAGGAGGGCCTGGACCTGGCCACGACCCTGCTCGACTGGGGGGCCAACGACCTGGGGGGCACGTTGATCAACGAGAGCATCTCGACGGCAGCGGGAGCGGGACACGGACAACGCCGGACGCCCAGCCAGCTCCGAGCCGCGATCCGAGCCGCCGGCCGCCCGGCAGCCGAGCGCAGCACGCTGTACGAGCTACGTCGGACCTTCGACGGCCCTGCCGACGACCCGGTCGACGCCCTGGATGCCCTGCCGGACCCCGACCACCGCTTCGGCTCCTACGCGGCCCTGGCCCAGGATCAGCGCTTCACCTATTCCCGGCCTCGCCGCCGAGATTAGATCCTCACTCCCGGCCCGGACCCTTCCGATGTCAAGCCAGGACCCACGCCGCCCCGTCGTCGACTGGGGCGCCCCGCTCTCGCAGAGCTCGACCCCCCTGCGCACCCTCTTCACCGGCTACCTGGTCGTCATCGGCCTGGGCCTGATGATGTCCTTTGCCCAGATCCTGCTCACCCACGGCATGGCCGACGGGGAGCTGGGCCTGAGCGTCGACGACGTGGTCTACAGCTACTACGGCAACCGCGAAGGCAGCCGCCTGGAGACCAAGCTGGGCGGCTCGATGAAGCTCATGGCCGACGAACAGGAGCGGGCAGCCCTGATCAAGTGGGTCCGCCAGGGCTCTCCCCAGGGCCGCTGGCAGGCGGACATCCAGCCGATCGTGAACGCGAAGTGCGTGCGCTGCCACGGGGTCGTGCCCGGGATCCCCGACTACCGGACCTACGAGGGCATCACGGTGGTCACAGCCATCGACGAGGGCGCCACCGTGCCGGCCCTGGCCCGGGTGAGCCACGTGCACCTGTTCGGCATCGCCTTCATCTTCTTCTTCGTGTGCGGCATCTTCAGCCTGGCCACCGGCATCGCCCCGTGGGTCAAGGCCACCGCCATCGCCCTGCCCTACGCCTTCCTGGCCCTCGACGTCTTCTCGTGGTGGGCGACCAAGTGGGTGCCGGACTTCGCCTGGCTCACCATCATCGGAGGCACCGGCTACGCGTTGGCCACCGGCTACATGATCCTCACGTCGCTCTACCAGCTGTGGTGGCCGGCCCGTCGGCGCAACGAGCCCCACCGCTGAACAACCGACGGCGGGCGCCCGCCACCACCAGGCCGAGCCACACCAGAGCGCCAGAGACCCCGCCGACCGTGCCGCAGCCCCCACAGCCCTCGGGCTCCGGCTCGGGCTCGGGGTCCGGGCGACAGATCCACAGCGTGTCGTCGGCGATGGCTTGGGCGGCCGAAGCGCTGGCCAGGATCAACAGGACCGGTGCCAGTCGACGCACTCAGGGCCTCAGAGACGCACCTGCCGGGCCTGGCTCCAGGTCGCCCGGCGTGTCGACGTCGTGGCCCCAACCCAGGGACCGCACCACCCCGGCGTCGGGGTTGGCCGCCCGGTGTCTCCGGAAGCTGTCCAGGTGGCCAAAAGTGGCCCGCAGAGGGTCCAGCTCGCGCAGCAACAGCCCGTTGGTGCCGGCGCTGCGCAGGTCCGGGCAGATCACCACCCCTTCGGGTCGTGCGAACACCGCAGAGATGTCGGCCAGACAGAGCTCAGGCAGGTCCCCCATCACCACCAGCACCTGATCCGCTCCCCGCAAGCCAGCCCCGGCGATGCCCTGGCGGACCGCGTCGCCGATGCCTGCGGGGGACAGCACGACCGCCGCACCCAGCGCCTGGACATGGTCCCGCACGGCCACCGCGTCGGTCACCACCAGGACCTGCAGGCCCGCGGCGGTCAACACCGCCAGCACGTGATCCAGGGTCTCCCGCGCCCAGCGCTGCCGCTCGGGCGCACTCAGCGCGGGCGCCAGCCGGCCCTTGGCTCGGGCGAAGTCCTTGGCGGGCACGACGGCCCAGGTCGAGGTCATGGGCTCCACTACCTCCTTGGAGCACGCCTGACACACCTTGGCACATCGGGCGGCCCGCGGGCCGCTGTTGATCTAGCGCTTGGGTCCCTACTGCCCGTACACGTCCAGCTGGAACGACCCGACCCACGCCGAGTCCCGGTTCGGGCTCGCTTCGGTCAGCGTCAGGGACCCGCCCAGGTAGGCGCCGACCTCCCAGCCGTCGAAGTTCCCGTCGGCGTCGACGATCAGGTAGGCGATGCCCGACGACCAGTCCAGGGGGATGGTGCCCGGCTGCTCCAGCAGCTCCGGCCGAGTGGTGTAGCCATAGACCGCGACGTTGTAGTCCACGTCGAGCTTGCCAGAGAAGATGAAGTACCCGATGCCGTCGTACTCCCCGACCACGTTGCCGAGCACCTCGACCTCGACGTCCTCGCCGTCGAGCTCGAAGTTCCAGGTGCTCGTGCCGTGGGACCAGGTGTCCTGGGTGCCGTAGCTGCCCTGGGTGGTCTCGAAGGGCAGGTCGATGGTGCCGATCACGTCCAGGCACACGTCGCCGGGGTCCGGGAGCGCGGCGTCCGGCGCCTCGCCCGCCCACTCGTCTTCTACGGCGTCCCGGCGATCCCGCACGAAGTCCCGGATCCGATCCAGCGTGTCGTCGTACCACCCCCCGTCATCGTGGTTGGGCCACGCATAGGCCCCGGTCAGCGCTTCGGCGTGGTCGATGCGGGCGAGCAGGGTGTCCTCGTGCCAGACCTCGTCGAGCAGGCTGCGCAGTGCGGCTTCGTACCGGTCGACCAGCTCCGGGTGTCCCAGCAGCCGGGACGGCAGGGTGGCCTCGCCGGTGACCGAGACCGGGCGCCCCTGGCCGAAGGGCTCGTCGCCCTCCAGGATCGCGTCGATGCCCCAGGGCAGGAAGCGGAAGCGGCCGTCGGCGTCGGGGTCGCCGTAGACGAAGAAGTTGTTGCGGTTGCCGGTGTAGCTGTCCCAGTGCCCGATCAGGGCCTCCAGGGCCCAGTATCGGAAGAATTCATCCAGGTCGAACACCGCTTCGACGGCGTCGACGAAGCCTTCGCCGGTCACCGCGAGGGCGTCGGTCGCGGCCGCCAGATCCGCGCGGTCGCTGAGCTCGGTCTTGTCCTCGAAGGACCCGTTCCACCCCTCCAGGAAGTCGCTCAGCGTGCCCTCGTACAGGTTGCCGTCGTCGTTGCCGAAGACCCGGCGGAGCATGTCCTTCTTGACCGGCTCCACGTTGACGTAGACGCCCAAGTCTTCGCCGTTGACGATCACGCGGGCATAGCTGCAGCGGGACGCCGGCAGACCCGCGTCGGCGTAGAGCTGGTAGCCCAGGCAGGTCTTGATGCGGCTGCCGTCCTGGCGGCTGTTGTTGAGCGTCAGCCGCTCCACGTCCTCGAAGCGCTGGTCCGGCTCGTACTTGTCAAAGGACAGCTTCAGCGACGGACGACCGGGCTCGACCGAGCCCAACAGGCCCTTCTTGCGCACGGCCACGTTGTCCAGGGTCGTGCCGTCGATGGTGACCGTGGCCGGGAACCAGGTGTACGGGCTCTCGAAGGGCTCGGCCAGGCACTCGTCGCCGGACAGCATGTCCAGGAAGTCCCGGGCCTGGTAGCGCAGGCTCTCCCAGTCGTCGGGGTCCAGGGTGACGTCGACCTGGAGCAGCCGGTCGATGTCGTAGATCCCGGCGCCGTAGGTGTCCGAGGTGGGTAGTTCGGTGTCGGTGACGGCGGTGTCGGTGGTGGCCGGCAGGGTCCCGGTGCCGTCCCCGGGGCCGACGGACACACCGCCACAGGCGATCAAGAGCGGGAGGAGCAGGGTCATGGCCCCCATCATGTCGCATTCCCCTCTGGGGATGCCGGTCGCCCGGCTATGCCGCCATCTGCAGCGCCTCGTCATGGGCCAGGCGCTTGAACGCCCGGGAGCGGAGCTGGCTGATCCGGGACTCGGTGACGCCGAGCTCCTGGGCGAGACCCTTGAGCGGCTCTCCCTCCAGGCAGGTCCGGGCGACGATCCAGGCCTCTCGACCGGGCAAGCGTGCGATGGCCTGGCGCACCGTCTCGCAGCGCTCCCGGTCTTGGAGCCTCTCCCAGGCGGCGTTGTCGTTGGCGCTCCCCACGCGGTCCAGGACTTCAGCGTCTTCCTGGTGGCGCACGACACCCAAGGACCGGTACCGGGCGAACGCAGAGGCGTCCATACCAAGCGCCTGTCGCAGCTCGGGCCCTTCGGGCTCGCGACCGAGCCGCTGAGCCAGGCCGTGCCGTGCCAGCTCCAGGTTCCGCGCCCGCTCACCGACGGTGCGGGGGGCCCAGCGGCACCGACGGATCTCGTCGAGCATCGCGCCCCGTGCCCGGTGCATGACGTACGCGGCATAGGGCGCTTCTTCGTCCCAGGCGGCCAACATCTCGAGGGCCGCGATGATGCCCACGCTGTTCAGATCGTCGGCCATCTGCCCGGGGTATCGCCGGCTGAGACGCCAGGCGTGGCGCTTGACGGCAGGGGCGAGCTCTGTGAGCAGCTGCTGACGGCGGGGGGACAGGTCGTTCATCGGGGCTCCTTGTGCCAACCAGCAAAGCAACGGCCGTGCCAAGCCAGTCCGAATCAAGCATTCCAGGTACTTGGACCACCCACCTCGGACTGGGTGTGCGGTCCTGACACGGCCAGCCCGCGCGCTGCCGGCACACCTGTGCGGTCGTGACACGCCGGATCCTCACGCCGGCGCCCGCCCGGTCCGATCCCTTGGCCATGCCCGGACAGGCCAGCCTCGAGAACCTCGTCGGACGCAGCTCAGCCATGCAGAGGCTCCGGGCCGAGCTGGAGCAGGCGGCCCGCTACGACGCGCCAGTCGTGCTCCAGGGCGAGTCCGGCACCGGCAAGGAGCTCGCCGCCCGGGCTCTCCACGACCTCGGGCCCAGAGCCCACCGCCCGTTCGTGGCATTTAATTGCGCCAGCGTCGTGGACGCGCTGTTCGAGAGCGAGCTCTTCGGCCACGAAGCCGGTGCCTTCACCGGGGCAAGCACGGCCGAGGCCGGGCTCTTCCGGACCGCCGATGGCGGCACGCTGTTCCTGGACGAGGTCGGCGACATGTCCCTGGGCCACCAGGCCAAGGTCCTGCGCGTGCTGGAGACCATGAGCGTGCGACCGGTCGGCGCCACACGACAGCACCGGGTGGACGTGCGGGTGGTGGCGGCGACCCACTGGGATCTCCGCCACGCGGTGGCCGCCGGGCGGTTCCGCATGGACCTGTACTTTCGACTCAACGGGCTCCAGGTCCAGCTGCCGCCTCTGCGGGACCGTGGCGACGACATCCAGCTCCTGGCCGATCACTTCCTGGCCCAGGTCACTCAACGCTACGGACTCGACGTCCACGGCTTCGCGCCCTGCGCTGTGGCCGCGCTCGCGGACAACCCCTGGCCCGGCAACGCGCGGGAGCTGCGTCGCGCCGTCGAACGCGCAGCCATGATGACCCGCGAGCCGGTGATCCGGGCCGACGACCTGGGGGCCGGCTCCACACCGCTCTATCGCCGACGTTCCGACCAGCACGGCAGCGCGGGCCCGGCGCCGGCGCCCCGAAGCGTCGGGTCGTCCGCTCTGGCCCTGGCCCCGGCCCAGGCCGCGCCGAGCCAGACTCTCGCCGCTGCCGAAGCCCGCCACGTGGCCCGGGTCCTCGAGACCGCCGCCGGCAACCGGACCCGCGCCGCCAAGGTCCTGGGCGTCTCCAGGCGCACCCTCTACCGCCTGCTGGATCGGCACGGACTGGCTTGATCAGCCCCCGCTGAGCCACGCCGCCGAGTAGAGCTCCCCGAAGCCCGGGTCCTGGGGCACCCCCTCGTCGGACGTCGCCAGCCGCAGGATCAGCGCCGCGTCGCACCCGTCGTCGTCGGACGGGCAGCTCACCTGGACCAGCTCGACCAGGTGAGGCCACTCGGTGTGGAACAGGGCCTGGGTGAACTCCGACGGGTCAGACCCGTCCCCGTGGTCCAGCAGCGCATTGCCCCCATTGACGATGCTCACGCCGCACTGGGCGTCCTCGGACTGCACGAAGCGGCCCAGGCTGTCCGGCGCTCCCGAGCCGCCACCCCAGCGCCACAGCTCGAAGCCGGAGCAGCCCTCGATCCGCCTGTCGTACACGGCCACGAGCTCATCGCCGATCCGGACCAGGTCGTGCGGGCTGCTGCCGAATTGGCCGATGGGCTCCCCGGGCGGGCTGTAGAAGGCGTGGAAGCCACCGGACGCGTCCTCGAGGGCGAACCCGGGAAACTCCCCAGACAGGGAGACACCGCAGCGGGGGGTACAGCCCAACCCATTGGCGTAGCTCGGGCTCACGTGGCCCAGGCCCAGGCCGACCTGGCTGGTGAACGCCGTGGGCAGGTCCTCCTCTGCGGTCCAGATCACCTCTTCAGCGCCGTGGTCTCCAGCGAGCCGCACCAGAGTGTCGCCGTAGACGGCTGCGTCACCGGTCGGGGTCGACGTGGTCTCCACCCCGTGCCAGCCCGCCGCGTAGCCCAACCCGTAGAGCTCGCCCTCCTCTCCCACGCCGAGCTGGTGGTGGCCACCCCCCTCGATGGCCACCGTGTCGACCAGTTCGCCGGTCCAGTCCAACACCAGGGCCAGCCCCGGATCCGCAGGGGTACCGCTCTCCAGCAACACCCACAGGTGTTCACCATCCCGGGACACCACCGCGCTGCGGGCCAGGTTTCCGGCGATCAGGGAGACGTCGACCTGGGCGCCCCAGACGAGCCGTCCTTGAAGGTCCCGGAGCACCAGCCACGTGTCCGCCGGCCGAAGCACCTGGAGGAAGAAGGCGCTCCCGAGCTGGGCGAGAGCTGCGGCGTCGGACACCTGGACCGTGCTGTCTGCCACGCCATCCAGCGCCAAGGAGCCGGTCTCGACCCGGACGGTGCCTTCACAGGAATGCCCGTCTTCCAGGATCGCCCGCACCGCGACATCGACGGCGGCGTCAGGCGGCAACAGGCGCAGCCACAGGGCGTGCTCCGGGGCGGCCGGGGCGAGGGGGATCGCGCGGGGGGCGTCGTTGGCGTCCCGGTAGTCGACCACACCGGTGAAGGGGCGTCCGTCGGCGAGGGCCAGCGCAAGCCCCAGGACCTGGGGCTGTGCGGTCGGGGTCACCGTGATCGCGAGGTCTCCTGGACCGCAGCCTGAGTCACCGGGTTCCGACCCGGCCGTGCAGGCGGCGAGCGCGACCGCTGCCAGGACCACCATGGGACCGACCGGGGGAGAAGGAGCCACGCCAGTGCCGCTCCTGGGCGACTCTACAGTGCTTCGGCCCCTTTGATGCAGCCCAACCAGGTCCCCTCGATCCGGGTCCGCGTGGGGCTCTCCGGCGCGAGCGTCACGGCCACGGCCTGGCCCCCGTCGGACAGCAGATCGATCAGCCCCGCGTCGTCCAGGATCGGGGCCGGGAATGAGGCCTGGCCAGCAGCCGGTACCTGGCTCGCCAGGAGCTGACCGGAGCGCCTCTGCTGCCACACCACCACGTCCTCGCCAGCCATCCGAACCGCTCTGGGGGCGCCGTCCCCCTTGGTCGACCAGCCGGGGCTCGGGGCCAGACGCGGGTGCCAGCCCAGGCCCTCCAGACCCACCACCGCGATGCCGGGCTCGCGGCTGCTCTGGACCACGGCGCGCAAGCCACGGGAACCCTCCGTCACCGCGGGCCGACGGGCCGTGGCGACCCCCAGCTGGACCGCTGGGCCCACCCCGCCGTCTGGCCCGACGCTGTGCGAGACGCCGGGCTCGCCCGCCAGCGCCGCCACGAAGCCGGCGTCTGTCGCGGCCAGCGTCACTGCCGACGTCAGCCCCAGCAAGCGCGCCCCACCCGAGACGGGGACCCCGGTGTGGGCATCGAAGACCTGGACCCAGGCCTGCGCCTGGCCCGTCCATGCCACCGCGACACGCCCCGAGCCCGCGACCACCGAAGGATCGGCTGGCATGGGTGTGGCCGCATCGACCCGCTGGGCCCAGAGCTGGATGCCCACCGCGTCGTAGCCAGCGACCCGGATCCCCCCGGGGCTCCCCAGGGTCGTCGCCACCACCAACACGTCGTCGTGGGCGGCGGCAGACACCTGGTCAGCCTGCCCCAGGGAGAGCCGAACGCGGCGTTGAACACCGGTCTCGTCGAAGTGCACCCAGACCCCTGCCCGGTCGTCCAGGACGACCAACTGTCCCGGACGGCCTCGGACCCCCGCCGCCACCTCGCTGGTGACCCCGTGGTCCCGGGGCTGGCCTTCGAACAGCAGCCGGCGGGCAATGGGAGCCAGTCCCTGGGGACAGCTGCCCTCTCCCATGGGCCGGGCCACCCGAGCCGCGGGCGGTGCCTGCGGATCGACAGGCGGATCCGCCGGGGCGCATGCCCCCAGCACGAGGCCGAGCACGATCACCGGATCCCCGGCAGGGCGGCCAGCACTTCCCGCGCCAGCCGGGCGCGATCGGCGCGGTCCCCCATGATCGTCGCGGTCTCGTGAACCGGCCCGGGGATGCCCAGACCATCGCCGCGCTCGACGACCCACCCGTCGACCAGTGGACCCAGGTGCGCAGCGACGGCCGCAGCGCTGGCGGGCGCCCCCGTCATGCTCACCATCATCTCGGCCAGCGGGCCCTTGACGGCCCGCCCCCCGACGATGGGGCTCACCGCCACGACGGGCCGGCTGGCGAGGGTCTCTCGCACGCCGGCCAGAGTCAGGATCGGGTCCAGGGACACATAGGGATTCGAGGGGGTCAGCACCACCAGGTCGGCGTCACGCAGGGCCCGCAGCACCTGGTCCGTGGGCCTGGTCGTGCCCGACGAGCGCACCGCGGTCACCCGTGGGGCTCCCCGCGCCCGCACGAGCCAGTCCTGGAAGGACAGCGTTCCCTGGGCCGTGTCGATCCAGGTCGGCCGGGGCTCGTCGGCCATCGGGAGGATCTGGACGCCCACATCCAGGGCCTGGCAGAGCCCTGCCGTGACCGCGGTCAGCGATGCCCCAGCGCTCAGCTGCGACGTTCGCACCAGGTGGGTGGCCAGGTCCCGGTCCCCCAGCGCGAACCAGTCCTCGCCGCCCAGCGCCCGGACGCCCTCCAGGGCACGGAAGGTCTCGCCCTGGAGGCCCCAGCCGCGCTCGGGGTCGCTGAGTCCGGCCAGGGTGTACATCACCGTGTCGAGATCCGGGCAGATGCGGAGTCCCCAGTGGGTGAAGTCGTCGCCTGTGTTGACCACGACGGTCAGGTCCTCAGGGGCCAGGACCGCCGCCAGTCCATCCACCATGCGGGCCCCTCCGACCCCGCCGCTCAGGGCCACCACCTTCACGCGTAGAGATCCTGGTCCGGGGGGCGAACGAGCTCGCGTGCGCCGCCGGCCTGACCCGTGAGCCCCAGTCCCCTCACGTGCACGACCGCACGGCCCTCTCCGGCCTGGCCCGCGACCAGGTCCGCGGCCGCAGCGATCCCGTCGGCGACCGCGACCGCGGTGTGCTCCAGCGCCCGCCCGAACAGGTCCTCCTGGCCCACCAGGGACGCCAGCGGCGCCAACCCGGCGCACCCGATGGCCGTGCCCTGACTGCCCAGACGAAACGGCCGCCCCAGCGAGTCCGTGATGAGGACTGCGACCCCCAGGGCGGCGTGCAGGGCCTGTGCCGTGGCGTCCGGGTCCTGGGGCAGGAGCAGGATCCAGGGCCCCGACCCGGGCGGTGCGTCGGGCGGGCGGGCGTTGCTCTGGTCGATGGCCGCGTTGGCCGAGACCAGACCCAGCCGGTGCCGCACCACCAGGACCCCTGGCTTCTGCCGGGAGATCCCCACCGACTCCCGCAGGATCCACTCCACCAAGGCCGGGTCCTTGTCCACCTGGGCAGCGAGGGACGCCGCCCGCGGCGAGACCCGGGTCGCGCCCAGGTCTCGGAACCGGTCCTGGGCGCGGCTCACCGCCTTGCTGGCGATGACCAGCACGTCGCCGGCCGCGAGGTCGATCCGCGCCGCGTCCAGGCCCCCCCGGATCCAGCCGACCAGGTCGTCTCCCGGCCCCAGCACCCCGAGTCCTGGCAGGGCCAGGAGCCGCAGCTCGGTCACTCCGGGAGCCCGGTGATCCGGATCCCCGCACCCGGTGAGCCGTACTTCTTGTTCAGGTACAGGAGCACCGGGGTCAGGGACTCCAGGGCGATGGCGTTGCGCAGCGGGCCCGCGTCGAGCGCCCGCAGCCCGGCGTCGCCGAGGAGCGCGACGATCTGGCCACGCACGTCCTTGTGGCCACAGACCAGCACGTCGCAGTCCAGCGGGTGATCCACGTCGGACAGGTGGTGGGCGCCCACGTGGTGGAGCGTGGCGCAGACCTGGGTGTCCGGGAGCAGGGCCTGGGCTTCGAGGGCTGCGGCTTGCCCATGGGGAAGGTGGACCGAGCGCACCTTGGGGGGCTTCAGGGGCACGGTGATGTCGACCAGGATCTTGCCGATGAGCGGATGGCGCAGGCCCTCGAGGGTCGCCCGATGCGCCGAGTACGGCACCGACAGCACGACCACCTGGGCCCCTGCACAGGCGGGTCCGTTGGCGTCGCCCCGAAGAGCGACCCCGTGGGCGGCGTTGAGCTCGTCTGCCCGTGCAGCCGCACGCTGGGCGTCCCGGGATCCGATCACGACGTCGTGGCCTGCGCGGGCCAGGCGGACAGCCAGCCCACGGCCCTCCTTGCCCGTGCCTCCGACGATCGCGACCTGCATCAGGAGTTGAGCTCCGCCATGATCTCCAGGGCCTCGACCTGCTGGCAGCCGATCAGCATCGAGTCCACCGGGGACTCCTGCCACTTGGCGAACTCGTCCCGGATGCGCTCCTTGGGGCCGACCAGGTTGAAGGCGTCCACCATCTCGTCGGGCACGGCGTTGATCGCGTCGACCCGCTTGCCGTCCAGGTAGAGCGCCTGGATCTTCTCGGCGGCCTCCTCGAAGCCGACCTTGCTGACGTAGTCCTTGTAGAAGTTCTTCTTCTTGGAGCCCATGCCGCCCACGTACAGGGCGAGGGACGCCTTGAGCGGCATGCGACAGACGTCGAGGTCGTCGCCGACCACGACCGCGACCGCCGGAGCCAGGTCGAAGTCGCTGCGGGCCTTGCCGGCCTTGGCCAGCCCGATGGCGAAGTTCTCCTCGATGATCTCGGGGTGGGTCGGGTCGTAGCAGGTGACCAGGCAGCCATCGGCGATCTCGGCGCAGACCGCCTGGCTCTTGGGGGCCATGGACCCGGTGTAGATCGGCAGCTTGGGGTTGCCGTGCAGGATGCTCTTGAGGGACTTGCCCTGACCGCTGGAGCCAGGACCCCGGTACGGCAGCTGATAGCGCACACCCTCGAAGGCCAGGGGCTCCTTGCGCTCCAGGATGGTCCGCACGATGTGGATGTACTCCTTGAGCCACGTGAGCGGCTTGTTGAAGGGCACGCCGTGCCAGCCCTCGACCACCTGGGGCCCGCTGGTGCCCAGGCCCATGATGAACCGGCCGCCGGTCATCGCGTCCATGGTCATGGCGGTCATCGCCGCGTTCGCCGGGGAGCGCCCGGGGCACTGCATGATCGCGGTGCCCAGCCGGATCTTGGTGGTCAAGGCACCGATGTACGCCAGGGGCGAGATGGCGTCCGAGCCCCAGGCCTCGGCGGTCCAGACGCTGTCGTAGCCGAGCCGCTCGGCCATGAGCACGCGGGCCATGTCCAGCTCGAAGTGGGCGCCCGTGTAGCCGAGCATCAGGCCGAGTCTCATGGGGGGTCCTCCGGTAGAACGTGTTCTAACGCGACCCCGTCAGCCGGCCTGGATCAAGGACTCTGGCGCACCTGGTAGAAGATCTGCTCGACCGCCTGGCGCCGGTCGCTCCACATCACGTGGAGCTGCCCCTGGTCGTCGACGGTGACCGAGGGGAACTTCACCTCGACCGAGCCCTTGTCGGTGAACAGCTCGGGCTGGGTCCATGTGCGTCCGCCGTTGCTCGTGAAGGCCCCGATCAGGTCCGCACAGCGTTCGCGGCCCACACAAGGAGGCGTGCCCCAGTCCCGCTCGTCCTTCCACAAGAGCCAGGCCGAGCGCCCGTCCGGATCGGCGGCCCAGCTGGGGAACCGGCCGGTCACCTGGTTCAGGCTGATCGGCGTGGTCCAGGTCCGTCCGAAGTCACTGCTCCGTGCGTAGTCCACGGTGACGCCCTTGCCGCCGCCCCGCTGGGTCATCCACGCCAGGTGGATCACGTCGTCGGCGTCGACCCAGGCCTCGGGATCCCAGTCCCGGAAGGGCGTGTCCACCGCGGTGTGGGTCGTGAAGGTCTTGCCGCCGTCGCGGCTCACGGACACCAGCACGTCCCAGTCTGGCGGGTCCTGCTGGGCGCGGTAGGGCACGGCGACCACGTCGCCGGAGGCCCCGGTGAGCACCAGGCGAGGGAACGCCGCGTGGCCGGCCAGCGAGCCGCCGAGCTGCTGAGGCGCGGAGAAGCCGCGTCCCCCGGGACCGGAGCGGGTGTACCAGACCGTCGCCGGCGTGGTGCCCTGCTGGGGGTCCCCCAGGTGCCAGGCCACGTGCACCCGGCCCTTGTCGTCGATGGCGATGGCCTGGCCCCGCTGCTGGTCCGTCGTGTAGGGCGAGAGCTGCGTGGCCCCGCCCCAAGACCGGCCGCCGTCCCGAGAAGCCATGTGGAGCATGGTCATCTTGGGACCCCGCCGCTGGCCCCAGATCAGGTGGACCGTGCCGTCGGGTGCCGCGGCGATGTTCGGGGACTGGGTGAATTCGGTGCCCGGGATCGCCGTCGGGGCGCTCCAGCTGACCCCGTCCCTGGACCGGCTGAGCACCGCGGTGCCGCCCCGTCCGCCGCCCCGCCACACGATCAGGCGAGTGCCGTCGGGCAGCACGGCGAGGGTCTGGCCCACGGCGCCCACGGCCTGGGTCTGTCCGCTGGAGACCTGGACCTCGGCGCTCCAGGGGCCCGAAGCGGTCGCAGGTCCGGCGGCCGGCACCTGGGGGGAGCGCTCGGACTCGGGGGGCGCTGCGTCCGGTGCGCTCCGAGGGGCCGGCTCGGCGTCGAGGGCCTGGGTCCCCGCCCACGCACCCAAGGCGCCCAGGGCGACGAGGAGGCCGGTGCTGGCGGTGCGCAGGAACATGATGGGCTTGGGACGAGCCGACACGGGGAATCTTCACCGGGTCCGGGTGGCCCCAGCCTACAGGGCTTTACACCGAACTATTGGACCCCCACCAGCGGCAGGTCCCGTAGCTGGGGCGGTCCGAGCCGCAGGTAGCCACCCCGCAGCGCCTGCCCCCCGTGGTGACAGCGCAGCCAGGCCAGGGCCAGCTCGTGGTGCAGAGCCGTGGCCAGCACCCCCGGGGAGACGCCGACATGAGGCAGCACCACCGTCGTGGACTTGGCCGCGAGCCAGGCGCCGCGGGTGTCGGCAAAGGCCTCGACGCGCCGGGTCAGGCCGGCCACGATGACCTTGGGCGTGCGGGCCTGGGCCAACCGCCGGGCGGGCAGGGCCTCCAGACGCCCACGGGGGACCACCGGGTGCCGCCAGCGGGCGCCCAGGTAGCGCATGTCCCGCCGACCCCACAGCGTGCAGCCGGGGTCCAGGGTGCCGCTGTTGACGACCCTCAGGTCCCCGGGCTCCGGCTGGGGTCGATCCACCAGCAGCGGGCGCAGGGCATAGGCCTCGGCGACGGTTGCGGCACCGCACACCTGGGCCCTGTCGGTGAGCGTGGGCAGGTCCGGGGGCAGGTCTGGCACCGGGCCCAAGGGCCAGGTCGCGTCCGATCCGTCGGGCCCCGCCGCCCGCCGCACCAGGTAGGCGATGGGGTAGGCCGAGGCCCCAAACGGCGTGCCGTCACTCCAGTCCCAGCGTTGCTCCAGCCCCTGGCCGGCGAGCGCCGCCCGGGCCCGGCGGGCATAGGGGGCTGACGCAAAGGCGTTCGGGACCAGGAAGCCGTGCAGTCCCCCCGGACGGGTCCAGGCCAGGGCCCGCTCCACGAAGGGCACCGTGGCGTCCCAGTTACCGCGAGCCAGGGCGTAGCGCGCCCGGACCGCGGCCCGCCAGCCCGGATCCTGGTCCGTCGAGCCCACCCAGGGCGGGTTGCCGAGCACCCAGTCGAAGGGGCCCCACTCCGGCGGCGCCAGCAAGGCATCGGTGTGTTCCAGCCGGACCTGGCCCGCTGACACGCCCAGGATCTGCGCCAGGTGCTGCCGCGCCCGGGTGAGCGCGAGCGCGTCGGTGTCGCAGCCGCACAGCTGTGCTGCCACCTGGGCCGGTGTGCCGCGTCGCAGCAAGCGCGTCGCAGCCCCGACCAGGAATGCGCCCTGCCCGCACGCCGGGTCCAGCACAGTGGGCAAGGAATCCCCGGATGCGCCCTCCCAGCGAGCGTCTGCCGCATCCACCAGCGCCGAGACCAGCGCCTGCGGGGTGTAGTACGCGCCCACGCCAGCCATGGCCCAGCCTCACACGATCCGGGGCCAGCGCCCAACCAGGGACAGCCGAAGCTGGCAGACTGGGAGCATCCTGAGTCTCCTGCCGGCCCTGATCCTCGCCTGCCTGGGTGGCAGCACCGCCGGCACGCCCCCGGACTCGGGCACCGCCTGGACCGAGCGGCCCGAAGACACCGCCACGACCCCGGACACCGGCCCACCCGCTGGCGTGCCCCTGGTCCTGTGGGCCGTGCGCCACGCCGAGAAGGACAGCGGCGACGATCCCTCCCTGACCGAAGAGGGCGCCGAGCGGGCCCAGGCCCTGGTGCCCCTGTTGGCCGACGCGCCCCTGACCGCCGTCTACGCCACCGACCTGGTGCGAACCCAGGAGACCTGCCAGCCCACCGCCGACGACCACGGGCTGACGGTGCAGACCGAGATCGACGCCGAAGAGGACCTGGCCGAGCACCTGGTCGAGACCCACCCCCAGGAACACGTGCTCCACTGCGGCCACAGCTACACCTTGCCGGAGCTCTTCGACGCCCTGGGGGTAGAGGGCGAGGACCACGTCTCCGGCTACGGCCAGGTCTGGATCGTGTCGGTCTACCCAGGCGGTGAGACGCGGGTCGAGATGGACTTCTTCGGCGACGACTGACCGGACGTCAGGTCAGCAGCAGGACTGCGACCACCGTGGCCCCGTAGAGCGCCCCCATCACCAGGATCGGCTTGTCCTTGAGCAGGGTCTCCTCGACCGCTCCGCCCTCGCCCTGCTGGACCAGCAGCACGTAGCGAAAGATGCCGAAGAGCACGTGGGGCAGGGTCAGCAACAGCCAGGGACTCGGCGACGCCAGCACGCAGTAGACGGCATAGCTGATGATGGTGCAGCTGGTCGTGATGCCCTGGAATTCGTCGAGCAGCGGCACCGTGTAGACCGCCAGGTTCTTGCGGAACTCGCTGGCGGTGTCCCCCAGCCGGGCGACCTCGGCACGGCGCTTGTTGAAGCCCAGGAACAGGGCCAGGAAGCCCATGCAGATCAGCAACCAGGGCGAGATGACCACGTCGATCGCCACGGCCCCGGCCACCGCCCGCCACAGGAAGCCCGCCGCGATGAACATCACGTCGACGATGACCATGTGCTTGAACACCAAGGTGTAGGACATGGTCGTGGCGAAGTAGAGCGCCGTCACCAGGGCGAAGCCGGGCGACAGGGCATAGGCGCCGGCGAACCCGAATGTGCAGACCACCACCATCCACCCCACGGCGTGGGGCACGGCCAGGGCGCCCGCGGCGATGGGCCGCTTGCGCTTCTTGGGGTGGAGGGCGTCGGCCTCGCGGTCCCGGATGTCGTTGAAGATGTAGCCGGTGCTGCTGACCAGGCTGAAGCACGCGACGGCCCAGAAGGTGTGGAGGATGGCCTCGACCTCCAGGAACTCAAAGCTGAAGAACAGCGCCGGGAAGACGAAGACCTGCTTGGTCCACTGCTTGGGCCGCAGGGCCTTGATCAAGGCCACGGGCAGGGACATGGTCACGTCGGGGGTCTCTGGAGGCGCGGTCACGGTCCCCGCCGACTAACCGGGCCAGTGGATCCTGAAAAGAACTTGATATTGGAGTATTCTGTACTCCGATCTACAGAGTTTTCTTGACCTACCTGCCCCGCCACCTCAACGACCGATTGATCCGGATGGTGGCTCACTTCCCAGTCGTCGTGGTCGCTGGTGCACGCCAGGTCGGCAAGACCACCTGGCTCGAGCACGCCCTGCCCGACTGGGACCGGGTCACTCTGGACGCCACCGTCGACGTGGAGGGGGCCCGAAGAGACCCCGATCTCTTCCTCCGAAACCGCCCTTCCCCCCTCGTGATCGACGAGGTTCAGTACGCACCGGAGCTGGTCGCGGCCCTGAAGCGGGCGGTCGATCGGGATCGCCGGGCGGGCCGCTTCGTGCTGACCGGAAGCCAGCAGTGGCAGGTCCTGAAGGGGCTCTCAGAGAGCCTGGCCGGGCGAGCGGTGTTCCTTCACCTGGAGGGGTTCTCGCTGGCCGAGCGGGCCGAGGTGAGCGGCCGAAGCTGGCTCTCTCGGTGGCTCGAGGCGCCCGGCGAGCCACCGGGCAGGCACCGCCTCGCTCTGCACGAGACCCCTCACGAGCTGCTCTGGCGGGGCAGCATGCCGGAGCCCGCGCTGCTCCCGCTGGACCTGGTGCCAGACTGGCATGCCGGCTATCGCCGCACCTACATCGAGCGCGACGTCCGCCAGATCCGCAGCATCGAGGACGCCCAGCTCTTTGGGCGCTTCTTCGGACTGGTGGCGTCCCAGACCGCCCAGGAGATCAACCACACCCAGCTGGGACGAGAGCTGGGCATTGCACGCACGACCGCCCAGCAGTGGCTGGCACTGCTCGTCGGAACCTGGCAGTGGTTCGAGGTGCCGGCGTGGAGCGGCAACGCTGCGAAACGCTTGAGCAACAAGCCCAAGGGCTACATCGCCGACACGGGCCTGGCCTGCACTGCCCAGCTGATCTCCACGCCGACCGCTCTGGGGAACCACCCTCTCCAAGGCGCCCTCTTCGAGACCGCCGTGGTCGCTGAGATTCGCAAGCTCTGCGCCGGGATGTCTCCCTCGCCCCGCCTCTGGCACTGGCGCAGCCACGGCGGGGCCGAAGTGGACCTGGTCCTGGAACGCGACGGGCGCTTGTTCCCCATCGAGGTCAAGGCAGCCACCGCGCCCCGACGTCGCTCGGTGCAAGGCCTGACCTCCTTTGCCAAGACCTACGGGGACGCCGTCGCGCCGGGGTTGGTGGTCAGCCTGTGCGACCGTCCCTATGCGCTCTCGGCGGACACCTGGGCCATCCCGTGGGACCTCGCCCCCACGCCACAGAGCGTTCCGTGAGCACCCGGGACGGTCCGCGGCCGCTCAGCGCTCTTCCAGTGCCGCCAGATCCAGGTGCACGACCTGGAGCTCGTTGGCGTCCAGGTTGAAGGACTCGTCATAGGGCAGGTGGCCATCGAGCTCGACCCGGACCTGGGTGGAGCGACCCGCCGTCAGGGTCAGGGTGGTGGGCGGCGGATCGGTGAGCAGGGTCTCCACCCCGTCGACCAGCAGCTTGGCGCCCTGGGGTGCGAAGACTTCGAGCTTGGGGGGGAACTGGGCCACCGCGGCGGGCAGGGGCTCCGCGGGCCCCGCCATGTTGCGCGCCACGATCAGCCCGGCCAGGAACCCGACCATCGTGCCGACCAGCCCCCCGCACACGAAGAACACCGCCAGGAAGGTGTAGGTCTTGCGGGCCGAGCGGGGCTGGCGGGCCGACTGGACCTTGGGCTTGGGCCGTGGACCCGACGGGGCCGATGGGTCGTGCACGGGCAGCGCAGGGGCCCGGCGCTGGAGCGTGGGGGATCCATCCGAGGGCCGGTTCGGTCGCGGCGGCAGGGGCACCGCCGCCCACGTGGCTTCGGCCTCGAGCTCGCTGACGTGACCGTCCCGGGGAGGCGCGGTGGGCTCATCGAGCAGCCGGGCCTTGATCGCCGGCGCACCCACGTGGGTCTGGGTCTGATCGGCGACCGCCAGGTCGTCGGCCAGGTTGATGGGCATGTCGTCCATCACCTGGGTGGCCTGGTCGTCGGTCGGAATCGCCGCGAGCTCGCGCACGGCGGGCGGGCTGGCCCCAAGGCCCGCCGGGGGCAGGGTCTCGTCGGGGTCGACCGCCACTTCGGCCAGGTTGCGTCGCCCCTGCTTCTCCTTGGGCACCTTGCGAATCAGCGTGGCCTCGTCGGGGGCGGTGGGCGCCGGCCCGAAGTGGCTCGTGTGGTCCACCGTGGCGGTCCGGCGCATGAGCGCCGACAGCTCGCCCGACTCGGTGAAGCCCGAGTGCTCCTGTCCGGAGTCCTGGGACACCACCGTGGGCCGCTCGTCGCCGTCGTGGGTGGAGAGCTCGAGCAGATCCTCGTCGTCGAGCAGCATGCTCGGGTCCAGGGGCACGGTCTCCTGGTCCTGGAGCGGGCCGGCACCCCGCTTGAGGTTCCGGCGGCTGGCCTCGGGGAACAGCCCCTTCAGGAAGGCCGCCAGGGTCGAGTGGCTGAAGATGAACCCGGCGTCGTGGAAGAACTTGTCCAGGCTGTCCTTGAACGCGGTCGCCGACTGGAAGCGCTTGTCCGGCGACCGGGCCAGGGCCTGGTCCAGGATGACCTCGAGGCTGTAGGGCACGTCGGGGTTGGCGTAGCTCGGCGCCTGGTAGCGGCCGGCCTTGATGGCCTGGAGGGTGGCGACCTCGGACTTCTGCCGAAAGGGGTGCTGGCCGACGAGCATCTCGTAGAGCACGGCGCCCGCGGCGAACAGGTCTGCCCGGTGGTCCACGTCGCCGCCGGACGCCTGCTCGGGGCTCATGTAGTCGAACCGGCCCTTGATCACGCCGGACACGGTCTCCAGGGCCTTGACGTTGGCCTTGGCGATGCCGAAGTCCGTCAGCTTGACCTCGCCCTGGAAGCTCACCAGCACATTCGAGGGCGAGATGTCCCGGTGCACGATGTTCAGCGGCACCGGCCGGCCCCCGCGCATGACCTGGCGCTGGTGGGCGTACTCCAGGCCCTTCAGGGTCTCGATGCAGGCGAACACCGCGTGAGGCACCGGCAGGGTGATGCCCTTGTCCCGGCAGGTCTTGAGCACCGCGCCCAGGTCGCGGCCGTCCACGAACTCCATGGCGACGTAGTAGGCGCCCTCGACCTCGCCCAGGTCCAGGATCTGCACGATGTTCGCGTGGGACAGCAGCCCGGCGATCTTGGCCTCGTCGACCAGCATCTCGATGAAGTCGGTGTTCGTCGAGAACTCAGGCCGCACGCGCTTGATGGCGAACATGCGCTGGAAGCCGCCGATCCCCTCGAGCCGGGCCTTGTAGATCTCGGCCATGCCCCCGGACGCGATGCGCTCGAGGATCTGGTACTTGCCGAAGGTCTGGATCGGTTGCGCTTTCACAGGGCTCGGACAGGGGCCGAGACAGAGTATCGCACCGCTGGGATCCGGACGCCGCAGCAGGTGGGACCCGCTGGTCCCGGTCGGCCCTGCATCCCCCCCGCGGATCAGCCTGGCCAGGTCCGTGAACCCATGGCCCGCCCCTTGCATTAGAATCTCCCAACGGAGGATGCTGATGCGCTTGGTGCGCTCCCGCAAGGGCCAGACGACCAGCGAGGTGATGCTGCTCATCTCGGTCATCGTCATCGCCATCGTCGCGGCGGCCTACATCATGATCCCGACCTTCCAGGACGGCGTCCAGGACCTGGCCGAGGACATCTCGTACATCCTGTCCAGCGGCGACACCCTGGTGACGGGCTCATGAGCAAGCCCCTCCGGCGAAGCCGCAAGGGCCAGTCCCTGGTGGAGTACCTGCTGGCGATCTCCGTGATCTCGATCGCCCTGGCCGTGGGCTTCCTCGAGCTCACCGACTCGACCAAGGACTCGTTCAAGAACGCCAGCCTGCACATCCAGCAGCCGTTCCCATAGCATCCATGCCCACCCTCAACCCGGGCGACTTCGCCGTGTTCGCGGTGCTGGCCGCCGCCACGGTCACGGACCTCAAGTGGATGCGCGTCCCCAACAAGCTCACCTTTGGCGCCATGGCCCTGGGGATCGGCTACAGCTTCGTGGCCATCGGCCCCCTGGCGTCGGTGCTGGGCATCCTGTTGGCCTTTGCACTGATGTTCCCCGGCTGGAAGCTCGGAGGGGCCGTGCGGGCCGGTGACGCCAAGCTGCTGATGGCGGTCGGAGCGTTCTTCGGGCCCCTGGAGATCCTGCGCGCCTGCCTGTTCACCTACATCCTGAACCTGCCCTTCGGCCTGGTCGTCCTGGCCGTCAAGGGCCGCCTGGGCAACGTGGTCCCGGCGGTGCGCGCCGGGGTGCAGAGGGGCCTGGGCAACACGTCCGTGCCCGAACCGACGCTCACCGTGGTGCCGATGGTGCCAGTGGTGGTGGGCGCCGTCCTGATGACCCGCTTCACGGGGGTGCTCAAGTGGTGGTGAGACGCCGACAAGCCCAGTCCACCGTGGAGATGATGCTCTACATCTCCGTGATCGTCGTCGTGATGGTCCTGAGCGCCTGGATCGGGCTCGGACCCCAGTTCGAGGCCGGCTGGGACGCCGTCGCGAGCGAAGACGGCGACGCCATCTACGTGATCAAGTGGGACAAGACCACACCCACCAGCGAGAAGCGCTGACCGCGCGGGGGCCCGATGACGGGGCCCGGATGGTAGTCTCGCACCCCCGCTCAGACCGGGATCAGGACTGGCATGAAGAACCCGAAGGCCTTCCTCTTCGCCCTGCTGCTCGCCTGCCTCGCGACCTTCGCGCAGTGCCGGTACGTGGCCAGCCGCGAGGCCAAGCTGCTCTATGAGTCGGAGCTGCTGAACACCCTCGTGGCGATCAAGGACATCCCCGAAGACTTCAAGCTCGACGAGACCATGGTCGAGGTCCGCCCAGTCCCGCGCAAGTGGCGGCAGCCCAAGGCGCTGAGCAGCGTCGACGACATCCTGGGCCAGATCAGCTCCAACCCGATCCTCGAGGGCGAGCAGATCTCCTACACCAAGCTGGTCAAGCCCGACGACGCCGGCCTGGCGTTCTACGTGCCCAAGAAGCTCCGCGCAGTCGCGATGGCCGTCGACCAGTTCAACGCGGTCGGCATGCACATCAAGCCCTACAACTACATCGACGTGGTCGGCACCTTCGACTTCGGCCAGGGCGAAAAGGCCGACACCCGCACGGTCACGCTGTTCCAGAGCGTGCTGGTCCTGAGCGTCGGCGACGACGTGGGCCACCCCACGACCCAGGTCCTGGCCGACGAGACCGGCGGCTCCGTGCGCAAGGAGCACCGCACCGGCAACACGGTCACCCTGGCCATGAAGCCCGACGAGGCCCAGAAGCTCATCCTGGCCCAGCGTCTGGGCGAGCTGAGCCTGGTCCTGCGGTCCCTGTGGGAGACCGAGCGCTACGTCGAGCTCGAGCACGCCAGCATCCACACCACCCTCGGCATCCCGCAGCGGGTCCGCTACACCAAGCGTCCCAGCTATCGGGTCATCTCCACCGGAGGCTTCTGATGCGTCGGCAGCTGATCCGCCGCTGGGGTCGCTTCGCGGCCCTGCTGGTCGCCCTGGCTGCGATCGTCGTCCTGTTCCAGCCCGTCGATGGCCTGGCCGACGAGGACAACATCGACGACCAGGTCGTCGTGGTCCAGAACCAGATCTACATCGACGTGCCGTACAAGTTCGGCAACATCGCCGCCGACGTGAACCTGATCAAGGTGATCCCGCTGTTCGACCAACAGCAGATCCTGATCGCTGGGCGTCGCTCGGGCAGCACGAACATGCTGATCTACGACCGCGACGGCGTGCTCCGGGACGACTTCGAGATCCGGGTCATCCCGGCGAACCTGAGCAAGGTCATGGAAAAGGTCCAGGCCCTGCTCCAGGACATCGAGGGCCTGACCTTCGAGATCGTGGGCGACCAGATCTACATCCACGGCGAGGTCGCGACCGACGACGAGCTCATGAAGACCCAGGACCTGGCCGACCGGGAGCGGCTGGTCACCAACCTGGCGACCCTGTCGCCGGTGGCCCAGCGCCTCCAGGCCGGGCTGATCGAGACGGCGATCGACGTGCCCGGGGTCAAGGCCCGCCTGATCAACAACACCATCCTGCTCGAGGGCGTGGTCCACTCCGCCGCCGCTTCGGCCCGGGCCGAAGCCATCGCACGGGCCTACTACGGCAACGTGGTCAACGTGCTCGAGGTCCGCGAGGTCGAGCGGGTGCCCGGACGCACCAGCACGGTCGTGATCGTGGTGCACTTCGTCCAGCTCGCCAAGGAACTGTCGACGGCCTGGGGCTTCCAGTGGACCCCGCTGATCGTGTCGCCGATCGACATGTTCTTCCAGAAGGACATCATCCCCAACAACCCGGCGACCGGCTCGGCCAGCGCCACCGTGACGGCCCTGCTGCCCCGGCTCTACCGGGCCCGCGCCAGCGGCTATGCCCGGGTGCTCGACAACCCGACCGTGTCGGTCAAGAGCGGTGAGCAGGCGTCGATCTTCTCCGGCATGGAGTACCCCTACCTGGTCTCCAGCGGCTTCTTCTCACACGTGGAGTTCAAGGAGATCGGCATCGGCCTGACCGTGACCCCCTATGCCCAGGGCAACAACGTCGACCTGGACATCAACGTCTCCGTCACCGACCTGGGCCAGGTCGCCCCCAACGGCTTCCAGGCCGTGGACCGGGCAGACATCACCACCAGCGAGTACTGCCGGGCCGGCGAGAGCATCGCCATCGGCGGCTTGCAGCGCATCGGCGACGCGGTCTCCTACAACAAGGCCCCCGAGATCGACACCACCGGCGCCATCTTCAACTTCTACGCCAACAAGGAGTACAAGAAGTCGAAGAACCAGTTCCTGGTCTTCCTGACGCCCCAGATCCACGAGTCCTCGAGCTCGGCGAACAAGGAGATCAAGGACCAGTTCAACCTCCAAGAGGTCCGCCAATAGTGACGTCGATGCCCCAGTCGCTGAGCCCGTCCTCGCTTGTCCGCCGGCCGCCTGCCGGCGCGGCCCCGGCTCGACGTGGCGCCAGCCACGCTGTGGCCGTGGCCACACCAGCAGACGACCTGCGTCCTGCGCGACCACCGGTCCCATCGACCGCGGCATCGACGTAGTGTCTGACGGCCCCCGCATCGTCGCAGTCGGAGGCGCCCGGGACGGCGTCGGCAAGACCAGCTTCGTCGTCAACTCTGCCCTGGCCTTCCTCAAGGAGACCCGCAAGCGCGTGCTGGTCCTGGACCTGGACCGGGACAGCGTCGGCGACGTGCAGACCCTGCTGTCGATGGGCAAGGTCAAGACCCTGGCCGACTTTGCGCCCTATGCCGACAAGCTCAGCTCCAACCAGCTCCGCCAGTACATCTCGGCCCACCCGGCCGGACTCGGGGTGTTGCCTCTGGCGCCCGATCCCGAGGGCGCCGACGTGGTCACCGGCGACGTGGTGGCCCGCCTGCTCGACCTGCTCAAGCCCATCTGCGACTACATCGTCGTGGACTGCGGCGTGGACATCCACGACGCCACGGTCAAGGTCTTCGAACAGGCCAGCGGCATCTTTCTGCTCTCGACCCCAGACCTGCTGGTCCTGAACCACACCAAGCGCTTCGTCGATCGCCTGCAGCGGCTCCACTTCCCCAAGGAGCTCATCAAGGTCATCCTCAACCGCTACGACGCCCAGGTCGGTCCGCCCCTGGACCTGATCACCCAGAAGCTCGCCCGGTCGGTGCTCGTGACCCTGCTCGAGGACGAGCAGCTCTGCCGCAATGCCGGCTTCACCGGCAAGCCCTTCGTGCTCGATCAGCCCCGGGCACGGCTCAGCCGGAACTACGACGAGTTCATCCGCAAGCTGGTCGAGACCCACACCCTGGAGAAGCTCGGCCAGGTCGCCCGCGCCCAGGGCCTGAGCGGTCTGGAAGGACGCGGCGGCGGGCTGGTGGTCGGCGGCACCGACGTGTCCCGGGAGCTCAAGGAGTACCAGAAGGCCCGCGGCAGCAAGGCCAACCGCAGCAACGCCCAGATCGATCAGCGCACCGCCATCAAGATGCTGATCCACAAGCGGCTGGTCGAGACCATCGATCTGAAGAAGCTCGACAAGGATCTGGGCGACGAGGATCGCGACGCCGCCCTGCGGGACCGGGTGCTCAAGGCCGTGGCCCGCATCCTGGACGAAGTCGGCACGTCGATGACCGACCGCAAGGACCGCCAGCGCATCGTGAAAGAGGTCGCAGACGAGGCCCTGGGCCTGGGCCCGCTGGAAGACTTCCTGGCCGACGACCGGATCACCGAGGTCATGGTGAATCGGCGGGACCAGGTCTACGTCGAGATGGACGGCAAGCTGACCATCACCGACGCCACCTTCACCGACGACGCCCAGCTGCTCGGTGTCATCGAGCGCATCGTGGCCCCCATCGGCCGGCGCATCGACGAGAAGTCGCCGATGGTCGACGCCCGCCTCAAGGACGGCAGCCGGGTCAATGCCATCATCCCCCCGCTGGCGCTGGACGGGCCCTGCGTCACCATCCGAAAGTTCTCCCGCGAGCCGCTCACGGTCAAGGACCTGGTCGGCTTTGGCAGCTTCACCGCCGAGATGGCGGACTTCCTGCGGGCCTGTGTCGAGGCCCACCTCAACATCCTGATCTCCGGCGGCACCGGCTCGGGCAAGACCACGCTGCTGAACGTGCTCAGCTCGTTCATCCCCGCCGACGAGCGCATCGTCACGGTCGAGGACTCGGCCGAGCTGCAGCTCAAGCAGCCCCACGTGGTGCGGCTGGAGACTCGCCCCGCCAACATCGAAGGCGAAGGCGCCATCCACATCCGCGACCTGGTGCGCAACAGCCTGCGGATGCGCCCCGACCGCATCGTGGTCGGCGAGTGCCGTGGCTCCGAGGCTCTGGACATGCTCCAGGCCATGAACACCGGCCACGACGGCTCGCTCACGACCATCCACTCCAACAGCCCCCGGGACTGCCTGGCGCGGCTGGAGACCCTGGTCATGTTCGCCGGGCTCGAGCTCCCCTCCAAGGCCATCCGCGAGCAGGTCACCAGCGCCATCAACCTGATCATCCAGCAGTCCCGGTTGGCCGACGGCTCGCGCCGCATCACCGGCATCGCCGAGGTCACCGGCATGGAGGGCCAGACCATCACGCTGCAGGACATCTTCAGCTTCAAGCAGACCGGCATGAAGGACGGCAAGGTCGAGGGCCGCTTCGTGACCACGGGCTTCGTGCCCAAGTTCATCCACGACCTCGAGGCCCGCGGCATCGAGCTGCCCCGCGGCATCTTCGCCCAGGGCCGCCCGGCGGTGGCCACTGGCCGATCGGCACAGTCACCCCAGGGCCGCAGCGGCGTGCCTCGGGGCCGCCAGAAGCGATGATCCCCGAACACCCGCTGACGATGCACCCCGTGGGCATCCTGTTCACGGGCCTGTTCATCTTCTCGTGGTTCATCCTGGGCATCTACACGGCGCCCTTCATCTTCTCCAAGTTCTCCCGGGCGACCGCCGGGTACGTGACCTGGATGGTCGAGACCTTTGACCGCATGTTCATGACCGTGTCGGCCCGGGCCTGTGTGCTGTCGATCCTGGCCTGTATGGTCGCGATGATGGGCCTGGGCATCTGGCTCACCACCGGGCTGCCCTCGGGGCCCGGCTATGCGGTCCTGCGCTTCTTCATCTGCTTCGCGCTGGTGTTCGGGCCTATCCCCTTCGCCTTCCCCCGCACCAAGCCCACCGGGGTGATCCGCTGGTTCCTGTTCGGGCTGCCCGTCGGCTACAACATCCCGCGCATCACGGTCCAGCTCATGTGGGACCGCCGCACCCTCAAGTTCGAAGACCAGATGCTGGACGCCCTGACCTTCATGTCCAACGGGCTCAAGTCCGGGCTGTCGCTTGTTCAGTCCATGGACATGGTCAAGGAAGAGCTGCCCAACCCCATCAGCGAGGAGATGGGCCTGGTGCTGAGCGAGCAGCGCCTGGGCGTGCCGATGGAGGACGCCCTGCTGAACCTCGAGGCCCGGATCGACACCGAGGACCTGCAGATCATGGTCACGTCGATCAACATCCTGCGGCAGTCCGGCGGCAACCTGTCCGAGACCTTCGACACCATCTCCCACACCATTCGCGAGCGGAAGAAGGTCCAGGGCAAGATCAAGTCCCTGACCGCCCAGGGCGTGAGCCAGGGGGTGATCATCGTGATCATGCCCTTCGTGCTGGGCTTCATCCTGTGGGTGATGGACAACTCGCTGATCGAGCGCCTGTGGACCACGGCGCTGGGCTGGGTGATGATCTTCGCGATGCTCACGCTGCAGCTGTTTGGCGCGATGATGATCAAGAAGATCGTGACGATCGACGTGTGAGGGGTCGCCTGGCCCACTCACCTTCACCCATGAAATCTACGCATCCGATGCCGAGAATTCATGGATGATCGGTCACCGTTCCGCATCCTGGTAGGGCCATGTGGTTGATGCTCCTGGCTTGTAGCACCCCCGCGCCGGCACCGACGGCGGCACCGCCAGAGCCCGCGCAGACCCCGGTCGCAGCCGACGCACCCCCGGTCGGCAGCATCGGCGGCGAGCCCATCCTGGAGCGGCCGGTGGTCATCGGGGGCATCCCCAACGAGGCGGTCGAGGCGGTCATCGACCAGCACCAGGCCACGCTGCTGGCGTGCCAGGCAGCGCCCCGCGCGGGCAAGCTGCTGCTCCACTTCGTCATCGCCAAGGACGGCCAGGTCCGAGACGCGGATCTGCGAAGCACAACCCTCCGGCACCCGGCGACCGAGGCCTGCGTGCTCGAGGCCCTGGCGGCGCTGCAGTTCCCCGCGCTCTCCCGGGGCGACCGGGCGGTCGTCACCTGGCCCCTGGCGATGCCGTGACACTCCTGGCCCTGTTGCTGGGCGCCGCCCCGGCGGATCGGCTGCCGGTGCCGCGCCCCGAGCCCTGCATCCCCATCACCGGAGACCCCGAGGAGGGCGAGTACGTGGCCGCCAGCGGGCTGAGCTATGCCCAGGTCCGCGCGGCCCTGAACGGCGTCATCCAGACCGCGCTGTACTGCACCCGACCCGAGGGACTGGACGCGGTCCACCTGACCTATGAGCTGACAGTGGGCTGCGACGGCGTCGTCAGTGCGGTGGTGCTGACGGACGCCGGGGGCGCGCCCCAGGCCTATGGGGCCTGTGTCGGCGCGGTGCTCGAGCGGGCGGACTTCCCAGCCCACGACATGCCCGACGGGATGCTGGTGACGTACCCGGTGAACGTGAGCTGGTGAGGGGTCCTCTCAGGCTGGCTCGGCCTCGAGCACGCGCTTCAGGTCCTCGAGCTGGCCGCCATCGGTCTGCTTCATCGCGAAGCGCAGGAGCGGACCGGCGAGTCCCCACAGCACGCCGGTCAGGGTGCAGGCGGCGACGAGAGTGACCCGGGTGGCATCGTCGCCCTGGGGCTCCAGCCGGTAGGTGTAGTCGGCGGTGACCCCACCCTGGATCGACCGCAGGACGATCTCGCGTCCCGGGTCACAGCTGTGGATGGTCGACGGGCGGTCCTTGCCCCGGGCGTGAAAGGTAATGCCGGTGCCGGCGACGGTCGGCCCATCGACCGCCATGCTGTCGACGCCCTTCATCCACGTGTGGGCCTGGTCCCAGGCCGTCAGGCGGTCCCAGACCTGGGCAGCGGGGCGGGCGATCGTGGTGTCGACGGAAAAGGCGGGGGTCATGGACGGCTCCGGGTGGCGGCTACAGAGCACCCTGCCACGGTTGCTCCGGGCCGGCCCCAAGGGATCCGGGCAAGCCGTGGCAGACTGGGGGCGCTTTGACCCTCGACGAGCTGCTCTCTCAGGTCCGGGCCTGCGCGGCCTGTGACCTGCCCCACGGCCCGCGGCCCGTCTTGAGCGTGCACGCCGACAGCCGCATCCTGATCATCGGCCAGGCGCCAGGATCCCAGGTGCACGCCAGCGGGGTGCCCTGGGACGACGACAGCGGCGTGCGTCTCCGGCAGTGGCTCGGCGTCAGCAATCAGACCTTCTACGATCCCCGCGCCGTGGGCATCCTGCCGATGGGCTTCTGCTACCCGGGCAAGGGCAAGAGCGGCGACCTGCCACCCCGCAGAGAGTGCGCACCCCTGTGGCACGACCGGCTCCTGGCGCACCTGGGGCGGGTGGAGCTCAGCCTGCTCGTGGGCCAGTACGCGCAGAAGCAGGTGCTGGGCAAGCGGCGGCAGCGCAACCTGACCGAGACCGTGCGGGCGTGGCGAGACTACGGCCCGGCGCTGCTGCCCCTGCCCCACCCGTCGTGGCGGGTGCGGCGCTGGATGGGCCAGCAGCCTTGGTTCGAGGACGAGGTCGTGCCAGCGCTCCAGGGGCGAGTGATGGCGCTCCTGGGTGCCTGAGGTCAGAACAGCCGCTCCAGGGCGGCAAAGGACCGGTCCAGGTGGTCCCGAAGGGAGCTGTCCGGGCTCGCGATCCAGGTCGGCGACGTGAGGCTGGTGAGCACCCCCGCCCGCCACTTCTCCGGGCGCGGCCTCACCGACCGCAACAAGACCCTGTGGACCAGCTGGGCCGTGGTGGGCCCCCACCACCGGGTCTGGTTCAGCGGGGACACGGGCCCAGCGCCCTTCTTCGACGAGATCGGGGAGCGCCTGGGTCCCTTCGACGCGACGATGATCGAGGTCGGCGCCCCCAACGCGCTCTGGGGAGACGTCCACCTGGGTCCCGAAGCCGCGGTAGGCGTGCACCAACAGGTCCGCGGCGACGTGATGATCCCCATCCACTGGGGCACCTTCAACCTGGCGCTGCACGCCTGGGACGAGCCCATCGTGGCGCTGATGGACCACGCGGCAGCGGCCGGCGTGCCCCTGGCGGCGCCGCTGGCGGCGCCGCTGGCGGGCGGTGTCATCGACCCGACCGCACCCGCGATCGCCCCGTTCTGGCAAGACCGGTACACCCTGGCCGTGGCGGCCGCCGCTCCCTGAGCCCTTCCCTCCCGGAGATGCCGACTCAGGTCACCCTCCAACGCGACAGCATCGACACAGGACACTCCCCAACGCGACAGATTGGGTCGTGACAAGGGCTCAGCGGCGCTCCTAGCCCGGTCTCGTGCCCCCGATCAGGGCCCCGGAGCACATTCTGTCGCGTTCGCCAAGGACCTGTGCGGGACCTGTCGCGTTCGCATGGGACCTGTGCAGCACTCGTCAGCGCTGGCGCCTCGCAGGACGCCAAAACGAACTGACCCGCCCAATCCCAAGGGACTGAGCGGGTCAGGTTGACACCCGATCAACATGTGGCGGCTGCACTGTGGCGTCTCACGCCTGGTCGGACTGAACTGCGTGGGGTCTCCCTCACTCAGCCTCGCCTCTCGGCAGTTTCTGGGGTCTTCCAGGCCGCTGACCGATGCCTTCTTGTTTCCAAGTCATCATCGATGGTCTGCGTGCGCCGGGGTGCGGGTCGGTGGCCTTCCCTACTGCCCCCTTGGCCTTGGCCCGTTTCCGGACTGGCCTTCGAGGCTTTCCCGTCGACCGCCTCCCTGGATCTCCTGCGCCGATGCTAGCACCGCCGCTCTCGCTCCAGGTCCGCAGCCTGCGTGACCTTCACTCTGCTTCAGAGACTCTCCTTCCAGGTTGAACCGTTGCCGGCTCTCCACCTGTGTGCTTCGCCTTGTCGCCCCTCCACCAGTGCTCCTCTCAGCGTCTACTCCCGGCTCGCGTTGCCGCTCGCCATCGGTCCGACGGTGCCAACCGTCCGATCTCGTTCCGTCCCTGTGGTCTCTCACCACTTCGACGGCTTGCTCCGCTGTGAGGCCTTCGGGCTTGTTGCATCCCGAAACCGGCCATGGGGTCCATCGCGTTTCCAGCCCCCGACTCCGGCCTGTCCTGCTCCGGCGTTGACCGGTGCACTCTCGACTGCGGTGTCTTGGGAGTGAGCCCCGCGATGCGGTTCATACCCACCAGAGTCTTCCCCTCCTCGGCAGCTCTCCCCTGTCACTCACCGACTCCCTCCAAGGAGTTCGCCGATGTCTCACCAGGTTCGTTTCCCTCTTGCCGTTGCGACCGCTGCATCCGCTTCCTTCCGTGCCGTCCTGTGACAGACGACCCTTTCAGACGCTTGCTCAACCATCCCTCGACTTCAGGGCCTTGCTCCACCGTGGAGTCCGTTGCGCTTGCTCTCCGTTGCCGGCCAGCCCGCGCCCGTTCCTCTCTCGGGCTTTGTTCCACTTCAAGGCTTCTCTCCGTGCCTCGCCGTCCAAGCGGCTTCCCCTTCCCGTCGGTGCTCTCACACCGCCGTTCCAGCTGGGCCGCCCGGCTTATCCCCCTGTCCATCGCCCCTGACAGCAAGCTGCCCGGCGCCCTTTCAAGGTCTGTCCGAGGTCCGGAGCAGGCGACGCTTCTGTCTGGCTCTCCACCCCGAGGGGTGGCTTCCCAGGCAGGCCTTCGCCTTCCTTCATGTTGTTCGTGACGTCAAAGAGCTTTCCGAGGAACGCTCTCCTCGGTCGACCACCGGTTGCCCGGGTGTCGTGTGGGAACATTGCAGGAGGCGTGCCAACTTTGGCTGCACGTGATTTCAAGGGTTTGGCTGGAAGGGTTCCGGAAGCCGGCTATACACACGTCGGGCCCAGCGAAGGGCTCTCGAGGGACCAATTCGGTACCAAGCACCTATGATCACCCCGAATCTCACCTCGGGATCGCGATCACCCACTTGAGAAATAGATTTCCCGAATTCTTGTTCCATAGGTTATCAACAGCCCGCTATTGAGAAGTTCATTGCACGACGCAACCCTGCTCGAGCTCCACCCTTGCCCCCAGGCGCCCCACCGGGTCCTGTCGCTGGACCGGAGCCAGCGCTGGCACCTGTGGGACCACCGTCAGGGTCGGGTCGAGGAGGTCCCAGGCCTGACCCTGGGTCGCTGGCAGGGCACGAGCCTGGTGGGCTTGGCGCTGGGCGGAAGGCTGGTGCGCCGGGTCGACGGTGGCTGGCGCACGCCCAAGGAAGCCGAGGGACGGACCTTTCAGGCCTTGGCCGCCCTGGCCTGCGGCTGGCTCGTCGTCGGCGACGCCCAGGGTGTGCTGACGGTCTACGAGGGGGATCAGGCCATCCAGCTGCTCCCGCTGCAGACATGGATCGGGGGCTTGGAGCCGAGCCCGGCCGGGACCCGGGTGCTGGTCATAGAGGACGCCAGCGTGAGCGTCTGGGACGTGGCCACCGAAGCCCGCAGCGCAAGGACCTGGGTCTGTCAGGACGAGGCCCTGGGCGGTGGCTGGGCGCCAGATGGGCAGGCGGTGATCGGCCATGGACTGAGCGGGATGCGGCTGATCCACCTGCCGTCCGATCGCAAGTGGGACCTGTCCGCCGGCAGTTCCACCGGCCACGGATTCTCGGCCCAGCTCCCGGCCAACGCGGCCTTCTCACCGAGCGGCGCTCGCGTGGCCGCCTGCGGCATCGACGGCTGGGTCCGGGTCCAGTCCCTGGAGCAGGACGGCTTCGACCGCTTGACCCACGACGGCTGGGCCCGGGGCGTGGCCTGGGAGGACGAAGAGACCCTGTGGCTCTCCGGCGATGACACCCTGGTCCGACTCGATGCCCGCACCGGCGAGACCCTGGAGACCTTGGAGGCCGGCGGCTGCCCGAGTCGGATCCAGCGCCTGGGCCCTTGGCTCTACACCGACCTCCAGGTCCCCGAGCGGGGCCTGGTGGAACGCCAGGAGCTGGGCGCCTGGGAGCGGCTAGGAGACCGCTGGTGCGACCGCCGGATCAGGCGGGCCTGAGGGCCTGGAGCGCTTCTCGCAGGTCCTGGAGACCGTAGGGCTTGCGCAGGAAGGCCACCGGCCCGCCCTCTCGCAGGACCGACAGGGCCTCCTCGCGGGCGAACCCGCTCACCAGCAGCACCGGCAGCGCCGGGGCCAGGGCCTGGAGGGCGCCCCGGGCCTCGACCCCGTCCATGCCGTGCATCGTGACGTCGAGCAGCGCCACGTCGTAGGCGTCGGGTGCGCGCAGGACGGCCGCCAGGACCGCGTCGCCGGAGTCCACCGCGTGCACGGTGAAGCCGAGCGCCTCGAGCAGAGCCTGGGTGACTTCCCTGACGGCCGCTTCGTCGTCGGCCACGAGCACGTGACCCCTGCCCCGCCAGGACTCGGCCGACCCGGCCTGGGGTGCCGCCTGGGCGCGCGCCTGGGTCGCCGGCAGCCACACCGTGAACTCGGTCCCGCTGCCCTCTCGGGACGTCACCCGCAGGGCGCCACCGTGGCTGCGCACGATCCCGCCCACCGCCGCCAAGCCCAGACCGTGTCCTTCGGGCTTGGTGGTGAAGAAGGGATCGAAGATCCGCGCCAACACAGCGGGCGGCATGCCACCGCCGGTGTCCCGCACCTGGAGCTGGACCACCGGGCCCGGCACCAGCCCTTCCGATCGGATCTGGCAGCTGTCGAGGGTCTCGGCGTCGAGCTGAGCTGCCCGAGTGGAGACGTGGATCCGGCCCGAAGGATCCGCCAGCGCATCCCCGGCATTGCCGACCAGGTTCAGCACGATCTGCTGGAGCTGACCCGGGTCCCCAGAGACCCGCAGGTCCATGTCCACGAGCTCGGAGCGCAGCTGGCCCTTGCGGCCCACGGCTACTTCGAGGATGGCCAACTCCTGGGCCACCAAGGCGCTCAGATCGACGACCTCCTGGCGGTTGGGGCCGCGGCCGCTGTAGACCAGGAGCTGATCGGTGAGCTCCCGGGCCTGGAGCGACGCACCCCGCAGGCGATCCAGCGTGTCCTGCATGACCGGGTCGGTCCCGGCGGCCCCCAGGGCCAGGTCCGCGTAGCCCAGGATCACCGCCAACAGGTTGTTGAAGTCGTGGGCAATGCCGCCTGCCAGCAGGCCCAGGCTCTCGAGCTTCTGGGCAGCCTGGAGCCGATCGGCGAGCCGGGCTTGTTCCCGCTCCAGGTCCTTGCGCCACGAGATGTCCGTGATGCTGCCCCGCACCAGCGGGCGGCCTTGATCGGGCATGGCGACCAGGCGGACCTCGCAGGCGACGTCGCGACCGCCCAGGGTGCGGTGGGTCCACTCGAAGGCCGGGAACTCTCCGGCGAGGCAGCGTCTGATGTAGTCCCGTGCCGCCAGGTCGCTGGCACGACCGTCGGGCTGGGTCGGCGGGCTCAGCGACGCTGGGCCGTGCTGGAGTAGGGTCTCGCGGTCGGCCTCGAAGAGCTCGACGGCCTTGGCGTTGCAGTCCACGAAGCGGCCCTGGGACATGTCCAGCATGACGATGGCGTCGGGGGCGTGCTCGACCAGCAGGCGGTAGCGGGCCTCGGACTCCTGCAGGGCCTGGGCTGGGCTGCCCTGGATCGGCGGTTCTGGGTCGTGGACCGGACCTTCCACAGGGTCTCCGCTTCCAGGAATATCCCGTCGGGGGTCGCGCTGTGGCATTCGGGCCGTTCCGCGACCCGCCCAACGAGTAGGATTGCGCCCACGGGCTTTTCCCGTCCCCGCCTCCCGGATTTAATGGATGAACGCCATGCTCCCCTTCGTCCTTCTTGCGCTTGCCTGCGGCGACGACACAACCACCGGGACAGACCCCGATCCTGTCGGCGATGCCGACGTTGATACCGACACCGACACGGACACGGACACCGACTGCAGCACCCAGGCCGACGACGCCTACGACTTCCTCGACACCTACTGCCACAGCTGTCATGGCCTGGGCGGGGCCACCGAGGGCGGCTTCAACTAGGCCCTCGACCGCGACCGCATGGTCGCCACCGGAAAGATCGAGCCCGGTGACGCCAGCAGCTCACGCATCTGGGTCCGCTCCAGCGCAGACACCATGCCTCCCTCCGGCTCCGAGCCCCGACCCGACGCCGACGAGGTCGCCACCCTCCAGACCTGGATCCAGGACTGCGACGCACTGGACTGGGCCGGCGACGTCGAGCGCTCGCTCGTCGATCCCGGCGACGAGGTCGACGCCATGTACGACGACCTCATCGCCAACTACGACGAAGACGAGCGCGTCTACATCCGCTACTTCACCCTGGTCCACCTCTACAACGGCGGCATCGGCGACGACGCGCTCCAGACCTACAAGTACGGCCTCTTCAAGGCCGTCCACAGCCTCTCCAACGCCAAGTCCATCACCAGCACCAACCCGGTCGCCGTGCCTCTGGACGACGTCACCTTCAGCGACGGCACCGTCGACCCCGCCGCCGACGAGCTCGTCTTTCGCATCGACCTGCGCGACTACGGCTGGGATCGGGCTCCCGTCGACGCCTGGGAGCACCTGCTCAAGGACCTCCCCCACGGCATCAGCCGAGGCGAGGCCAGCAGCCTGCGCAACAACACCGGCAGTCGCCTGCCCTACTTGAACGCCGACTGGTTCGTGAAGGCCGCCATGCGGCCACCGCTGTACGGCGACGTCCTGGACCTGCCGCCCACACACGACGGCAACGACGGCGCTGCCAACGAGTTCCTCGAGCAGTGGGGCATCCTGAGGCCTCGAGAGGAAGGCATCGACAAGCGCCGGGTCGCCCGCTCCGGCTTCCAGGCCTCGGGGGTGTCCGTCTCCAACCGCATGATCGAGCGGCACGAGTCCGACTACGGCGCCTGCTGGTTCAGCTACGACTCGCCGACTCCAGCGGGGCCGGAAGACTGACGACCCACCCGATGGAGGGCTCCGAGCCCGAGCCCGACGATGTCGACATGGCTGGCGAGATCTTCGACGACTACGTCTTCGACGAGGACGGCGGCGAGATCATCTGCACCCTGCCGAATGGCCTGAACGTCTACTACCTGGCCGCAGCGTCTGGCGAAGGCCTGGACGAGGGGCCCACCGACATCGTCCTGCACGAGGAGAACGCCGAGGACGGCGCGGCCGTGGTCAACGGCATCAGCTGCTTCTACTGCCACTACGAGGGCCAGATCTTCAAGCCGGACGAGATCCGGGACCACTGGGAGACCAACGAAGGAGCCTTTGGCTACCCCGCCGGCATCGCAGAGCTGGTCGAGGAGACCTACATCGCGGCAGACGAGTTCGAGGCCCTGCAGGAAGAGGATCGCGCCCGCTTCCTGGCCGCCATCGCCGACATGGGGGCCCCCACGAGCATCGACGCGAACGGCGAGCCGGTGTGGGCGCTGGGCCAGGACTTCCGCGAGGACATGGACCTGGAGCGCGTCCTGGGCGAGCTGGGCCTGACCCAAGCCGAGTTCGAGCAGCACCTGGACGACGCGACCGATCCCGAGGTGCTGCGCGTCTTCGGCGGCATGCTGACCGACGGCGCCGTGCTGGCCCGCGAGGAGTTCCTGGAGACCGCGAGCCTGGCGGCCTGTGACTTCGGTATCGCCGACAACAGCCAGTGCGCCGCCGATGATCCCTGCGGCGAGTCGGGCATCAGCTGCCTGGACGACCAACGCTGTGTCACCAGCGCCGACGACCCCGCCGCGGAGGGCGCCTGCGTCACGTCGTGTGACTTCGACCGCGACGAAGACGGGATCGTGGACATCGAGTGCGCGGGTGCGGACTGCGACGACGACGACCCAGCCGTCGGCCCTCACGCCACCGAGGTCTGTGACGGCATCGACAACGACTGCGATGGCCGCACGGACCCGGACGATAGCGCCGACGCCAGCACCTGGTACCTGGACGACGACGGAGACGGCTTCGGCGACGAGGCCTCCCCCGCCCTGGCCTGCGACCATCGTGGGGGACGGCGGTGCCGAAGAGACGATGGTGTTCCTGGGCGCTCGCTGGTAGCCCGGACGCCTCAGACGCGGACGTCCCCTTCCCGCCACACGCCAGGCGCCAATTCCCCCAACTCATAGGGCCCCACGGTCACACGGATCAGCCGCAAGGTCGGGTGCCCCACCGCCGCCGTCATCCGCCGGACCTGACGGTTGCGACCTTCGGTGATCGAGAGCGCGAGCCACGCCGTGGGCACGCTCTTGCGGAAGCGCACCGGCGGATCCCGCTCCCAGACCTGGGGCGGCTCGATCCGCCGCACGCTCGCCGGCCGGGTGCGCCCCCCTTTGATCTCCACGCCCGCCCGCAGCGCCGCCAGAGCGCCGTCGTCCGGCAGCCGCTCCACCTGGACCCAGTAGGTCTTGGACTTGTTGTGCCGCGGGTGGCTCAGCCGCTCCTGGAGCTTGCCGTCGTCGGTCAGGACCAGCAGGCCCTCGCTGTCTCGATCCAGCCGGCCCGCCGGGTAGACCCCCGGCACGTCGATGAAGTCGGCCAGGGTCGGCCGGCCCTGGGCGTCCGTGAACTTGGTCAGCACGCCGAAGGGCTTGTTGAAGAGCAGGACCCTCATGGCTGGGCGGCCACGGCCTCCCAGCTCTCCTCGCGCTCTTCGGCCTTGGACGCCCGCTCGACCTTCAAGCCCATGTGGGTGTCGTAGCGGATCTGCTTCCTGCGCTTCTGGTTGCGCCAGGCGCCATAGGCCGGACCCGGGGGCACCAGGTGGTGGCGGCCCTTGCCGATCAGGTCCTTGCGACCCCAGCTGGTCAGCGCCTCGCGCACGTGAGGCCACTCCTCTTGGCGCCAATAGAAGAGCAGGGCCCGTTGACGGCTGCGCTCCCGGCCCCCCCGGGCCACGAAGATCGGCTGCTTGGTGTACGGGTCGATCCCCGACACGAAGATGGCCGTCGCGATGGTCGCCGGCGTGGGCATGAACATCTGGACCTGGCGGGGGCGCAGGCCGTGCTCCTTCATGTAGAGGGCCAGCTCGACGGTCTCTTCGGGCCCCACACCCGGGTGGGCGCACTGGAAGTACGGGACCAGGAATTGCTCCTTGCCCAGCTTGGCGTTGGCCGCCTTGAACCGCTCCATGAACCGCGTGAAGTAGTGGATGTCGGGCTTGCGCATCATGCCCAGGGCGCCGCTGGCGGCGTGCTCGGGGGCGACGGAGAGCTGGCCCTGGACGTGGTGCTCGGCGAGCTCCTCGACGAATTCGTCGTCGAGATCCGCCAGGTCGTAGCGGATGCCGGAGTTCACGTACACCCGGCGGATCCCGGGCAGCTTGCGGGCCTTGCGCAGCAGGTCCAGGTAGGGCTTGTGATCCGTGCCGTAGTGCTTGCAGCGCACCGGGTGCAGGCAGCTGACCCGGCGACAGACCTTGTTGGCCGCCTCGGACATGCACTTCATGTGGAACATGTTGGCGGTGGGCCCGCCCAGGTCGCTCACGATGCCCTTGAAGCCCGGCCGCTGACCAAGCCCCTTGAGCTCCCGCAGCACGCTCTCGGAGGAGCGGCTGGTCACGTCCTTGCCCTGGTGGATGGTCAGAGCGCAGAAGCTGCACCCGCCGGAGCAGCCTCGGTTGACCGTGACCGAGCCGGTGATGCTGGCCAGGGCCGGCACCGGCTGCCGGTAGCAGGGATGGGGACGGTAGGTGTAGGGCAGCTCATGGAGCCGGTCCATGTCCGCGGTCGACAGCGGCTCGGCCGGCGGGTTCGCGACGACGACCCGGCTGCCGTGGAGCTGGGTCAGCACCCGCCCGCAGTGGGGGTTGCTCTCCCGGTACATGTGCAGGGTGACCCGGTTGAACTGGAGCGGGTCGGCCCGGCACTCCGCCAGCGACGGCAAGGCGACCACGTGGTCGCCGACGGGGGTGGGCTCCTTGCCGCCCAGGGCGTAGGCCACGCCGGGCAGGTCGCGGCAGTCCTTGATGTCTTGGCCCGCGCGCAGGCGCTCGGCGATGGCGACGATCGTGTGCTCCCCCATGCCGTGGACCAACAGATCGGCCTTGGCGTCGAGCAGGATGGAGCCGCGGATGCGGTCCTGCCAGAAGTCGTAGTGGACCAGCCGGCGCAGCGAGGCCTCGATGCCGCCGGCGACCACGGGGACCCCTGGAAAGGCCTGTCGGGCTCGGCCCGTATAGGGGATGGTGGCGCGATCGGGCCTGAGCCCCGCCTGGCCCCCCGGCGCGTAGGCATCGCTGGACCGGATCCGGCGAGACGCCGTGTACCGGTTGACCATCGTGTCCATGTTGCCGGCGGTCACGCCGAAGAACAGCCGAGGCCGGCCGAGCACCCGGAAGGCGTCGACGTCGGTCCAGTCCGGCTGGGCGATGACCCCGACCGAGAAGCCGTGGCCCTGGAGCCAGCGACCGATGGCCGCGACCCCCCACGAAGGATGGTCGACATAGGCGTCGCCGGTCACCAGCACGACGTCGAGGGGGCCGCCGGCCTCCTCGCGGGTCATGGGCAGGGCACGACGCCGAGCCATGGGCCTACTCGTTGCCGAAGAGCTGGAGGCAGTCGTCGCGGACTTCGTAGGGGCTGGTCGCCGCGTTGACGTCGTCGACGTACTCCAGGATCAGGTCCCCCTCGCGGTTGATGAGGAAGGTCTCGCGGTCCGGGAACCAGGCGTCCTCGTCGCCGGCGCCGTAGGCGATGCTGAGCTGGCGGTCATCGTCGGTCCAGAGCTCGTAGGGGAACTCCTGGTCCTCGGCCCACGCCAGGTGGTCCTCGGGCGAGCCGTAGCTGACCCCGACGATCTCGACGCCCAGGGCCTGGAACTCTTCGTAGAGGTCGCGGTACCCGCAACCCTCTTCCGTTCAGCCAGGGGTGTCGGCGAGGGGGTAGAACCACACCACCGTGGCGTGTCCGACCAGGTGCTCTGGCCCCCGGGGCTCGCCGAGCTGGTTGAGAGCGGCAAAGGTGGGCAGAGGCACCGGGACCGCAGGCGCCGTGCCGTTCAAGGCGACCGTGTCGGTCACCTGGGTCGGGGGTGCGGTGTCGGTGGTGCCGGTCGCGGTCGCACCGCTGTCGGTCGTGCCCGAGTCGCTGGTGCCTGTCGTGGTGTCGCCGGCACAGGCCAAGGCGAAGAGGAGCGGGATCATGCGGCAACGTAGCCGGTTGGCCCCGGCTGCGCGTTCAGCCCGCTGCGGGCAGCGGGAGCTGGGGGTCCGCCGACGGCCCGTCGCCAGCAGCGGCCTGGACCGCCAGGACCAGGATCGAGATCGTGCCCCAGGTCAACCCGACCACCACACCCAGGTCCACCAGGCCGCGCCAGGGCTGATCCAGCAGCCGCACCCCCAACACCAGCACCACGATGACCCCGGTGAGGATCCAGCTCGTCAGGATGCGCTTGCGGGTCCCGTGGAAGAAGCCCATGCAGAACGCCGGGGCCAGCAGCAAGCGCAGGGGGTGCGGATCGTCGGCCAAGGCCCAGGTCCGCGCAACCACCCGAGGCGAGAAGCTCTTGTGGAAGCCCTTGTGGCCCTCGCTGTACGCCATGAAGAGCACCCAGGGCACCAGGAAGGCCCAGTGGGCCAGCGCCAGGTCCATGGCGAGCGCCTCGGCCGCGTGGCCCCACAGCCGGAACACGGCCGAGCCCAGGAAGAGCACGACCCCGCCCAGGCCCCAGATCATCGCCACGACTCTCCGCATCGGCGGCCAGCTATCCCGCTGCTCGGCCGGGTCACCGAAGTTGATCGGAGCGAGGGCGAGCCAGGGCCGGTCAACTTCGATGATCCGGCCGAGAGACCCACGCCGATCCAGACAGAGCGTCGACCAGCCCCAGGACGTTCAGGATGCGGCCTCGGGAGACGTAGGAAGGAGCCCCGTCGAGGATGCGGGCCGTGGCGACCGCGTGGTCCTGGGCGAAGAGTCCCGGAGTGGCCGGGAGGGGCACGGGCTGGCCATCGAGGGTGACCTGGCGGCCCTGGAGGGCCAGGACGCCGCGGGGGGTCCGCAGGGTCAGCTGCCGAGTGGCGGGGCGACCGGGTCCCGACAGCCCCACGTCGAGCTCGATAGCGACCGTGCCGAAGCGCAGGGCCTGCGGAGAGACCCCATCCGCCAGGCCCAGGAGCTGGACCAGCCGGTGCAGCCGGGCGAGGAGGTCCAGCGGATCCGGGCCCGGCGACCCCCGCCGGTCGATCAGGCGCCCGCCCAGGACCTCGGTGGCCTCGAGGGATGTCGCCAGGGCCTGCTGGGTCGCTGCGAGCAGCTCGATGTGTTCCACGTGCAGGACGCGTTGGTGACGATCCGCGAGGTCGAACAGGGCTTGGGCCCCCTGGCGATCCGCGGCCAGGGGGTACTCGCAGACCACGTGGCGGCCGGCCTGGAGCGCCTGGGCAGCGTAGGCGGCGTGGCTGTCCGTCGGCGAGCAGATCGCCACCGCGTCGACCCGCTCGATCAGCGCCGCCACGCCCGGCGACGGCGTCAGGCCGAAGTCCGCCACGGCGCCCCGCAGCCCGGCGACCAGCTCCGACCGCTCACAGGCCTGGATGGCCCGGGCTCGTGCGCAGCCCGCTCGGCCGAAGCCGATGAGCCCCCAGCGCAGCATCAGGGCGTCTCCTGTGCCGCGTCCGGCAACACCCAGATGCCACCCCGGGCGTGGGTCGTGGCGGCGGCTGCGAGGGCCGCTTGCACGCTGTCCGGGACCGAGAGGAACAGGGCATCCACGGCCTCCGACAGCGCTCGCGGATCTTGGCCTAGCCCCAGGTGCAGCCCCGTGGCCAGGCCCTGCCAGGCGGCGTCCCAACAGGCCGGCGCAGCCATGCCCGCCCGCTCTGTGAGCTTGCGGGTCCACAGCGGGTCCTCCAGGAAGGCCAGCGCTCCTCCCCGGACCACGCCGTGGACGAAGTGGCAGTGAGCCTGGGGCGGCACGCGATCCAGGAAGCCCGAGGGATCCAGGTTCTCGTCGCCGACCCGCCAGCCCAGCTCCTCGAACAGCGCCGGCCACCAGTCGGGCGGGTAGGCCGCCGCCGTGTCGAGGGCCCTTGGCAGGTCGTCTCCCAGGCGCCTCTGCAGCCCGATCCGCACGCCGTTGTAGGGGGACTGCGCCGGCATCTCGGCCTGGAGGACGGCGACCTGGGGCAGCACCGAGTCCGGCAGGCCGTCCGATGCCAGGACCACAGCCTGGAAGCGGCCGTCCAACAGGGGGCCTCGGAGCGGCTCGGGGGCGGCGGCGATCACATCCTGGAGCGTCCAGCCCGCCGCCTGGAGCCGGTGGCCCACCCCGTCGTAGAACACGGGCCGGAGAGACTCCGGCAGAGCGTCGGCCCGGGTCCGGACCTGGGCGGGTCCCAGAGCCCCGCAGGACTCGCCGTAGATCAGGGTGTGGCCGAAGCGCTGGTCCTCGGGCACGTGTGCGAGCCACCAGGCGCTGACCGACGGCCCCATCAGGGCCGGGGCCGGGGGCGGTGGGAAGATCCACCGCGGGCCCACCACGCTGGCGATCAGGACGGTGCCAAGCAATGCCCACCGGCGGCCGCTCAGACGGCTCAGCCCGAACCGTCCGGGCAGCGCGTGGTCGCGCAGCGGGTGTCTGCGGCGTCGCAGCCGGGCTCTCACGGGGGTTCCGGGGTCGGGGTCGGGCACGTAACCCTCCTCCATTTCGCACCTTGCCGACCCTGCGCTCACTCAGACCATCAGCGCCGTGATCGGCTGCTCGCCCTGGGGCAGGTACTCCGCCCCGTCCACATCCCCCAGAGCCAACAGCGTGGCCCCCAGGTGGCCGGGCAACAGCGTCGTGCCGCTGGCGCTGGGCTCTCCCGTGGCCAGGTCGATCGCCACCCCCAGCCCGTCGCTGCCCTGATCCCCGACCTGGACGCCACCCCGGACCCCCGCGCCGAGCAACATGGCCGACGTGTAGGTCCAGTGGTCCTTGCCATCCCAGGTGTTCAGCCTGGGGTGGCGGCCCATCTCGGAGAAGACCACCACGACCACCTCGTCCGCCAGCGGGGCCCCGGTCACGCCGTAGCGGCTGTCGAGCTCGGCCATCGCGGGCACCAACCCTTCGAACAGCGTCTGGAAGTGCAGCGACTGTCGCTCGTTGGCCTGGTGGGTGTCCCAGGACTCGCCACACCAGCCCTGGAACTCGACCATCGCGCACCGGGCCAGCCCCTGAGAGAACAGGTCGAAGGCGGCGCTGCAGTCCGCTGCCAGATCCCGCATGCACCCGGCCGTCTGCCGGGTGATCTGCAGCCCGCCTCGGTCCTGGAGGGTGCCCAGGTCCCGGAGCGTCGCCGCGACGCCCCCATGCATGGACAGCGCGCTCGCGTCGGCTGCTGAGCGCTCGTACTCCTGGGCCAAGGCGAGCACATAGTCCTCGACGTGGGCGTTGACCGCGTCCATCGGGGGGACCACCGCGATGTCCGAGCTCAACAGGGCGGTGCCATCCAGCAGCGTGCCCAGCTGCCCGTCCGAGCCCACCCGGACCACCCGGTCGGTGTAGCGGGTGGTAAAGGCCGGGCCGGAGATCACCACGTGCGGGAGCAGGGGCGACGTGGTCGCGTGGGCGGCGAGCACCGCGCCCCAGTCGTCGACCCCGGACTCGGAGCTCCCGGTCAGCGAGAGCAGACGGCAGCGCTCGTGGGTGACGGAGCGCACCTCGTAGCCATGGAGGAACGACGCCCGGTCCCCATAGGTCTCCATGAACTCCGTGACCGCCGGCCGCTCAGCATGGTCGACCCAGCTGATGCCCTGGGAGCGCACGGTGGCGTCGGACTCCGTGTCGTAGGCGTCGTCGTCGAGCTTGTTCAGGAAGACGCGCGTGGTGTCCCAGCCCCCGCGGTTGTACACGAACAGGAAGCGGCGCTCGGTCCCGGCGGCGAGCGCCCGGCGCGGCACCACCAGGCCGGCCCCCATCAGACCCAGGAGTTGCCGTCGCGTCATGCACGGTCCGCGGGCCATCAGTACACCCACAGCGCAGGGTCTCGGAACAGCCCCGTCAGCAGGGCCTGCCAGGCGAAGCCGGCACCGAATTCGTCGTTGACGGCTCGCCACAGCGCCGCGTCCCGGTCCAGCCGATCCTCGGCCGGCACCCGCGCAAAGAGCCGCCAGTGCAGGTGCCGCAGCTCCTCTTCGAAGGCCGCGTCCTCGGGGCCCAGGCTCATGTCGGCGCAGCAGAGCAGGTGGCGCTCGCCCCCCATCAGCTCCTGAGCGACCACGTGCGCGGCAGCCGCCTCGGCCACCCGTCGCACGACCAGGGTCCAGGTGAGACCGGGGATCTGCTGGGGCCGGTAGACCGCGTAGCCATCGACGCCCCCGGCCAGGACCCGGTAGCCAGAGGTGTCGTTGAGCAACAGATCGTAGCCCCCAAAGGTCCACCGGAACCCCGTGAGTTCTTCGACCAGGCTGTCCAGCTGGGTGGCCGTGATCATGCGGGTGGTGTGGGCATCGGGCTCAGCCGGATCGGCGACCCCGGCCCGGTACTCGTCGTCGTCGGTGATCGCGCGGATCAAGGCCTTGAGCTGGGCATCGCTGTCCAGGAAGTCCCTGCGAAAGCGCTCGATCCGCTCGAAGTCCGACAGCGCCACCGGCCGTCGCCACAGCAGGCCGGCCATCGACTCGGCCGTGCAGGCATAGAAGCGCGGGTCCCGGGCGATCTCGCTCCCCATGTCGGCGAGTCCGGCGATGGGCGTGCCGAACCACTCGGGCTCCACCCCCAGGATCTCCGGCCCCAGGGGCTCCCGCTCGGCGTGGTAGGTGGTCATCTCCAAGGCGCTGTACTGGGCCAGCCACCAGAACCCGAACATCGACGCCGCCAGGGGCTCGAGCGAAGCGTGGCAGGCCTGGCAGCTGGGCTCGTTGCGGATGGCGTCTGCCGCGCCGTCCTCGTCCACCAGCGAGACCGAGCCCTCGAAGCTCACAGGGCGGGCCAGGTAGTCCTCGCACAGCAGCAGGCGGGTCATCGCCGCAGCCCGGGACCGGTTCTGGTTCCCGGTGTTGGTGACGTACCGCCACCACAGGCCGTTGGTCGCCAGCACGCCCGCCGCGGGTCGGCCGTCGGTGTAGCGGGCCACCTGCCAGCCTTCTCCGGGGTCCCGGTCCAGAGGCCAGATTCCCTCCAGCAAGGTGTCTGCAACGGTCCAGTCCGCGGTCACGATCTCGGACCAGGGGCGATCGCTCGCCGCGACCCGCGCCATCAGCCGGAGGGGCTCCTGGCCCACCGCGCGCTCGAAGGCGTACTCCAGCTCCGAGTCCAGGTCGTAGTCGAAGTACTCGACCTCGAACTCGTCGATCAAGGTGTGCCAGCGCTCGGAGAGCAGGGTGGCCAGGCGTTCCTCGAAGCGCGGGTCCTCCAGGTACGCATCCCGCAGCACCGCCAGGCTGGCCGGGTCGTCCTGCACCCGGTCCAGCTCGTCGACGCTGGGCAGGATGCCGCGCAGGTCCAGGCTGAGCCGGCGCAGGAGCCTGGGGGCGTCGAGGGGTTCATGGAGCGGGGGCAGGGGCTCCGCCTGGGCCGGGACCGAGTCCACGGGAGGTCCGGCGCTGTCCACGCCGCTCGCACCACAGGCCAACAACCACAGCCCGATCACAGGAAGGCCATGTCCTGGGCAAGCTGCTCGCCGGCTGCCCGCAGGTCCACACACCCCGTGCCCAGAGACCTCTGATCCGCCCACGTGATCGGTCCGCAGCCGTCACAGGAGCCCGTCAGATCGAGCACGTACCAGTACCCGGCAGGCTCGCGGATCCACAGGCCGCCCGTGGGGTGCCCATCGCAGTCATCGGTCCAGGTCAGCTGGTCGAAGAACAGGTCCACATCGCCCCGGCCCCAACCGCCGTGCAGCGCCAGCGACGAGTCCACGATCAACGCCGCCTCGATCGCCAGGCTGTTCTCGAGGTCCAGGAAGGTGTCCGACGGTGTCCAGACCCAGGACCCACCGAGCTCCATGCCGTACTCGGGCGGGTCGGACCGCGAGGCCCAGCGGGCGGTGTGACCCCCTGCCTCCAACAGCTCATCGGCATCGGAGCGGATGAAGAAGTCACCGGCCAGGACCTGCACCTGGTAGTTGACGTCGTCTTCGAAGGTGTACTCGGTGACCCCCTCGAACCACGTCCCGCTCTCCGCCAGGCAGCCATGAACCACCGAGTCCGTGAGCACCGTGTCGTGCCCGGGGCAGGCGTCGTCGCCTGTTCCCATCAGCGCCAGGTAGGTGTCCAGGGCGACAGCGGGCTGGGGCAGGCCGACCGCCACCGCGTCCTGGAGGCGGGACATCGCCTCCTCTGCGGTCCAGGCCGGCTCGGCTTCCTCGGAGACCACCCACCCGAAGGGCTCCCCGGTGTCCTGGGCTGTCGCAGCGGAGCCCTGGCCGGTCGTCGCGCCCGTGCACGCCAGGATCCAGATCAGGGACGGCACCAGCGCGCTCCGGGAGACGCCCATCATGCACCTGCCGGGCTCGGCCCGACAACCGGGGACCCCCTCGGACGAGTGCCTCCCTCAGCGCCCCTGCCAGCGACTCCAGGTGTGCAGCACGTAGACCGCCGCCCCAGGCGGGGCTGTGTCCGGGTTCGCCAAGTGGGGATCATAGGCCATGTCCCACAGGGGCGGCACGGCGGCGTCCTCGTCGTCGGCCGGGGGCCACGGCCTGTGGACCGAGGCGTAGCCGATGTCCAGGGACCCACGGAACTCCGCCTCGGTGTTCGACCAGTCCTCGACGGTGACCAGGAAGCCCTCCACGCCCCCGCTGAAGGCGCTGGCCTCGTCCTCGGCCGAGCGGGACCAGCCGGCCAGGACCGAGAGCGTCAGCACTGTGGCGCCGGCGTCCCGCTGGCCAATGGTGTCGGCGGCCACCGATCCCCACGGGGAGCTCTCGTCGGTCCAGGCCGTCGACTGGAGGGTCAGCCGGTCGGCGGCCAGCAGCAGCGGGGTCCAGGTCCCTTCCCTGCCGTCGGTGAGCACCGAGGTCTCGTTGGCCCCGCCGAGCAGGTAGACGGGCAGGTTGCTGGCGATGGTGAGCCCATCGGCGTGGCCGTCCCCGTCGCGGTCGAGCACCGGCAGCCCGCCCGAGCTGGCGAACAGGTCGTCGGCGTGCAGGATGCGCACGGCGTTGGGCCTGGCCGCGCCGCTGGCCGAGTCATCGCCATAGCCGTAGTCATCACAGTCCGGCACGACGAAGCTCCCGCCGACCGTCAGAGGCCCGCCGATGGCGCTCGGGTCCGTGGAGCACAGCGGGAAGGGCAGGGCCTGCTGGTTGCTGGCGTGACTGGGCAAGGTGGGCTGGGGCGTGCCGGCCAGGGGCCCCTGGGCGCCCTGGATCGGGGCCGCCAACGGCCCGCTGGTCCCCTGGCCCGCCATGGAGCCGGGCCAGGTCCCGGAGATCCAGACGATGCCGTTGAAGGGCTCGTCCATGAGGCAGCCGTCGCCGGCGTCGCAGAAGTAGCTGCCCAGCTCCCCGGTGCCGTCATCGCCCAGGGCAGCCAGCAGGGCGCCCACGTCGAAATTGACCGGCAGGATCTCGGCCGAGTCGACCGCAGGGGCACGAAGCGCCACGTGGGGGTCGTGAAACCCGCTCCGGGTAGCGTTGAGCACCCGGGCAGCTTCGGGCAGCTCGGCTGTGCACCCCAGGCCCTGGCCCGCCCGCCGGAACCCGCTGACCGCAGCGCTGCCGGTGGTGCACATCGCGTCGTCGCCCAGGGTCACCCAGTGTCCGGGCTCCCAGCTGCGGGCGTTGACGCGGTCCAGCGCCCCGTAGGAGATCACGTGGCGCCAGGTCACTGTCGGGTTCCGCAGCAGCCCGGTGTCGCTGTCCAGGCCATAGAACGAGAACCGGCGGGGTGTGGTGGAGCCCCAGCCCAGCTCGGCCCGCAGGTCCTCCTGGCCCACGGCCAGATCCGCCGGCTCGACCCCCTCCTCGGCCCGGGTGGTGGTCCGCCCCGGGTGATCCGACCAGATCGCCACACCGGGCCACGAGTCGGGGGTCTCCGGGTCCGGCAAGTACCAGGTCCCGTTCAGGATGCGCAGGTGCGCCTGGCGGGCCAGGGAGGTGCCGTAGACCGCGGGGTCTTCGCTGTCGGCCAGGGGTTCGACCAGGAAGCGCACGGTGTCCCCGTTGTCCACCGGTTCACCCAGGGCATCGGCCCCGAATTGCACGTCGGGGAGCGTCGGCACGTCGGGGCGCAGGGCGCTGACCCGGTGGTCCCCGTCCAGGGCGTGCCCCGACCAGTTGAGCTGGGCGTAGACCAGCCAGTCCTGGGCGCTGCCGCCACAGACCACGCACCCGTGGTCGGTGCCCTCGGACCAGGTCGCAAAGCGCGTGAAGTCGCTGTCGGTCGCGATGCCGGCCGTGCTGACCAGGGAGCCCGCGTTGGTCAGGCAGTCGGCGTGGGACGGGTGGAGCAGGGCGTCCGTGGCGGTGACCCGCCACAGCCTCATCTGCTCCGACGACCCGAAGCACAGGGACCCGTTGACGTGGGTCCGGGCGTCGATGTCCAGGTCGCTGTCCGGGAACCAGTCGGTGTAGCCCTCGCTGCGCAGGAAGAACTGGGTCCCCAGCACCCGGCCGAAGATCAGCTCCCGCTCGACCTGGCAGCGGGTGTGCTCGCCGGGCTCGTCGAAGCCGACCTCGAGCGTGATGCCTACGCGGGTCTGTTCGGCCAGCAGGCCGCGGAAGGCACCGGTGGGCAGCGGCGCCACCACCCCCGAGGCCAGGGTCTGCACCTCGAAGCCGTCCAGCCGGTAGCCGTCGGGCACCAGGGCCGGCAGGGCGTCACTGCCCTCGCAGCCCCCGGCCTGGGCGCAGAGCCAGTCCTCCAGGTCTTCGGCATCGGGACTCGTCGCCTGGTCCATGTACTGATCCGTGAGCACCACCACGACCCGGTCGAGCCCGTCACAGGTGTAGAAGGCCTGGAGCTGGTGGCGCAGGTCCCGACCGACCCGGACCGTGCCGTCCAGGGTGTAGAACAGGATGCCCAGGCTGGTGGTGACGACCACCAGCAGCAGCAGCGCGATCACCATCGCCGAGCCCCGCCTCACTGGAAGAAGGTCCGGTTGCGCAGGGAGACCCGCAGGCGATGGGGCTGGAGCACGGCCCCAGCCTGGAAGTGGATCGGCCCGTCCAGCAGCTGTACGGGGTTCGAGTGGTCCATGTCGGTGGGGCTGCCGTGGGTGAAGCCCAGCTGGACCAGGCGCAGATCCTGACCCTCGGCGTCGGAGAGACCGCCGCTCCCCAGGGCGTCTCCGGTGGCATTGCCCAGCCACTCATCGGACCCGCTGGCGCTGTCGCTGACCGTGCCGTCCCGAGGGTCGCAGTCGTAGCCCAGGCCGACCTGCAGGTCGTAGACCCGGTCCATCATCGTGCTGGACTCGAAGCTGCCGTCCAGGGGGTTGCGGTCTTCCTCGAGGATGAGCTCGGTGTCGGACCCGTCCAGGGAGAGCCGACGGATCTCCACCACGTGGAGCGAACCCTGCAGAAAGTCCGCGTCCGATCCGACCCGGTCGTTGTCGGCGAGCAGCCCCGATGCCGGCACGGTCGAGCCCTCGACCTTGGCGCCCAGAGGGTGGAAGGCCACCTGGCACAGGTCGGGATCGACCTTGGCGATGCGCAGTGAGCGCCACGCGGCGCCGTCGATGCTGACGACCAGTGCCTGACGGCCTGCCGCCTCCTGATCGACGCAACAGCTGCCATCGGCGGCGCCTGGCCCCAGACGCCACACCAGCTCCTCGTCCTGGGCCATGACGCGACAGGGACCGGTCTGGTCGTCCAGGTGGGCCCAGGTCAGCCGATCGGAGCCACCGCTCACCGCGTTCTCCGCGTACACCGCCATCCAGGGCTGGACGGCCCCTCCCCCGACCCCGCGGATGCTCGCGGCGAGCCAGTCGCTGAGGCCCTTGATCTCCTGGTCGGCCTCGGCCAGGAAGCGTGTCTCCGACGCTGCACGCTCCACGGCGATGAGCGCGCCGACCGCCAGGGCCGACAGGACGCCCACCAACAGGGTGGAGACCAGCAGCTCGACGAGCGTGTAGCCCCGGCGCCTCACAGGCCCTCCCGCAGGGTCTCGAGGCGGAAGGTCCGGCGCACTGGCCCCTCTCGCCAGCTCACCGACACCTTCAGCGCCACGATGCCCTCGATGTCGTGGGCCTGGGCCGACCACAGCACCTGGTAGTCGGCCAGGGAGTCGCTCGGGGCCCCGGACTCGTCGTAGTACTCCGGCCCGTGGCTGCCATTGAGCTGGGCGTCTGACGGGTAGAGCACCAACAGGTCCTCGACCTTGCCCTCGGCGATCGCCATGGCCTGGGTCAGGGCGCTCTGGGCCTCGTGGGTCTTGATGTAGGACAGGACCGCGGCCGTCGCGGCCGTCGACATGACCAACAGGATGGCGAAGGCGATCAGCACCTCCACCAGCGACGCTCCGCCGCGGGTCCTCACCGGAGCACCCGGACGGTCCCGATGGCCGGGTAGATCCGATAGGTCAGCTCACCGGCGTTGGTCACCATGTGGAGCTCCACCGGACCCTCGGCGTCTACGCTGCCGTATTCGTCGAAGATCAGCGCGCTGCTGCCCGTGCTGAAGGCGTTCAGCGACACCGTGGGCACCAGCTCGACGGTGGTGGTGCCGGAGGGATCCGGCGAGGCGAGGGGCGGACCGCAGTCGTCATAGGGCGTCACGGTCAGGGAGTGGCTGCCCACCACCACCTGGACGCAGCGCTGGGTGGCGCGGGCCAGGGTGCGGGCCTTGACCAGGGTGGTCCGAACCTGGCGCACGTCCATGTGGAGCGCCCGGCGGTGGGAGACGATCAACAGGCTGGTCGAAGCCAGCCCGGCCACGATCACCACGATCAACAGGACCGTGAGCATCTCGAGCATCGAGTAGCCACGGCGGCATCTGGCCAGGAAGGACACGTCATCCCTAGGATACGGCTGACGGGTGCCCTAGGATACGGCTGACGTGTGTCCGATGGGCGGGCTACTCGGCCGGGGCGTCGAAGTCGTCGAGGTCCAGCTCGAAGGACACGTTGCCGTCGGTGTCGACCGCCGAGACCACGCCGGTCGAGGGGGTGTCCGCGTCGAACATCAGCGAGCCGAAGCCGTCGATGGTCAGGCTGCCGGCATAGGGCAGCCGGTCCGACGTGAGCTTCTGCACACCGTCCAGGGCCACGGTGCCCGAGTAGGCGTCGAAGTCGAACTCCTTCTCCTCGCCGTGGAAGGACAGGTGACCCGCCATGGTGAAGTCGCCGGACCGGTAGATGTCCCAGTCATCGGCGCTCGAGGACAGCGTCGCGCCGCCGTCGAAGCTGAACTCGGCCAGCGCGTTCTCGCCCCGCGAGTTCTCCCCTTCGAAGGTCCCCAGGTGATCCCGGGAGTCGCCTTCGGTGGTGCCGCACATCTGGAAGCGGTCCTCGCCCTCCAGGGCGATCTCCAGGCAGTAGGACGTGGTCTGCTCGCCGCGCTCGGCGGTCTCGATGGCCGCGGCAAGGTGCAGGTCGACGTCGGCGGTGTCGGACTCGTCGTCGGACTCGACCAGCTCGGCGTAGGTGTAGACCATGCGCCCGCTGAACTTCCACCCGCCGAAGTCGCAGTCGGTGAACAGGGTCTCGAACCCCCACCAGTGGCCACCGTGGGCCGCACCCGGGCTGGGCACCAGGGCGAAGTCGGCCAGCTCGGGCTCGGTGGCGCAGTGGGCCATGTCGACCAGGGTCGCGGTCGAGCCCCCGAGCAAGGTCTGGGTGAAGTCAAAGGTGTCACTCAGCTCGAAGGCCTGGTAGTTCACCGCGACCTCGTAGAGCGCGACGCCTTCGGCGACCTCGGTGACGTCCTTGGGGGACGCCAGGACGTGGCCGGCTGGGGCATCGGGAGCGGGCGAGCAGGCGACGGCGAGGATCAGGATCACGGAGTTCTCCCTGGAGGGTGTCCGTGGATACGGATCGACGGGGCCAGGAGATGAGTCGGTTTCTGCCTGGGTTCAACCGCGCTGCAATCGGTCGCTGACAAGGGGGTGCGTTCCAATGAGCCGCGCACCGCAGCGACAGGATGACGTCCTTCCTCCTCTGGCTCCTGGTCTCGGCCAGCGTCGCCCAGGACTGTGGCGAATCGGTGTGTGTGGTCGACGACCTGGGCATGGCCTTGGCCCAGGCGCCCACGACGGTCGTCGCCCCCGCCACCACCGGGACCCGGGGCATCGCCACCCTGGCGATCCAGCAGACCCCCGAGGGCTCCGACTACGCCCCCGAGCTCCGCGCCTTCGTGAGGGCCATCACCTACACCGAGGGTGCCGAGAAGGAGAGTGGCTACTTCACCGAGGTGGGCGGCCGGATCCACCCGTCCAGCACGAACATCCACCCCGGCGCGGCCGACGTCTATCGCTACAGCAAGACGGGGTTCAACAGCGACGCCTACGGCAAGTACCAGATGCTGTCGTCCACGTGGGCCAAGTGGGCTCGCAGGGCTGGGATCCCGACGGTGAAGGGCGGCACGAACAGCCACGGCGAGCCCTACTACGACATCTCGCCGGTCCACCAGGACAAGGCCGTGCTGGCGTTCTTGCGCCGGGAGGGCATCGAGTCGATGCTCGCGGCCGGCGACCTGGAGGGCGTGCTCCGGACCTGGCAGGCCCACCAGTGGGCCAGCGTGCCGGGGGCGAGCCAGCCGAATGACCGGACGGGCAGCTTCCGGGCGGTCTACTCCGAGCTGCTGGAAGAGGAGCGAGGCATCCAGTCGGCGGTCCCTGTGGAGACAGCGCCGGCGGAGGCAGAGACCGAGAGTGCTCCAACGGCAGAACCGGAGACCGCGCCAGCCGCCGAGCCCGAGACGCCGAGGTTCAGGGGGCCGCTCCCGCCCGGGCGCCGCTTCTTGGGTAGGCCCCGCCGCTGGGGCTGAGCGGACTCAGCTGGCGAAGACCTTGCGGTGGCGATGGAGGATCTGATCGCTCACGTCGAACAGGGTCGCGATCAGCGCGGCGCGGCTCCACATGCCATTCCGAGCCTGGCGGAAGTACATCGCTCGCGGATCCATGTCGATCTCGACCGGGATCTCCCGGTTCCTGGGGAACGGGTGCAGGATGGGCGCGTACTCCTTCATCATCGCGACCCGGGCCGGGGTGAGGTGGAAGCGGGTCAGGTCCGTGGCCTCGAACCAGGCCCTGTCCTCGGGGCTGTCGTGCTCGTGCTGGATGCGGGTCATGTAGACCAGGTCCACCTCGGGCAGCACGGCCTCGAGATCGTCGGTCTCGATGACCTTGGCGTTCGTCTTCTCCAGCCGGGCCTTGAGGTCGTCGCGCAGCCGCATGGTGGGGTGATCCGGCGCCACGAACACCAGCCGGACGCCCTCGTAGCGGGCCAGCAGGGTCGCCAGGGAACGCACCGTGCGGCCGCGGCCCACGTCGCCCACGAAGCAGTAGGTCTTGTTGGCGAAGCCGCGCTCCAGGTCCGGGTGCCGAGCCTTGAGGTCCTCGAAGCGGGTGCGGCGCTTGGAGTCGCGGGAGCTTCGGAACTCGAAGCTCCGGCGCACCGTGTACATGTCGAGCAGGGCCTGGGTCGGGTGCTCGTCGGTACCGGAGCCGCCGTTGATGACCGGCACGTTGCGCTTGTTGAACCCGCCCAGGTCCCGCATGAGCCAGGCGCAGCTCTCGGCCAGGTTCGGCTGCTTGCTGCGCATGATGATCAGGTCGAAGTAGCTGGAGAACATGCGCACGCTGTCGAACTCGCTCTCGCCCTTGGCGAAGCTCGACACGCTGGGGTCGCGGATCTCGTTGCAGGTGATGCCGAGCAGCTGACAAGCGGCCATGAAGCTCAGAAAGGTCCGCGTCGACGGCTGGGTGAAGTAGAGCATCGCCCGCTTGTGTTCGAGCAGGCCGCGCAGGAACCGGGCGTCTTCGGGGTTCTGGGAGAGCTCCTTGATCATCAGCGCCAGGTCGCAGATGCGCTCCAGGGTCTCCGGATCGAACTGGCTGGCGAAGATGACGTGCTGCAGCCGCCCGTTCTGGGAGAACTCGGCGATCTTCTGGGCCATCGGGCGCTCGAGGCGTCCCTCGAAGTCGTAGAGCATCTCAACTCCTGCACCGTGCGGACACGGACTAATCCGGCCGGGCGAGCGCGGATCCGGGCGGCACGCCGTTGTCACGGCGGGCCTAGGGCTGGGAGTTTTCCGAGAACTTGGAGAAAAACAAGTGTCAGGTGTGCCACAGAGTTCCCCGGTGGGTGGCGGCCCCGGGGGATGCCGTGACAGGCTTGTCCCCTCGCCCAGGAGATGACGTGAAGGACCTGCACAACTTCCGCGACCGCATCCGCGTGGCCATCACTGGGCGCGTGTCCACGGACCCGGACGCTTCGAACCGTCTGCGCCATCGCCTGGCCGACGAAGAGCCGACCGACGTGGCGTTGCCGATCGTGCTCGCCGACGAAGAGCCGACCGAGCCTCTGCGGTGGCCGCGTCTGAGGTGAGCTCCCTGGGCGCCTGAGCGCACGAAACCGCTCAGGTCGAGCGCGGGTATCCGAGGTGTGCCTTCCCCGGAGCCCTCGTGACCCTCGCCCTGCTGGCCGCTCTGGCCGCCCCGGCCGCCGCTGACGACGTCATCAAGACCGTGCAGCCCAAGCACGTGCTCAAGGTGGGGCGGATCGCGGTGACCCCGATGCTCGCCGCAGTGACGAACAGCCACTACCTGCGGCGCCGCTTCGTGGGGGCGTCCCTCGCCTGGCACCTCTCGGACATCTTCGCAGTGGAGACCACCCTGGCCTGGGGACCGGACCTGGGCACCGCGGACTGGAAGCCCATCACCTGGCAGCTCCTCGAGGAGAACAAGGTGGTGGTCGAGCTGTCCCGGCTGACCCTGTGGGGCACCGGCGCGTTCCAGTTCACGCCCATCCACGGCAAGTTCGCCTGGAACGGTCGGCGGGTGGCGCACTTCGAGCTCTTCGGGCTGGTGGGTGGCGGCTTCGCCCAGACCGTCGACGACCTGGACGCGATGGGGGCCACGGACGACCCGCTGTCCCAGGCGACCGCGATCCAGTGGCACGGTGTGGCGACGGCCGGGGCCGGGGCGCGGCTGTTCCTCTCCAACACCTGGGCCCTGCGGGTCGAGGGGCGCAACGTGCACTACCTGGAGACTCTGGGAGCGGTGGACCTGTTGATGAAGAACAACTTCCTGGTCGCGGCCTCGGCGAGCGCGTTCTTTCCCTGATCCGGCCGATGACCTGCGATAGGGCAGGCGCATGTCCGCAGCGCCCCGCGTCCTGGTCGTCGGAGTCGGTGGGCTCGGGGGCTGCATCGCCGGCGCTCTGGCCCGGTCCGGTGTCGACGTGACCGGGCTGAGCCCGAACACCGCCATCGTGGCGGCTGTGGCGTCCCATGGCATGCGGCTGACCGGGCACGGGGGCGACCACACGGTCCCCGGTCGGGTTGTGGCCCAGCTCGAGCCAGGCGCCGGACCCTTTGACCTGGTGGTGCTGGCCACCCCGCCGAACGCCGTCGAAGAAGCGGCCCGGGACGCCGCCCCCACCCTGGCCCCCGACGGCGCGATGGTGGTGCTGCAGAACGGCCTGTGCGAAGAGCGCGTCCAGGCCATCGTGGGGGCGGACCGGGTGGTCGGCTGCGTGGTCATGTGGGGAGCCTCGATGCCCGAGCCCGGGGTGTTCGAGCGCACCAGCTCCGGCACCATGACCCTGGGCCGGCTGGACGATGCACCCGATGGGCGGCTGGACACACTGGCCGCGCTGCTGGCCCCGCTGGGCGAGGTCCGCACGACCGACCGGCTCGCGGGCAAGCGCTGGGGCAAGCTGGCCCTGAACTGCATGGTCTCCACCCTGGGCACCATCCGCGGAGGCCGGCTGGGCGACGTGCTGTTCACCCGCCGCGGCCGCCGGCTGGGCCTGGAGATCATCAGCGAGACCGTGGATGTGGCCCTGGCGTCGGGGGTGACGCCGGAGCGAATGGCGGGGGTGGACCTGACCTGGCTCGCGCTGACTCCCGCTCAACGAGCCGCGCTGTGGTCCCCCAACCTGGGTGTGAAGCACGGGGTCATGCTGGCGGTCGGCACCCGCTACCGGCGGCTGCGGTCGTCGATGCTCGCCGCCATCGAGCGAGGCCGCACACCGCCCATCGAGTTCCTCAACGGCGAGGTGGTCCAGCGGGGTCAGGCCCTGGGGGTGCCGACCCCGGTGAACGCACGGGCCGTCGACGCGGTCTGGGCTATCTCCCGGGGTGACGCGACCCCGGGTGCGGCGCTGCTGGAGAGCCTCTCCTGAGCGGCGGGGAGAGCCGGCTCAAGTCAAAGCCCGTTCCCTCTTCCGCTTGGACCCCCAAGAGGGACCGATCGACCGGATCTGGCCCCCGAATTGCCTCGATCAGCCGGCCATGGCTGCAAAAGCGGAAGAAGCTCGGGGCTCTACCTGACCAAGCGGAAGAAATGGGTGGCTCTACCCCTCCGTGGGAGCAGCCTGCCCGGCGTTAGGGACCGCTCATGAAGTCCCAACGCACCCACCAGGCCGGCGCGTGAGCAACCCCTTGGCCGCCCATCGCGCCGCCGGCGCCATTCCCGCCCACCACGACGCCCTGGTCCAGACCCTGCTCGACGCCGGCCAGCGCCACCTGTTCGATGGCTGGCCCGACCCGGGGGACCGCGACGCGGACAAGCTGGCCATGCTGGACGTGCTCGCCAGAGCGCACGCGGCCTACCCCGGCGGCCTGGGCGCCTATGTGACCAACGCCCGCCGGCTCCTGGCCGGTGCCCGGACCGGCGGCAACCCCTACGACGGCCTGGTCCCGGAGCGGCCGGAGCGGGTCGACCTGTCCGAGCTGGGCCCCGACCTGCGCCACCACGAGAACCTGGGTCTGGCCCATGCCCAGGGCCTGGCGGTGGTCCTGGTGGCCGGCGGGCTGGGCGAACGCCTGGGCTTCCCCGGCATCAAGGTCGACATCCGGGTCGACCTGACCAGCGACCAGACCTACCTGGACCTGTACGGCCGCTGGCTCCGAGCCTTGGGTCGTCGCACCGGCCGTCAGCACCCCCTGGTCATCATGACCAGCGGGGACACCCACGCCGCGACCCTGGCCAGCCTGGCGCGGCTGGACTGGCTGGGGCTGGGTCGGGAGCGGGTCCACGTGCTCCAGCAGCAGCTGGTGCCCGCCCTGGCCGACGACCAGGCCCGCATCGCCACCGAAGGCCCCACCCGGGTCCTGCTCAAGCCCCACGGCCACGGCGACGTGCACCTGTTGCTGCACCAGTCAGGCGTCGCGGCCCGGCTCGCCGACGAAGGCTTCACCCACCTGGCCTTCATCCAGGACACCAACGCCCAGGTGGTGAACTCCCTGCTGCCGACCCTGGGGGTCAGCGTGGCCCGGGACTTTGCCTTCAACTCCGTCGCGGTCCCCCGGGTCGCTGGCGAGGCGGTCGGCGCGATGACCCGGCTCCGGGGCGGGGTTCGCGACCTGACCGTGAACGTCGAGTACAACCAGCTCGACGGCCTCTTGCGCAACACGGTCGAGCCCCGCGGCGACGTGGGCGATGCCCAGGGCCTGTCCCCCTTCCCCGGCAACACCAACACGCTGCTGATCGCGCTGGACGCCTACCTGCCGGTCCTGCAGGCCAGCGGCGGCGTGATCGCCGAATTCGTGAACCCCAAGTACGCCGACGCGGACAAGATGCGATTCAAGAAGCCCACCCGGCTCGAGACCATGATGCAGGACCTGCCCAGGCTGTTCGCGGCCGGCGAGCGGGTCGGCGTGACGGTCTTCGATCGGCGCTGGGTCTTCTCGGCGGACAAGAACAACCTGGTCGACGCCCGCGCCAAGGCCGCCGCCGGTCGACCGGCCGAGTGCGCAGCGACCGCCGAAGACGACTGGTATGACCAGGGCCGCCGCACCCTCGCGGCCGCTGGGGCCGAGCTCGCCCCACCCGAGCCCCAGACCTGGGAAGGCATCCCGGTGGACGGTGGCGCCCGGGTCTCGCTGGACCCAAGCTTCGCCCTGGTGCTCGACGACGTGACCCTCGGCCGCGCGCAGCTCGGGCCTCGCTGCCACCTTCACCTGGCGGGCGACGTGACCCTGACGGACCTGGTCCTGACGGGGAATGCGGCGCTGACGGTCCGGGCGGCACCCGGCGCCCGCGTCCAGATCGATGGCCTTGTCCTCGACGGGCCGGGCGCAGCCCTCGAAGCCCTGGGCCACGGCCAGCACCCCGCGGATCTGGCGATCCGAGGCTACCGGCTCGTGGCCCGATCGCCCCTGGTGGTGGACGTCACGGAGGGGGACTGGATCCTGGGCCCGAGGGGTCGGCTGACCCGGCGCTGAGATCCCCCTACAGCCCCACGTCCCCGGCTGAGATCTCCAGATAGGCGCTCCCGAACACCGAGTGGGAGCAGGGGTCGTAGACCTCGTCGAACCGCACCACCACGTCGACCGCGATGCTGTCTCCCACGTTGCCCTCGGGCATGCCGGGCACGGCGTAGCCCACCACGTCCAGCGGGTTGACCCCCACGCTGAAGCCGTTGCGGCTCAGGCCCCAGTCGCTGGGCCAGATCGCATAGGTGCCCTCGCGGTAGTCCGGCTCGCCAAGCCCGGTGTCGGTCGCGCAGTCGTTGGTGATGCCGTCGTCCCGGGCCTCGTAGATCGCGCCACAGGCGATGCCGGTGGTCCCGGACATGCCCAGCGGGTCCGACGTGATCGACTCCAGGGTGATGGTGGCCTCGTCACAGGCGTGCTCTTCGTCGGTGCAGGCGAGCACCATCCAGATCAGCAGGGTCACAGCGGCCTCCGGCGCGACCATGGTGCCGGAGCCGTGGGGCGGCTGGGGTCAGCGACTCGCCAAACCGGTGCGCAGCGCCGCCAGGAGAGGAACCAAGTCCCGGGCCTCGGTGAGCTGATCGAGGATCCGGCGAACGGCCTTGCCGCTCAGGCCGAGGGCCCGCGCCAACTCTGAGCCGGTCCAGGTCTGCCAACCATGAACATTGGTCCGATTTAGGCCAATTTTCATGGAGGACTCCGGGAACACCCGGGTCAATACTCCGCGTACTTCACGTAGAACGCGCCAGCCCCCGACCCCCCGGTGTTCTCGCCCGGAGCGCCGATGATCAGCTCACCCCAGCCGTCGGCGTTCAGGTCGCCCGCCGCGACCCCGGTGCCGAACTGGTTGTTCGGATTCTCGCCGTAGATCCAGACATCGGCCTCGTCGGTCTGCACGCTGCCGGACAGGGGCCCGAAGAACAGGTAGGCCGACCCCGTGCTGCCGCCGCTCGAGCTGTCCGTCGGCGCACCGACCACCAAGTCGTCGGCGCCGTTCTGATCCACGTCGTAGGACCCCACGCCGCTGCCGGTCTGCATGCTCGCCTGGTGCCCGGTGACGATGAAGTCCGCGTCGGCGGCCGAGATCTCCCCGGTGCTGCCGTTGCCGAACACGACATAGGCCTTGCCCGTCGTGGAATTGGCGTAGTACGCGCCCATCGCAGCGTCGTGGTAGCCGTCGCCGTCGAAGTCCCCCTGGTTGATGGAGTAGCCCAGGTAGTCGCTGGAGTTCTCCCCTCGGATGATGACCTCGGCCGAGCTCAGGTCCATGTCGCCACTGGCCGGGCCGTAGACCATGTAGACAGAGCCGGCATAGGGCCCCGACGTCGAGTCGTAGACCGCCGGCACGAGCACGTCGCCGATGCCATCGCCGTTGTAGTCCTCGCCGCCGCGCATGATGCGGCCGGTGTACGAGCTGGGGTTCTCGCCGATCAACAGGCCGTCGTACTCGTCCCGAATGTCGATCTCGCTGGTCGTGAACGGCCCGTACTTGAGGTAGCCATTGCCCGAGCCCGAGCCGCCGCCCATGTCCTCGTAGTAGGCGCCGATGATGGCGTCGGCGTAGCCGTCGCCGTTCACGTCGCCCAGGTCGGTGCCGTGGGCGCAGTAGGTGCCGTACTCGCCTTCGATCTGCACGTCGGCGTCGGTCAGGTCCATGTCGTCGGTGACCGGGCCGTACACGATGAACGCGGACTGAGAGCCGGTGTAGGGCGCACCGAAGATGATGTCGTCGAAGCCGTCGTTGTTGGTGTCGGCCAGACCCACGGAGCGTCCCGCCCCATAGGTGTCCCGGGCCCCCTCGAAGCGGTAGCCATAGGTGGACAGGTCCTGGGTCCCGGACATGGGCCCGTAGACCAGGTACCCACCGCCGTTGTAGCCATTGGCGTAGAGCGTCGCGACGACCACGTCGTTGACCCCGTCGCCGTCCACGTCGCCCACGTCGACCAGCCGGCCCGCGTCGTAGCTGGCGTTCGGCGAGTAGAACTTGCCCTCGGTGTCGGTGCCCGCCACGTACTCGCCGGACAGGCCGCAGAAGGCGTCCTTGCCGTCGCAGTCGTTGTCGATGCCGTCGTCGCAGATCTCGTCGCCGTCGGGGTGCACGTCGCCGGCGCTGTCGTCGCAGTCGTCGCCACCGTCGCACTCGTCGGACTGGTAGCCGTCGCCGTCCAGGTCGAAGTCCTCGTCGATCTCGCCGTCGCAGTCCTCGTCGTCGTCGTTGCACTCCTCGTCGGCGCCGGGGTGCACCCAGGCCTCGTTGGGGGAGCAGTCGTCGCCCACCAGGACCCAGCCCTCGTCCGGCGCACAGGTGTCCTCGTACTCGGCGGGGTGGCCGTAGCCATCGCCGTCGGCGTCGCTGTACCAGCGGTTGACCTCGATCTCGTCCGGGCGACCATCGCAGTTGTCGTCGTCGCCGTCGCAGACCTCTTCGGCGTCGGGGTGCACGGTCGGGTCGTCGTCGTCGCAGTCCGTGCCGTCGGCCACGAAGCCGGTGGAGTCCACGCAGTCCTCGAAGCCGGTCTCGGGGTCGCCGTAGCCGTCCCCGTCGGCGTCGGTGTACCAGATCGACGTCGCGCCGTCGTCGGCCTGGCCGTCGCAGTTGTCGTCCAGGCCGTTGCAGTCCTCGGGCGCACCCGGGTTGACCGCGGGGTCGTTGTCGTCGCAGTCGTTGCCGAGCTCCACGTAGCCGTCGGGGGCGTCGCAGGCCTGGAGCGATGCGCTGCTGCCGCCGTAGCCGTCCCCGTCCAGGTCGTACCACCACTCGGACTCGACGCCTTCGTCGGCCACGCCGTCGCAGTTGTTGTCGACGCCGTCGCAGACCTCGACGGCGCCCGGGTACACGGTCTCGTCCAGGTCGTCGCAGTCGTCGGCGGCGATCACGCCGTCGCCGTCGGCGTCGTCCGGGTCCACGGTCGTGTCACCGCCGTCGGCGCACGCCCACAGAGCCAGCCAGATCAGGGTCGTCGGGGCCACGTCAGCCTCCGTAGGTGTAGGTCTCGGCGAGGGTCTCCCGAACCTCGATCGGGACCAGGTCGCAGGTGGCGGTGCTCACCACGGCGGTGGGATCGCCCTCGAGGGGGTCCACGTGCTCCACGAGCAGCCCGCACGCATCGCCGATGGGCGCGTCGAACAGGAAGGCGAAGTGCCGGCCGAAGTGGTGGTGGTCAGGCCGGTAGAAGAGCTGGAAGAACTCGGTGAGCTCGAAGGAGGTGCCGTCCAGGGTGCCCGCGGCCTGGGAAAAGGTTCCCGGCGCGGTCTGCACGGTGTTGATGCCCAGGATCAGGTCCAGGGTCACGTCGCCCCCGTCGAACTCCACGGTGTGGGACTCGGGGGTCCAGGCCGGGTCCAGGCAGGTCCAGAAGGCGACGGCGTCGATGTCGTAGCGGGAGCCGCCTTCGGGGTAGAGGAAGAAGTTGACCCCAGCCCCCGTCGTGGCGTCGGGCGGTCCCCCGTCGGCCACGAGCACGTCGGGCGCCACACCCTCGGCGCCGGTCAGCACCAGGGTGTGCTCCAGGATGAAGGGGGCGTCCACGGGATCGAGCAGGGGCTGTGAACCGGTCACATAGGTGTAGGTCGTGCCGCTCCAGGTGTTCAGGGTCACCGAGGTGTCGCCCGGTCCGTCCATGACCGGTCCAGGGGAGCCGGTGCCCACCCGGGTGCAGATGGGCAGGCCCAGGCTGTGGTCCCCCTCGTCGACCGGCACGCCATAGGTCCCGGGCACCATCTTGAATTGGGCCTTGAGCTGCTGCTCCTCCTGGAGGGTGCGGCCCTCGTTGTAGCCCCCGCAGTAGGTCGCATCGAGGGTGACCTGGAGCACGCCGGACCAGCCATCGTCGCCCGTGTAGGTGTCGTTGGCCGGACAGTGGGTCCAGTTCGGATCGGTGATGTCCGTGTCGGTGTCCGTGTCCGTGTCGGTGTCGGTGTCTGTGTCGGCGTCCGAGTCCGTGTCGGCGTCGGTCTCGCCGCTGTCCGTCGTCGTGGTGGTGTCGTCGGTGCAGGCGGGAAGCCAGAGCAGCGGCAAGATGAGGGACATGGACAGCATCGGGGGCAGCTCGGGGAACGGGTGCGGTTCCTCAGAGTACGCTGTGCGGGGGCGCAGTGTGATGGACCCGAGCTATCCTCGGCTCATGTGGCCCACCCTCCTCCTCCTGACGACCTGGGGCTGTGGCCCCGTCACGATCGCCACGGACACAGAGACCGACACCGTCGACACCGTGCCCCAGGCCACCGAGCCCACCGTCGACACGGACACCGGCGTCCCCGACGCCGACGACACCGAGGAGCTCGGCAGCCCTTCGGACCCCATCTTCAACCTGGACTTCGTGCACACCCTGGACATCACGCTCCCGCTCGATGGCTACCAGGCCCTGGCCGAGGACCCCTGGACCTACACCCAAGGCGACGTGGTGTTCGACGGCCAGGCTGTCGACGCGGTCGGTGTGCGCCTGAAGGGGGCCTGGGGGTCCTTTGAGAGCCTGGACAGCAAGGCCAATTTCAAGATCGACTTCAACCGCTATGTGGACGGCCAGACCCTGTGGGGGATCGAGCAGCTCACAGTGAACAACAGCAAGGTCGACTGTTCCTTCCTGCGCGAGAACATGGCCTACACGACCATCGCCGCGGTCGGCCTGCACGAGACCCGCACGGCCTATGTCTGGGTGACCCTCAACGACCAGGACTACGGGCTCTACGTGCTAATCGAGACCCCCGATGACCGCTGGCTCGACGAGACCTTCGACGACCCCGACGGCAACCTGTACGACGGCAAGTACATCTTCACCGAAGACTGGGACTTCGTGAGCATGGTGGACTTCACCCCCGGGCTCCAGGTGTACTTCGAGCTCGAGGAAGGCACCGACGTGGGCATGGTCGACGTCTCCGCGGTCACCGACGCCCTCATGGCAGCCCGGTCCAGCGACGACGGCTACGCGCTGCTCGGTGCGGTCATCGACTGGGATCAGATCCTGCGGGTCTGGGCCGCCGAGCAGTGGGTCGGACAGCTGGACGGCTACTTCCTGAACCAGAACAACTACCGGGTGTACTTCAACCCCGCGTCGGGGCTGATGGAGATGCTGCCCTGGGACATGGACTACAGCTTCTACCACTCGTCGGACTGGGGCATGAATTGGGACCGTCCGGCCGGCCAGCTGGCGTCGTTCTGCGTGTCCGACGACACCTGCATGACCGCGCTCAAGGCCGCGTCCGACGAGGTCCTGGAGGCCGTGGAGGGCGCTGGACTGGCCGAACACCTGGAGGCGATGGTGACCCTGACCGAGGACCACTCGTCCCGGGACCCCCGCGCCTGCACCGACCCGATGGACGTGCTCAGGCGGCAGCAGGACATGCGGGAGTGGGTCCAGTGGCGCTCCGACGAAGTTCGGCAGCTCTGGGACTGAAGGCGACCGATGGCGCTGAGCGCCGCTACCGGATGTACGGCCGGATCTGCTTGATCACCAGCCGTCCCTCGCTCGTGATCTTCCACTCGGTGTCCCACAACAGGTCGCGGTCGTCGGGGACGTCCAGGTCCACCGGGTAGACGTCGCGCACGTCGTCGAGCACCTGGCCCAGCTCGGTCAACTCGGCGTCGGTCAGCACCTCGTCGACCTCGCTGCCGGGGCTCACCCGGAAGATCTCGGTGACCTCGCCCCCGTCCAGCGTGAGCAGGATGCTCTCGGGGTAGACCCCGGCCTCGGCGGCGACCACCTCGAGCTCGCCTTCCTGGGCGTTGACCAGGAAGCGGTCGTCGTCGTCGCTGGTCGGGTTGCCGGTGAAGGCCACGATGTTGGCCTGCTCGTCCTTGGAGCGGTCGTTGCACAGGATGCCCATCGCGACCTTGGACTGGTCGATGCCGTACCAGTCCCGCTCCTCCCACGCGCCCATGTACCAGAGACTCGACCAGACGCTGCGGATGCCATCGGTCAGGGTCTTCTCGTTGTTCTTGTCCGGATCGCACAGGCTCGGGCCGACGCTGTTGCCGTCGAGCTCGTCGGCCAGGCAGATGCTCTCGGACTCGTAGAGCCCGGCGCCGTTGAACTCCAGGGAGTCCTCGGCATTGGACGAGCTCCGGAACCGCACCATGGTGGTGTCGTTGCCCCAGACCTGGACGATCCGGTCCCCCAGAGCCTGGACCAGGTCCGGGTCCACGGGAGCCGACATCATGGCGGTGCGCAGGTCCTCGAGCCACTCGCGACGCACCGCGGCGTCGGTCAGGAAGGTCTCGTCGGCGTGCCAGGCGATGAGGGTCTGCTGGAAGGAGTAGGTGCCCTCGCCGTCGCCCAGGTCCACGGTCCACGTGCCCTCGCTGACGAAGTTGTCGTAGTAGTGAACCGGGATGTTGAAACCCGTGAAGGCGTAGGCGTTGTCGATCCTCTGGTAGAGCGCCGCCAGGTTCGTGCCCTTGGCGCCATAGGCGCAGACGCCGTCGGTCCGCGCCTGGGCCGTGCTGGTGTCCAGGTCCAGCAGCCCCGGCAGCGCGGTGACCGAGGTGTCGGGTGCACACACGTCGACCGGGTCCGGCCGAATGCTCTCCCACCAGGCCTCGGCGTCGGCCTGGTCCGCGGCCTCGACGCTGTAGTCGGTGTCCCCGCACTCGAAGCGCACCAGCTGCCCCTCCCAGTCCGCGAGCGCTTCGAGGGGATCCTGGAGGTAGCAGTTGGGGGTCCCCCGGTTGGCGCTGAGCACGTTGAGGTGGGACAGGTCGCCCTGGCGCGTGCCGGTCACGATGCCGCTGACCACCCGCTCCAGGTCCTGGGGCGCCTCGTCGATGACCACGATGTCCTGGTGGCCGAACTCGGCCGCAGCGCTGGCGTCGGCCAGCTCGGACAGGGTGTACAGGCGCAGGGTGCCGTAAGCCTCGCCCGGGTTGTAGACCTCGTAGGGCACGTCGGCCAGCCCGGCGATACCAAAGGGGGTGTCCCGCCAGGTGCTGGCGGCGGTCTCCTGGTTGCTGGAGCCGGGCACGAAGAACAGCTCGCCCACGTCGAACCGGGGCTGGAGGTACTCCCAGGCGTTGGTCACGTCGGCCTGGGTCACGGTCGAGCTGGAGTCCGCGGGGTCGTCCCAGACCGTGAAGCCGTAGTAGGGATCGCCGCCTTCGCTGCTCAGGTAGACCGCGATGGTGCCAGCGAAGAACTCGCGGGTGTCCGGGTACAGGATGAGCTGGTTGTATTCGGTGGTCGTGAGCCCGCTGAACAGGTCTGGAAAGGACGTGATCAGGAAGTCGTAGTGCAGCGAGAAGACCTGGACGTTGAGCCAGGACGTGGGAATGCGGGCGCCGTCGACCGCCGGGGCCAGGTACTTGCCGACCCGGAGCTGGTCGATGCTGGAGCTGGCGATCGTGATGTCGGTAAAGGTCTGGTCGCTGTCGACCACGTGCACGCAGGGCGTGTAGCCCAGGGCTTCGGCCGCCTCGCTGCAGGCGGTCTCGACCGGCAGGGTGGTCGCCGTGCCGCTGTCGGTGGGCGCACCGGTGTCGGAGCCGTTGCAGGCCATCAGGAGCGCGAGCGCGGGAAGGGAGGTCATCGGCCCTCATGAGGTACGCCGGGGCGCGGCGAGGTGTGATGGTGTCGTAGCCTGACACAAGCTGGCACACCCCGGGTGCGGGTTCCGACGCCACCCTCCGAGAGGGAGCCGGACCTCAGGACACGTTGCCATGGCAAGGTCGGGCAGACCTCGGAGACACCCATGAACCGCACTCGACAGGTCCTGGCCAGCGCCGCGCTGACCGTGGGCGTCGCGGCATCGATCGCCAGCGAGGAGCTGGATTCAACGACCTGCTACGCCGGCCACCACCCCATCGATGGCGCGACCGCGGTGCCGCTGGACACCCAGATCATCCTGGGCGTCTACAACGTGGAGCGCTCGGACCCGGCCCACGTCCACGACAGCGTCACCGTGCGTGACGTCCACAGCGGCTACGCCATCGACATCGACGTCGCGCTGGACTTCGAGCTGGAGCAGCTGATCATCACGCCGGTAGACCCGCTGACCCCGGACCACTCCTACGAAGTCGTTGGCGTGGACTCGACGGAACAAGCCGGGCCCCATCAGCAGATCAGCGGCAGCGGGGCCTCGCACACGGCCCGCTTCAGCACCGCCTCGAACCCGCGCCCACTCGCCGTGTGGCTGGTGGACGACGGCGGCGACACGGCGACCCTGGAGCTGGTGTTGTCCCAGGCCGTCGACCACGACAGCCTGGGCGAGGACCCGGTGCTGGTCTCCGACGGCCTGCCCGAAGGCGTGAGCCTGGGGCAGGCGCAGCCTTCGGACCGGGTCGAGCACGGGCTGGCCGTCGAGGTGACGGGGGACCCGACGCTGTTGCTCGACCAGGTGGTGGGCCTGGCCGACCACGTGCTCGCCCAGGACGGCGCCTCGTTCTCCACCCAGGAGTACCCGGTGAGCCCGACCGACGGCGGGCACTTGCTGCAGTACGGCCAGGTCTACGACTGCTTCCAGCAAGACACGGGAGGGATCTGACATGGCCCCCCTCCTCTTGTGTGCCCTGAGCACTGCCCTGGCCGCCGAACCCGCGTGGCACACCCCGGGACGCGGCGTCGCACCCCAGGATCTGAGCGTGCGGCTGAGCGAAGCGGTCGTGCCCCAGTCCTTGGAGACGTCCTACGCCTTCACCAGCCTGACCGGCGACCTGCCCTGGTTCCCCGACAAGGACTGGACCTATGTGGGCACCGCGACCCGAATCCGGGTGGGCTCCACGTGGATGTTCGTGCCCTCCGAGGAGCGCATGGGGTTCCGCCTGGGCAACATCCAGATCGAACAGTGGGTGCACGGCACGCTGACCTGGCAGCACGGCAGCCTGGAGTGGGCGGGCTTTTTGGGGAGCACCGTGGCACTCGGCCTCGGCGACGAGACCCACGCTCTGTTCGTGCATGGCGGGGAGACCGTGCGGTCCGGCGGGCCCTACGTCGGTCTCCAGGCCACGCTGACCAGCGGCCCGCTGAGCGTCGCGGTCGAGGCGAGCCACGGCGGCAACGGCTCCCACTACGCCAGCAAGCGGTGGGTCTCGGCCCACGGCTTCTACAGCATCGGCGACAAGTGGGCCGTGCTCGGGGGGGGCGTGCTGAGCGGCTGGATGCACCATGCCCAGGGCGGCGTCCGCTGGCGACCGAGCGCCCTGATCGAGGCCGGCCTGGGGGTCAACGTCCCCCTGATGGCCGGACCCTACGGCCCGGAGTTCGACTCGGGCGAGACCTTTTTCCTGGAGCCGATGCTCGACGTGGCGATGCGGTTCTGACGCATGCCGCGCCAGCGGGCTAGAGCACACTGCGATGGGGTCCTCGACCGCCCAAGGCAGCACGCGCTCAGCGCTGGGGGGGTCGGCCCCGTCGTGGCCTGCGTTCGAGGAGGCGGTCCGGCGTGCCGCCTTGCCGCGCACACCGCTGGAGATCCTCCAGATCAACCTGGGCAAGCGCTGCAACCAGGCCTGCAGCCACTGCCACGTCGACGCGGGCCCCAAGCGCACCGAGGCGATGTCCTCCCAGACCATCGACCGGCTGCTCGCGCTGCTCGCGGACGCACCCGGCGTGCACACCGTCGACATCACCGGGGGCGCCCCCGAGCTGCACCCGGAGTTTCGTCGGCTGGTCACCCAGGCTCGCGCACTGGACCGCCGGGTGATCGACCGGTGCAACCTCACCGTGCTGTCCGAGCCCCACCAACAGGACACTGCGGCCTTCCTGGCCGACCAGGGGGTCGACGTGGTCGCGTCGCTGCCCTGCTACACCCGCGACAACGTGGACAAGCAGCGGGGCCACGGGGTCTTCGGACGCAGCATCGACGGGCTGCTCTCTCTCAACGCGCTCGGCTACGGCCGCCCGGGCTCGGGACTGGTCCTGGACCTGGTCTACAACCCCGGCGGCGCCTTCCTGCCGCCGGCCCAGGCCGGCCTTCAGGACGACTATGCGCGGATCCTGAAGGCCGACTTCGGCATCGTGTTCAACCGGCTGTTCACCATCACGAACATGCCGATCAAGCGCTGGGCCGACCAGCTGCGGCGCCAGGGCCGCCTGGCCGAGTACATGGACCTGTTGGTCGGGGCCTTCAATCCCGCGGCCGCGGCGGGGGTCATGTGTCGGAACACCCTGTCCGTGGGCTTCGACGGCCAGCTGTATGACTGCGACTTCAACCAGATGCTCGAGATCGGGCTGGGCTGGGGGGTCCGCCGGGTCTCGGACCTGACGGAGCTGGCGTCGGTGGACCGGGTGCCGATCGCCTTCGACGACCACTGTTATGGCTGCACGGCCGGCGCTGGCTCCAGCTGCGGCGGCGCACTGGCCGACTGAACCACGGAGCGAGAGATGAACGTCGAGGAGGCGGTGCGAAGCCGCTACAGCGCCGCCAGCCAAACCGTCGAGGACGCCTTGTGCTGCCCGGTCGACTACGACCCCCGCTACCTCGCGATCATCCCCGACGAGGTGATCGCCCGGGACTATGGCTGCGGGGATCCCAGCCGGCACCTGCGGCCCGGCGAGACGGTGCTGGACCTGGGCAGCGGCGGCGGCAAGATCTGCTTCATCGCCGCCCAGGTGGTCGGCCCCCAGGGCCGGGTCATCGGCGTGGACACCAACGACGAGATGCTGGCCCTGGCCCGCAGCAGCCAGGCTCATGTGGCCGAGCGGCTGGGCTACGACAACGTCGAGTTCCGCCGCGGCCAGATCCAGGACATGGCCGACGTGGTCGACTCCGACAGCGTCGACGTGGTGGTGAGCAACTGCGTGCTGAACCTGGTGGCCCAGGAAGACAAGGCCGCGCTCTTCGACGAGATCTTCCGGGTGCTGAAGCGCGGCGGTCGGGCTGTCATCAGCGACATCGTGAGCGACGAGGTCTGCCCCCCCGAGCTCCGCCAGGACCCGACCCTGTGGTCCGGCTGCGTGTCGGGCGCCTTCCAGGAGACCTACTTCCTGAGGGCGTTCGAGGCCGCGGGGTTCTACGGCATCCGCATCCTGGTCCGCGACGAGCAGCCCTGGCGCACGGTCGAGGGCATCGAGTTCCGCTCGGTGACGGTCGAGGCCTTCAAGGGCAAGCAGGGGCCGTGTTTCGAGCACAAGCAGGCCGTGATCTACAAGGGCCCCTTCTCGTCCATCGCCGACGACGACGGCCACACCTACCCGCGGGGGGAGCGGGTGGCGGTGTGCAGGAAGACCTTTGAGCTCTTGACCCAGGCGCCCTATGCGGAACACTTCATCGGCATCGAGCCGCGGGTTCCGATCGCGGCAGAAGATGCGGAGCTCTTTCCGTGCACCGAGGGGGTGCTGCGACGGCACCCGCGGGCGACCAAGGGCGACGGATATGCGCTGACCACGGATGCTGCGGAGTGTGGGCCGGAGGGGTGCTGCTGAGGGGTGGGGATTCCGACTGTCCCAATTCCGGACACTCAGCCCCCCTCGACCCCCCCAAGGCACCCGAGTGACCGCTTTCCGGACACTCACCCGGCGCCGTCCTGGCCTTCGAGGGGGTGATGCCGCGCCAGCCACGCGAGCAACGCCCGGGCTGTCTCCGCCCGGTCGGGGGTCGCGGCGTGTGCGACCGCGGCCTGGGCGCAGCGGTAGACGTCCCGCTCCATCAGACCGGTCTCCTCGATCAGGCCCTTGAGCTGCGCGACACCCGCGTCCAGCTCGGCGTCTGGATCCGCCGCCAGACCGGGCAGGGCCACCGACGCCGCGAACACCCGCATGTCCTGGCGACCCAGCGCCACCAGCTCCCGGTCCAGGGTGCGAGCCCCCGCCAGGGCTGCCGCCACGTCCCCCCGAGCGATCTGCACCATGCCCAGGTTCAGGGCAGCGACGATCGCCCGACCCCCGCCAAAGGCCCGCCAGAGCTCCATGGCCTCCCGGTAGCGCCGCTCCGCGACGTCCAGGGAGCCTCGGGCCCGGGCCACCTCGGCCAGCCCGTTCAGGATGCCCGCCAGCTTCGATGCCAGCCCCGAGCGTTCGGCCAGGGCCAGCCCGCGCAGATAGATGCCCTCTGCCTCGGCGCTCTGTTGGGGCCACAGCTGGCCCAGGACCACGCACACCGACGACGCATTGGCGTGCTCCCCCAGCTCCACGAACAGGGCCTCGGCCTCCAACAGGTCCGCCCGCGCCTCGGCCCAGCGGGCCTGCCGCATCCGCACCAGGCCCCGGGACTCCCGACAGTTGGCGAGGTTGCCAGGCGACGGATCCAACCGCTCCGCCCGGGCGAGCAGCTGCTCGGCGCGGCCCAGGTCGCCCCGACTCCGAGCTTCCGTGGCCGCGCACCGGTCCGCCAGCGCTCGCGCCCCGTCGGTGTCCGCCAGCTCGGCGTAGCGCCTGGCCGCCAGGGCCCCTGCGGTCGTGTCGTACCGCGCGTTCGCCAGGTGGAGCCGGGCCAATGCTTCCTCGGCGCTCGGGCCCAGGCCCCCCACGTCGCTGGCGAAGCTGGCCCGCGCCAGCAGCGCCACCGCGTCGTCCTGCCAGCCGGTGTTGGCCACGGTCGCTGCGCGCAGGACCAGCGCCAGCCGCGCCTCTTCCCAGCGGCCGAGCGCCAGCAGGTGCTCCCCCAGCTCGCGGCCGACCTTGGACGACGGCAGGGCCTGGAGCGCGGCGGCGCAGGCGGCATGGAGCGCCGGCATGGCCTGGGCCTCTCGCGCCTGGCGCAACAGGCTCTCCCGCAGGCCCGGGGCCACGAAGCGCGCCGCTCGCGTGCCCCGCATGAGTCCAGCGCGTCGGGCTGTCTCGAGGGCGGCGTCCGGCGCCCCCAGCTCCGCGGCCTCACAGGCCCGCTGCCAGGTCCGGAGCCCGAAGCCGCCGCCAAGCGCAGCAGCCAGCCTCAGGCACTGCCGCTCCGGCGCGGTGAAGGTGCTCTCCAGCCGCCCCAGCCAGGCATCGTGAAGGTGATCGGGCATGCGCAACTCGGCCCCGTGGCGGACCTCGTAGCCCCGAGGACCCAGGACCAACTGCTCCTGGTGCACCCACTGGGCGAGCAGCTGCACCATGTACTGGGGGTTGCCGCCGCTGGCTTCGATCAGGCCCTGCTTGAGGCTGTCCGCCAGGGGCAAGAGATCGTCCACCAGGGCCTCGGACTCCTGCTCGCTCAGCGCTTGGAGCGTCACCAGCTCGGCGCCCTCGGGCCGGTTCTCCTCGCTGAGCCCAGTGGTGACCAGCACCACGGCCCGAGGCAGGCGCAGTGCCCGCTCGACCAGCTCCTCCAGCCCGTGGGCCTGGTCCAGCTCCACCACGACCGGTCCCTGGCGGCTGGCATCGACCAGCCGGGCCACGTCCTGGTCCAGGCCCGCGTCCTGGGACAGGTCCGCGTCGTTCAAGGTCGTGGCGACAGCCAGCTCGCGCACCCGCTCGCTGAACCAGGTCACGAGCCGACTCTTGCCCACGCCGTCAGCGCCGACCACGTGGATCGCCTGGGCCTGTCCGTCACCGACGGCCCGCTGCAGCGCGGCCCACAGCCGATCACGCTCGCGCTCCCGGCCCACCAGAGGCGGGCGCCGCCAGGCGAAGAGCTCGGGACCACTGCCCCGCTCCACGGCGGGGGGCGATCCGCCGGCTCGCCAGTCCGTCTCCAGACCCCGGAGAGGCCGGTCGCTGCGCGGCGCCGAACGGCCCACCAAAGCGTGGGGCGCTGGGATGTCGAGCCCGGTGGTCCAGGTCAGCGACGCCCCAGCCGGCCTGGCGGGCGCCGCCGAGATGCCGGTCGAGACCGCCGGACCCAGCGCTTCGAGCCCCTCGGCAGCCACCGCTGGGTGGTGACAGCGACCCTCGGGGTCCCGAGCCAGCATCCACCCCAGCCAGGCCTCGAGTCCAGCCGGCACTGCCACGATGGGCTGGAAGGGCCGCCGATCCCCCCGCAGGTGAGCACTCAAGACCTCGCGCACGGCGCCGCCCGGACAAGGCGGCACACCGGTCACCATCTCCCAGACCGTGCACCCCAGCGCATACAGGTCCGTCCAGGGACCCAGGGCCCCGAGCCCCGGCTGGATCTGCTCCGGCGCCATGTAGGCGGGGGTACCCGCCAGCTTGCGACCGGTCACGGGACCCGCCGCCCGGGCGATGCCGAAGTCCGCGAGCACCAGCCGCCCCTGGTGAAGCAGCAGGTTGTTGGGCTTGAGGTCCAGGTGGACCAGGCCCCGGGCGTGGGCGTGGGCCAGGGCCTCCAAGAGCTGGAGCAGCAGGGGCTCCAGCGCGGTCCAGGCCATCTGCCCCACCCGTTCCGCCAGGCTGCCCTGGTCGGCCAGGGCCATCGCCACGAAGCGGGTGTCCGGCGCCAGCTCCCCCATCACCTGGGCCGCGAGCCCCACCGGCCCGTGGTCGAAGACCCGTACCACGTGAGGGTGGTCCAGCCCGGCGATGGTCCGGACCTCGCTGTCCAGCAGCCACGTCTGGGGAATGTCGAGGAGCTTCACCGCTGCATCCCGACCCGTGGGCAGGTGCCGGGCCCGGTAGACGGTCCCGGTCCCGCCTGCCCCCAGAGTGCCGAGGAGCTCGAAGCGCCCCACCACGAGGGGCGCTCCTCGGGCGGCGAGCGCCCGGAGCGCCTGGGTCGTCCCTGCCGCCTGGGGTGCGTCCAGGGCCCGCCACCACGCGAGGGCCACCGCCCGACAGCGCACCGCCCGTGCCAGCTCGCCCTGGGCCTGGGCCAGCTCGGCGACCCGATCCAGTGCCCGGGCCAGATCGGGCTCCAGCAGCCGGTGGCGGCCCGTCAGCCACCGCATGCGAGCGAACGCAGCGTCGAAGGCCGGCGGCGTCCCGAGCAACAGCGGCAGCGACAGACCGAGCACACAGGCCTCGCCGACCCCCTCGGAGCGCCCGTAGTGGTCCCGCGGCTCCTCCAGCGCAGCGGCGAGGCCACCGAGATCGCCCCGCTGCAGCGCGATCAGGGCCAGGTTCAGGGCGATGAGGGCTCGCCGCGCCGGGCGGGGGTCGTCCCGCAGCGCCAGGCGGTACCAGCGCTCGGCCTGGTCCAGCCGCCCCTGGCCCCGGTGCAGCTCTCCGAGGGCGTTCTGGATGCGGACGCGCGGGTCGGCGGCCAGCAGTTCGAGGCCTTCCTCGACGCCCTCCAGGTGCCGCTCCGCGTCCTGGGTGCGCCCGGCAGCCACCAGCTGTTCGACGTGCTGGGCCAGCGCATTGCCCCGCTCGAAGGAGGACTCCGCCAGCGCGAGGGCTCGGCCGGACGCCACCAGGGCGTCCCCGAGCCGGCCGAGTCGGGCGGCCGCTGTGCTCTGCAGGACCCGGGTCCGATGCTCCTGCTCCCCGGTCAGCCCAGCCTGCATCAACACCACGTCCGCGTGGACCAGGCAGCCCGCCGAGTCCCCCAGATCCGTCAGCACGCCGGCCAGCTGCAGCCGCGTGTCGACCCGCTCGTCGTGGGACCCCGTGGCCTCCACCTTGGGCAGCGCCGCCGCGAGCAGCTCCCGGGCCAGGCCCAGCTGCCCCCCTTCGGCCAGGGCACGGGCGCGGAGCACGGTGTCTGAGGGGTCGCTCGAAGCCGGCACCCCCTGATTCTATGCCGCGATAGACGTGCCCCATGACAGCGCAGACCTCGCAAGACGTGACCATCCTGGGCGGTGGCCTGGCCGGCCTCACCCTGGCCCGGCAGCTCAGCCTGGCCCGGCCCGGCACGCGGATCCTGATCGCCGAGGCGTCGGCGCACCCACCGCCCACCGCCGCCCACAAGGTCGGCGAGTCCTGCGTCGAGATCGGGGGCGGCTGGCTCCACGACACCCTGGAGCTGGCGGACCACCTGAACAGCTGCCAGTTGCCCAAGCTCGGACTGCGCTTCTTCCTGCCGGGACGGGGCAAGGACGACATCAGCCAGCGGCTCGAGATGGGCCCGATCCGCAAGCGCATCCCGGTGCCCTTCAACGGGCTCTTGTTGCCCTCCTACCAGCTCGACCGCGGGCGGCTGGAGACCTTCCTGGCCCAGGACCTGCCCCCCGAGGTGCAATTCCTCGACCGCTGCAAGGCGACCGCCATCGAGCTGGCCGACGGCCCCGACGCCCTCCACCAGGTCCAGCTGGACCATCGGGGCGAGACCCGGACCGTGCAGACCCGCTGGGTCATCGACGGCACCGGCCGGCGGGCCCGGCTGCGCAAGCAGCTCGGCCTGGGACGGCCATCCCGCCACAAGGCCAGCGCCGTGTGGTTCCGCTTTGCAGGCCGGGTCAAGCCCGACACCTGGTCCCAGGACCCCGAGTGGACCGGCCGCATGGCCCAGGCCATCCGCTGGCAGTCCACCACCCACCTCATGGACCGGGGCTACTGGGTCTGGTTCATCCCCCTGCCATCGAACCACATGTCCGTGGGCATCGTGATCGACGACAAGGTGCACGACCTGTCCGACATCGCCGACTTCGAGCGGGCCATGGCCTGGCTGGACCGTCACGAGGCCCAGGCCGCCGAGCAGATCCGGCGCGCCCTGGGCGATGCGCAGCCCCTGGACTTCCACACCCGCCGGCAGTACCCGAGCGAGGTCACCCAGACCTTCTCGGCCGATCGCTGGGGCCTGACCGGCGACGCCGGCTGCTTCGTGGACCCGTTCTACTCGCCCGGCACCGACTTCATCGGGATCACGAATTCCTTCCACACGGACCTGATCACCCGGGACCTCGACGGCCAGGACATCCGCGACCGCGCAGCCCGCAGCGAGCACTACTACCAGATCGTCTACGAGCAGTTCCTGCGCGTCTACCACGACGCCTACCCGCTGATGGGCAACAGCCAGGTCATGGCCGCCAAGCTGGCCTTCGACTCGGCGTTCTACTGGGGCTGGGCCACGCTCTTGTTCCGCAACGGCGGCCTGACGGACCCGGACTTCATGGACACGATCCCGGACCAGGTCGCCCGCATGATCGATGTCCAGGCCGCGATGCAGCGGACCCTGCGCCAGTGGGCCGAGCGCGAGGACCCGCCCCTGCAGAGCGGCATGATCGACCAGTTCGAGATCACCACCCTGTGGCGGCTCTACGTGTCCCTGATCCGCCGGGTGGACGCCGACACGCTGCGCTACCGGGTGACCAAGAACCTGGACATCATCGAGGCGATGAGCGAGGTCATCTTTCGCCGGGCCGCCAGAGACTTCCCCAGGGTGCAACAGGCCGAGCGCCTCAACGCCCGGGCGTTCTCGCTGGACCCGTCTCGCTGGGACGCCGACGGCCTCTTCGACGGTCCCGAGCGCACCCCCGAGTACGAGCGGGTGCGCGATGAGATGCAGGCCCTGTGGATCGACGGCTCGCTGGATCGGATCCAGCCGGCGCCTCAGTCCGGGCGCTCCGCAGCGGGCCTGTAGCTCTCGGCGGCCCGGCGGGCGCCGTCCTCGTCCCAGACGTCGTAGAAGTTGTAGAACTGGTAGGGGTAGCGGCGGACCCAGCCCTCGAGTCGCGCGGCAAATGCCCGCACGTGGACCGCGAGCTCTTCGTTGCGCTGGCGGCGGTCCTGGATCTGGACGTCGACGGGATCGCTCACGAGCAGCCGGTAGGTGAAGGGGCCCTCCTTGAAGCAGGTCAAGAGCACCACCGGCACCCGGGCCAAGCTGGCCACCAGCCAGGGGCCCAAGGGCAGGGAGACGTCGTCCCCCAAGAACGGCGCCCTCACGATGCGGTCGTCGACGGGGCGATCGGCCAGGAAGGCGGCTACAGCGCCATCTCGGAGGGCCCGGATGACCTTCAGCGACGCCATGTCCTTGCCGGCGTTCAGGGAGATGATCGAAGGCGCGTGCGGGCTCTCGAGCCCTTCGACCACCTGCACGTAGGGGTCGTCCTTGGACACGTAGCGCACGATGTGCACGCGCTTGTCGACCGCGCTCAGGCCGTGCATGGCCGCGCCGATCAGCTCCGGGTTGCCGCAGTGGGTGGTGAGCACGACGAAGCCGCCCTGGCCCACCAGCAGGTCCTGGAGGGCCGCGGTGTTCTCGCGCCGAATCCGAAAGGCCTTGCCCCCGCGGTCCAGCGCCACGAACCGGTCCACGATGCACAGGGAGTAGTTGAAGAAGGTCCGGTAGATCCGGACCAGCCGCAGCCACCGCGGGTCGTGGGGAAAGACCCGGTCCAGGTAGGCCTCGAGCCCATGGCGGGCGTCGGAGGAGCGCAGGGTGTAGACGGCCGTGGTGACGAGCATCGAGACGTAGAGTGGGAGCCGCCCGAACACGCGCAGGAAGCCCAGGTAGATGCGCCACATGCGGACCGTGGCGCGGCCACGGACTCGGTAGGTCTGATCGTCTACAGGCTCGGCCATCGAGGCTGCTGATAGCGCGGCGTCAGCGGCGGGCCACCGTGATGGTCTCTCCACTCAGCGATCCTGCGATCGCGATCAGCCCCAGCAGCTCCTGGTCCCGCTTCTCCTGGGTCACCGCGTCGGCCGCGAGCCGGTAGACGTCGGACAGGCTCAGCTCCTGGGCGTAGCGGGACCCCCGCAACACCTCGGCGAAGCCCGCCACGGCCACCGCCTTGCGGAAGCCGGGCGAGGCCTCGGACAGCTCGGCCCGCACCTGGCTGGTGTCCAGGACCGTCGCCCACTCCCGGGCCGGCTTGTCCGGGCCAGGAGCCCGCGCCCGCACCCGCACCGTCGCGAGCTCAGTGGCCCCATCGTCGGCGAGGATCAGCTCATAGAGTGCCGTGACCTGGTGGCCGCTGCCCAGCTCACCGGCATCGACCGCGTCGTTGCGGAAGTCCCGGTCCGCCACGTCGCGGTTCTCGTAGCCAACCAGGCGGTAGCTGTGCACAGCGCTGGGGTTGAACTCGACCTGGAGCTTCACGTCCTTGGCGATGGTGCGCAGGGTGCCGGTGAGCTCGCCAGAGAAGCGGTGGCGCGCCTCTGCGGCCGAGTCGATGTAGAAGGCCGCGCCGTCGCCCTTGTCGGCGAGCTGCTCCATCAGGGTGTCGTTGTAGTTGCCCTGGCCGAAGCCCACGGTGGTCAGCGTGACCCCGTTGGCCGCGTGCTCCTCGATGCGGTTCAGGATGGCGGTGTGGGAGGTGTCGCCGACGTTGGCGTCTCCGTCGCTCAGCACGATCACCCGGTTCTCGTGGCCCTCGACATAGACCGCCCGGGCGAGCTGGTAGGCCAGGTCCACGCCGGATCCCATGTCGGTGGAGCCACCGGCGCCCAGCCCGCTGATGACCTCGTGGAGCCGATCGGACCGCCCAGCAGACGTGGGCTCTAGCAGCACCTCGGTGGCCCCGGCATAGGTCACGACCGCGACCGTGTCGTCGTCGCCCAGGTTCGCCACGAGGGTGTGGAGCGCCGTCTTGACCAAGGGCAGCTTGCGCGCGGAGGACATCGAGCCGGACACGTCGACCAGGAAGGTCAGGTGCACGGGCGGCGCGTCGGCCACGTCGATCTCCTCGCCCTTGACCCCCACCCGCAACAGCGTGCGGCCGGCCGTCCAGGGGTGGGGGGCGGCCTCGAGATGCACAGCAAAGGGCGCGTCGTCGGTGGGGGTGGCGTAGCCGTAGTCCTGGGCGTTCACGAACTCCTCGACCCGCACAGACGAGGGGACGGGGAGCACGCCTGCGTTCAGGCGCCCTCGGGCCTGGGTGTAGCTGGCGGTGTCCACGTCGGCGGCAAAGGTGCTGTGGCGGTCCGTCGCGGTCAGCGTGAAGGGGTTGGTGCCGTGGTCCTGGTGGCGGTCGCGGGGCTGTTCCTGCTTCTCGGCCACGGTCGGACGCGCTGTGCCCTTGGCCGCGGTCAGGCCCTGGGGGCGCTTCTCCAAGGCGCTCCTGCGCACGGACAGATCGCCGACAGCCCCGCCGCCGGTGCCCGAGCCCCGGCTCGACAGTCCACCGTTGCCGGAGACCTCGTTGTCGCCGACATAGCCGACCGACTCGAGGCTTTCCCGGACGGACCGGCGGAGCTTGGCGTCCTTCTTGCCCGCGCGACCCTCCTCGCGCTTGGCCCGTTCACCCTCACCCTCGCCGCCGGCGTCGCCGTCGAGCAGGATCTTCGTGAAGCGATCCGGCGTGGAGTCGAAGCTGTAGACCGACGGCAGCACCGGGGAGCTGTCCAGGGCCCCGGCCATGAAGGCGAACACCGTCGTGCCCAGCACGCCGAGCGCGCTGATGCCGACCAGCAGGGGAATGACGGGGAGGCGGCGGGAGGACTTGGCCATCTTGAGCTCCTGGGGGTGCTCGCTGAGACCACAGATGTCGCGACCGGGTTCCCGCCGTCCCGGACTGTCACCCCCTGTCCCGACCCTGCGATCCGGCCCTGCGCCTGTGGTGAGGTGACCCATCAAAACCCCTCAGGGAGCAGTCATGTCGACCCCCGCATCCGCCCTCCGCCTCTCCTGGTTCATCGCCCTGCTGCTGACGGGCTGCGGTCCCGCGGACCAGGCCACCCCCGAGACCGATGCCGCCGACGACCCGGTGCAGTCCAGCCTGAACGACCTGAGCGAGCGGCCCGGCGCCCCCGACGCCGAGGCCGAGTTCGACCTGGGCGGCAAGGAAGACGCCGGTCCCAGCTGCGCCTATGGGGCGCACGTGGTGATCGGCGAAGGGGGCACGGACATCTACGACCTAGGCCACCTGGACAACGACGGCCTGTGCATGATCGAGACCACGACCTGTGACGCCCCCGACGCCAACGCCCAGACCTACAAGGTCTCCTTCGGCCAGGACGGACCGGTGGCGCTGGACGTGGACTGGGGCACCGACCACTTCCTGTCCATCGCGGTGTTCGACGAGACCGGTGTGTCGATCCTGGACGGGCCGAGCCTGACCCTGGACGCCCAGATCGACGACGCCTACTACCTGGAGATCGGCTGCGAGGGCGACGCGAGCCCGGTGACCTACAGCCTGACCCTGACGCTGGACGCGTCGGACCTGGCGCCGGTGTTGTAGGGCTACACTCGCGCCCGGACCCGAGCCGGTGGCGACATGCCCGAGCTGGACAGCGCCGCCTACTGGGATGCCCAGGCAAGTGCCTACGCCCAGGGTCGGTCCCCGTCGGGGGTGGACGCCACCACCCTGGACGCCGTGCCGCCCCGCGGGCAGGTGCTCGAGCTGGGCTGCGGGCCTGGTGTGGTGACCGCTCAGCTCCTGGAACGGATGGGCGGCCCCTCGGATCTGGTCGTCACCGACGTGTCCGGGGGTTTCTGCGCCATGGCCCAGGCCCTCGAACCCGGGCTCAGGGTGCTGCACAGCGACTGCCGGCAGCTCGACCTTCCCGCGGACAGCCTGGACACGGTCTATGCGATGGCGGTGCTGCACCACCTGCCCGAGCCGGACTGCCGGGACGTCCTGGGGAACATCGCCAGCTGGCTCCGCCCCGGGGGCCAGCTCGCGCTGGTCGAGGACTGGGCCTTCGAGCCGCGGACCGAGGCCGAGACCCGCTTGATGCGCTTGCGGCGCGAGCTTGGCGCCCACGAGGGCGAGACCCACCCCAGCCACCAGGACTGGTGCGAGCGCCTGGCCGGCGCCGGGCTCTGGGTCCGCCAGACCCTGGCCCCTCGCCGCCGGGAGTCCCTGGACCGCTACGCTGTGCTGGACACCGATCAGGCCCGCGCCGATCTGGCGTGGCTCCAGGCCCACGACGGGAACTGCACCATCCCCATGACCCTCTTCTGCTGCGAGGTCCCGTGAGCGATCCCCTCCACCCCCGCGGCAAGGGCTGCCAGAACTGGCGCTGGCAGGACGGCGAGCTCACCGTCACCCGCAGCATCTGCTGGAGCCCGCCGGGCTGCCACTGCGGCTGCGGCGTGCTGCTCTACAGCAACAAGGCCGGCCGGCTGGTCAAGATCGAGGGGGACCCGGCGAACCCCTTCAGCCAGGGCGAGCTGTGCCCCCGAGGCCTGGCCGGACTGGAGACCATCTACCACCCGGACCGGCTGACCGACCCGCTGATCCGGGTCGGCGAGCGCGGCGAGGGCAAGTGGCGCAAGGCCGGCTGGGACGAGGCCCTGGACACCATCGCCGACGCCTTTGGCCGCTTCCGAGACGAGTCCGGCCCCGAGAGCGTGGCCTTCCTCAAGGGCACGGGCCGGGACATCAGCCCCTACATCAGCCGGCTGGCCTATGGCTTCGGCAGCCCGAACTACTTCGCCCTGGGGCCGGCCAACGGCAACGCCTGCTTCATGCCCCGGATGAGCTGTCTGTACGCCACGAGCGGCGACTTCCAGGTGGCGGACTGCAGCCAGTACCACACCGATCGCTACGACCACCCGGGCTGGGAGCCCCCGGAGACCATCCTGATCTGGGGCTGCAACCCGGTCTACTCGAACCCCGACGGCTTCCTGGGCTCGTGGATCGTGCGCTGCATGAAGCGCGGCACCAAGCTCATCGTGGTCGACCCGCGGCTGACCTGGCTGGGCTCCCGCGCGGCCTACTGGCTACCGATCCGGCCGGGCACCGACGCCGCGCTGGCCCTGGCCATGCTCCACGTGATCATCGCCGAAGAGCTCTTCGACGCGGACTTCTGCCGAGACTGGACCCACGGCTTCGACGCGCTGACCGAGCGGGTCCGACCCTGCACCCCCGAGTGGGCCCAGGAACGGACCGGCCTGGACCCGGACAAGATCCGCCAGGCGGCGCGGCTGTTCGGCCGCAGCGACCGGGCCGCGGTCCAGTGGGGCATCGGCATCGACATGAACGCCGACTGCATCCCCACCGCCCACGCCATCGCGTGCCTGTGGTCGATCTGCGGCCAGGTCGACAACGCCGGCGGCATGATGATCGTGCGCCACCCCTTCGGCGTGGTCCGCCGAGGCGCCAAGAGCGCCAGCTTCCCCCAGGTCCAGGCCGACAAGATCGGCCTGGATCGCTACCCGCTGTTCGAGCACGGCATCCCCTATGGCCAGGGCGACGCCCTGCTCGACCAGATGGAGAGCGGCCGGCCCTACCCAATCCGAGGGGCGTGGATCCAGTCCACCGGCACCATCACCGGCTCCTTTGCCGATCCTCGTCGCGCCTGGCGGGCGTTCCGCAAGCTGGAGTTCGTGGCCTGCTGCGAGCTGTTCATGACGCCGACGCCGGTGTCCTTTGCCGACGTGGTGCTGCCGGTCTGCACCTATGCGGAGCGCGACGGGCTGCGGAACAGCTTCTACCAGCTCTCGGCGATCAACCAGGCGATCGAGCCGCTGGGCGAGAGCCGCTCGGACATGCAGATCTGCCTGGACATGGGGCGTCGGCTGGCGCCGGAGGCCTTTGAATTCGAAGACATCCAGGCCCAGTACAGCCACATGATCCGCCACTCCGGCGTCAGCTTCCAGGAGCTGCGGGAGCAGATGCCCATGTGCCCGGGGGTGACCTACCGGCGCTATGAGCGCGGCGAGCTCAGGCCCGATGGAAAGCCCGGCTTCAACACCCCCACCGGCAAGATCGAGCTCTACAGCACCGAGCTCGAGCGCTTCGGCCTGGACCCCCTGCCCCACTTCCAGGTCCCCCACTACGACGCGGCCCGGATGCCCGAGCTCAACCGGGCCTACCCCCTCCAGCTGGTCACCGGTGGGCGGGTGTCGGTCTTCTTCAACGCCGAGCACCGCAACGTGCCGGGGCTGCGGGTGTTCAACCCCTACCCCCTGGTCGACGTGCACCCGACCGACGCCGAGACCTGGCAGGTCGAAGACGGCCTGTGGGTCTGGCTGGTCAGCCACTACGGGCGGGCCAAGCGCAAGGTCCGGGTGTCGCTGGAGGTGACCCCCGGCATGATCCACGCCCAGGCGAGCTGGTGGAACCCGGCGGGTCAGGCCAATGAACAGGGCGGGCTGTTCGACCTGTTCGAGCTGAACATCAACAATCTCCTGCCCTCTGGGCTCCAGGGCAAGAGCGGCTTCGGCTACCCCTTCCGCAACATGCGCTGCCTGATCGAGCGAGCCGATGGGCCGCCGGACGGCTTCGACGACTGGGCGGCGCTGACCGAGCAGGACCCCGACGCGGTCGTGCGACTGGACGTCGAGCCGCCGCGGACGGGCATGGACGGGGCGGCGTTGCCGCCGTGGGTCGAGGGGGAGTAGGTCGCGCCGCAGCCGAGTGACCGAATTCCGGACACTCAGCCCCCTTGGGCCACCCCAAGCCGCCCGAGTGACCGCTTTCCGGACACTCAGTACAGCACCGCTCGCCAACGCCACAGCGCGGCAGCCAACGCTCCCACCTGCTCCGGCGTCCACGCCATCACCAGGTTGTGGAAGATGTTCACCGGGTCCAGCACGCACCAGTGCGAGAAGGGATCCGGGTCCTCCCGCGGGGTCGCGAAGTCGCTGAACGCCACCGGCCGCCGCTCGCTCACGGTCTCCGCCGCCGTGTCGAACCACCGGGCCAGGCTGTCGTCCAGGCTCCCGGCGGTGCCGACCCGATCGTAGGCGTCGCTGAACAACAGCTCCAGCACCATCGTGGGCAGCGTGTCTCCGAGCCCGGCCAGGTCCCGCCAGTGCTTGACCAGCCGAAGGCAGCCGTCGAAGGGCTCGCCACCAGCCAGGTCGCTGGACTCGATGCGGGCCTGGATGAACTCGGAGTGGCGCTGCACCGACGTGCGCACCGGGTACTCGGCCACCCCGAGCAGGGTCTGCATGTGTCGGTCCGCCATCGCCAGCATCGGACGGACACACACGGTCACCCCATCGTGCACCAGGTCGACGCGCGCGTCCCCCGCCACCACGTCGCAGTCCGGCAGCCCCGCCGCTGCGGCCTGGACCCGCTCCAGGAGCACGGGAAGCTCCCGCTGTTGGGGGCTGCGCGGCGCCACCACCACCCCCACGTCGACGTGGATCTGCCCGGCCAGGGCGGTGCCCTTGGTCAGCGCCCCGTGCACCGGCGTTGACTTGACCAGCAGCTCGGACAGCCCAGGACCCATGTGCGCCACCGCTCGCTCGGCCAGCGCAATCAACGCCGGCTCCCGCAGCGGGCTCACCGAGATCTCGGCCAGCAGGGCGTCCAGGGATCCGCTCACGTCGGCTCCTCGGCCACCCGATCGGTGCTGCCCAGCCCATCGGCGCTGTGGGCGAAGTCGTCGCCTTCGCGCCCCCGGCGCAGCATGACCCAGTACCCCGGCAGCGCCCCCACCTGGGTGTAGCCCTCGCCGAACAAGCGGAAGCGGTCGCCGGGAAAGAGGCTGTGGAACTGGGCCCGCTCCAGCCCCGCCACCTTCACCCCGGCGCCGAGCAGCGCCGCCACCGCAGGACCCGCCCGCTCGGACAAGAGCGGCTCGGCCGCGGGTGCCGGCTCGACGCAGTAGAGCACCCCCGACGTGCCGATCAGCAGCGCCAGGTTGTCCGCCAGCCGGGTCCGGTCCGCTGGCCCCAGGGTGCTGAACAGCACCCGGCAGTAGACGTTGGCGTCGCCGAGCTCCCCATGCAGGGCCGCAACCGCAGCCGCGTCCAGCACGTCGAGCTGCCGGGTCTCGCCCCCACTTGCACCCAGCGCCGGACCCGCCACGTCCAGGGTCAGCACCCGCTCCACCTTGTCCGCGAGCCAGGTCCCGTGCCCGCCGGCACCGCCCCCCACGTCGATCATCGGTAGCGGATCGATGAGCCAGCGCAGCCGCGGCCAGGCCTTGGCCACGCCGACGTCCGGCTCGGCATCCCAGGGCTCAGCACCCGCATGAGCCGCCCAGTAGGCGGACCAGGTCTCCACGCCCATCGCCATCAGTCCCGGGACGTCTCGTGCAGCGCCTGGGGCCGGCCGACGCGCTCGCCGTAGCGGTTGGCGTTGCCCAGCGGGATCGTCAGAGCGTCCAGGGTCAGCTCGCCCAGGAGCGCCTTGCGGGCCGCCTCGCTGGGAATGATCACGTCGCAGCCGGTCAACGCACTCGCGCTCAGCATCCCGGACAGGTCGTTGATCGTCCAGCGCAGGATCTCCCGGTCCTGGGTGCACCGGAACGGGTCCAGCCCGTCGATCCGGCCCGAGGCCATCGCCGCGTCGTAGCGGCAGCCCCCGCCGCACAGGGCCACAGCCGGGCACTCGTAGCAGTCGGGCCAGTTCAGGGGCGAGAGCTCGGACCAGCGGGCGTAGTCGCCGTTGGTCTCCAGGTCGAAGTCCCCGTCGAAGTCATAGGTGTACTCGTCGGTGAAGGAGAAGCCGTCGCAGAACGAGAACTTGCCGTTGGGCTGTGCGACCAGCCGACCGCCACAGGCGGAGCAGTCCTTGACCCGGTGGGCCCGGATGGCAAAGGGCCGCACCCGACGGTTGAACTGCTCGACGTACACCCCCCGGGCCCGGGCCGCGGCGTAGGCCTCGAGCATGCGCTCCGTGCCCTCGAGTGCGGTGCAGGCGATGTCGTTCTCGGCCTGGCCATAGGGCTGGTGCAGGCAGCTGTTGAGCCCGATGTCCAGCGGCTTGAAGTGGTCGATGACGTCGGGGAAGCTCTTGTGGATGTTCCGGGCGTTGTGGGTACCCACCGTCACGGAGATCGCCGTGCGCACGCCCTCCTTCTGGAGCATCCGGTAGCCCTTTTCGATGAGGGGAAACGTTCCCCGGCCGCCCTGGGTGACCCGGCCGGTGTCGTTCTCGTCCTCCATCGCATCGCAGCTGACGATCAGGAAGGTGTCGTGCTTCTTGAAGAACCGGGCCCACTCCGGCGTCATGCGGGACGCGTTGGTGACCAGGATGATGCAGACCTCGCCGCCGTATTCGTCGGGCCCGGCCTCTGAGAAGTGCTCGATCACGTGGCGCACGATCTTGGGCGCCAGCATGGGCTCGCCGCCGTAGAGCAGCACGTCCTTCTTGCCCTCGGCCCGGCGGGCGTACTTCTTCCAGGCCCCGATGATCGCGTCGACCTGGGCGATGCTCATCTTGTCCCGGGCCGACCGGGACTCCTCGGACTCGTGGCAGTAGGTGCAGCGAAAGTTGCACAGGGTGGTCGGCACGATGGTGAGCATCTTCATGGGGCTGTGCTGGGCCAGCCCCTGGAGCTGGCCGACCCACGTGGCGTCGAAGGTGTCGCCGTCCTCCTGGAGGATGTGCATCGACGCGAACAGGTCGACCACTTCCTGACGCTTGGCACGGGCCGCGTCGTCGGCCCCCGCAGCGACCCAGTCGTGGGGCAGCACCTGGTGCTCGGGCACCGGGTAGGGCTGCTTCACGTCGCCGATGCCCCCGTCGGGGATCGGGAAGGGCACCGGGCGGTCCCACACGGGCCGGAAGAGCTCCCGCACCTCGGGGCCTACGTAGACGCAGTCCAGGCTGAGGGCGTGGTAGACGGCGCAGCTGCCGTCGGGCAGGTCATAGCGGTGGGCAAAGGCCGAGGGCGCGAGCATCGGGGCTCCCGTTCAGGCGGGGTTGGAGGCGTGGGGGAGGTGGTGGAAGCGGGGGGTCCAGAGCAGTCGCTCCGACGACGCGTCGAGCCGCTCGATCATCTCGCTGTACCAGGCGACGGTGCGATCGACGTGGCGCTCGGGGCCTGTGCCCCAGACGATGGAGAGCACGGTTCGGGTGCCGGGGTGCACCGCGACCCGAGCAGCGTCGAACACCGGCGAGGCACAGGGTCCGACACCGTCGTGCAGGGCCAGGAGCCCCGTCGCGTCGTGGTCGTGGCCTGCGGCGACCGGCAGCACACCACTGGCCGGTCGGATCTGGAGCGGGCCCTGGCAGCGATCCCCATCGATCTGGCTCACACACAGGCCGCTCTGGAGCGACGCGCCATTGCGCACCCGGGTGAGCACGTCGGTCGCGGGTGGGTCCCCGGCCAGCGCCGCCTTGAAGATCCGCCGGGCCGAGCTGGCCCCCCGGGCCCGCGGGTCGTACCCGGCCGTCAGCAGCAGAGTGCGCAAGGCATGGGCCGCCGGCGGCGAGCGCTTGAGCCGGCCCTTGGCACCCGGAGCCTGGAGCCGCGCCAGCCAGCTGGGCTCGGACAGCTCGCCGGCTGGCAACCCCAGCCGGGACAAGAAGGCCCGCAGCACCCAGCCGTCGTCGCCGGTGACGTCGATCATGCTTCTGGAAAAGCCTGGGCCTGGGCGGCGCTCAGCCCGTCGTAGCAGCGCTGGGCCCAGCCCGGTGCGTCGTCGTTGATGTTGAACATGTCGATGGTCAGAGGCCGCCGGTAGCCGACCTCCCACAGCGTGCGGAACGCGCCGGCCAGGTCGATGGTGCCCTGGCCCGGGACCAGGTGGTGGTGGACCCGGTTCGCGATGTCCTCGACGTGCACGTGGGACAGGACGCTGGCGAAGTGGCGGATCGAGCCCTCGACGTCGCCCTCGGTCACCTCGGCGTGACCCAGGTCCAGGTTGACCCGCAGGGCCGGATGGTCGACCGCGTCGAGCAGCCGGTCCATCTCGGCGGTGCCTTCGATCACCGTGTCCGGCTCGGGCTCCAGGGCCACCACGAAGCCGGCGTCGGCCGCCCGCTCACAGGTCTCCCGCATCAGCCCCGCGATGTGCTGGAAGCGCTGCTCCTGGTCGTCGGGATCGCGGCCCGGCAGGCACGACCCCACCACCAGCACGTCGGCCGGGGCGCCCGCGTCGCGGATGCGCGCGGCGACGTCGACCAGCCGGCGGGTGTAGTCGGTCTTGAGCGCCGGGTGCTCGCGCTTGCCGTGGAAGCTGACCGACGCCAGGGCCAGATCGTGCTGCTCCAACATCGCCACGACCCGGGCGCAGCGGTCCTCGGTCATGACACGCGGCGCCGCGTCGGGGTGTTCCAGGCAGAACTCCACCGCGCCATAGCCGATGCGGGCCAGCTCCTGGAGGGTGAGGTCCAGGGGCCAGTAGCGCCACCCCGAGGTGCGAAAGCCAGAGAGGTAGCGGGCCATCAGTCCATGGTCTCGTGGCCGATGCCGATGGCCAGGCCCCGGGAGCCGCCGGGCTGGCTGAGGAAGCAGGAATACCGGGCCTCCAGCTCTGCGACGGCCGGGCTGCCGTACCCGAACTCCTCGAAGATGTCCCAGACCATCTCCTCCATCAGGGCCAAGGACGAGCGGCAGAAGCGCAGGTCGAAGCCGTGGGTCGAGCAGGACCCCTGCTTGCCCTCGCCGTCGGCCGCGTGCTCACGCCCGCCGTCGTAGGCCAGCTGCTGGGCCTGGGCGCCGGTCTGGGGGGCCCGGTCGACGGTCGTCGCACCCCAGCTATTCCAGTCCGCCGGGCGCTCCTCGCGCTCGGCCTGGAGCGCGATGGGGGCACCGCCCGCGACCTCGAGGCCTTCGCCCGTCGCGTTGAACATCTTGCCGTCGTAGATGCAGCCACCGCCGCAGATGCCCAGGGCGTGGCAGCCCCGGCAGATGTCGTTGTAGATGGGCAGCTCGTGCTTCCAGACGTCGAGCAGCTCCAGGCCGTTGGCGTTGGCCGTGTAGTTGATGCAGTTCGACACGTTGCCGTTGGGGAACACCACCAGCTTCTCGCCCATCGCCGAGCAGTCGAACCACTTGAAGCGCTCCTGGACGATGTGCTTCACGAACTTGGTGATCGGGTACAGGTAGAAGTCCCGCTCCTTGGCCAGGCGGAACAGCCGGACCATGTCCTGGGCGTAGCGGTCGATGTCGAGCTGGCAGTCCCGGTAGTTGTCGGCGAAGTGCGGCAGGTTCAGCCCCAGGGACGCCGGCTCGAGCAGGTCGATGACCTCTTCCACCGTCTCGGGGACCCGGTGCCAGTTGTGGGGGCCCATGACCAGGGACACGCCGGTCACGCAGCCGGCGTCCTTGGCGTTCCAGTAGCCCTGAAAGGTGCGGTCCGAGGTCGCGCGGCCGATCACGTCGATGCGCTGCTGGTCGTGCACCTCGGGCAGGCCATCGATGCTCACCAGCACGTTCACCCGGTGCTCGGCCAGCCAGGCGGCCTTGTCCGGGGTCATCAGCGAGCCGTTGGTGAACAGCACGGTGTTGGCGTCGACCCCCTCGACCAGCCGGGTCAGGCCCTTCCAGTTCATCAACGGCTCGCCACCGTGCAGGATCAGCAGGCCGTTGTTGGCCGAGACCCGCTCGTTCCAGATGCCGATGATGTCGTCGACCACCCCCAGGGACATGGTCTCGCTGGGGGCCGGCTGGGGGTTGTTGAACACCGTGCAGTAGCTGCAGCGGTAGTTGCAGGCCTGGGTCAGCACCGCCTGGAGGATGCGCGGGGTGGTGTCGGGCTTGACCAGCTCGTGGGCCCGGAACTGCGCCAGGGTGGGCGCCGGGTCCCGCTCCCACTCCGCGGCCCGCACGTAGACCTTTTGCAGGCTGTGGCGGTGGACCACCGCCACGTCGTCGCCCCGCTGGAACACCGCGTGCAGGTCGTCGTGGTGGTAGATGCGGTTGGTCGGCGTGACCGCACCGGACAGCGAAGGCAGGGCAGGGCTCATCACAGCGGGCTCCCTACTTGTTGAAGAACACGACGCGCTGGCTGCCGGCGACGCGGTCCAGCGCGTCCCGGACCTGGGCCGGGTCCTGGGCAAAGGAGATGCACGCGGTCGGGCAGTGGACCACGCAGGAGGGGTCGACGCCCTTGACCGTGCGCTGCTTGCACAGGTTGCAGAGCTCGGTGGGGGTGGGCACGAAGTGAAAGGTCCACCGGTCGTCGGTGATGCGCAGGGGGCCCAGCTGGTCGACGCGGATGCCCCACTGGTCCAGGGCGTAGCCGTGCTCCTGGCGACAGGCGACCTCGCAGGCGTGGCAGCCGGTGCAGTACTCGTAGTCGATCAGCAGGCCGCGCTTCGCCACGCTCAGGACTCCTTGTCGTGCACCAGGCTGGCGGTGGATTCATTGGGGCCCAGCTGGCGACAGCCGGACATGTGGTCGGTGTCGCCCACGAAGCCCGCGTTGCCCAGGAAGGCGTCGACGCTGTCGAAGCGGGGGTCGCTGAAGGACTCGTCGGCCTCGCCGATCCAGGTGCACAGGTAGTTGTCGTGCACCCGGATGCCTTCGTGGCAGCCGATCTCGGGCTTGTGGGGCAGGTCGGGCCGGCCGTGGGTCTCCAGGTAGTCCTGGGGGCAGTAGGGGTCCTTGCTCTCCAGGTCGCCGTAGATGAAGTAGGACCGCGCCGTGCAGCCCCCCCGACAGGTCTCCAGGAACTCGCAGCCGCGCTCGGTGCACTGCTTGGGCAGGGCCTTGCGGCGGTTGGAGTAGGCCAGGAATTGGGGGCTGCGCAGGATGTCGAAGATGTCCTGGGTGAGCAGGTCCCCGGACTTGTAGTCGTGCATGTAGACGCAGGGGTTGATGGGGATCGTGCCGTCCTTGGTCTTGGCGTTGATCCGGAAGGACGTGGTGCCACAGGGGCAGCCATCGCCTCCGGCCTGGGTGAAGGACGTCAAACAGGACTCGCCCAGGGTGATGCAGCTGGTGTTGTTCATCAGGAACTCGAAGCCCTTGTAGAACTGAACCGCTGTGGGCATCTCTCCGACCAGGGCCGGCTCGACCGGCTTGAGGGTGTTGATGCGGAACTCGCTGCCCATCATGCGGGTGAGGGACAGGTACGCCGCCAGGTAGTCCTCGTTGAAGTTCTTCTTCATGCCACAGGCGATCACGCTGCAGTCGATGCCGATGGCCAGGGAGCGCTCGATGCACTTGAGGATGAGCTTGTAGAGCTTGCTGGCCCGGTTCAGGTCGTGCTCGGCCTCGAACGGCGAGTCCAGGGAGAAGTCGATGTCGTTGATCATCCGGAGTTCTTCCGGGTAGTGCTCGTCGAGCCACGTGAACGACACGCCATTGGTGGTCAGACCGACCGGGATCTGCTCCTCGGTCAGCCGCCGCACGATGTAGGGCAAGAGCGTCTTGGAGATGTCCGGGCCGTGGGTGTAGATCGGCTCGTTGCCCCCCAGGTTCACAGTCCCGATGCCCAGCCGCTTGAGCTGCCAGATGACCCGATCGATGTCGTCGTGGGTCAGGAATTCCCGGCTGTCCCGGCGGACCTTCCAGCTGTAGCAGTGGCCACAGCGGGCGTTGCAGTGGTTGCCCACCGTCCAGCCGATGTTCTCGAAGGCCAGACCCTGGCGCCGTTCCGCCAAAAACTCCGGCTCCGCGCAGAGATCATCGAACTGTTCTTCCATGGAATTCGTGGGTGCCATCGACCGGTGTGCCTCGCTCTCCGGGCCCTGGATCCGGAGGCCCGAACGATACTCCAGAACGGTCTGGCGTGCGAGATTCCCTCGATCCGCGTGGAGATTCCCTCGGGCGGATCCGGGGCCTGGGATGTCCGGTCGGTGACCGCGTCTCAAGTGTGGGCTGCCCCGGCCGACCAGAGCTGCACTCCCGGGGGTGGGGAGGACCAGCCAACAGGACACCATGACGATCCACGCACAGCTCTGTCTCCCACTCTCGCTCCTGACAGCACTCGCGGCCTGTGCCGAGGGCCAGCCCGGCCAGGGGTTGAGCGCTGGGTCGGCGGTGTCGGAGCGCCCGAGCGGTCCGGTGGCACCGATCCTCGACGAGGCCCGGTTCGCCCATCGGCCCCTGAGTCCGGAGCGCCAGGCCCTGTTGGCCCTGGCAGCGGCGGAGCTGCGCTCGGCCGAGGGCATGATGGCCCAGGCGGTGCGACACAACGACGGACTGGTCGACGCGCTCGCGTGGCTGACCGAGCTGGCCCACGAGTCGGCGAGCGAGACGCTGGACGACGACGAGCGGGCGTACATCCAGCAGGACTACGAGGCCGAGATCGCCCGGCTGGATGGGGCTGCCCAGTCCGCACGCTGGGGTGCCCTGCCGCTGGCGGACGGCACGGTGACGATCCTGGAAGTGGACCTGCCCGAGTCCGTCCGGTCTGAGCTGACAGGCCACGTCGGGGTCCAGCTGGTCGACCAGCGCATGACAACCCTCGGCCTGGACACAGCGACGATCGACCTGTCGACCGCGACGGCCGCCCAGAGCGCGATCGACCGCTTCTCGGGCACGGTGGACGCCGCCATGACGTACCGAGGCACCCTGAGCGGCGGCGTCGGCACGGTCGATGGGGCCCTCGCGAGAGTGCTCCGACGCCTTGGGGGGGAACAGGCATCGCTCGCAGATCCCCTGCTGGATCTGGGCCGAGCCGAGCTCCAGGCCGGCCTGGCGCTGGTGGACGAGCTGGACGCGGACCACGCCGAAGTCCGGGGTCTGCTGGATCGCATGGTGGCCCTGGCCGAAGAGGCCGCGCTCGCGGACGCCGACGGGCAGGCGGCGGCGGACGCCGGTCTCGACGCTCTGATCCAGACCCTGGACGCGAGGGTCAGCACGTGGCGCTTCGACGACGCGACCGTGCACGACGGCACCGCAGAGAGCTGGGCCATCGCGCTGCCCGGGCCGGTGCACGACCTGGGCATCGCCGACGCACAGGTGGCCCTGTCGTGCCTGACCCTGGACTGCCTGAGGCTCGAGCCCGAGTCCCTGGACCTGACCACGAAAGCAGGCATCGAGGAGAGCCTGGCCCAGCTCTGGGGGGCCGTCGTCAGGCTGGACCCCGCCGAGCAGCAGGCCATCACGGACCGACAGGTGCTCGAGCGAGACCTGGACTGGCTGCTGGGCGCGGCCGCATGGGAGGCAGAGTGACCCCGCACCCCACCCTGCCCCTGCTGCTGGCGAGCTCGCTGTTGCTCGGGTGCGAGCCGAGCACACCCCTCACACAGGGCGCCTGGGATGCCCCCGCCCAAGGCGGCCTGCCCGCTGGGGCCACAGACCTTGCGAGGGCCGCACCGCGCGCAGAGCATGAGCTCGTCCTGCTCCGCCTGACCGCGGCTGCGCTGCGCTCGGCCCAGGCCATGGTCGCGCTGCTCGAGGACATGAATGAAGAGGCCCTGTCCCTGACCGTGGCGATGGGTGAGCTCGCTGTGGATGCCGCGGATGTGGCAGCGACCGAGGAAGAGCGGGCCGGGCTCCAGGCACAGTTCGAAGAGGGCTGCGGCCGACTCGACGCGCTGTCCCAGTCGACCTGGGGCGGGGAGTGGTTCGCCCACTACGAGGACGGAACCGTGGACGTTCGCCTGCCCTACTCGGTCCAGGACAGCCTCACCGGGGACGTCGCGCTGCGCACCGTGGACCTGAGCTGTGCCTACCTGGGCCTCACCGGGCGCGACGTCGTGCTCACGGCGGCCGCCGCTGCCCAGGACGCTCAGGCCGCAGCGGACGCAGCGGTGGCGGTGCTGCGCGATCACCGGAGCGTCATCGACTGGGACCGCGGCGTGGTGACCGAAGCGCTGGGGAGGGTCGACGACGTGCTCGACGAGACCCCGGGGAGCAGCGGGGACGTCCAGGTCGACCTGGGGCTTGCGGCCGTGGACCACGGCCACGCCACGGCGAGCCTGTGTGCCCGGAGCCACCGGGCGACCCGCGCCACCCTGGCGCGCATGGTGGCGCTGGCCCAAGCTGCAGCCGACGGCGACGCCGACGAGCGCGACGCGGCCCAGGACGCGTTCCTCCAGCACGCGAATGACCAGGACCGCCTGGCCCAGAGCGGGGAGTACGGGGGCACGGCGCTGCACGACGGCACGACCACGCTGTTCGACCTGTTCCTGCCGGCCGAGGTGATCGAGGCCGGCGTGGCCGATCCCCAGCTGAGGTTGTCCGATCTGCGGGCCACGGTGCTGGGCATGGACACCGGCAGCCTGTCTCTGGTGACGGTGGAGAGCGCCAACGCGGCGCTGAACCAGCTCGCGGTGGCCGAGGACCGCCTGGACCAGGTCGAGCACCGGCTCTCGGTGGACCGGGACGGGCTCGACGAGGCGCGCGTCGCGCTGGCCGGCCTGACCGGGGGATAGAATTGGAAGCGTGAGGCCAGTGACGCGGTCAAAGCACCTGCCTTCTTCCGCCAAGGCAGTCAAAGCCATTGTTTTCTTCCGGCTTGCCGTCTAGAACGGGCTGAGCGGGTGCCCAGACCGCCAGAAACCCCCGAATTCCCGGTCTTGCGGCCAACAAGCGGAAGAGGGAACGGGCTTTGACCTGGCTACGCGGGCTCCGCGGCCGCGTCATCGGCCGCCGGCGTGGCCCAGGGAAGACCCAGACCCCCTTCGAGGGGCGGGAAGCTCAGCTCGCCGGCGACCACTCTCCGGGAGATCAGGTACAGCGCCGTGTACAGGCCCAGGAACTCCCAGAAGGGCTTGTCGTCGAAGTTGAACTCGACGAAGGACCAGGCGAAGTACCCGCACATGACCGCCGGGAAGGCCCAGGTGAACACCTCGGCCCGGGTGCCGCGGGTCACGCTGGCCAGCTCGCGGTTCATGCGGAAGACCTGGCGGATCAGCGCGACGAAGCAGAGCACCCCGACCAGGCCGAAGTGGCCGAGCACCCCCCAGAAGATCCCGTGGGGGTACCGATGGATGGAGTCGTAGATCTTCCAGTCGTAGTCGGCGACCAGCTCCTGGTAGCCCCCAGCGCCGATGCCGATGCCCCAGGTGTCCTGGGCCATCTTCATGCAGACGATCCAGTTGCGCTCCCGGATGTCCGAGCCCCACGTGTTGCCCACGTTCATGGCGATGCGGTGGAGGGCCTGGGAGGTGCTGTCGTCTCCGAAGAACGCCCACAAGAGCCCCGCCGTGAGCGACAGCCCGCCGAGCCGCAGGATCCACTTGCGCACCAGCGGCAGGGAGACCGACATGACCAACGCCCCAATGATCAGGGCATAGGTGCCCCCGCGTGAGCCCGAGCGGAGCTGGGCCAGCAGGATGAACAGGCCGATGCCCATCAGGCCCAGCCGGTAGAGCGTGCGCCGCTGGACCACCGCCAGGGCAAACGACAGCGCCACCCCGAACATCAGGTTCATGGAGAACCAGTTGGGCTGCTGCCCCAGGCCGGTCTCGCGGCCGCCCTTGGACGCGATCTCCCAGGTCTTGCCCGCCGAGGCGACGTCGTTGAAGCTGGTGGTCATGGACAGGACTGCTGTCAGCAGCGTGCCCAGGATCCACGCCAACACGGTCAGCTCGAACTTGTCGTAGTCGTCGACGAAGACCAGCAGGACCGTGGTGGTCGCGACCACCACACCGATGGAGATGACGTCGCCGAAGCCGCTGCCGGGCTTGCTGGACCAGGCCAGACCGATGACCTGCCAGGCCCAGAAGACCATCAGGGGTGTGCGCCACGGGAAGGCCGGGGTCACCGACAGGCGACGGTCTGCCGCGCGGATGATCAGCACGGCCAGGGCGACCCCCAGCATGGGCTCGAAGACGCCGATGTTCAGGCCACCGATGCGCAGAAAGGACATCGACCCGGTGGACAGGATGCGCGACGCCAGGAGCGCCCCGACCGCCATCATCGGGAAGCGCAGGGCCACCACAGCCACCACCCCGGCCAGGGTCGCCGCCACGGGCAGCTTCCAGTCCAGCAGGAACAGGCCCACCAGGGCGAATTGCACCGCGAAGACCCCCAGCCAGGCCAAGCGACTCGGGGACAGCAACGACTTGCTGAACTGGGCGATGGCGGAGTTCATCGGGGCGGGAACTTAGCCTTCTTTGTTGTTCAGGGGGCGAGGGTCCGGGCTCGCTGTCGCTCGCCTTCGGACTTGCACCCGCGGCGCGGGACGGGGTTGGGCGAGATCCGGAGGGACCCCCGAACAAGGGCGCCCGAACAGGGGTCAGGAACCTTTTGTTAAGCATTAGCTCGATGAACTTGGATCCTTGCCCTGAACACAGTTGGCTCCGGGCATAAGTCACTATCAATCGTTCGTAGACGGCCTCGGATCCAGGACGTACACCGCACCGCCCAGGAGCGCGCCGCTGCTGTGGTCGGGGGCCCCCACCAACAGCACGGGGCCGGGGTCCTGGGTCAGCTCGCGCCCTGCGGCCACCGCCCGGCCCAGCAAATCGCCGGGGGTGCCGACACAGTCGGGGTCGTTCAGGGTCGCTGCGCCGCTCGTCGGGCCGCTCACCCTGTAGACGGCGCCGGCGTCCGGCCCGCCCGCGGTGTCATAGGGGGCGCCCAGCCACAGGTCTTGGTCCCCCTCGTCGCCCAGGTCACCCGGACCGGCCACGGCACTCCCCAGGCGGGCCCCCGGAACCGGCCCGGTCCACCGAGCCCAGGCGTGGTCCAGGCTGCCGTCCGCGGGCGCTGGGGACAGCAGGACCCAGACCTGGCCCTCCTGGTCGGGCCCGCCTCCGGGACCGCCCACCACCAGGTCCACCAGCCCGTCACCGTCGACGTCCCCCGCAGCAGCCAAGGCCCAGCCCGCCAGCTGCCCCGGCGCCGAGCCGCTCCAACGTCCCGAGGCCTGGTCGAGCGACAGCGCCGCGGTCACGGGGCCTGCCGCCACATAGACCACCCCGGCGTCCTGGGCGCCCAGGTCCACCTCGGGACCCCCGATCACCACGTCGGCCAGCCCGTCCCCGTCCAGGTCCCCCGGACCCAGGACCGCCGCGCCGGTCCGGCCACCCACGTCGACCCCCGACAACGCCAGGGCGTCCGCGGCCAGACCGTGCTCCCCCCTCCGCTCGGGATCCACCAGCCAGGCCCCCCCGACGTCCTTCAGGTCCGTGTCGCTGGACCACGCCGACACCAGGAGCTCCGGCAGGCCATCGCCGTCGGTGTCCCCCGCTCCGGCGACCGCGTGACCGGCGTAGTCCGCCCCCAGCTCACCGACCCAGAGCGCCGCGCCCGGCTCCAGGGACCCGGACGCCGTCACCGGCCCCAGGACCAGCACTGCGGCACCCACCTCGTCCTGATCCCGGTCGCTGAAGGGCACACCGACCCACAGGTCCTCGATCCCGTCTCCGTCCACGTCCCCCGGCACGGCGATCGCCGCTCCGGCGTGATCCAGGGCCACGCGCCCGGCAAGGGTCCAGGCGTCGGCCAGGCTCGTCTCGGGGCCCACGGGACCGGGCAGCACGTGCACGCCGCCAGCATTGACCCGCCCACTGTCGGGATCCCAGCCCCAGGACCCCAGCACCAGGTCGTCGAAGCCATCGCCGGTCACGTCGCCGGAAGCCAGCGCATCCCCCAGGCCTTCCCCCGCCTGGTCCGACGCCAGGCGCAGCACGGCCACGGCCACCCCCGGCTCGTCAGGGTCCGCCGCAGGCCGACAAGCCGACCCCCAGAGGACCAGGACCCACAGGCTCACGGATCCCCAGGGAACAGCGCACGCATCCGCACCACGTCCTCGGGGAAGTCGATCTCGATCCACCGAAGCCCGGTGCAGTCCACGGCCCGGCAGTCGAGCTCCCCCCCGGCCAGCAGCTGGTTGAGGGGGCCGTGGCACAGATCGACCTGGGGGTCGAAGGACCCGATGGCCGCCGCCAGGGCCCCCGGCGCCGGGCCTCGCAAGGACATCACCCCGCTGAACTCGCCGTGCACCGGCGCCCCAAGGGCCTTGCCCATGCGAACCGGCTGACCCTCATCGAGGCGGATCTTCATGGACTCCTCGTCCAGGGGCACGTCCAGCATGCACAGGTTCAGCTCGCCCTCGGCCCCCAGAGCCCGGTCGAACAGCGCCGGGTCGGTGATCGTGTCGCCCAGGACCACCAGCACCGACGCCGCTGGGCCCACCGCTCCCAGCCCCACGCCACAGGACCAGCCCAGATCCGAGTCGGCGGCGATGGGGTTGCGCACGAAGCGCACCCCGGGCCGGGCCAGAGCCGCCTCGAGCTCGTCGGCCCGGTGACCGGTCACCACGACCACCTCTTCCACCCGGTCCAGCAGCTGGCGGCAAAGCCGGCCCACCACCGTCTCGGAGCCGACCGACACCAATCCCTTGGGCACCGACGACTGCAAGCGCCGGGCTCGGCCAGCCGCCAGGATCACCGCCACGGTGCCGGTCATGGCCGCGTCAGTCCCGGGTCACGGTGGCAAGGCGGCGGGTCTGCACGTCCAGCAGCACCGACGTCTCCCCGTCCGGCCAGAACACCGTCACGTGGTCGATCCGGTCCGCATCGCCCAGCCCGAAGTGCACCTCGGGCGGGCCCCCGGAGGCGAAGCCCGTGCCCCCGGCCGTGACCCAGCGGACCTGGCGCACGCCGTCGATCACCACCTCGACCCGCGCCCCGACGGCGTTCCGGTTGGGGGCGGGCTGGGCCAGCTGGAGCCGCAGCCAGGCCGCGTCGTCGCACCGGCTCAAGAACAGCCGGGCCGGCCCGTCCAGGTTGCGCACCAGCAGATCCAGGAAGCCGTCCTCGTTCAGGTCGGCCGGCACGATGCCGCGGCTCTGACCGGGGTCGTCGACCCCCCAAGCCTCGGCCTCCTGGACATAGCTGCCATCGGACAGGCCCCGGTAGAGCGCGTTGGGCTGGCTCTCGGGGTTCTGCAGGCTCTCGTGCTCCTCCTGGAGCCAGCCAAAGGCCATCACCACGTCCAACACCCCGTCGTTGTCCAGGTCGGCGAACTCGGAAGCCCAGCCTACGTCGCGCACGCCGACCTCGGGCGTCAGCCCCCGCGCCTGGTCCGACTCGTGGTAGCGAGCCGCGCCCTCGCTCTCCAGAAGAGCCACGTCGTCCCAGCCCATGATCAACATGTCCGGGTGGCGGTCCCCGTTGATGTCCGCGACCCCCAGGCCCATGCCGAAGATCGTGACCCCCAGAGACGCGTCGTCGGACATGTCGCTCAGCGCCAGACTGCCGGCGTCGCTGTCGTTGTGGAGCGCCCGGTTGGTCGGGGCCGGCGGGTCCCCCAGCCCCCCGAAGTCGTTGACGAAGTACAGATCCAGCCGCCCGTCCAGGTCCAGGTCCTGCAGCCCCACCATGTAGGTGAAGCCATCGTGAGCCTGCTGGGGCAACAGGTCCGACGCATCGCTGAACGTGCCGTCCCCCTGGTTCAGGTAGAGCTCGCTGGGGTCCCCCGTGCCGGGCTGGTTCGGGTCGAAGGTCCCCGGGTCCACGTCGGCGGAGCGGTGGGAGTGCACCACCAGGTCCAGGTCCCCGTCGCCGTCCAGGTCTCCCCAGGCGCTGCCGGTGCTGCCGCCGACCTCGACCGCCAGACCCAGGTCCTCGGCCCCGGTGAACACCCCGGTGCCGTCGTTGACGTAGAGCATGTTCGGGGAGAACCGCATCACCGCCAGCAGGTCCAGGTCCCCGTCGTCGTCGAAGTCCGCGGCCGAGGTGCTGTAGGTGCGGAATTCGTGGTCGGGGAACGCGCCCGCCGGCGCCAGGTGGAGCTGCCCGGTCCCGTCACCCAGGTAGAGCTGGTCCTGGGCCTGGAGGTTCGGCAGGTAGACGTCCAGGTGCCCGTCCCCGTCCAGGTCCGCCACCGCGGCCCCCCGGCCCGGCGAGCCGCTGGTCAGCGGCCACAGCTGCCGGTCCCAGTCCCCGCCCTGGAGCTCGACCATGGGCCCTTCCATGCGGGCCGCGGGGTCTGCACAGACGACTTCGGGGCCCGCCGTCAGGCTCGCCGCTACCGTGCCCTCGGGCACCGTCGAGACCGCCGAGTCCGAGCCGCTGTCGGTGTCGCTGTCCGTCGTGGCCGCGGGCCGGCAGCTGAGGGTCAGCAGGAGCAGGAGGGTCATGGCTCGGGGCCGCTGGCGTCGGGATCGGCCCACGATACCCGCTGGAAATTCTGCAGGTGGGGGTCGGCGATCTCGACCAGCATCCGCGCATAGGCCCGTTCCTGGGCGGCCACCTTGCCCGGTCCGAGGGCCAGCCAGAGCTTGAGCAGCGGACCCGGCACCACCCAGCAGGCGAACAGGAAGTCCAGGGCGCCAAAGGCCAGCGGCACCCCCTGGTCGAACAACACGGCCAGCGTCACGAGCCAGGCCCCGGCGTGGGCATGCCCATCGCTCACCGCGGCCAGGCTGCCCACCAGGCCGCGGTGCTCTGGCTCAGGGGGTCCCGCGTCCTGGGGCTCGGCACAGGCCCGAGCGGCATCGTCGGTGGCCTTGAGCCGCTGGATCCAGACCCAGTAGCGGGCCGCGTGCTCGAAGGGCGTGGCGGCGATCACCGCCCAGAGCGCCACCAGCGGCAGCCAGTCGGCGTCGTGAACAGCCATGCGGTTCGCCGCCACCGCCGCCACCAGCAGCGTGGGCTTGAGCCAGCAGGTCACCAGGTAGTCATAGTAGACCCCCAGCCAGGAGCTGAGCCCGCGAATCCGTGCCAGCTCCCCGTCCACCGCCCCGAGCACCAGGGACAGGAGCCACAGCACGCACCCGACCAACACCCAGCCGGGCCTGGCCGACGCCACCCCCACCGCGCCCAGGGCGAAGACCCCCAGGGCCAGGGCGCTGACCCCGTTGGGCGTGATCGGGGTGCGCAGGAACAGCCAGGTGATGTAGGCCGACGGCCACCGGTTGATCCGCTTGAGCCAGGGCGTGGCCCGGTGCTCCCCGGCGGGTCGCCGCACGCGCCGCCTGAGCTCGGCTGGGGACAGGGTGCGGGGGTCCATGGCCGGACCCTACCCCAGCAGCAGGTGACTCCCCGCAGCGACCAGGAGCACGACCAGAGCGGGCAAGCCAGCCCCCACAGCGTGTCGTCGCGCCGGAGCCCGCGGCCCCTCGGTGCAGGCCACCGCCACGATCGAGGCGCCCTGGACCCACAGCGCCGCAGTGGTCGCCCACGCCACCCCGACCACCCCAAAGCCCAGCTGGATGGCCGCCAGATCACCGGCCACGTTCAGGACCAGGCTCAGCCCTTGGACCCACAGCAGGGGCCGCAGCCGCCCCTGGGCGATGAGCAACAACATGCCGAAGTGCGCCACCGAGCGAGCCATCACCCCGGGCACGAACGCCACGAGCACCCGTCCCGCGTCGCCGTACTCCGGCAGCAGCCAGTCGATCACGGGCGGTCCGATCCCGATGCCGATCACACAGCTGCCCCCCACGACCAGGCCCAGCTGCTTGCCCCCCTGCACCATCAGCGGCCAGGGGTCACCGCCCTGGCCCAGGCTCCGCAGCAGGCGCGGCAGCAGCACGAAGCCAGCAGCAAAAGCCAGCAGCCAGGGGGTCCACGCCGCCGTCGACGCCAGCCCGAGCTGCCCCAGAGCTTCCTGGCCCAGCCCCCAGAGCACGAGCGCCCGGTCGGTGATGCGCAGGGCCACGTCGATCACGACGACGACATAGATCGGGATGCCCACCCGCCACAGCGTCCGGCCGGCTCGTGCGGTCCAGGCCGGTCGGACCCGCGACCCCGTGCCGCCCCGGGTGACCAGGGCCCCCAGACACATGCCCACCGCGCCGCCCGGACAGACCCACGCGTCCCACCCGAGCAGCGCCGGGACCAGGGCGCCCCCGAACGGGCCCAGCGACGTAGCCACCATGATCCGCGAGGCCCAGGCGGCGTCTTCCTGAACCCGGGCCAAGGCGATGCGCAGGTCCAGCTCCTGACGAACCGGCACCGCCACCGCCGCCGCCAGCCAGGCCATGCCCACAGGGCCCCCGACCAGGAGCCCGGCCGCCACGCACAACAGCCCCACCCCCACGGCGATGCCCCACGTGCCGGCCCACGCCGCCTGCACCAGCTCCCGCCCCCAGGCCTGCTTGCCCTGGGCCGCGACCAGAGGGACCTCGCGCTCCAGGGCGCTGCGCAGCCCCAGGTGCAGGTGTGGCGCCGCGACCAACAACGACGCGAAGACCACGAAGGCGCCAAAGGCTTCGGGGCCGATCAGCCGGGCCGTGAGCAGGGCCGCGACCATGGCAAAGGCCTGGGCTGCCGCGGTGCCGGTGAGGAATTGTGCTGTGGCCGCCCAGAAGCTCGCGCGGGGTCGACTCACACCCGGCGCCGTCGCCAACCGACCAGCGGCCACAGGACGATCCACGCCGCGTCGCCGCCGCCACAGCTTCGGCCCCCTGCTTCGGGCTCATCGACCGTCGGTGCACACGCATCCCCGACCCCGTCGCCGTCCTCGTCCAGCTGATCCGGATCGGCGTCCACAGGGCAGACATCGACCCCGTCCTCGAGGCCGTCCCCGTCGGTGTCCGGCGCCCGGGGATCGGACTCTCCCGGGTCGACCCGGCCGTTGCAGTTCGCGTCCTCTGCACCGTCCAACAGACCGTCGGCGTCGCTGTCGGGGTCGTCTGGGTCCGTCGTCGAGGCCGGGTCCAGGTCCGTGAAGCCGGGCATCAGCCCCACCGCGCCCAGCTCGAGGGCGTCCGGCAGCCCGTCCTGGTCGTCGTCGGCCTCGCGCAGGTCCAGGGGGTTGAATTCGACCCCCATGTTGAACTCGTAGAGGCTCTCGGTCGAGATCCCGGAGACCAGGTCCGTGACGGTCCAGCGGTGGTCCATGTGGTCGACCTCGACCAGCCACAGCCCGTCGTCCCAGGCCACCCAGTGCACGCCGTTGTTGCCGTCGACCCTGTCCTGATCCCGCGTCGTGGTGGATCCGACCAGGGTCACGGTGCCGTCGGCGTCGACGGTGTAGCGGTCCAGCCCCCGACGGTTCTCCGTGGTCTGCGCCCACAGCTCACCGCTGTCCGGATCCAGCGCCAGGCCCTCTCCCGCCCCCACGAGGATCGGGAGGGGGATCGCCTGGGCCCAGACAAAGGACCGGAAGGACTGCCCGGACAGGTCCATCAGCCGCACCCGCTCCGGCCCGTTCCCGTTGGGCACCTCGTAGAGCCTGTCCAGCAGCGGGTCGCGCACGAGCTGGTTCTGCCCCAGGTCGACCCGCCCCAGCAAGAATTCGCCGTCGGCCAGCACGGCCCCATAGCTGTCCCCGTGGTCGAGGGACCACGCCCGCAGCACGTTGTCCGGCTCCTGGGAGAACAGCAGCCGGCGGTGGGTGTCGACCTCCAGGGCACCCCCGCCGTCGGCCCCGGAGTCCAGGTCCAGCTCGGGCAGTCGCCCCAGATCGGCCGCGTCGAAGGCGTGGATGCCAGCCCCGTGGACCTCCCGGGCGTAGATCACCCCCGCGAGCGTGTCCAGCGCCAGGCTGGCCGAGGTGTTGCCCTCGTCGTAGACATCGGCCTGGACGCGGCGCTCGAAGGGCGCATCGACCGGGTAGCCGGCGAGGGCCGCCAGCACGCCGTGCCGCTCGGCGTTGACCCCGATGTACACGGTCCGGTCCGGCTCGACAGCCAGCGCTGACAGGCTCAACCACCACATCGGCGGAGCATACCGGGGGCCCCGAGTAGGATCGCCCGGTGAACGCGGCGCTGCACCTGGCGATCGGGATGGGGGTCGGGGCCGGGCTCGTGGAGCTGGCCTGGGTGCTCGCGCGCCACCCGGATGCTGCAGCGGCGCCGCTGTCGACGGCCACGGCCGTGCTGGGCGGGTCCGTGGCGGTCGCCGTCCTGGCCGCCACCCCGGGCTTGCTGGGGCTCCAGCGCTTGGGCCCGCTGGTGCGCGGGCTCCGGACCCTGGGCACACCCGGGACCGCCCAGGTCCGCCTCCTGGCCAGGCTCGCCCAAGGCGCCGCGGCCCTGGCCCTGGTGTTCGCCGCCGGCTTCTGGATCGCTCTGGCGACCCAGCGGGCCTTCTGGGCCCTGGACCACCGCCGCACATCCGTCGCCCTGCTGGTCGCGGGCCTGGTCACCGCGGCGGTGGCCCTGTCGGGGCTCCTGACCTGGGCCGTCCAGGGCCGCCTGGACCGCGCCTGCCAGGCCCGCTGGCCGGATGGTGTGGCGCCCGGAGCGCTGGTCCGGGCGCTGGTCGGTGTCTCAGCGCTCGTCGCGGTCGCCACCTGGATCGCTCTGGCCCGAGGCCAGGCCACGTCGGTGCTCGTGCTGGAGCTCTACGCCCGCGGCCTGCTGCTGGGCCTGGGCGGGCTGTGGGGCGCGCTGGTGGTGCGGGCCACGCCGGCCCGACGCGGCGCCTGGCTGGCTGCCCTGCTCCTGGTGCCCCTGGGCGGGATCGCCCTCCAGCAGAGTCCCTCCAGTCGTGCCGCTGTCGGGGTCCAGGGCCTGATCTCCCGAGCCCCGCTACAAGCCCTGCAGGCGCTGGCAGACCGGGACGGCGACGGCAGCCCGGGCCCGTGGCTCCAGGGCGCCGACTGCGACGACCGCTCGCCTGGCGTGCACCCCCGTGCCCAGGACGTGCCCGGCGACGGGTTGGACCAGGACTGCACAGGCACGGACCGGTCCGCTCCAGCGGCCATTCCCTCCACAGCAGCCGGGCCACCCACGGGTCTGGACGTGCTGCTCGTCAGCATCGACACCCTGAGGGCCGACCGACTCCACGCCACCCGGGACGGCGCACCGCTGATGCCGGCCCTGGCCGGCCTCGCAGCCAGAGGCACGGAGTTCACCCGGGCGATCACCCCCAGCCCCAGCACCCTGAGCGCGACCTGGGCCATCCTGAGCGGCCGCCCGGTCTCGGCCCTGGTCACCGACGGCGCCCGGCTGGCCCCAGGCGGGCAGACCCTGCTGGCCGAGCCCTTTGCCGCCGCCGGCTACGACACGGCCGCCATGCTGGCCTTTGCCAAGGGCTTCACCCGGGCCGAGGGCGCCGTGGCGGGCTTCGGCGCCGTGGACTTCGGTGCAGTGCCCCAGCAGCAGCAGCGCCACTACAGCGCCCACGCCATCGTCGACGGGGCCCGGGACTGGCTCCTGGCCCGCCCCACTGACGCGCCCCCGGCTCTGCTGTGGCTCCACCTCGTCGATCCCCACTTTCCCTACGCGGCCATTCCGGGTGCGCCGGACTTCGGGGACCGCCTGCAGGACCGCTACGACAGCAACGTGGCCCACACCGACGCCGCCCTGGCTCGCCTGCTCGAGACCCTCGAGGACTCGGGCCGGGCCGACCAGACGCTGGTCGCGGTCTTCGGCGACCACGGCGAGGAATTCCAGGAGCACGGCCAGCACTTCCACGGCAAGACGGTCTACGACGAGGTCGTGCACGTGCCGCTGGTGATCGCGGCCCCCGGGTTGCCTCCCAGCCGGGTCGACGCGCCCACCAGCCTGGTCGACCTCTTCCCCACGCTGCTGGACCTGGCCGGGCTGACCACGCCGCCGAGCGTGCTGGGCCAGTCCCAGGTCCCAGCCCTGTCCGGCCGGTCAGCGGGCGCCCGGCCGGTGCTCACCGAGCTGGTCCCCGACCGCCACATCCAACAGGACCTGATCGCCGTCTGGGCCCATGGCCACAAGCTCACCTGGGACCTGCGGGCCAACCACCATCGGCTCACATCCCTCGGCCCGCCCGCCGACGGTCGAGACCTGTGGGGCCAGGACCCCGCCCTGGACCAGCGGATGCGGGAAGCCCTGGATCGGACCCGGGGCGCACGCTGACGCCGGGGAGGGCCGCGCCGTACACTGGCCTGTGTCCCCCCGCCGCTCCCGCCTGACCCTCTCCATCGCCCTGACCGGCGCCTTGGTGATCGGGGCCGGAGCAGACGCCCTCACCGATCCCGGCTTCGCCACCGCCCCCAAGGGCCGCTTCATGATCGGCGACCGCCACCCCGACGCCGAGCCCGAGGAGCGCTGGCGACCGGTCGCCGTGGGTCTGCCCTTCACCGTCGCCAAGACCGAGGTGACCCAGGAGCAGTGGGCGTCCGTGATGGGCAGCAACCCCAACGCCACCGCCCAGGGGCGCAGCGCCACGAACCCCTTCTTCCCCGGTCCCCCCTGCGCGGACTTCGGGGTCGGTGACGCCCTGCCGGTCAGCTGCGTGACCTTCGAGGAAGCCCTGCTCTACTGCAACGCCTTGTCCAGCCAGCGGAACCTGACGCCGCCCTATTCGCGCGACGAGGAAGGCGTCTGGCAGTGGGACCGCCAGGCCGACGGCTACCGCCTGCTGACCCACCTGGAGTGGGAGGTCGTCGCCCGGGCCGGCACCGAGCAGGCCTGGGACGGCGCGGATCGACCCCAGGCCGCCTGTGCGCGGGCCAACGTGCTGGACGCCACCGCGCCGTCCCGGGCCGCCGCACACTTTCCCTGCGAGGACGGCCACGCCGCCCTGGCGCCGGTGGCTTCGCACACGCCCAACGCCTGGGGCCTGTACGACGTGACGGGCAACGTGGCGGAGTGGGTCTGGTGGGACCGGGAGCCGGACGCGCCCCGGACCCTGCGCGTGAAGCAGCGGATCACCTGGCCCGTGATGCGGCGCGGCGGCAGCTACGCCCATGGGCCCCGAGAGGCTCGCCTGGGCCACCACCAGCCCACCGGCGTGGCCTACCGCTGGCCGGACACGGGCCTGCGGCTGGCCCGGGGGCCGTGAGGCCCTACTCGGGCTCCGGGCAATAGCCGGTGTGGCTGAACAGATCGCACGGCCCCACCCGCCGGGCCCGGTAGATGGCCGACGTGGCGGGCGTCAGCTCGGCCTGCCACACGATCGCGTCCTCGCCGTCGACCTCGACCACCCGGGTCGGCCCCCCGTCAGGGGACGACTGCTCCACATGGCCGATGCCCACGAGCAGGTGGTCCCCCGCCAGGACCTGGATGCCCCCCAGGCGGGCCTCGTACCACCCGGACTCGGTCCACGTGCGCAGCAGGGTCGCGGTGCGTGCATCCTCGTCGAGGCCCACGATCTCGATCGCCGACTGCCGGGACTCCGCCCCGTTGTCGTAGTACGCCAGGCACACGTCGTGGTCGTCGCAGGGCACCCGGTTCACGTCGTGGGTGTAGGTGAAGTCCACGTGCCCGCTGAAGTCCTGGAGCGGCCCGTAGACCCAGCCCAAGGAAGCCTGCTCGGCGTGCACCTGGATGATGTGCGCCGAGCTGCCGCTGCCGGCGTAGACCACGTGTCCGTCGTCGACGGCGACCACGTCCAGGCTGTTGAGCAACAGCCCGTCGAGGCCCAGCTCGGCCATGCACACCCGTGCCCCCAGTGCGTCGTCGACCCAGCGCCGCTGCTCGATGCACGACCCGTCCGCTTCCTCGATCAGGGTCCACGCGTGCTCGCCCACCCAGTCCACGTCGTGGTCGGCGACAGACGACGTCTGGTGCAGCTGCCCCCCGTCGATGCCGATGGCGGTGGCCGGGCTCTCGGTCCGCAGTCCGCCCCCGGTCCAGAAGGCCTGGGCGTCGGCGTTGAAGTCCCAGGTGGCGACCCCGTCCCCGGGCGACGCCTGGTACCAGCGCACCTGCGCCGCCATGTCCAGCACCACCAGGTAGGCGTCCTCGTGCTGGGTCAGGGTCACGAAGGTCCAGGGGTTGATCAGGGTCCAGCCGGTCTCGGCGCCGGTCTCCCACCGCTCCAGCGTCACGCCGTGGCCCAGCAGTCCCGCCGGCAAGGCGCCGGTCGTGAAGGTCACCGGCTCCACCCCGGGGTGTGATTCGGCGGAGCAGGTGTAGGTCGTCTCGGCCAACAGGCCATCGAGGGAGAGCGTGGGCTGGTCGCTGGCCTCGGCCGCGGCCACTCGGAACGTCTCCGGCACCGGGTGCTCGCCGTCGCCCTCGCAGGCCACGACCAGCGAGACGGGCGCCGTCAGGGCGGCGCTGACGGTCACCCGGGTCACCATGTCCGGGTCGGGGGTCACCGTCAGAGTGCCTTCGAGGGGCACCGGCGCGGTGTCGGTCGGCGCGGTGCCGATCGGGCTGTCGCGCGCGCTGTCCGCGCTCGTGGAGCCGGCCGTGCAGGCGAACAGGATCAACGCGAACATCGGGGCCACCGTAGCCGGAGTGGCGCCGGTCGGCGTCAGCCCACGGCCACCGTCGTGCTCACGACCTCGGTGGACGGGCTGCTGAGCTCGCCGACCGCCGCGTAGAACCCGGCGTAGGGGTTGGTGGTGCCCATGCCGCCGCCCTGACCGCTGGCCGTGGACCAGAAGTTGTCCAGGGCCGCGCTGATGGCCTCGCGCACGCTGTCGAAGGGTCCCCGGTCCGGGGTGGTGCTCACGGGCTCTTCGGCGTCGACCGGGATGGCGGACACGTCCGCACCCTCGTCGTCGGCAGCGGCGGCCACGTCGGGCTCGTCGGCCAGAGCCACGACCTCGGCACCCTCGGCGTCTTCCACGGCCACCGGGGCCACGTCGACGGCGTCGACCTCGGCGTCGACCTCGGCGCCGGCCTCGCCAGAGGCCGCGGTGAGCGCATCGAGCTCGCCGAAGAAGCCCTCGACGGCCGAACTGACCGCCGCAAAGGCGGCTTCGGCACTGCTGGGGTCCCCGGGGGTGATCAGCTGCCGCGCGTCCCGGAGCTCGGCCCGCAGCTCGCGGGCGGCGTCCTTGAGACCCTCGGCCTGCTCGTCGGTCAGCACGCCGCTCTGGAGGGCGTCTCGCACGCTCTCCTTCACCGCGCTCTTGATCTCCTGCATCCCGTGTTGGGCGCCGCGCATCATCCGGCCAGGGGCATCGGCGCCGCGGGCCATGTGGGAAGAGCGGGCCCGAAGCATCGCCTGCAGATCGCCTCGGGACGGTGCGCCCTCCGGGGGGGCCTCAGGCACACCGGGCCGCCCCTCGTGCGGGGCGGCGGTGCCGTCGGCGGCGACGGGGCGGGGGGCTGCCGGTGTCGCCAGCTCGGGGAGTGCTGTGGTTCCGACGATGGTCATGGGTGTCTCCAGTGTCCTTGCGATGGACCTCAGGTGGCCCTTCGGATCACAAACACAGGATCCATGAGCGCTTTTTTGCGGATCCGCCTGCAACAGGGCCCCAGAGGTGGATTCCGTCGTGCCCGACGGCATAGGAGGACCCCTCCAGGAGGCGCCAGCAATGCCGCGACATGACGCCATCGCCGTGGTCGACTTCGGCGGTCAGTACGCCCACCTCATCGCCACCAAGGTCCGGCGCCAGGGCGTCCGCGCCGAGATCCGGCAGCCCGAGGACCCGATCGAGGCCTTCGCGCCCTACCAGGGCATCATCCTGAGCGGCAGCCCGAGCCTGAGCTCCCACGGCGAGGACTCCGAGTACACCAAGGCGATCTACGACCTGGACGTGCCGATCCTGGGCTTCTGCTTCGGCCACCAGGAGATCGCCAAGCACTACGGCGGCACGGTCATCCACGGGGGCCGGGAGTGGGGCCACGCCGACCTGCACCTGACCCGCAGCGACCACCCGCTCTTCGCCGGCCTGGGCCCGGTGGAGCAGGTCTGGATGAGCCACTTCGACTCAGTGGCGTCGGTGGGCCCCGAATTCGAGGAGCTTGGGTGGACCGAGCTGGGCGGCGGTGGCAAGCACGCCTATGCGGCCATCGGCTCGGACTCCCTGCGCCGCTACGGCTTCCAGTACCACGCCGAGGTCGACGACACGGTCGGCGGCGAGACCATGATCGCCAACTTCGTCAAGGGCATCTGCGGCTGCGAGCCCACGTGGGACATGGCCGCCTACGTGGCCGAACAGGTCGCCGCGATCCGGACCCAGGTCGGCGACCAGTCCGTGTTCCTGCTGGCGTCGGGCGGGGTGGACAGCACCGTCGCGGCCAAGGTCCTGCACCAGGCCCTGGGCCCCGGTCGGGTCAAGCTGCTCCACGTCGACAACGGTCTGATGCGCAAGGGCGAGTCCGCCCGGGTGCTTCAGATGTTCCGGGACCTGGGCCTGGGCGACGACCTGCACTTCATCGACGCCACCGACGACTTCCTGGCGGCCCTGGACGGCCTGGTCGAGCCCGAGGCCAAGCGCCGGGCCATCGGCGACACCTTCATCGCCGTGTTCGAGCGCGAGGCCCGAAGGCTGGGCCTGACCGACCACCTGCTGGGCCAGGGCACGATCTACCCGGACACCATCGAGTCCGGTGGGGCCAAGCGGGCGGACACGATCAAGACCCACCACAACCGGGTGCCGATCATCGAGCAGATGATCGCCGCAGGCCGGGTGGTGGAGCCCCTGGCGGACCTGTACAAGGTCGAGGTCCGGGAGCTGGGCGAGCGCCTGGGCATCCCTCGCGACGCGATCTGGCGACACCCCTTTCCCGGGCCTGGCCTGGGGGTGCGGCTGCTCTGTGGCACCGGCGAGTCGGCCGACCTGGCCGAGCTGGCGGCCGCCGTCGACACCCAGACCGCGGACACGGGCCTGTTTGGCACGCCGCTCCCGCTGAAGAGCGTCGGGGTCAAGGCCGATCTGCGGTGCTACGAGCACCCGGTGCTGTTGACCGGAGACGTGGGCTGGGAGCGCCTGCTGCAGGTGGCGAGCGGCATCCTGGCCCAGACCCCGGGCCTGAACCGCTGCGTCTGGAACCCGACCGGGCCGGCGCCGCGGACCGCCACGCCCCTGGCCGCGACCATGACCCGCGAGCGCCTGGACCTGCTCCGGGACTGCGACGCCCTGGTCATGGCGGCCCTGCGCCGGCACGGGCTCTACGACAGCATCTGGCAGTGCCCCACCGTGCTGGTGCCCCTGGCCCTGGACGGACGGGGCCGCGAGCTGGTGATCCTGCGCCCGGTGAACTCGGACCGCGCGATGACCGCGACCCCGACCCAGCTCCCCGCCGACCTGCTGCACGAGCTGGCCGCGGCCCTGGGTGCGCTGCCCGGTGTCTCCGGCGTGGTCCTGGACATCACGTCCAAGCCGCCGGGCACCATCGAGTGGGAGTAGTCCCCTTCCGTCCTGGGTTGTGACGAGCCTGCAAAGCACGGGCGCCGTCACAGCCGCGACACTTCGGGGTGTCTACAGTGCCGCACGCCCGGTAGGAGGGGTGCCATGGATCCAGTCATCGCAGCAGGTCTCGGTGCGCTCATCGGAGCGGCCCTCGCGACCCTGGGTTGGCAGCACCGGGAGCGGTCCCGGCGCCAGCTCGGGCAAGCCGACGTACACGACCGGGTACGGGGGCTGGCTCGCCAGCTGGCCGGGGACGAGCCTGACTCCACGGAAGAAGCCCTGGATGCGCTGGCGATGGGCATCGCCGGGCTGCGCAGCGACACGGCTCGGCTCCTGGACAGCCTGGCCCTGCAGAACCGCAAGGTCCACCAGCTCCAGGTCGGCGACGAGTCCCGCCAGGAGCTGCTCGAGGCGACCCGCCAGGCCATGCAGACCCACGTGTCCCGCCTCAGCCAGGAACGCGACGGGCTGATGGCCAGGATGGACAACCTGACCTCCTTTGCCAGTGGTGGCCTGGAGTACAGCGAGCCACTGCCGAGCACCGTGGGCGCGGATCTCGACGAGCTCCCGACGGAACCGCCGGATCTGCCCTTCGACCTGCGGGGGGGTGGGGCGAACCGCGGACGGGCCTGAGGGGCAGGACGCGACCCTGATTTCGAAAACTTTCGGATTGCATTCAAACTGACTTCGCTCGTACACTGCGCACCCCCCTTCCGGAGTGCGCTCATGCGTTACGACACCCTCTCGATCCTGGTCGCATTTCTTTTTACTTTCCTTACGGGCTGCCTCTTCGACTCCGAGGGCCTCACCGCCCACGTCGACGGCGACATCGTGCTCAAGGTCCCGGAGATTCCCGGGCTCGAGCTCCCGGACAAGACCGCCGTCGACGGTCAGCACGTCGAGGTGCAGGCCAGCTTCAGCCACAGCGGCCTGACCCTCGAATTCCCCTGCATGACCACGTCGGAGCTCTGCGAAGAGCACCCCGAGCCGTGCGTCTACTACGACAAGATCCTGGCCCCGACCCAGATCGACTGGACGACGGTGGCCACCCTGGACAGCGTGCCCGAGGGCACCCTGACCTGCGAGGTGGGCGACGTCACCTTCCCCGACAACGGCCAGACCCTCACCCTCAAGAACAACACCGCCTTCCTCAACGTGCTGCCCCCGCTGGAGTGCGCCCTGGGTTCCAGTGCCCTGGACAAGGGCTTCGTCGACCGCTGGACGACCCTCGCGGCCGACGAGTTCTGGTGCGACTGCGCGGCCGGTGAGACCCCGCTGGGTGAGCTCGAGGTGGCGCTGGCGGTGGCCGGCGGTGGCGTGCTCCAGGACAACGGGGACATCGAGGCCGTCGGCCCTGATCCCATCCGCCTGAACTGGACCTGCTCCATCGACGGCATCTACGAGAACAAGGGCAACACGGACCTGCCCGTGGCCGAAGAGCCCGTCGTCACCCTGGACGTGCAGCCGCCGGTCATGACCCGCGCCGAGCCCGACCCCTACGTGCAGATCGGCGTGACCTCCCTGGCGCCCCAGACGACCCTGTCCTGCAACGTCGGCGACGAGACCTTCGACGTGGTGCTGGACACCAGCTCCGGCACCGCCGAGCACACCCACCTGCTGGGCGAGACCGTGCTCGCCACGCCGGTCGGCGCGGCCTTCGACATCCTGTGCACGGCCAACGTCGAGGGCTGGGACCCCGGCACGAGCTCCGAAGAGGTCACCATCAACCCCCTCGACGTCTGGGGCACCTGCATCGAGCCCGCGTCGCAGTACCCCCTGCTGTTCCTGGAGCCCATCTACGACCTGGAGCTGGGCTTCGCCTTCCGCTTCCTCATCCGCGCCGACCCGCTCTACAGCGGCCGCGTGGTGTTCGTCGAGTCCGAGTACCAGTACATCGCGATCGACCTCGCCGGCACCATCGTGACCGTGACCGCCCGCGGCCGGAAGAGCGACGGCTCCCACGCGACCACCACCATGACCGCGGCCATCTCCTCGGAGTTCTTCCAGGAGGTCCGCTTCGTGGTGGACCTGACCGGCACCAGCCTGGACATCGACGGCGAGGTCCTGCAGGAGTCCGCCGTGCCCCTG
>Ga0209992_10000059_pt1 | contig 161911 bp, 121 predicted proteins | sample 2SBtaG_2_FD_182564 | JGI IMG/M metagenome (GOLD analysis project Ga0209992, IMG submission 182564) | Deep subsurface microbial communities from Kolumbo volcano to uncover new lineages of life (NeLLi) - 2SBTROV12_ACTIVE470 metaG (SPAdes)... | ecosystem: Environmental > Aquatic > Marine >... | reverse complement strand
ACTATTTAGCTGTGAAGCAATAGAGCGCTGACTATTAGGCGCAAGTCGACCTAAATACAGCGCATAGGGGCATGCTGCATTCATAAAATGCTCCGATATTTAGTTTAAAAGTATTGAAATAGAATGGGATTGCTGTGAAAAGCTGAATATATGATAGCGAGGCTTTGTGAGAGGTTATACGGCTGTTTTGTACCGATGTAATGAAATTAATGGCAGTAAAAATGAACCGAAGAACACGGTGATAGAGGCTTGAAGCTACTTCAAGCCTCTATCGTGAAGAAGAAAGGCAAAATCTATCTGTGCTTCACTTTTAACTTCGCTAGATTACATAACTGCTTATGTATCGTGTCACACCTATCTCGAACGAAACCAGAAGCTATCAAAGGCATTCTGTAATCCTTTAACCTGTCTATTAACTGACGTTTATTGTTAGGGCTATTCGACATAATTAACGGCGTGATACCGAATCTACGAGCTATCGATCTTTCACTGCGAGTAAGGACCTTCGAGTTTGAAACAACCTTGCGGTTGATGAGCAAAATATTGTCTAAACGTTTCTGAATATCTAACTCAGCGATAACATGCGTAAGAGGAACTCTAGGCTTACAGCGCATCTCTACTCTTAAGCAACCAGGTTTTGTAGTGTGAGAGTACCTAGATTCTTTCCATTTTTTAGCGTAAACACAAAGGTAATATTTCGACGAAGATTTCCCAAGTCTAATACATACCAACTCCCCCTGCTGAGCAAAGGTAGTAGTGTAAACTTTCGATCGAAGTTTGTGGCAATATAAGTCGTCAAGGGAACCTAAAATATCAAGAGCAACATCAACACGTGTTACACACGTAGATACTTCATCACTCGGGATCTTATATAACAAGGTTCGAATAATGGCATTAGCGCGTTTGTAATGTATGTTTTCGTATGGGTGTCCTTTAAGCTCTACTCGGATAGGGGAATCAGCTTGATTGAAAGGGTTTACCTGAACCCACATTACCCTGTTTACGCATCCCAAACCTATTTTTACAGTTCGCCTGTACCGCGACGCACTAAATTCGCTAGAGTCACCTGCTGGAGTATTTTCGCTGCAAAAAATATCTAAATTAGTCCGAAAAGTTTCAAACCAGTATCTTGTTATTCTAATTGTAAATGCTAGTGCGTCCAATTGCAGCCTAGGATAACTTGATTCACTCATAACATGCGTCCTTTCTTCTTATTTAAGTTACGATTAGATTTTATTTCAGTTATTGATTGCTGAAGTCTCTGACTTGCCTTCTTTAGTAGCTTGCTATCTTCAGGAGAGTTATATTCTTGCAATAGAAAATCTATCAAAACTTTTAAGAAGTCGCTGCTTTCATCATGCTTGCTGAGTGCGCTCTTTAGCTTTTTTGTCTTCTTCTCAAAATCCTTTTTTCCATTAGTTTTGTTAGTTGAGGAACTTTTTTTAGTCTTTCTAGAACTACCACTGTTCTTTCCTTTATGCTGCTTAAAAAGAGAGGACTTAATCTCTTCAACTTTTGCCCGAGTCAGCCAGTCTGGTGAAATAGTAGATTCAAGTCTGCCTTCTTCTTCCCATTGTTCATTTGCAAACTTGAGAAACTTTTCTATCTGAGTGTCATCAAGTTTCTTTAAGCTTCGCATAGCATTCATCGAATAATTGCCAATAGATTTCGTTCCAAAAAACCTTTGCTCAGTTTTAGCCGCGTTTAGAATAGCTGACACTGCATGGTAATCCAGCTCAGGGTGCTTTTTTTTAAGAAAGTCTTTTCTGCTCTCATAACCTATACTCGGCCAATCGTTTATCTTTTCTAATAGCAGTAGCCCTTTAACAAATTGTTTTTTGCCACTTTTTAAATACGTCGAGATCGTTTCTAGGTTTGAGCCATGCTTAGAGCTCGAAGCGCGTTTTTGCGGTCGCGACTTCTGTTGCTTTGTGCTCATTCTTTTCATTTTCGTTACTTTGTGCTTATTTTTCACTGTAGACGCTCCAATGTAATGGTTGAAAACTTGCCCTGTAAGTAGAGATATTCAAATACTCTTACCATTTACATTTTCACGTACGCTTATCAGGCCACTTTCCTTTGTTTCGGCTACCCAAAACCATATTGAACATGTATGAGGCCAAAAGTATGCTATATTAAACACAGCCACCCTTAAAAAGGTCGCAAGCAGGAATTATTACCACTTAAAATCAATTACTTACAGAAAAAACCCGGATATAAAAACCTTCTATGAAGTGGTATATTGAAAATGAATTTGAACTTGACGATTACATTGTCGAAAGTCGCCATATTGAGGGGCGACACAATCGTATAGAGTATCGCTTAGTCAGAAAAACACGTTCAGTAAAAGGGCTCTCAAACGAAAGTAAAGCCTCCCCTCGACGTCCTAGCCGCAGAATAGCTTCGAAACAGCAATTATTATCACTCCATGAGTACTTATCTGAACAGTTGAGTAAACTTCCCTTTCTCGAGTACGGTGACGAAAGTGAGTTAGAGGAGTTCAACAGATACGAAAAGCTCTACTTTGCATCAGAGGACTATGTTCGTATACATAGTAAATTACTCAGTAAATCTAGCCAGTTAGATCGTGATGAAGTAGCGGAATGGGTATATGCGTGGAGTGAGTATTTAGAGATTCTTTATGAAAAAAATAATAGTGAACTGCGCAAACGTTTTTTAAAAAGCGAAAAAAACAAACATCGTAGAAGAGTAGAAAAAAGAGAACAAACAAAAAGAGACAAACTTCCGAATAGTAAACAGGCTGAGCGAGCACTAGTCCCACAAGCCTATGAAAACTATGCATTAACGGACGACATTATAACAACTCCTTTTCATCAATTTAAAACTCTCGAAAGGAATTATGATAGACAACACCCCAAGTTTCATTTCCTTTATCACAGAGAGCACAAAACCCTCTATTTAAAACCAAAGCTCGCAAATGCTGTAAGCTTTTCTTTTAGTGAACTTAGTTTTGTGCGCCTATACTTCAACAAGCCTAGAGTACTAAACCGCCTGTCAGATGCAGAAAAGCGCTTCGTCAAGAAGCATTTCGAATTAACGGAAATCGTTGAAAAAAAGCAGAAGCAAAAAGTCGTAGACGTTGAGCTTTTAGAAACATGGGTAACTATATATGACATTTGGGAAAAGCATAAGTCGCGGTACCACAAGTTACGTGATGACTTCAGAAACAACAATAAGCACTACTTGAATAGTTAACAGTTGTTAACCACACACTGAATATGCTTAATATACTTAATTCACGATTACTTACAGTAAAGTATGCTTGTAAGTAATATAAACAGCTACAATGCAGCTTTGAGCTTCCATGTATATTTTTTCTCCGTAATTAACCGGCTATTTAGCCGAGTAGGTCTTTACTTCTTATTACACGCAGCCTCCATCTTATGAACTATCCGAGTTTCGCTTGACACAAGCTGCAGCTTATACTTTTCAACTATTGTCATGAATTGGTTGATATAGGTGCAGCGATAACTGTGATTGGGTGGCAACCATTCGTCGGGCCCTTTAGCGCCTTTTTGCCTATTCAGAGAAGCTTTCACCAATACAAGGTTATCGTAATCATTTGCGAATGCTTTTCTCTGTTCTCGGGACCAAAAATTACCTCCATGGCCATGAGCAAACTTTAGCGGTACGATATGGTCTAAATCCAATTCGGTGGCATTATCGGTTACTTCGCCAGAATAAGGGTCATACCAACTCCCTCTTATGACCAAACATCCCTTTTCTGACTTAAATGTGACCGGTATTTGGGACGCCTGAATCAAAAGTTCGTGTCGTGTGTTCTGGCAGTCCTTGTCTGCGTCTACCCAGTGTGGCCAATCGTTTCTATCGTAGAGTGAAACAAAGCTTCGACTTTCTTCTTCGGCCTCTTTTTCTGCTTTATCGTATTTTGAGATCTGTGATTTAGGTAGCCTGCCCCCATCTTCCAAACAAGTACTCAAAGATGGAAAGGGCTTGAAATTTTTCGTTTTTTGGTAAAAAGGACTACTGGAATCATGGCAGATCCCTGATGAAGACTGCTTCACCGTTGGTAAAGCAGCTGATTCAGGCTCTTTGCAAGCAGTTAAAGCAAAGAAAAATAAACTGTAAGCGATAACCTTATTCATAGTCTCTCTACATTCATCAAGTTCGCATATGCGAAAAGCAACACTAAGTACTCATTGTCGTCCTTTTTATTCTAACAAGTAATTCTAGTCTCAAGTACAGCATACTGTTTAAAGACACGTTGTTTATACTTCGGATTCAACAAACTCAAAATGTCGGAACTGTTATGGACGAACGATTACAGGCAAATATTCATATTGATAGAGCTGAGGTGATATTAACAAACCTCATCGCGCTTACAGATGCAGATAAGAACCACTTAAAGGTTCCTGTTCTAGATATCGTGGTGTCGTTGTCTACCGCTATTGAACTGCTTCAAACAGCGCAAGATGATATATCTTATATAGAAATACCACATTACCATGCAAGCAAGTTTAAGTAATTATCTGTACACTCTAATGAGGCAAAACTTTTCGCTTTTCCGAACAGTTACAAAAAAATGAAGGAAGATTATGAGTGACAAAAGGTTTTAGCAGTGTGGTTGATACTGCTAAAGAAGCTGCTTCGAAGCATGAAGATTTCCTCAAATGCGTCAATGGAAAAGATGAAACTTGGTCTAACTACGATTTTCATTTAAATGACGACAGGAACAGAGTGGCCAAGATGGCAGTGATGCTCTACCATACGCCAAGATAAAGCTAACAAAGCGTAGCTGTCGGGAAAGTTTTCCGCTAGATAAAACCAGAACATCTAACTACTACCCATAAAAGTGACTGGGCGGCAGTTAGGATAATGATGTTGATAAGCTCTCTTTACATGCTAAGGCAGGCAGTATATTTGGCTATTGGTTATCTCAAAACCAAATCGCCAAAAGCTAACACTGTAACATCACGCCCGACGTCGCGCTCTGGCGAAAAGCAAACAACACCCCAGCATTAGCAATGACGCGGTTGCGGGAGCTGCCACCGAAGAGGTCTTTGCATAAAAACTAAGAGAAGACACATCCATAATACGCCCTGCTGTATCACTGTTTATGCCAATACCAAAGTTTCCACCAAACACATTAAAATCTGACAAATTGATACGCCCAGAACGGTAAAACTCACCGTTTGACATCTCCTGCAAGTCAAAATCGTAAATGCGCTCCCCGTTAAACATCAAAAATAGCTCATCATTTGCACCAAAATTTTCCAGTCGAAAATCAAATTCGACTTCGCCCACCTCTGCGGAAATGTCTTCATAGACAAAACCAGCGGGAGAAGACGTTTTTACGCTGAGGACTTCAACGCATTCCAATGCGCCTGCCGTGGTGCCTGACTCTGTCAACTCTAGACAACGTTCTTGCATTTGACCTGAACGGTTGATTTGATCAATCGCAGTCTCTACAACGGTGTCTCGTGCACGGCTACCAAACCCGAACCAATTCATTATTTTTGTCCAGACACTGTAGCTTTTACCTAAGGTTTCTGACGTTTCCTCGAACCCTTCCGATGTTTTTTCTACAAGCTTACGCTCTGGACGATTTGCGATCATTTCATCGATTGAAACTCGCGTAGAACGTAACTTTCTGGAAGAAGGTGTATTCTCAGATGCCGCGGAGAGGAACTGTATTTCTGCGGAGGCTGATACGGTTTTGAAATCGTTAATTTGCGTCTTAACAGCCCCAAGAATGTGGGCGTTTGCCGCCCAATTATGGAGTGTCAATGTGTCGTCGCTAATATCATCATGATATGGATAAAAACCAGGTCTCGTTCCGTAATTCGCTGCCATGAAATAGGGATAACTATATAGCCCTTCCTTCACACCCTCATTCTGCACCGTGACTAATGCTGAAAAGGGTCCTGGTGCTCCTTCATAATAATTGTTCAGCCTCAGATAATCTGCCAACTGCAACGCACGCTTATCCGAAGTTGCGAACCGCTTAATATCCTGCCAGTCTGCCAGTTCCCACGCATTTCCGAATTCAGCTTTGGCGATAGCCGTACTATCTAAAGCATTGTTATGCAGTTGATTGGTCATTTGCAACAGCAAGACTTCATTGTTAACACTGTCACGTAGCTCAAAGATAGGCGCGGCACTGCCGTGCGCCGTTCCCAGTAACATCATTATCATCAAAGTTTTTTTCATTGCTCAATTTCCCTATTCCAAATTCGTCCAACAACTTCACTTAAAACTACATCAAGAATAGTTTAAAAATCAATCAAAATATATTTACTCGTTAACCTAAATATGACCACCTCGAGCGTTACTATCTTGCTCAAGAGCACTATGACCGTTCCAATAAACTGAAGGCAATTGAGAATTCGTTTATTCATCTTTTGAAACAGTTTAAACGTCGGCTTCTTCTCTTTAAGAGGACCTTGAATACTCATTTGAAGTGCCCACCATACGCTAATAGATATCGGCGTTTTAATAGTCTGAATCTATTAATCAAAACTGCAAGTGCAATTAGGTCCTTCTTTTCCGTGAGTTTGTATTCAATCTTTTTACTAAATTGACCACTGCTAATTAGTAGACTGTCTAAACGATCTTAAGTTAAGTTACTTGTGGTGCTATTTTTAGTATCACGACTTATTATTAACTAGTTAATGGAATGTTGCGGTCCATAGGGAATCACATGAAGGCGTTAAAAGTAGGTAAAACTTATACACATGATGTTGTCTGCGAATACACGGCAGGCGGTAGATCGTATATAAGGACATTCGGTAATGAAGTGAAAGGTTTCGCTATTTCAGCAGATATGAATCCATTTGCTCCTGATATATTAACAGTTGGCGATAAAGAGTCTGTAGTAAAAATTACTAACTTACTTCGACAGCAAATTGGTGTGTACCCGTTGTTTATCAAGCTTGGTGCCAATAGATGGATCTATAAAGGTTTATTTAGAGCAAAAAGCTTCGACTCAAGTTTAGTGGCTAAAAAAGCTTATAGCGGACTCCGTGATCCACGCAGTCTTTACTGTATTATTTTCATGGAAAGAGTCAATTTACGAAGTATTGAATATAGCCAGAACACAAAAAAGATAAAGAACCTAAAAAAAATTTGCTCTTGTTTAGATAGAGCAGACTTCCTTAGAGCAATAGACTCTCTGAGAACCGGTAACTCTAACTACAAAGTGATTTATGGGCCCTCAACAAAATTTGACTTACTTCATGGCTCAGACAGGTATCCACCGATTGCCGTATTAGCGACGGCTATTTCCAATGTTTATGGCCAAGATATCCCCAGTAAAAGTATAGATGGCGGAGAAAGCTCTGTCTGTTTCTCAGTACTTAGAGAGCATAATTTCTTGATCGTGCCAAAAGCAATCAACAGTATGGACGAAATTGATGTTTATTCTATGCCTCTACCTAATGTGATTTGTAAACCTTCAGAAAAACTTAATGAAAACTCCTCTCTGGTTAATTCTGTAAAAGGCAAAGTTGACTACGAAAAGCTCCACTCTAAAAACACAAAGCTTGGGTTAAAAGGGGAAGATTATGTGATTAGATATGAGCGTGAAAGACTCAAAGATATTGGTTTAGCTGAGTACGTTTCAAAAATTACTCACGTCTCAGATGAAAGCGATATTTATGGTTACGATATTCTCTCTTACGATTTAATAGATGACAAAGTTAAAGAGATTTACATAGAGGTTAAGACAACTTCAAGTGATAACGAAAAAAAACCATTCTATATCACTCAAAACCAACTAAACGTTTCAAAAGATAAAGGTGAGCAATACCGTCTATATAGGATCTTAAATTTTCGTTTGGGTGCATCCCCCTCGATTTATGAGGTTAGAGGAAGCCTCAAAGAATCTTTAAGTTTGTTAGAGCAAACTTACATCGCATCACCATATGAAGAAGATAGACAAAAAATTAGTAAAAATCTTTAGAAATAAAATATTAATAAAGATCTAACTAACGAAGCTTAGAAGAAATTATGAAGTGGATTAGCTGATGCTTTGGAGAGCAGAAGTAGCTCTGGTGTTTGCTCGCTCATTTAATAAAAAAGTGAAACTGATTATTGAATTAAAACTGCTGCTAAAGCTTGTAAATGGAGGTAGCCACATAACAAATTCTCAATTAGAACGCAGAACGCTTGGCTTGTGCTACTACTTCGCCAATTATAATACAAGCGTCATACGCCTCTCAGCAAGGTTTTAAATGTTTGCTGTTTTTCTTGTAGCTGTCAGTCAAATGAGGCCTTGATTCGTGTCTGAGAGTGTCAGGTCGGGTATGGACTAGTACACATTGGCTAAGGTCACATTACCTTCGACATGCGCTAACAATATTTTGGCGGTCCCAGTCGTGGCCTTTTGCCCTATATTTGTCCATGTCTTTCCAAAAAGTCGCAAAATTATTTGAGAAGGTCTCCATCTTTTTAGCAGTAAATTTCTTTTTTGCTCCATCAGATATGCATTTACAAAACTTCCCCATATCTCTAGAGCTCATTTTATAGAAAAATTCTACACACGCCTCTTTGAACGTTTTGCTATGCACTACCACATCCACAGAGTCTGATTCTTGCTCTGCATTTGCGATAACAATACCGGCGTCCTGTATGGATTCATCATTATTAGCCGCGCGTAGCAGATTTTCTTTCATTTGAACCATAGAAGCGCTGTTACATGACATTCGATTTATAAGCTTGATAGGCTCAAAGAGTTGCATCTCCCACAGAGCATCTGTGAGCGATTGACCTAAACCTTTGCTCTCTAAATTTTTCAACAAGTTCATATGTAACTCAAAAGAATCTAAAAATGATGTAACCTTCAAATCATCTTGATATTGTTCAAAGGCACCGGTAAATCTGGGGTCGATTAGTATTTCAATCGTATTTGTGATTGATGCAGTCTCGATTCCATAATCTTTCCTGACTTCTATTGTGGTATACGTTACTTTATCAACTTTGCTAGGCAGCATGCTTTCACAGGATGCAGAATATTCGCCCACGAAGTCTACATAAAACTGCTTAAAATCAACTCGTTGATTTAACCCAGCTAAGTCACCATCAAATACTTTTTGGTACAAATTTGCATTAGCAAATGACTGCCAAAACTGGTCAGATTTATATACCACTCCTTCGCGGCGTTTTCCCAACTCCTGTCGTACCTTACGTTCTACGTCTTTCTTAGATAACAAAGTCATCTTGGTCAAATATTCTATCGCGGGCTGATAATTTTGTTCCGCGGCTTTTCTGATAAAAAACTTCGCTTTATTAATGTTCTTCTCTACTCCAATTCCATTGGCAATCATATATCCATATCTGTACTCGATTTCAGGTTTTTGACTGATCAAAGCACCTTCCATAAAAAATGCTGCGGCTTTTGGGTTGTAGGCCAGACGATCGCCAGCTAACAACATTTGTGCATTTTTGTATTGATCGTCAGGGTCTCTCGGAAACATGTACGGCTGCAAAAAACGACGATCATCTTCTATCACTTTACCGTCAAGTTTCCAATTAGTGGTTAGTGAGCTGTTTGCCCAGTAGTATCTTTTACCTTTTAAAAAACCGCTGACAACTATAGCTTCCGTTTCCGGGCACCAGGTTAAATAATTATTACGAACTGCATTGAATATTTTTGTTAGCTCATTGTGTGGGGGGGAAAAAACTGTTTTATTATCTGCACTAACGTAGAGATTCATGGCAGGAAAGCAGTCAAAGTTTTTGTCATAGTAAACTTGTATACCATAGTTGTCCCACTTCCCCTCTTCAAAGGCGTGCCCCGCCAAACTAGAAAAAACAATACTAAACTGAATAAGAAGCCCTAACGTGGCATTTAAAAGTAGAAGAAAGGCATTACGATTCGTCATGTACTTAGTCCTTAAAATGACGCGATTTTCGAGTTATCTTAATCCAGCTGTCGTCGCTTAACTCTAACTGGTTATTATTTAACCACACCACTACTACGTTTTCCATACTAACAGTTTGATTGTCATGAGCTCGGAGAAGTGACACCCTGAACATATTAATCAGATACGTTAGTGAAGTTGGGTGTCACTGATTTTGAGATCTTATTGCTAGTAAATAGGCTCGAAGAATCCGCTAATTTTAGATCGAGAAGTTTCAAATATAGGTAACGTTAATCGTCATTAACGTTACCTAACCTTCCGGTTATTTATTTGAATCACCCGGTTTTCACAAAATTGATTGGTTCGGCCACATCTTAATCTGAGACTTTCAGTGAAAAGGTTGTCGAATGACTCTAAACGTATAGACGATTAGAAAAACATCTATTAACTGCTCTGTGCGTCAATTTCTATCGCATCTATGGGATATCATTTCCTGAACAAACCTCAATACGTCATGCTATGTGCAACTTAACAAAAGAAGCAATAAACATTCACGTCATAGGCGTTGGTGGGTGTGTAAACCTCCCCAAAACTAGTGGCATACCTTTTTAGAGTTCTTCGGCATACACTGAGCCAAGAAGGAGAACTCCTGATGAAAAAATCTCGATACACAGAAACGCAGGTCGTAAAGATCTTGAAGGAAGTGGAAGCTGGCAGACTGGTTAAAGAAGTCTGCCGTGAATACGGCATTTCTGATGCCATCTACTACAACTGGAAAGCCAAATATGGTGGTATGGAAGCGTCTGATATCAAAAGGCTGAAAGACCTCGAAGACGAAAATCGGCGGCTTAAAGCAATGTTTGCGGACTTAAGCCTGGAACACCGGATCCTCAAAGATATCGTCGAAAAAAAGCTGTAAAGCCAGCGATAAGGCGTGAGCTTGTTGATTATGCTCGAGAGCAGTATGGTGCCAGTTTACGTCTTGCCTGTCGCGCTGTTGGCATCGGTGATTCTGTTTATTGTTACCAGCCCGACCTAACGCGTGATGATAAGGTCATCGCCAAACTGGTAGAAGCCGCTGAGCGATATCCGGCCTACGGATTCAGTAAGCTTTACAAAATCCTACGTCGTTGGGATCATGGCTGGAATCATAAGCGCGTTTATCGGATTTATTGCGAGCTTAATCTAAATAAGCGACGTCGTGGAAAACGTTGTCTAACAGTGAGAAACCCAGAGCCACTGGCTGTTCCAATCCAGGCTAACCATTGTTGGTCAATGGATTTCATGTGTGACAGCCTGCAATGCGGTAGACGCTTTAGAACGTTTAATCTGGTGGACGACTTCAACCGTGAAGCACTGGCTATCGAAATTGACCTGAGTCTGCCATCGCAGCGTGTCGTCAGGGTACTGGAGCGTGTAGTCGCCTGGCGGGGGTTATCGTAATAAACTTCGCATGGATAACGGACCTGAATTTATATCAGTTGTTCTGGCAAGCTGGGCAGAAGAACATGGTATCGCTCTGGAGTTTATTAAACCCGGAAAGCCTCCGCAGAATTCCTTTGTCGAGAGGTTCAACCGCACTTACAGAACAGAAATACTCAACATGTATGTCTTCAGAACATTGAACGAAGTACGTGAACTGACCGAAAACTGGATGACAGGATACAACGAAGAACGCCCCCATGATGCGCTGAATGATCTGACACCATGGGAATATTTAGGTAAGCATGAACAAGCCGAAACCTCTAATTATGGATGTAACTAATTAGGGGAAGTTTACAAGCACATCGGCTGTTTTAAGTTATAGATTTTTACGAGCAATTCACAGAAAATGTAACTTCAGAGCTTTATCTAGATTTACGTGCCCTAATATTTGCTGCGATTACGATAGCTTCTTCAAGTGCCAACAGTTACTAGAATCAGTACTGAGAGTCAATGGATTCTAAAATGTACTAAACGTGTTTAGATAACAACTCTAACGCTTAATTAAGTCTCGTTTTTCCATATTTGGTAGGTATAGTTAATATTTGATTCAAAATGCTGCTCAAAAACTTTTACCATAGAGTCAGGTAGTTCTGGAAAAAATACGTCTCCATTAACTTTTTTATGGACAATCGATAAATGAATTTCATCGACATTTGGCAGCAAAGCTTTATAAATTTCACCTCCACCAGACACGAATGCACGCTCAGTTTTTTTACTTAAAGCATCTAAAGATGAGCCAATAGTATTGAAATACAAAACATCAGGGTCATCAGAACAAAAGTCATTTCTGGAAATAACTGCATACTTTCTGTTAGGTAGCTTTCCCATTGACTCAAAGGTTTTGCGACCAACAATAAGCCAGTGGTTGAAAGTCATAGCTTTGAAAAGCAGTTGTTCTCCTTTAACGCTCCAAGGTATGTCTGGTCCAGAGCCAATTACGCGGTTTTCAGAAATTGCAGCCATTAATGAAAGTTTCATTTTTTTCCGACTCAAATATTAAGTTATTGCCAAATTGGTTTTATTATTACAATTTACTTGCGGATAATAACATGTCACTTCAGCTTTTCCGATAAAAGATGGTCAAAGCGACATTATAAATACTAACATTAGTTTACTAACACAGTACTTGAATTAGTTAAGCTTCTCTCATCTAATATTAGCTCACAAATAATAGCGAAAGCTCTTCTAGATGCATTACTCTTATTTGAGTACGCACCGTGTACGACGTGCATGTCGTGTACTATTATATCGCCTTGAGTGACAGGAACATCAAGCTTAAACTTGGTGAATTCTCTTGTCATCAATGTTAAACCAGCTGAGTCTTTATGATCTAATTCATGTGGCACTAATCCATGTAAGTGAGAACTTTCATAGTAATATAGGCAACCGTTTTCTTTCGAAACATCATCAATTGGTAACCATATGGTCAATCTTTTGCGCCCTGATGGTTCAGGAAGGTACGCTGAGTCTTGATGTGGGACTGTTTCAAACGCTCCGGGTCTTTTATTGAATATTCGTATAGAAGTGTTAATAAGACCTTGAGGCACTTCAAAAATTTTTGATGCTATATACTTAGCATTAGTATGTAGTAACTTAATTCCATAGCTTTGAGAAGTTAATTCGTTGACGTTTTTAATCCACTCTAACGCATGGCAGGTTTTAGCTTCTACTCCAAGTTTGTCACGGGAAAAGTCTTCATATATTTCATTATAAATAGAACTCAAAAAGGCAACAAAATCTTTATTAAAGAAATTCTTTAGTACGGTAAACCCTTTAGACTTAAAATCATCAATACAAATGGATTCTGATAATTTATTCAGCTCTTTTGGGGTTAAGTTGTTTTTAGTCAATTTTATGAGGTAATCTTTGGCTCTAACAAATTTAAATTTTTCAGCTTTCTTAATAGAGGAAGATAGCGTTAATTGCTTTTCTCCTTCAATTTCTAAAATTAGTGCATCTGCCCATAATTCATAGCATAGTTCTTTTTTAGAAGCTGCATATATTTTGACTTCGTTAGCTAGCTCTAATGCGTTGATACAGTCTCCATGTAAATACAGTGACTTCGCAACTCTCAACCTCCACCCGAGTGGGCCGTAGTGATTCGGTAGGTCGGAAATCGAACTTATTAAATAGACAAAAGATTGCCGTCTATTGCCAAGTTTAAATAAAACTATTGAAAGAGCTGACTCTATTCGACCTTTCCAAGCTTTACTAGGATCGGCTAGTTGCGAATGATGGTGAGCTAGCTCTAAATAATTTTTAGCTGTCAAATATTCCTCAGTATTAAGGTGGTATATACCAATTGACAAGTAGTAGTGTGCAAGTGAGCGTGAACAGGAATCGTCAAGCGATGTAACTACTTCCAATGACCTTTTAGTTTGCTCTAGGTTTATTGAATTAAAATCAAGTTCGTTAAGGCACCATATACGCCAAGATTCAATTACGATAATTGGTTGCATATCCAAAATAGGTTTAAGCTTTTCAAGACTAATATCGGCTGTACCAATTTTATTTAACTGGCTAAGAGCAACTTGAAAGTTCCCTGAAGTATTCTCAATAAACGAATAATATAACAGCGCTAAACAGTCATAAGGATCTTTAGGGGAGTCCAGTGCAACCTGGAGCCAAAGCTTTCTTGCTTCATCTATTTTTCCCAAATGCCAAAGTATGTTTAGACGCAGAGCAAAGGTTAACTTGCAAATCCTCATATTTCCGTACTTAGTGGAAGCAACATCTAGTGCATCCACTATCTTTTCTAGTGCTAAAAGTTTCCCCTGACGAATCAGTGTGAGCCTTACAGTGAATAAATCACTTTGGGGGTTATCGATTGAATCAATAAAATCAGAATCGATAGATTTTACGTCGATGTCTAAATATTTAGCGAAATTCATTTTATTTAACTTTTGACAGTATTATCAATTCAGGACTTTGTAATGCATGGACTGAGTTTTTGCAGAAAGCCGGTTTAACTTTAGTTAGTTCTAAACCTGCAACATCAAGCATTTTGGAGATTTCATTAACGCTATATAACCTGTAATGGGAAGCTTCGCCTTGCAAGCTTGGATCTACTTGAGAATTTAATTTTTTTTTCTCGGTATAGCCTGAATGAATTAATGTGTTGTTAACTTCGTCCCATAAGTAAAAGTTATAAGTAGTGGAGCCACAAACAGAAACTTCTTCGTGGAATGGACACTTTTTTGAATAAAATTTCTGGTTCAGAATATGTGCTAGATGAACCCCATCTTGCTTCAGGTTCCTCTTCACTGTATTGAATATTTTTTGATCCTCAAATTGACTCTCCAAATACCCTATTGCCCCATCAAAAAGGCTCAAGACAATGTCGAACTTCTCGTTTGAATTGAAATTTCTAACATCAGAACGAATGAAACTAGCCTCTAGCCTTTCTTGTTTTGCTTGTTGAGACGCAAAATCAACAAATTCACGACAAAGATCGACACCAGTAACACGGTACCCTCTTCGAGAAAACTCCAATGAATGTCTGCCAAAACCACACGCTAGATCTAGAATATTTGCATTAGGTTTTAATTGAAGCATATTTTCAAGCACGGTAACTTGATGTTCCGTGTTCTTTGTCCAGGCAGCGTTTAAATGTTTTTTGAGACTCCAGTGATTTTTATACCAATTAGAATTTTGCATTTAACCCCGAAATGAGGGACTCGTCATCAGAGTATCGTTCTAAATAGGATTCTGAAAACTCCAAAGCATCAGTATATTCAACCGTTTCCACAGCTTTGCTCATTTCTTTTACAGCTTTTTCTGCTAAAAGATTGATAAAATCAGTTACATCTGAAGAAATCCCCTCGACGTGGCCAGCAGAAAACTTTCTGCCCATCGTAGTAATGTAGTTAAGAGGGTGTTCTTTTAAAGAGTCAACTGGTGCTGCCGCAGTATTTAGTCGAATAGAAACTGCTTTACCAAAAAGAACACCAACCGTAATGTCAAATCGATAGTCTTTTCCACCGACGGACAAACATGGAAGGTCTATGCACTCTTGAATAACGCAATCGCCAAACTGCTTTTCAAGGTTATCGCTATGAGATAAAACAGCTTGAGCTGGCACCTTTCCTGCCCCAACGGCAGATGTTCCTATTCTATTTTTTACAAACACTTTTTCATTTGCATGTAAAATAGCGCTTAAAAAATCAATTAACTTTTCGTTGTTGTCTTCTAAAATGAACGTCTCAGGTAAGAATCGCTTTTCAAAACAACCACTTAAAATATTGAATGTTGAATATTTATCTAGGCATAATAGCCTTGCTCTAGAATCATTTAAGACGGGAGTTGATAACAGTCTACGAGGGAATAATTCAGAGTAATTAAAAATGGCGCCGGCTCTAACTCCCTTGAATATGGCTTCATTAGATTCGTCCACTTCTACTTCTGAGGCTGGAACCATAATAGCAGAGCCTCCCGCAATATGAATTTCTTTGCTTAACTTATTTAGTGCAACAAGTCTTTTGATAGTTATTTCTTCTGCCGCAGTGCCTTTAAGAGTTTCCAGTTCTAAGAAATTTGAAGTGGTACCAGCAGTTTCTATTGAGATGAAATCTGGTAGCACTAAGAAAATTGGCCGACTCTTTGAAATATTTATTAGTTGTTTCGCTAAATGTGTGACAATTTCATTTGCTCCAAATGACAAAGGCCTGTCATTTATTTCCAATATAGCTAGATCACCTTCAGGTTTGATAGCAATGTCAACACTGGCAAAGGGTAATATGTGGTGTGGACTTTCTGAATTATTCGAGTTTAATTCTCTAAAGTGAGAATCTATATTTATACTTTGAAGAAATTGAGCAGCATAGGCCTTTTTAGTACCAAGAGCGACTGGCTTAGTTTTATGTAGGGCGCTTAACGATTTAAAAGCCTCTACAACCGCAATGTCTAAATCATCACCAAAATGTATGCCTTTTTTCTTTAAAAAACGTTCAGTAGATGCTTGTAACTCAATGTAGTCATCTACATCAGATGAAAAGTAGTTACTTAAATGTTCAATGCTCGGTAGTACAGAACCGCTGGTATCTCCCATGATTCAATTTCCTTGTTGCTTAAGTCAAAAACAGCTCTTCCACTGGGTAAACTATGCTCCAACTGATTAATTGTCAACCACATTGTTCATTTAATAGACGTAACTATTCCTTCACACATCAGAGTATTGTGCCCTTCAACAACCCAAGTATTAATGTCAGCAGAAATTTTTTCATATCGCGAAACAAGTTCTCTCACAAATGAATCTTCTAACATTAAAACAAAATCAGCGTAGCCAATAACATAAGAGTCGATATTCTCTGCTATTGACGTATGTGAATTAGGCATTACGAAAATTTGAATCTTATTGATATCTGTTCGGTGAATTAATTTCCAAGAATAACTAGGAGTTTTTACGCCATGAGAGTTTACGAAGTAATCGTCAGCATCGGAGTTTCCTATAATTACTCCAGCCCAAACATGCAGCGGCGATATCTGTCGTAAACATTCCACTAGTTTTTCGGTGTAGTACCATGCTCCTTTTCTCTGATTGAACAATCTTACTTGTGGGTGCATGTTACCCATGACCATAGATTCATCAATGTATCTCTGTGAGTAATCTAAATGGTTTTTGTTGACAAGGTGCCCAACATCAAAATGTTTATGTGGAGGTAGTTTTCTAGAATCTCCAAGCGTTTTCTGATAGGTCTTAGAAGAGAGCTGATTGCAATTAGTGTTAAAACGGTTATCTAGATAATAATTCTTAGTTTGTGAACGGTTGTATGAATCTTTATCTGCTTCAATATATGTATATGTTGCCTTTGCAAGTCTCTCATTGCAATTGATCCAAATGCTAAACCCGCCATATTCTCTGTAATCAGTGGTTACAGACTCGCTAAGTGTCTTACTAAAAGTGAGAGGTGTCCTATGTTGAATTGTATTATGAGGACAACCGCTCAAAATAAAAAAAATTAAAATACTGCATATTTTTAGTGCTTTATCAAATCCGATAAATTGTAGACGTTTATTAAGCATGTTTAATCTTCCTGTAAACCATAGCTAACAGATCTTCATTTAAGAAAGTCGCTTTAACAATCTCAAAAAGACTAAAAGAAAATAGGTTATTTAGAATGGAGTTGTCCACTTTCGCATTTTTCTTCGGAGAACCGTGGCAGTTTTTAGCAAGAGGAGATACAAATTTCGATTCGATATTTTCGATAGTGAACCACATCGGCTTGATATCGAATTAGTAGTTTTACATTTTAATCTCGACCTTTTCGCAAGTGCTCAAGATACTATTGTTACTCTGCCCACTCTAATTTTATAAAATCCAAAGACGTTCGAACCTAATGGCTATTGATTTTCTATTTGAATCGACCACGCTTCTCTAGACACTTAATTGTTTGTACTTCCGGTTTACGTACACACGAGACTGTCAGATTTGATATAACTCTACCTGTGAAAGTGTCAGGTTAAGTGGCGACTAATTCATGGTAGTGCTAGAAAATTAGAAAGCTACAAGACCAAACTTTCAGATTAAGTCGCGACTAATTTATTTGAAGCTCAACGTAACTTTAGATACAACCACGCTTCTTATACTCAGCTTCCCAAGTTTTGAAGCGCTGTGTGAGTAATTCTCTGGTTTTTAAACCTCGTGCGAGTGCGCGTTTGGTTTTTACTCTTTCTTCTTTATTTTCGAACGTTACCCCAGATAGCTCCTGCTCAAACATACTGGGTACAACATGACTATAGTGTTGTTCTATCATCGCAATACTAGTACCACATTGTCGAGCAAGTACATCAACTCTCAAAGTTCGGCTAAGTAATTGCCAAGTTATGTAAGTATGGCGCAGCGAATAGAGCGTTCTAGGTCCATCTGGGCTGGTCTTCAGTTCTGCTTCTTCTAATGCTGATACAAAGGTTCTACCTAGTTCGTTTGTACTTGAGCCGTCAGCTAATACAAATATTTTGTCGGACGGTCGGCGATTAGGAAAACGATCCATTAAGTTCATTAGGGGAAAGACAAACTCATCTTTGCACACGACAGTTCTGGTGCCTGTATGTTTTGTGGTCTTGCCTTTTCGTACTTTAATTTTAAAAATGACTTGGTGATCTTGCCTTGTCATTAAGATGTCGGCCCAAGTCAGTTCTTCCATTTCAGTGCCGGGTCGAATACCTGTATTGACGACTACGTCAGCATAATCTAGTAAAAGTTCCCTTATTTGCCTGGTCTTTTCCTTACGGCTGTTGTCTCTCATGTTTTCTAGAGTTTCAACGACCTTCTCATATTCAACTTCACTGAAAGCAGCACGTCTAGCCCCCTGCTCTCCTTTGTTACTTAATACTGGAACCTGAACTGGCAACATCCATTGATTTTCAACCGCAGCTTTAAATACCATTTGTAGCGCAGCGTTATGATTTAATAGAGTGGATTTGTTAAGAACTTTACCAGCCTTTTGTATTCGCCAAATGTCGAACTCTTTGAGCTTGTCTTGGTCAATAGAAGTGATATACGTGCGGTCAAAAAATGGAATATGATATTTTTTCAAAGCCCCCATGTAGTCTTTGTAGCTAACTTTTCCACCGCCGTGAGCAAGCTCATGTTCCATAGCAAGAATGCTTTTTGCAGCTACATCGCGAAAACGCTTACTCTTTGTGAGAGTTCCGGTTTCCGCTTTTATTTTCCACTCCATGCGTAGCAATCTAGCAGCTGCTACAGCTTCTTCTTTATCAACTTGTTTAGTTGATTTGCAGTGCCATTTCCCGAAAAGCCGAAAACGGGCGTACCACTTTTTGCTGTTATCTTGCAGGAAAACGTAGAGCGTGTCGTCGATGTCGTGTCTTGCTAACTGCTTAGCCATAAATACTCATTTGCAAAGAAAAAATAATGCGCTTACTTCGAGTATATATAGCTTAGTGACAATAGCCACCTGTTTTATATGACATTTTTGAGTAACGTTAATACACATTAACATTAACTGTAATATTAAAATTAAATTTTCGAACATTTATGATGAACAAAAGAAATTCAAACGAAAATTTGTTTAGTAAAGTTTGCTTGATTCAGTGGTCGCCTGTCCAGCATTAGATAGACGGCATGTTATTCAGGGGCAAGGGTAATGTCTCGCACACCTTCAAGGGCGACCAGTCTGTCGCCCATCGTAAATACATGCTTCTCTTTTACCATGCTGTGTGGCGTTTAACGATTTGATAGTCTAGCACTACTCTAGCCAGCCCTAGCCGCGTCTCGAAGCGCTTAAACTTCCTGACATACACTTAGTCCCATTGTGGCGCAGAACAGAATGTGCAAGTCAATTTTTAGGCAAATGCCTCGCAGAGGTAACTCGGTTTCTACGCAAAGTTTAATGCACCGATAATTTATAACTAGGAGCTCGCCACAGCATACGGAATTTATCGCGATTCAGAGAGAACAAGGTAAGCCAAGGATATTAGTGATGAAAAGACGAAATACACACTTATACCCCGCATGAGATATAAGAGTCAAGGCAACAAAACTGACGAAGATCGCATTGGGTATCTATCCGCACACTTATGCTCTAACCTGGCGAACTGATTACTTAGCCTCAGCCGCGACAATACCAGTGGTAGACTTGCCCGAGTTATTCTGGACAATATCCCGATACATCTTCTCCATTTCAACAACCTGAGCCACTTGATACAGACGCATGCCATCTGCATAGCGGAGGCGTTTTTTGCGATATAGGTCAAAACTCTGTCTGGCCTTGCTCACATCGACTAAATTTGGCAGCACGGTGCCTGTGCTATGCAAACTGTCACCAATCCACTGCAATATTTCCTGATTCAGATAATAGTCGGTTGTCGATGTGACGAACCCAGTTTTGACGGGATTGTTGTTGACTTTAGCCGGTAAAATCCCTCTCATGCTTTGTCTGAGCAATAGCTTGTTGAGGCCTTTACCCATCTTCAATTTTGACGGGAGAGAGAACAAATAGCACACCAGTCTCCAATCCAGAAAAGGCGTGCGCGCTTCGACGCCGTTGGCCATGGAAGCATAGTCAAAAGCTCGCAGGATTTTCTGTAGAAAACCAAACTGAAACTCTTCATAGAGTTTCAGATTGAGGTTGTCACCCATCGCGCCAAACAGGTGTTTGTCTTGTTCCACCAGCGAGAATCGGGGACGTATTTGACGGACCAGCCCATACTCAGGCATTTCATGTTCGTAAGGTATCCACTTATTCGTCCCGATAAATTGATTGATAAATTTACCGCTCGCTTTTATTCGCTGCGAGAGTCCCATGTTGCCCGCTGGAACGGCAAGGCGACGCCAGACCCGCGAAATATCTATGGCTCGAGCGGGGTTGGGTATTCCGCCTAATGCATCGCGCATGGCAGCAGGCGTATAAAAGTGATAACCGGCAATTAATTCATCAGCCCCATGCCCATCCAGTGATACAACTACACCTTGTTCGCGCATCCGTTTATACACTCGATAAGGGCCTTCAGACGTGACTCCAATGTTTTCGTTGTTGAACAGCAACTGTCGCATCATCTCGTAGGTCATGCGGTTTGACTCGTCAATTTCATGTAACTTTGCACATGAGTTAGCGGCGAGTAATTTGACCGCGGGAAGCTCGCTACGCGCCCCCTTTTTGACCATGTGGAAGGTATCAATATGATCATAGGGTATATTGTCTTCACGAATGATCTGGTCTGCTATCATTAGCACTGAGCTTGAATCCATACCGCCGCTTATAGGAATGCCAAAAGATCGGTCGCTGCGCATGCGCATGCGTATACTGGATTCTAGCAACTCTCGAAGTTTAGCTTCCCTGTCTCCTCTGAAGTCAGCATATTGTGCTGTGTGCTCCAACGTATTCCACCAGCGCAAAAGACGGGGGCGTTGTTTTCTAGACACTTTCATCAGGTGTCCTGCAGGTATGCGCTGCACTCCACTTAAAACTGTATCAATAGCGTCCTGTTCTTTTAGGAACAAACGTCGATAGATTTCGTCTAAATTCATGTTGAGTTGAAAACGATCGAGATGCAAGAGCGCTTTTACCTCCGAAGCAAAAGCAAAATACTCGTCAGTAGCCACATAGACGCAGGACTTTATGGCAAAACGATCTACGCAAATAGAAAGCTCTTCTGCTGCACTGTCCCATATGGCAAACGCCCACATTCCGTTTAATTTTTGTAAACACTGATCTCCCCATTGAGCATAAGCAATAAGTAAAACCTCCGCATCAGAATCTGACACGAACGTGTGCCCTAATGTTTTTAGCTCTTCGCGAAGTTCAATGTAGTTGTATATCTCACCGTTGTAGGTCAAGTGATAACGGTCAGCGTAGTGCATTGGCTGCTTGCCTCGCTGCGAGAGGTCAACAATGGCAAGCCGTCGATGACCCAAGCCGATACCAGACGCGTTGTCCAACCATACTCCTGCACCATCTGGGCCGCGGTGAATTAACGCGTCGTTGAACCTGATCATTTGTTCTTCCGTGATCGGACGCCTATCAATATTGAGGATGCCGGTGATCCCACACATAATACTTCTCCGTGATCTTAAAAATTATTTCGTTTCGACGTGCTGGCAGAATTTGAATTGCGTTGCCAAAGGGGAAGCTGTTGATTCCTCCGGTACACCCAGTGTGATCACCCTGTCCAGATGTTTTAAAACGTGCGGGTTGTGAGAGATAATGAGCACTGTTCTGTCCTTAAAATGGCTCAGCAGATTAGTGAGAATTCGCTGTTCTGCATCGGCACTCAGATTGGATGTGACCTCGTCACATATGACGATAGGTGCCGGGTTTAACAACAATCGGGCAATCGCTAACCGCTGCCGCTGACCGCTGCTCAGTTTGTAACCTCCCTGACCGATTCGCGTATGCAGGCCTTGCTGCAGTGCTGAGACGAACTCCTTGCTTTCTGACAACAACATCGCCTTGTCAATCTCATCTGCTGAAGCGTTGGCGTTTACGATAATCAAATTATCGAGGATCGAGCCGTTGGTGAAAAAACTGTGGGTAAACACAACGTTGATGTGCTCACTGAACGTCTTATAGTTCATGCTACTAACCGGACAATTGTTGACCAGTATGTTGCCCCGCTGCGGCGCATATATCCCGGCTATCAACTGTGTCAGTGTTGATTTACCCGTCCCGTTCTCCCCCGTAATGGCCATTTTTGCACCACGCGGTACCACTAAATCAAACCCGTTGAAAATCGGTTTAATGCCGTCTTCGGAAACATAGGAAAAATCCACGGCATCGAATTCAATTGCCACATTTGACGCTTTACCAACTGGGTCACGGATTGCCTGCTGATTTGTGGTTGGGCTGCTCCCCGGTTGAAGAGCAAAATATTGCGTCAGGCGCTTGGCGCTGACCTGCGCGCTGGAGAGCTCAATGGCAGAGGTTGAGAAAAAAGACAGAGGCTGATAGAGACGGGTGACAAATACGCTAAAGGCAACGATCGTTCCAATGCTGACGCTTTCTTGTACATACAGCATTCCGCCTACCAGATAGACCAATGCGATTCCCGTCATGGACAATAAATGGAATAGCGTTTCATTCCCTCTTGTCAACATACCTATCTTCAATCGCACATTTCGAATCCCCTGCGCCATAGAAGCGAACTCCGACAAATTTCTTTCCTGAAGGCTGTGCACGCGCGCGTGCAACTGCCCTTCATAACTGAAATTGTCAGTGATATTACCGTTGATTTTATCCGAGATAAGGAACGCTTCTCTGGAGAGACGCGTATTCTTCTTAACGATCAAATACAGGGCGACAAAATAGAGCGGAAGGGTCGATACGGCGGCCAACGTCAACAATGGATTTAGGTTAACCATCAGAATGACGGCACCAATCAGCATCACGGAATTGGTGAACAACCCAGGAAGAGTTTTGCTTATGACCCTGTGCAGATTGAAGATATCACTGGTAAAACGACTGGTCACCTCGCCCGTTTTAGTCTCCAGAAAAAACCGTGAGGGAAGAAATTGAATGTGCTGGTACAAGGCAACGCGTATATCCCTGGTCGCGTTCAAGCCCAGCTTGCCGGTATAATACTCCTCACAGGCTTGTAGAACAGCAGTCAACAGCAATACCGCGACTAGGAAACCGAAGACTTCCAGCAGATAAGTCACGTTTCTTGCTGGTAAAGCATTGTCGACCATTTCCCTGATCATTAGCGGGGGCAATAAACTAAGCAGTACCGCAGCGGACAAAAATACAACGCCTTTTAAAGCCACCCATTTGTAAGGACGCAAATATTTGCCAATCCAAAGGAACGCCCTTATGTCTGTCCTTGTCATATTGTTGTCCGTCTTTGTCCTTAGTAGCGGGTTTGCAGCGCAGTGCGAATTTGAGTCACTTCACTCAGAAGCGCTTCAAAATCCAAAAAGTTGCTATCTCTTTCTACAATAGCCCCTTTGACTGACGTTTTTTTAAGCAGAGCATGGAACATAGTCCAGACCGTGTCCGGTACCGCTTCTGAGTGCGAATCAATAAGCTTGTCGCCAGACCAATAGCCACCAGCCAGGTGCACTTGTACCACGTGCTCCAACGGGAATTTTTCCAACTGGTTTTCTAAATCCGTCTTCCAGTTAACGCTGTTGGTATACAGATTCGTGAGATCCAGCAAGATGCCACACCCGGTTCGCTGACACATCTCTTTGAAGAATGCTTCCTGGGGCATAGTCGATCCCGGCACCTCATGGGTCAGCGTAATATTTTCCAACACCAGAGGGATCCCCAAGGTCGTCTGCACATAGTCAATGTTGTCCACAACATGTTCGAGCACCCCTTCGTTAAAACACACGGGCGACAAATGTCCCAGTTCAATGCCCGGGCTTTGGGTGACGGCAAGATGTTCACTGAAATACGGTGCCTTCGTAATCGCGACCAGTGTTTTGATTTTTTCCAGATGACTTTTTGAGACCCGCTGACAGGTGCCGATAGACAACGACACCCCATGGGGAATGATAGGGTGTCTCTCCGCAAGTTGAGCAAGGTTGTAAAGCGCCTTGTCCGCACCATAGGCATATCGTTCAGCAATCACTTCAAGAAAGTCTATTTGTGATGTCGACTCCAGTATTTTGTCGTGCAACTCAGGACGATAACCCAATCCTCCTCCTAGAAACGGGATAGCATCCAGCTGGCTCATTGCTGCTCTCCACTACGACGCACTATTCCGTTTCCAGCAAGGAAGTTGACCAGATCCACAATCTTCTGCGAGGTATTCTGCATCTGTTTGCTCGTTTCAAATTCATCAACAATCTGCGAGACAGTTCCGCCTTTTTTCACCAACGCAATAATTTCTGCTGTGGCGCCGTTTACCTTTAGAATTTTGGTCTTAAATTCATGCGGGACTGTGTAGATCACTAAAGTTGTCTCTTTTTCCGCGATGTTATCCAGCTCGGACAAACTATCAGAGTTAAGTGCGTTGGCGATAGCATCCACATCCCACTCGAATTCGAAGACGCTGACGCTCGGGTTGAGACTTACGCGGGTTCTGATATCAATTGGTGCCTTGTCCTGACGCTCGTTGATAAATTCAAAACTGTCCTCATGGGTTGTGCTCAATGTGACGCTATTGCGCACCCGTTCAAAACGCGCGAGTTCGGACAAATAACCTTTGTTCGACTCGCCTTGTTTGACACTTTGCTCCATAAAGTGCCCAAACTTGTTGCTCAATGCGCTCTTTTCCTCACCGGGATAAGCGCTTTGAATGCTGTAATAGCGCGCAAAGTGTTGGGCAAACTCGACGTCGTCCATCGCCATGGATAACAAGGGATACATACCGCGCAACTTGGTCATAGCCTTGTTTTTTAGAGAAACGGCGTACTCATTGACCATGGTCTTATCAAGGCTTTTAAGCAGGTTTTTTTCGTCTGCAGTAAGATTGTAAAAAGCCTCTGCGCTCTCGGCGGACACGTCATTCAACTTGCGGAATATCTCGTCGGTATATAGTCGATTGATAAACGACTGGTACTCCATAACGCTCATGTCTAACTCCTGTAACTTCACTTTTTCGAACGTGTTTTCCAAATGCTGACTAATCCTCGGGGATATCTCGTCAAAATTGGGGATTAGTTCACTCAGCATCGCAGCCCCTGCTGCTCCGATTTGCTTTGCTCTCACCGTGTCTTCGAGGACAAACTCGATTTTGGCAGCCAACGCATCAATATCTTTTGGGTCAACTACCAGGGCGTTCTCCCCGTCTATCAAGGCGTCGCAAAAACTCTGCTTCTCTGCGATTTCCGTAGACACGACAAGACAGCCACCACACAACATCACCTCCATCGCAACACCGGGGCGATGAATCGGAATGGAAAAGTCTCTTTCCAGAAAGCACACGGCATCGCATCGCTGGATAAAACTGGGAACATCCCAGTGAGGGACAAATGGCAGCCAGGTTGTGCAGCTTTGAATACCTGCACCCACCACCTTGTCATGCAGCGTCTTGAGCATGTGCGGTTTGCCACTGGAGAGCGCCAGAAAGTTGAACTCGAAGCCGCGCGCTTTGAGTTTTCCCAACGCAGAAATCAAATCGAAACTGCCTTTTGCTTCCGCGACTTTGCCGTATATACCGATTGTCGGTAAGCCTTCGCGATAGTGCGTACCCGGTAGCGCTCCGCGTAGCATTTTTGAAGTTGGTGTTTCCAGCTCCTGGTCCGCAACGGCGAGGTGATGGTCAATGTCTAGAGGCTGGCGATTAGGGTGATAAATATCAGAGGGATAACTCACCATCGAAAGGATGCTTAGTTTGTCGTGGTCAACGCCCAGCTCCATAAAGCGCCTACCGGTAGTTTTCGAACAATAGATGAAATCTGCAGCCAGAATCATTTCTTTGTAAAGAAAGTTCAGATCAGGATGTCGCATCAGCCTTCCGACATCGCTGCCAGCATGGCGTAACCCGAAAGGCACTTTGGTCAATTGAGAGGCAAAAAAAGCCGCTACGCCATAGGGTTCGAAGTAATACGCAAGGATCATGTCGCACTGATGCGACTTAATAACTTCCACCACCTTCGATGTCACTTTACTCAAAAATGGGTTAGCAAACGGAATATAGGAATAGTTGAGACGGTCTCGGGTGAAATGGATAGTCAGGTTTTCCTTCACATCAGCTAAGGGTGTATTTTCAAAGGAGTCCAAACGTCCTCCAATCAGGCGATACTCTTCCTCTACTTCGTTGGCGTTGGTGACAAGATGAACTTCATGCCCCTGTTTTGCCAGAGCATATGCAAGCCAAAAATTTTGACGACTCACTCCACCTTGGATTGGAGTGATTTTCCCTACCATACAAATCTTCACAGTATTTCCTTAATTGTCATTGTTTTTGGGAGCGCGATATACCAGCATGTAAACGATCCGAACGGGGTCTTCACCCTCACCGGCGCGAACGACAGGTGGCACGTCGTGCCAAATGTCTCCGCACATCGCCTTGGCTCCGCCTTTTTGGTCATAATTCAGCCTCATCAGGCCGTCCTGCATATAACGGAACGTTCCGACAGTGTTGATATTCACAGGAAACTGAAAATTTATGTGGTGGCCCGTGTGTTTATCATTGTGAATACCGATGTAATCACCCTCTTCATAAATAAAGCACTTTACGTCCACCAAGCTCATGATCTTGCCGGTAGCGTGCTCCAGCAATGGACCGGTAAATTTGTGCAGATAATTGGCCAGTTCAACCAATTGAAATTCCTTGTAGAGTTCTACACAGGTATCCTGATGTTCTTTCGCCACACAACGCGATTTCATTAATAACCGATAGAAGCTAAACCCGGAATTGTTCACCATTTCGTGATCCTTGTAGGTAAACTCCTCATGCTTGCGCGTGCTTTTGTTTTCCAGGATCGGTTTCATTGCCTGGTAAAATCGGTAAATATGCTGGTTAAACTCGTCCGCGTTGACGATAGAGGGTACGTTGAACGTTCCCTTCTTCTGGTACTGCTCTTTGCAGGATTGCAAAAATACTGCGTCATGCATCTTTTGTGCGAAAGCGGAGTCAATAAGCGAAGAAATCATCATTTTTATTTGTCCTTATTTGATGAAAATCACACCGGATTTTACGAGCTCAGACACAACAGTACGTGGCAAAGCATCGTCTGAGGATGGGATATCCCCCCAACAGAAGTTGCCATCGCAACTGGCTATGAAGTTGAGAATGGGCTCAGCTTCTCGGTTGACGAAAAATCTTTTTCCGTTGGTGACGACAGCGATGCGATCCGTTGAAGTGGTGTAACTCCATTCCATTTTGGTGTTGAAATGAAATGCCGTTTCAGGCGTCAATGAGTCCATCGCCTCTTCCTGGCGCCACCATTGTTGATACATTGGAAGGCGGTCCTGTAAAGTTTCCTGGCGGACTTTTTGTAGCGCGGTATGCCAGTCGTATTCAGTTAGCATGCTCGCAATTGCATCACTGATCATCTCCCCCGGAGCACTGCCTAAAGGATGAACACCCTGGCGCAACTGAGGATGGGAAGCGACGAGATCATGGACAAACACATCGAGCAATTCTGCGGTATAGATAGGTTTAAACGCGATGTTGACGTGCACCGAGTGTGTATCGTTGGTTTGAGGTGCATGGGCGAAACCTCTCGGCACGTAAAGCAAATCGCCCGGCTTGAGCGTTTTAGTAAACATCAACTCTGACGTTTTCCCTTTTCCCTGATCCGGTCCGAGCGTGTGCATGGGAAAGTCCATTTCACGCTCAAAAACCTGCCATTCTTTCTCACCGTCCAGCTGCAGAATGATTGAGCACATGTGGTCCCAATGTTTGCCAAAACCATGGGTGTTAGGTGGCGTAACATAAACATTTGCCCGAGCAGAAAATTGTGCTTCGCGTTCGAATGAGCGCACCAGAGATGCAAAAGCCTGACTGTACTGATTGACATTTTGAAAAATGAGTGTGTAGCCCTGTTGATACAAGTTGAGCGCCTTGGCCGCCTGCACCACTTTTCGTTGCCCATACAATCCCGGAAGCTGTTTCGAATATGTATTGTAGGGTGCTTGTGATTCCTGTTTGAACACGCGAATATCGCCCTCGTGCAGAAATCGATTGCACAACAGTTCATCCAGATTCATGGCCCCCAGCAAGGTGGTGTAGTAGCCGGGGTCGTCGCTTTCTATATAAAGCGGTTTTTTCTCCCAATAGTCGTTGTAAAAGCGCTCCGCACCCAGTTCCCTAAATGCATAGTCAAACGCATTAGTCTCAGTTTTGGGAAAAATGCCGCCCGGAGCCCCTCCCTCTGTCAGACTTTTAAGGTTATTCATCCTTTAATCCCTCAAATACGTAATGGGCAACGCACGCAGCTGTTGATATACAGGCAAGCTGGCAGACATCGCTGCCGCAAAACCTATGACGGTGATCGCCAACACCGGGGACCAGAAACTCATCGACTCGACAATTGCCAGGTTCATAGATAAGAGTGCGAACACACCACTACCAATCAGCAGACTGAACAAGACCCCCCAGCCCAACGTGCGCACGTTGTTTTTCACGATGATTGCAATAACCTGCCAAGGCGCAGCGCCGATTGCCATGCGCACACCGAGCTCGTACTTCATGAGCCTGATTGCGTATGTCATCGCGCCGTATATGCCGACGATGGTCATCGCGGCAGACACCAGCACCAATAAGAGGGCAACGGTTAACAACTTGAAATCGTTGCCGGTCAATGCGTCGAGCGTAGACTGCAGCTGTGTCGTGCGGAATACCGACAGTCGCGGGTCAACGGACTTAACAATTGCCGCGATCTCTTCGCTCGACATTTGCATGCCGCTGTGTGTCCTCAACAGAATCTGGCGTCCGACACGGGTCTCGGGCAGATACAGTACCTTCTTATCGTAAACAGGCGAGGGATGTCCGGTGTTTTTTGCCACACCCACAACAAGATAAGGTAAAGCCCGACTGCCAAAGACAATCGTTTTACCTACTGCGGGTTCATCACCGAACAAGTCGTGTTTCAGCGCTTCGCTGAGCACAGCAACTTTTGTTTTGTTGTTAAATTCATCTTCGCTGATTGCCCGGCCAGCCAATAGCGGGATAGACGTCACATCAAAATAATCAGCATCGGTGTTGATCAGGAATGTGCGCGTCTGTTCGTTGGCGTCGATGACCGTCACAGACCGGCGTAAATACGCCCTCAACGGAGTGGAATTTGCCAGCGATGACACCGCGACCTTGCGGTGATTTTCCAATGCCGCCTCAACCTCCAGTACTTTGTTTCTCAATGCCGTACCCGCAAGTGAACCTGACTGTGATTCAAGCGTAATAAACTGTGTTGACACGACATCAAAGCCCAAAGGCCGCTGAATATTGTCCATTGCGCGAAGCGCTACTTCGATACTCGCCGCCAATACCAAACCGGCAAAAGTGACCTGGACGATAACAATAGGGTTGATTGTTTTGCCTGCTACCTGTTGCCCAGTTCCTTTGCCACTTCCCTGGATCGCACTGATCAAAGAGGAATATTTGAGGTTTTTGACGGTAAACCAAGCGAAAACCGTGGCAACCAGCAAGAGGGTCGCCAACAGAAACATCACTGTCGGTGAATCAATGCCAAACTCGTTGAGACGAGGAAATAACTGTCCGCCAAAATCTATAATTAGCTGATTACCCGCATCCAAGGCGATAAGCGCAATGATAAAGCTGACCATGACCAGCACCAGAGCTTCACATAACACCGAAACAAACAGCTGCGCCTTCGAGGCCCCCAGCGCAGCCCGTATGGAGAATGCACGGTGATTTTCGATACTCCTGGAAACAAACAAATTGGTCACATTCCCTAGTGCCAGCAAAAAGATGCCCAGCAAGCCAAGAAAAATGAATCCTGCAGTGCGCTGACTTTCGCCAATAATGGCTTTTTCCAGACTGACCATATGATGGGCCAACTGCATTTGACTCCAATACCGATTACCCTGCGTTTCCTGCTCAAATCGGGTTTTGAGCTTGCTGTTTACACGTTTGTTTATCAGGTCTGGGTCTTGCGTTGGGTCGATTTTCCCGACCAGATAATTAAAAGGCAGGAAATTGGTCCAATCTTGTCTGAAAGCCTTGTCATGGACATTAAAGTCCATTGGCAACCACAGAGCGGTATCCTTCTGTGTTTTGTCGAATTTAGGCTCAATGAATTCACGCGCAAGTACGCCAACGATTTTGAATGAAATATCATCAATTAACAGAGTGTGGCCGACAATATCTTCTCTACTGTCCAGCATTTCCCGCCAAAAATCGTAGCTGATGACTGCAGCAGGCGAATAGCTATTGATTCCACTGTCAGCGCCGAAGCCGCTTCCGCGCTCAAATTCGGCAGAAAACAACGAAAAATACTCAGGGGTGACAAACGTCGTACCGACACTGGGAGCACTGTTGGACTGACGAGCGAGTCCTGCATCGATCTTCTTGCGATTCACTTGAATCAATGCGGCTTGCTCAAACGTATCACCCGATTTGTAAACCTCAACTAACCCGGGATAGCTCTGAAAACCAATGCCTATTTGCTTGCCGTCTTTTATCCTAGCGTGACTGCTCAGGTAAAGCTGTTCGTGCTGCTTATAAGGCAGCGGTTCGGCCATAAGCAGATAGCTCAGGCCAAAGACACTTCCTAAAGCGCCCGAAGTCAACCCAACAGTCAGTGCAATTGTCAGGACAAAAATGGGGGCTCTTAACAGGCTTTTATAGCCCAATACAAGGTGTTGATACAACTGACTCATGGACCTATGCGCTCTCTTTCAAACGGCTAATTTCAGCACCATTCTTGATGCAGCCATCCAACAGTTCGATTTTGCGAGCAGCAAAATCAGCATACCTCGGGTCGTGGGTGACCATGGCAATGGTCGTTCCCTGTGCATTTAATTTCTCCAGTAGCGCCATAATTTGGTCACCGTTTTTTGAGTCAAGGTTACCCGTCGGCTCGTCCACCAGTAAAATCGCGGGGTTTCTGACCAGCGCTCTGGCCACGGCGACCCGCTGTTGCTGGCCCCCCGAGAGCTGATTGGGTCTGTGGTATGCCCGATTTTCCAGTCCCACCATATTGATACATTCAAGTACGCGCTGTTTGATCTGGGCAGTCGACATTCTGGTTTTGCCGTAAAGCAGTGGTAAAGCCACATTGTCAAAGACGTTTTGTTCATCAATCAAGTTAAACTGCTGAAACACGAATCCGATTTTTTCGTTTCGAATATGTGCCAATTCGGTCAGGCTGCGTTTTTCGACTTCTAAACCTTCCAATTTGTAGCTTCCCGAGGTCGGCCGGTCTAACAATCCCAAAATGGACAGCAGCGTGGATTTCCCTGAACCGGACGGCCCGGAAATGGACAGGTAATCGCCCTTTTCGATACGCATATCGATGTTCATCAAAGCGTGTGTTTCGATGTCATGCGTAGTGAATACTTTCGATAAGGCAGTAATTTCGATGATGTTCATTGCGTTTTCCTTCGAGTCAGAACAGTCCTAAACTTTACTGTAAGACGTTAATTTCCTTGGTTTTTTTTAGATGACTTGTATTTGAGACTATCAACGTGTCACCTTTTTGAGCACCACCAAGAATCTGGATGTACGTGCCGTTGTCAGCCCCCAGCGTCACTTGCACCGGGTGGGCTTTGGATTTTCCGTCATTTAGCTTGTACAGAAGCTGTTTGCGATGAGCTAAGGCGTTGGCCGGCCTGCTGACGAAAAGAGTGTCTTCAAACCCGGATGCTACAATATAGCCATCGACGGCGAGGCTTGGTCTTGCTGCTGTCGGCAGGGGTGCTGTTAAAGCCACCTCAACGGCGACAGTACCTTCTTTGACAGCCGAGTCAATTCGAGTCACCTTGCCACCCACAACTGCATCACCAATATTGATCCAAGCTTGTTGTTTAAGCTGAAGATCTGCGGCTTGATTTTGCGGAACGTTCATTGACGCAACCAGGTTGTCTGTGCGCGACACGGTAACCAGTTGATCGCCTGCGCCAACACTTTGACCCAATTCCACATGCAGCTCCTGGACAACGCCGTTGGTGTCAGCCGTCACAGTCAGCCTTTCGATTTTCTCCTTGACTGCTTGCAAGCTCGCCCGAGCCTGAGCAATTTGCGTATCCTGAATTTCCAGCGCTTCAGTGTGAAGGGCATGCATCTTGTCGAGTTTCACCTCTGAAATGCGAATAGAAGTTTGGACTTCCTCTTGTTCGGCCACCATTTCAAGATGTTCGAATTTACTGATCACTCCCAGATTCGCCAGTTTCTCTACTTCAGAGGCATTGAAGCTGAGGGATTTCAACTTTGATTTGAGTTGCTGTAACGACAGGGTCTCCTCCAACAATTGCTGTTCTTGCTCCAGTTTCAAGTAGCGCTTGTTGGCCACAGCACTGAGATATGCTTGATTCAGCGTCTGACTCGCTTCTCTCAATTCGGGAGACTGCAATTTGAGGATGACTGAACCCACTTCTATTGCGCTGCCGGGCCTCAGCAAGATTTCTTCGACTACAGCGCTGTTTTGGGCCGTCAACAACCGACGGGTGTTCGAAATGAGACTACCGTACGCATTGAGTTTAATCTCAAATTTGCCTTTTTGAACGACATCCAGTGTGATGTCATCAATGGAGAGTTCTGATGTGTCGGGGCTTTCTGAAAATGACGTTCTAAAACTTAAGTACCCGCATAAAATGATAATGAAAGCAGAAACAAACAAAATCTGGCGATTTGGCCATCTACTTTTTTTGTACACATCCATATTTCTAAGACCACTTCCTAATCTTTCTAAAATCAACTATATTCACTAAATAGAAAATGCGTCAAGTAAAATTTATTAATACCTACTAACGCTTTTATTAAATTAACGCTTTTAAACGCATGAACGTGAGTGTAAAAAACACAGCCACTCATATATTGTTTGTTGAAAATTCGCGGGCTTTTTTCAATTGACATTCAAATGAATTAATATTCAAAAATCCAAAAATCACACAAAGATACATATTATTCAATATCTTACACACAACAAAATAAAGTCAATTATTTTCTTGACATTGTTTTTTTTGAGTGCAAACATTAATTTTATAATCTGTAAAAAACAAAAATAATGCGGTAGTCAAGGGATGACGATTAGGAAAAATCCATCAAATCCGTATTTAACATTCCGTCATTTAATGAAGTAAGAATGGAATGAAAAATCAAATCATCACTTGGGCGCTTTTTTAAGGGATATGAGATGTGCCAGCTATTTCATCTTGAAAAATTCAGTTTCATTCCAACGCACGATTGGAATTTCCCGACAGAAATCTTTAACACAGGCTCATTGCCTGTGTCAAAAGGTAGCGTGGTTCTTACACGCGATAACAGTGCCAAAGTCGTCTTGATGAACCGATGCGTTTTACACCATCGGACGCATCATTAGGCGTCGGCAAACTTACAAACAATTAGGAGAAATCCATGACTAATGAAATTTTTGAAGCAGAAGAAGCAGTATCTGTTGAAGACATTCTGGCCGAATCAAGCGATGCTTGCAGCGGCTGTGACGGATGTTCTGAAGTAGAAAAACTGCTTTAGGGTGGGCTATGCGGATGATGTAATTTGCGCCTCATTGACCAATTTTTGCGGGCAACCGCATCAAACTGGCCAACGAGAACGACTTAGGAATCGGCAATTTACGGAGTCCTAGCGTACTAATACGAACCTTAAACCGAAAACAAACACTAAGGAGTCTAACATGACTTTTGAAAACGAACTGTTTGAAGTTGCTGAAAATACAGCTGCTGAAGAGGCATCTTTTGAATCAGCGACAAGCTGCGGTGGCTGTGATGGCTGCGACGGCTGTCAGCACGCTTTACTTTAGTTTGGTATAGAATAGCAAACTTAGAACAGGCAGTACACTAGTGCTGCCTGTTCCTACTTCACCGCGTTACCCATCTTGCTACACGAAATCCACAGCTATTGCCCGTAATCAAGCAATATCAACATTTACTAATGTTCGGAGTATCTATGAACACAGCGCACATGGAGGTTGCACTCTCGCAATATTCGATTTGGCATAGTGATTCAAAACTTGCCATTTTGTTCCTCTCCCCATCAACCCTAAAATACGCATTTTCCGCGCTCGATGAATCAACGCGCTTACTCATTCAGCAGCAAATAGAAGCGTGGGAATTTGACGGTAATTATCGACAACAAGTCACGTTGACAGGAATACCGGGGTTGCCGTGTAAAAAGCTCATTGCCGTTGGCATTGGTAGTGATGTGCTATGTAAAAAGCGCATCAAAAAGCTCATGGGGTCTATCACCCTTGACATCAAGCGATCAAAAGCTCAACAGTGCACAATCTCTATCGAAGCGATGGTCTCACTTCAGGAAGGCTTGCACAGTGAAAGTGAACTTGTTCAATGGCTCAGTGAAAATTTGTTGCTAGCTCAATATCGCTACGGTGACGGCATAGCATGCGAAACAGTATTACGCGAAGTTATACTTTGTAGAGTTGCAACAGCCACATCAAAGGCAACAGAACTTGGCCTTTCCACGGCAAAAGGCATCATGATCGCCAAGGAACTGAGTAATCTCCCCGGCAACGTCTGTACCCCAACTTTTCTAAGCAATGCAGCCAAAATAGCCATGAACGGATTGGAGAACGTTCATACTAAAATACTCAACGCCGATGAAATCGGGTCCCTGGGCATGGGCGCTTTTATGGCGATTGCTCAAGGCAGCAACCAGCCGGGTAACATCACAATTATCGATTACCGTGGTGCGGAAGACCCCAGCACCCCTCCCATCTTGCTGGTTGGTAAAGGCATAACGTTCGACACGGGCGGCATTTCCCTAAAAGCCCGACATCAAATGAGCGAAATGAAATTTGACATGGGCGGCGCGGCTGCAGTCATCGGTGCCGTCTATGCCCTGGCTGCCAGTAAGAGCAATGCCAATGTTGTTGCTGTAACAGCAAATGCTGAAAACATGCCCGATGCCAATGCCTGTCGCCCTGGAGACGTAGTAAAGTCAATGTCCGGACAAACCATAGAAATATTGGACACCGATGCAGAAGGTAGAATGGTAATGTGTGACGCGCTAACGTATGCGATAGAGCACTATTCCCCGAGTATGGCGATTGACGTAGCCACGTTGACCGGCTCATGTATTGTCGCGCTAGGTGAGAGCCATGCAGGGCTGTTCACAACCAATGATGCCCTGGCTGATGCGCTGATTGCGAGCGGAGAGTCGGCAGACGATCCTGTTTGGCGTCTTCCGTTACTCCCAGAACATGGGCTCAAGCTCTCTTCTCCTTTTGCTGACATGGCCAATATCGGCGGTCGCAATGCTGGCGCTTCTACAGCAGCGAGTTTCCTGTCAAATTTCGCCGTTAACCTGCCATGGGCTCATCTGGACACAGCGGGTGTCGTTGCCAGTGGCGGGGACAAGAAAATGGCAACGGGTCGACCAGTTTCACTGTTGGTAGAATTCATCAAGCGCTTTTATCAGGCTGATTTTTCTGGAACTGAGGCATAAGCTATAACTGCTGAAAGGTCAGGAAATCTGTGTTCAGACACATTTTAGACTTCTCATTGAACAAGGGGTAAACAATGTACATATTAGGGTTGCATTTAGGTGACAGTCTGGAAACTGACTTCAATCGAAGTCAGTACACCGGACATGACGCTGCCGCTGTATTGCTTAAAGATGGAGAGATCATCGCCGGTATTGAAGAAGAGCGCTTGTGCCGGGTGAAACACTGTAATTTTTTTCCTGAGCGCGCCATCCGTTTTTGCCTTCAATCTGCAGGCGTTTCCTTGCAAGACGTGGATGCGATTGCATTAAATTGTTCCGAACACGACGGTGACATTAAAAACGCGGTAAATGTATATAACGATAGCACACTGCCGTGGCAATCAGCTGATAATGCCAACGCAGAATACTTGACTAGGCTTTTTGGGCAAGAGGTGACGGACAAAATTGTGTATTGTCCCCACCACGAGGCACATGCCTGGAGCGCGTTCGTGCCTAGTGGTTTTTCTGAGAGTTTGGTTGTCGTATTCGACGGAAACGGGCCATCTGGCGACGGCAAGATGCTGTCCGGTCTTGTGGGTATCAATGTTGGAAACCACTTTCACACCATTGAAAAACTCGCCGAAAACAAATCAATAGGCACATTCTACCGAAATGCCATTCGGTCCATCGGTTATAACCGGTTCGATGAATACAAAGTCATGGGGTTGGCACCGTATGGCGATCCATCTTCGTTCTCGGATCTTCTCAAAGATATGTATCTCTTGAAAGATGAAGGTGATTTTAGCCTCGCTGTGAACCCGTCTTATGAAATCTGGCGTAAACGCGGTCTTGCAGATGCATTAAAGCCCCCCAGGAGAAAAGGACAAAAATTCACTCAAACTCACAAGGACTTTGCCGCATCCATTCAAGGAGCATTAGAAGATATCGCACTACACTGCATCCGCCATTTCCAAGCAAAAACGGGTATGCGGAATCTGAGCTTTGCTGGTGGTGTTGCACATAACTGCACGCTGAATAAGAAGATTATCGACAGCGGCTTGTTTGAAGATGTGTACATTCAGCCCGCAGCCCATGACGCAGGGTGCGCAATCGGGGCAGCCTACTTCGCTTATAACAAATTGACAGGTAAAAGTCTCAAGGCCATGCCCAATGTTTACTGGGGCAGTACGGTGCCGGCAGCTAATCAAATTTCGGCTCATTTGGCTAAGTGGGGCGACATACTTCACGTTACGCCGCTAAACGATACTTGCAAAGACATAGCACAATTGCTTGCAGATGGGGCAGTAATAGGTTGGGTACAAGGAAAATCTGAATTTGGTCCGCGGGCACTGGGTAACCGCAGCATCCTGGCCGACCCTCGTCCAGAAGAGAACAAAAAACGTATTAATAAAATGATCAAAAAGCGAGAAGGATATCGACCTTTTGCACCCAGTGTTTTGCAAGAAAAAGCAAAACACTTCTTCGATATCCAGATGGAATCAAAGAGCTTGCCTTTTATGAACATTGTTGTTGACGTAAAACCTGAATATCAAAAAACTCTTGGTGCAATAACTCATGTAGACGGAACAGCCAGAATTCAGACCGTGGCACGCACGCAAAACGAAAAATATTGGTCGTTGATTGAGCAATTTGGTCAGCTCACTGGTGTGCCTATTCTCCTGAACACCTCTTTCAACAACCATGCTGAGCCGATCGTGGACTCAATAGACGACGCAATCACCTGCTACCTGACGACCGAACTGAGTCACTTAGTAATTGGAGACTTTTTAATCACGCGAAAATTTCCTTGGTACAAGGAAATAGGAAGATTGAGCGCCAGCATAAGGCCAAGCTACGTAGTTGCAAAAGGCGAACAGCAATCGTTGACAGGGCGTCGGCCCTATTTTGCGATTGAGTCAAAAACTTCGCGCTTTTTCCAGCGCGAGCAATGGGAAATCTCACAAGCGATGTTTGAAATCCTTTCTCAGCCTTCTGGTAGCACCCTTCAAAACGTGTGCGATAAACGGGAAATTGCGGTCACAAATATCCTGTTGGATGAAATCTACGAAGCTTGGCAAAATCGTTTATTGGTGCTCGCTCCCCTATGAGAGTGGGCATTTGCTTTCCTTCGCAACCCGACCTCACAAGTGTTGGCCACATAGTTCAACATCTTGTAATTGGTCTCCAAGGAAAACACGAAGTCCTGGTGTTGCAAGACTATCTCGGTGGTGAAACTTACGAGGCGCCACAAAAACGAATAATTTCTTTCCTCAATTCCTGTGATGTCATCTTTGGAACTATGCAAACATCCTTACTTAAGATCCGTAATCATTATGGGATCACCACACCGTACTGCTTTTTTTTGTTAGGAGACCTCACACGTGGCGGCATCAAACTCAAGGCGATGCTGCCCCATATGAATTATAGGGACAGATTCATTGTAAATTGCAAATCTGATCTGAAATTGTTGTCTCAGTACACTCTCTCCGCGCAAGCAGACGTCCTGCCCCTGTCTTACGATGAAACCAAGTTTTATCGTGACAAACATTCAGACAGGCTTCTTTTGAGAGACCGTTATGGGTTTCACCAAAATGATAAAATCATCATTTATGCTGGGCGGATCAAACTCTCAAAAAACATTCATACGCTTCTCAAAACGTTCCGAGCAATTCACGAGTTAGTCCCACAAACACATTTGATTATGGCAGGCGTAATCGATGAAAAAGGAGGCCTCTTTAATGAGTTTGGTATACGTCCTAAACACTTTGAACACAGTTTACGCGAGCAGATTAAAAGAATAGATATTCCTGAATCCAACGTGCATTTATATGGCCACGTGAATTCTGGTAGTTTGCGAGACTTGATGTCATTTTCTGACGTGAAGATCAATTTAACTTTGCATCACGATGAAAATTTTGGTCTAGCCCAAATTGAAGCGATGGCAAGCGGACTACCCGTGATTGCTTCGTCCTGGGGCGGTCTAAAAGACACCATTGTTGATCACCAAACTGGGTTTAATGTAGACACACGCATGACAGAGACGGGCCTGCATGTAAATTGGCTGGACGCAGTACAAAAAGCACTGCTGTTATTGTCAAGCCCCGCTTTGCTGGAAAAAATGCGGGATAAAGCGCATGAACATGCCGTAAAATTTAACATCCAGCACTTCTCTTTGCGTATTCAGAAAATCATTAACCTTGCCACACACAATGATGAAGCAGACCAGAGTTCACCGGAAGCATCCAGATTTGCTGAGCAAATCTGGAGCAATATACAGGACAAAGGCAACAGTGCTTGGTACTGTCCGTCGAGCTCGGCGTTTTCTTTGTACGCGAAACTTTTTCACACCTATTGCGGTACTCATGACCGATGGCTGGAAAACACCCTGCCCCTATCCGATAAACACCTTGTTTGTTTATCTACGCCCGCTTTATTCAATAGTGCCATTCAGGCCATCGTTTTAGATTCACCGTTTTATTCCTTCCCAGTAAAAGTACCACCAAATGTCCTTCAGGGAGTGAAGCTATCACTTACTGTTCTCCAACAGCATCCGGTTATTACAATCTCCGACCTGTTATCGTCTTTGAAAGACGTCAACAACGCAACTGAAGTCTGCTCTTGGATGTTAAAAAGTCTTTTAATCCGAATGAGTTCATCTTCCAATGCAAAGTTGCTGACTCACCTATCTCCCAATATTTCAAAGGCTGCTTTCCTTCGCTCAGCCCGTGGCGCGATATATACAGACTTAGTAACTAACTAAAGCAAAAGATTTCCACTAAAAATGAGCATGAATCTGATTGCCCTCTGTATCGGCACATTTGCGGCCTGCACGCCTCCGAAACGTAAAAATGTATGAAATACCGCAGAAATAACCAAAAATTCACCATTATCATCCGATATTCATCTTTATATTCTCAGCGGAATAACAAAGAATATTCACAAATAAACAGGAAACTATTAAGGAATAAATAATATGTCACTTGGCAAAATCATAAGAGACTTGAGGATGAAACACGAATTAAGTCAGCCACAGCTTGCAGAGCAAATTGGCATTGAACAGTCTTACCTTTCAAAACTTGAGAATGATAAAGCGCTTCCGTCAAATGACATCCTAAGGGCGCTGTTACAGGTATTTGACATGCGTCTGGACCAATTTGTAAGACTGGCGGAGACCTCGGAAAATCCTCAACGCCTGATGCAAATAAGCGATATCGACACCTGGTACAAGCACAGGCAACTTCAGGCAATTCGACAACAAAGGAGCTTTGTATACACTTGCAGTTTTCTGATTGTGATGGGCATCAGCTTGTTTTATGCGGGCATCAGCAAAAAAGTATTCAGCGAATACCAATATGAATACGTTTCCTCAGGCGTCGTCAAACCTGGTGAGCCTGACGACATTCTCGAGTCCTGGGACAATCGAATAGACAAGAGCGACCGTGATGTCTTCCGTAAACGAAAGCTTGAGATGCAACAAAGGCGTGCAATTGAATACAGATTAATCTCTACGTTCAGGGGGCGAACCTTTATCGACCCAGTGGAGGGAGGCAGACGTTTGTTCCGCTTTGAACAGGAACAACAGGTGATCAGACCCGTAAATGCTTGGCTGGAACTGATTGGCGTATTTATATTCAGTGCGGGCATTTTGGGATTTGTTTTGGAAAGTAAATTTTTCGCTAAATGAACAAAGAAACTTTTATTTAAAAAACATTCAGGATGATACCAAGATGATAAACCGCAAACACCTTTTCGCAGTCTCACTTATTTTGATGATATTCCAACCTGTTATGGCGAAAACGGAATCTTACTACACAGGAGCGAAATCAGGTTCGCTATTCCAATTTCACAACAGGATGACAGTGAATTTTCATCACTACTTTTATTGGTGCGCACAGTTCAGTCGTTCAAACAGGGAACACCCATGCTTACCCCTGCTTTCACAAGACCAGAAAGGCGCACTAGATACATTGATGTCCTGGTACCAGAGCAACGGAGCCAACGACAAGCTGCACCATATGTTGTTTTCGGATTCCAAACTAACCTGGCTTAATGCCAGCTTACTGAGCAGTTCAAAAACTGAGGCGATATTAGCGCCTGGCATCCGTACTGCATTTGTTCGTAGCCTTGATATCTACAAGCAAACATTGTGGCCCAAACACGAGTTAGAAAATATGAAATGGCTGAAAGCTCTGCAGCACAAATTGGAAAAGTATGAATCAGGCATGGTTGATAACCTGGCCAGTCTCCTCCCCTCTCACACAATGGGACAGCAGAGTGTAATAGTCGACATTGTTTATCGTGCCGGCAATAAAGGTGCCTATACCTCATCTAGAACATCACATGTGGTCATAAATACTGCTGCTAGTGACTATCAGGATTGGGCTGCTTTTGAGATGCTTTTTCACGAATACGGACATGCGCGCGGAATGGCCAAACATGATCAGCTACGGTTGGCTCTGAGCAAACATTTACAACACATGAATAAAGGGCAACATAGCACATTTTGGCACGCCATTTTGTTTTATACTGTTGGAGAATTAACTCAACACATTGCCAAACTTGAAGGCCAGGACTACAGACCATACGCGTTTAAAAATGAGCTGTTTAGTCGAAAGTGGCGGCATTATAAAAACATTGTCAGGCTGGCTTGGGGCCCTTATGTCGACGGACGATCATCCATGAATCAGGCCATCCAACTCACATCAGCACTACTTAAAGCGATCTGAGCCCCGAAAGGTAACCCACACCATTATTATTTGCTGGCTTATTCTGCTGCGACCAACTCTCGGCCCTGTCGCAAGTTAAAGTCTCGACTGTCCAGCATTAGATAGACGGCATGTTATTCAGGGGCAAGGGTAATGTCTCGCACACCTTCAAGGGCGACCAGTCTGTCGCCCATCGTAAATACATGCTTCTCTTTTACCATGCTGTGTGGCGTTTAACGATTTGATGGTCTAGTGCTACGCTAACCTGCCATCACTCACAACCAAAATACGCACAGGCCCGCCACGGTGGCATAAATCCAGTGTGATACAAAGGTTAAGCGCTCAATTCAGACCGTCTTTTTCCTTACTGCGTTACCCCGTAAAATAGGCACCGTAAACTTTACTAACGGAAACTCAATTGATAGCTACAAAAGGCGTACGCAAGAGTAATGGCAAGCATTGGTTGATGAGCGAGCTGAAGAAAAAGTTGAACGCATTGAATAAGAGAAGGAAACTTTAAAAAAGACTTCAGCTCTATTAATGTCGAGCTCCATGAAATACTCCCGTTAATTGAGAGACTGAATCAGAGCAATAAGGTTGCAGTACATACTATGTGGTAATGCACATGGTATGTTTTATGTTACGTAGAGGCCGTTCACTAAAGTTTAAATTGCCGCAATAGCGATTTCGGTCTGTGCTTTATGGATAGAATACTGGGGCTTTCCAGTCAACACTAATACTCAATCAGTAAAAAGAGAAACAAGATTTTTTTGCAGATCTGAATCGCTACAACTTTTCCGGACACCTATTAGTTAGATAAACTAACTTAATAGAGAAGCAGTTATGTTGAAGCCCCCTTAATATCCGAGCAAGCTTTCTTGCAAAGAATTTGCAAAGTGTTTCTAACACTCCACAAACTATTGATTCGAATTAGTTAAATAAGACGCTAACTTTTCAAAATCCGTTGCTAGAAATAGCGTGCCGGTTCAAGTCCGGCCTCTGGTACCATCTCTTTTTATTTACTAAGAAGAGAAACAATAAACCGACCTTGAGTCGGTTTTTTTGTGCCTGTGGTTCTAACTTTCTCGTTAAACCACTCTCACAATAAACACTAGGCAAACCTTTACTATTTTTGGGTAGGTACGTTCTAGCTCGGTCATCACTCAAACGCTATAAGTACATCCATGCGCTGGTGCAGTATTCTAGCGACCTCTATTCCAGCTTCGGTTTGCCAATAATATACAATGTGCTTTTGCGCGGGAAAGCTTCTAGCCTTTTCAAACAGTTCAGGTCTGTTTCTTCCCTAAGTAGGAGTAGTCGCAATCTGAATCATAGTTTCATGTAGCAGCGACACGTATTTCTTCGCCTGAAACAGACCCCATTTTTCGATGGTCTTGGCGGATATGAGTCGCAAGTCTTCCTCAGCAAGCTCAGATAATTTATACCTTGCCATCGATTTCTTTGCTCACTTCAGCAAAAATATCCAGCGCAGACTTATCGGAAGTTTGCCCATCAGACAACTGTTTAAAGCCCTTGCCAACCTCTTCTCTTAGTATCTCAAGTTGCTGTTGCTTCGATACATCTTTTTCAAACAACAACCGTAAACCATCTCTGATCACCTCGCTTGCAGATGTGTAAAGTCCTGATGCAACTTTTTCATTTATGCGTTTTTCAAATTCAGAGCCAAGAGTAACGTTCATAAACACCTCCACATGTTATGCTTATATTATGCGCATGTTACGATCATTTTGCTAATCTAAAGGTAGACTTTTTACAAAGCAGTACTAATTGCGCAAATTGGCTGGAATCTTGGTTGAGAATCAAAGTAGTTATGCAAAGAATTTGCAAAGTTTCTTTTTTGTGTGATAGGTAATTGATTTTATAAAACTAAAATAGCCACCGTCTTTTCAAAATCCGTTGCTAGAAATAGCGTGCCGGTTCAAGTCCGGCCTCTGGTACCATTCTCTTTTTACTAAGAAGAGAAACAATAAACCGACCTTGAGTCGGTTTTTTTGTGCCTGAACGAAATTGAATCGGCACGCTATAGAGTTCAAAACCTTTTTCTAAACAAGACAGTCATATTTATGTTCTGGGATATGCATATTATGACTGTCTTATTAGTTCGATTAGTTCGCTGGCGCACCGGCTAGGGTGTCTGTCAATCGCGTGGCGACCAATCAAAAGCCCGGCCTCTGGTACCAACATCTAACCTTTACAAACAATAAACCGATCTATGATTCGTTTTTATGCCATTGGCTCTTGGCGGCAAATTAAAAACTCATTAAATCACTTCCATGACATTTCACACTCAACAAGCTACTGAATCGCCATTGATTTACCTGCTTCCGGCTCAGTCCATAAGAGTGACAGAATGTTTATTACTAAACAAGACAGGCATGTTTAGTAGTAGCCGTAAAGCAACGTAAAGCAAGATAGGCCCGTAACACATTAATTAGACAGGCATATAGAAATAAAAATGAACAATAACAAACACCTGGTTTACTCATCGTCACTAGTGCATGTAAATTTGTCTATTGTAAGGAGGGGATGGCTAAGAAATGAGGATGTATGAAAGTCTTATTTTCAGTTAATAGTAGTTATTCCTTCGCTCGCGTGAAGCGTCAGTAAATTTAGCTATTCAGGCCCAACACTACCCCAGTAAACGCTTGGCATTTTGTCGTCCCTGAACCCATTGCTGTTGTTGATTAAATGCATATTTTTCAAGGTGTATTACTTTACCAGCAGCATGTTTAAAGCAGCTTTCAAATTGCGTGGTTAACGTTAGCCACTGTTCGTGTTCAATATTGAGGCGTTCCAAAATAGTAGGATGGAGATGCTCAACCTTTCCTAGCTTGTTTGGGTGAATATATCGACCGGTTGTATCTATAAGCTGAAGGTATTCTGGGAGGGTAAAAGGTAACCCCTTGGGCATATTTTGTGTTGGGTTACCCGCAAAAGGCATGAGCCGTTTGGGTGTTTTTCCTACCCTCGCGGCATTTATACGGTATTTAATACTAGTATAATCTGAGGTTTCCGGCGTCTTCGCTATTTTTGCGCGGACGGGATTTAAATCTACATAAGCCATGCAGGCTGCAAGGGCCGATTCATCTAATAGCGCTTGAGACTTAAACCTCCCCTCCCAGAAGTGCCCTGTGCAGTTATCTTCTTTGTTGGCTGCTCTGGCAATATACTCGTTTAATGCTCGCATAAACCAGCTGATATCGAATAGCCGTTTGCGCCACACCTCTGCTGTCGCTTCTACCGTTTTGATCTGTGTTTCATTTAAGCCACTGCGTAGTTTTGAAGATGTGTAGCTCCGCGTGAGCAGGGTACCTTTATACAGCCTATGCCAACGTTGAATTACTTCTTCTGTGGTAAGTGCATCGGCTTTATCTTTAGCTACGTGTAGCACCACGTGCGTATGGTTGCTCATCACCGTATAAGCGCATATATCAATAGCAAACACTTCACTTAAGATATGAATGCGGTCTTCCACCCATTGGCGACGATGCTCAAAGCTTTTGCCGTTTTCCTCACCACATAAGAATGCGCGGCGAACACAACGAGAAATACAGTGGTAATAAGGGGTGTCCAATAAACTAATTTGCGACTTTCTGGCTTTAGGCATCAGGGCTTTCTACCGTTGGTTTACATACTTTACCAGTGTGGGGAGCCATGCAAATTAAAGAAAGTGTACTGAGGTACAGTTTTGGAACTTTTGTTTTATGTCTGTCTAGTTAAGCCTTCAGTTTTATGCCTGTTTCAAGAAGTTGCAGATGTTGCATGCGTTGAGTTTTTTGTATCGCCAACCTGTTTTAACAAGCGTAACTCGTTCATGACGATATTGTGATTCGTCTGCATATAAATCCAAAGCTTAACCGTTACTTGTGCATTAACGCTCACCACAAAACATACTCCCCAAAAGAGTTCGCTGTTTTTGTCTGCGGTAAAAAACTGATACCCGCAAAAAAAGAGTAAAACACTAAATATGATAGCCATGGCGTAGCCCAGCTTCATGATTGTAGGGTAGTCAGAAGCAAACCCCATACGTAAATAACTGAAGATACCTTTGATAGGTTGGCCCTGCAGATTATTTTCCTCCAAGCCCCGCCCTTCTTTACCGCGATAGTTTCGCTTTGTCATCTTTCTGTCCCTCATTTTGATCTTTGAAATACCCAGCTATCGTCGAATGTATTGCTTTACTAACTTTTCTGTTTCCAGAAATAACCATAACAGTGTGCCTGCTATTAAAATTACTATATGGTCGGTAAAGGATGGGGAAACAGTGCCAAAAATGGTTTGCAAAAACGGTAAATAGCAAATCATAATCTGCGCGGTTATTACCAATAAAATGGCTATCCACACCGCTTTGTTCGCATTCCCTTCTTTTACTCTAAATGCCTGAGTCTGAATGCGACGTGTAAACAGTAAATAGGAGATTTCCAGCCCAACTAGCATATTCATCGATTGTGTACGTGCCAGCGCTACCGGTAAATTTTGGGAGATAGCAAATTGATAAACACCAAACACCGCAATAAAGAAAAGTACACCCACCATCACAATGTGCCATAGTAAGTCGCCTTGAATAAGCGATTGATTTCGTGGTCTAGGCGGCTTTCCCATAATATCTTTATCAGGTGGCTCGAAGGCAAGTGCAATACCCAAAGAAATGGCAGTAATCATGTTCACCCATAATATTTGAACCGGTGTGATGGGGTAAGGCATACCCGCGAGCAGTGCTACCATTATCGTCAATGCTTCGCCTGCATTAGTCGGCAGCGTCCAACTCACCACTTTTTTTATGTTGTTGTAAACGGTTCTCCCCTGCTCTACTGCAGCAACTATAGATGTAAAATTATCGTCGGCCAGTACAACATCAGCTGCGTCTTTGGCCGCCTCACAGCCTTTAAGGCCCATAGCAACACCAGCGTCTGCACGTTTTAATGATGGGGCGTCGTTTACTCCATCTCCGGTCATTACTACCACCAAATCCATAGCTTGTAAGGCCATGACCAAGCGTAATTTGTGTTCAGGTGTTGTTCTAGCAAATATGTCTGTCTTATTTAGCTGAGCTTTTAACTTGTGCTCGCTTAAGGTGTCTATCTGTTCACCGGTAAGTACGTTATCAGCATACTTTAAACCCAGCTGCTTTCCAATTGACTGCGCGGTAACGGCATGATCACCCGTTATCATTTTCACCTGAATATATGCACGCTGACATTCAGCGATGGCCTCTTTTACTCCCGGGCGAAGTGGGTCGACTAAGCCCACAAGTCCAAGCAAGCACAAGTGTCCGTCGATGTCTTCATCTGTTAACTGATAACCCAGCTCTTTTTCACTGTTATTGCAGGTTAACTCTCCTGTTGCGATGGCGAGTACTCTTAACCCTTGTGCTGCCATTTCATTGGCTTTTTGTAGCCAAAATGATGGCTGGATTGCCGTCATTTCACCATTTTTATCTTGCCTGTCACGTTTATGGTCTTCTTGCCTGTCACGTTTATGGGTCCAAAAGGTGGTGTTTTTATATTGCCTGTCACAAAACGCGATAAGCCTTTCAGGCGCCCCTTTGACAAACACCCGGCTTCCTTCATCTGCGCTTTCGTTTAATGTTGCCATATACTGACGGCTCGCATCGAAAGGCAAAACACTTTTGCGCTGCCAACCTTCCCGAATATTGGCTTCACCGTTACCCAAAACTTTTAAAGAAAAACTCAATAACGCCGCTTCCATTGGATCGCCAAGCGGCAACCAGTGCCCGTTTTCTTCATAAATCTCTGCGTCGTTACACAGGTTACACGCCAGTGCCAACGCCGTTAGCACTTCTTCGTTTTGAGGCGCTACCGTTAAGCCGTTGCTGTATATTTCCCCCTTAGGCTCGTAGCTTTCCCCGCTAACCGTAAACGCGTTACACGCCATCTGCACAACAGCAACCTGCATTTCATTACGCGTTAGCGTACCGGTTTTGTCTGAGCATATAACAGATACAGCGCCCAAAGTTTCAATAGCGGGAAGCACTCTTATGATGGCGTTTCGTCTGGCCATTGTCTGCACGCCTACAGCCAACGTAATGGTGAGTACAGCCGGTAAGCCCTCGGGGATTGCTGCAACAGATAGCCCAATAACCGCCATAAAAACGTCTAAAAAAGGGCGCTGCAATCCAAAAATACCAATAATAAGTAACACACCGCCTATCCCAAGGACCAACGCTGTAACCCACTTAGCCAGTATGTTCATTTTTGCGGTAAGCGGTGTAGTTAGCTTTTCTACCTTTGAAAGAAGCCCACCTATCTTCCCTATCTCAGTACGCGCTCCGGTATCTACCACAACCCCCACGCCTTGCCCACCCACAACCGTCGTGCCGCTGAAAGCCATGCAGCTTCGATCACCAAGCGCCACCTCTTTATAAAGGGCGTCGATTGATTTTGGTACTGCTAGCGCCTCGCCAGTCAGTATGCTTTCTTGAATCTGCAAACTCTCAGCCGTGATAAGGCGAAGATCTGCAGGTACCTTATCGCCAGACTCTAAAATGACGATATCGCCAGGAACAACGTCTGCACCATCAATAGTCGTTCTGGCGTTACCTCTGATAACCGAGGCCTTTGCGGCCAAAAGGTGGCGAATAGAGGCCAGCGCCTTCTCGGCTTTACCCTCTTGAACAACACCAATAACGGCATTAATAAGAATTACGGCGAAAATGACACCGGCGTCAATCCAATGCTGCAGCAATGCAGTAAACACAACGGCAGCTACAAGTACTAATACTAAAAGGTTTTTGAACTGATAAAGAAAGCGAAAGAGCATGTTCGGTGATGCAGTTTGCACAACACTATTTCGCCCAAACTTAACCAAACGGGCTGCCACTTGCTCTTGGTTTAACCCCTCTTTTGATGCACCTACTTCGCTTAGCACGTCACTCACGGTTTTTTGATACCAGGATGTTTGGCTTGCTTTTTCCACAATGCAGTCCGTTTCATTTTAGCGGTAGTTAGACTATTAATGCGCCAGATCAATATAAATGTCTACCGCCCTTCTATACTTGCCTAAATTCGATACGTTCTTTGTTCGCTAGCGCACAGAAGCGAAAATAAACAACGTTTACATTGCCATAAAAAATTCGTTTTCCTGCGAAACGCACAGGTCCCAAACGAAATCAGCAAGTTAGCAAAGGAACGTTCACATGATTAATTCTAGCAACACGCTTTTATCTGCTCTTTTATCAGTACTCCCTCCCCAATGTGAAAATAAACTCGAACTCGTGCCTCTAGAACTTGGCCAGGTGCTTTATGAGTCTGGTGAAGACTTGCAGTATGTTTATTTCCCCGTCGATGCCATTGTTTCATTACTATTTGAAATGTCCGATGGGGCATCTGCGGAAATTTCTGTCGTGGGTAATGAAGGGGTTGTGGGCATTGCGGTTTTTTTAGGGGGCGGAAGCACGCCCAGCCGCGCTATTGTGCAAAGTGAAGGAAAAGCCTATCGCACCTCTGCAACCTCAATAAAGCAAGCGTTTAATCACGAACCTGCGGCTCGTGTACTTTTACTGCGCTACACACTTTCGTTGATTGTGCAGATGTCGCAAACTGCGGTGTGCAACCGTCACCACACCATAGTACAACAACTCTGCCGATGGATTTTGCTATCGCTAGACCGGCTGCCCAATAACGATTTAGTGATGACCCAAGAGCTTATAGCCAACATGCTGGGCGTGCGCCGAGAAGGGGTAACCGAAGCGGCGGGTAAGCTTCAAAAAGCAGGCGTTATTGCTTATAAGCGAGGCCATATCAAAGTGATAGACCGCCCCAAACTTGAAAGCATGTGCTGCGAGTGCTATCACGTGGTTAAAGAGGAATCCGACAGATTAGAAGCCTTTCCACTGCAATAATGAATCACGGCTGCCCGTTAATTTTTTTACCGTGTATGTGCTAGAGCGCACAGATAAACCTTCCAACCATAGGCTAAATAATTAGGCAATACAGTATGTGCCTAATGCATTAAGCGACGTAAAAAAACAGAATGACAATGCGATTTTTAGGTAACCGTGAAACTGCCTAAAAAGGATATTTTGTTATGCTTTCCACGCTTTTTTCAACCTCGGCGTCGCGTACCTTCTGGGAAAACATCCCTATTCGCAAAAAAATTTATAGCACTGAGCGATTGGGTAATTACGCCGAAACACTTGCCAAGCATCATAGAATAACGGCAAAACGCCTTCGGGTTCCTTCACTTTACAAGCGTTTTGACGACAACGCCCAAGCTCTTGATAACATTGTTTCCCAAAGCCATTCGCATAAACGTTACCACAAAGACAGCCCTAAAGGGCTTGAATGGCTGCTCGATAATTATCATGTGGTTGATACTCAAATTTGGCAAACCTCATTAGACCTACCTCAGCGCAATTATTATCAGCTTCCACGTCTAGCCATTGGAAAATTTGCAGGCTACGCCAGGATCTTAGCTATCGCTTGGTACTACATAGAACACACAGACAGCCACTTTACTACTCAAAACTTTTGTCATTTTATTTCCCATTATCAGCACGCTGAAATATTAAGTATATCGGAGCTGTGGGCTCTGCCTTGCGTAATCAAAATAGTACTTATTGAAAACTTGCGCCGTTTATCTCAAGCGCAAATGGGTAAGCACCATGCGCATAACCAAGCCAATAGCGTGGCAGATAAGGCGCTAGAGAAAAAAGATAAATCGGACAGAATCTTACCCTTTTCCCCACCCGATGTGAGCAAGTACTCACCAAGTGTGCTCGTCGCATTTACGGCACAACTAGCTCAACGCTTACGGGGTAAAGACCCTGAAAAATACCCACTTCTCGGCTGGCTTAATGGTCAACTTGCAAATAACAACACAACCGTGGACGACATAATTCAACAGGTTTCCCTAGAACACAGTGTGGCCAGTGAAACCATGAGCAATATTATCAATAGCTTAAGGCTGTTAGGTGAAATTGATTGGAAAGTTCCTTTCGAGCAGTTGAGCTACGTTGATACCACGCTTCGCACCTACCGCCTTTATACCGACATGGATTTTAGTACCCGAAACTTATATCGCAGTAATGTAGAAAGACTCGCGTCGGGGTCTGGTTTAACCGAATGCGAAATTGTTGGAGCAGCCCTAGCGCGCGCTGAAAAATTGCATACTAGTGAATCGTTAGCATCTGAAAAGCGTCGAATTGGCGACCCCGGCTACTACCTATTTGGCGAGGGTAAACGTCAGTTCGAGTGCGACATTGGCTACAAACCATCACTTCATGAGCGGATACATTACGCCTTAGGCGAATGCGGCACCCGAGTTTACGTAGGGCTTATCATTTCATTGAGCGTGTTATTGCTCGCCCTTTTTGTTCTTGCTTTGTTTGCCCTTAATTTCTCGGTTATGTTGCAGGTCGTGCTCTCACTACTCGCACTTATCCCCATCGGCGAGGTGTCGGTGCTATTCGTCAACCAAATTATCTTACGTTTTGTACAAACCCACACCTTGCCATGCCTGTCTCTTAAAGCCGGCGTACCAAACGACAGTCGAACGTTTGTCGTCATCCCTTCTTTGCTCTCTAGTAAAGCGGGCGCAGATAAACTTACTCACCAGCTTGAAATGCACTATTTGACCTGTATTGACGACAACGTAAGTTTTGGCCTTTTATTAGATGGCGTGGATGCACAAAGCCAGGCGCTTTCGAGTGACAAAGTGCATCTGCAGCACATAAATACAAAGATTGCGGCACTAAATAAAAAATACCCGGGGTGCCGCAATCGTAAACGTTTTTACCTGTTATACCGAAAACGTATGTTTAATCGCCATGAGCATACGTGGATGGCGTGGGAAAGAAAAAGAGGAAAGCTGCATGAGCTTAACCGCCTTTTACGGGGTGCAACCGATACCACTTTCACCCCGGTAGACGCCGACAACATAGATGTTCCCGAGTACATCAAATATGTGGTAACGCTTGATGAAGATACCCAATTAACACGGGGGGCCATTAGAAAGCTAATTGGCAAAATGGCCCACCCGCTAAACACCCCATTGCTCGACAGGATTAAACGTCGGATTGTGAAAGGGCACGGCATTTTGCAACCTAAAGTTACCCCGTCAATGCCAAGCAATGGTAACGGCTCGTGGTATCAATTTATTTTCTCAAGCCCTGGGGGGATCGACCCTTACGTTTCCAGTAGTTCTGACGTCTATCAAGATTTGTACGATGAAGGGTCTTACACCGGAAAAGGGATTTACGATATCGATGCATTTGAAAGTGCGCTTAAGTCTCGAGTACCTACTAACAAACTGTTAAGTCATGACCTCTTTGAAGGAATATTTGCGCGGGCGGGCTTTGCCTGTGACATCGAGGTGTTAGAAAGCTACCCACGCAGCTATCATGCCGATATAAACCGTCTTCACCGATGGACTCGTGGTGACTGGCAACTGCTTCCTTGGCTGTTGGGTGTAGTAAACGGCACGGGTAAAATTCCCACGCTCGGGCGGTGGAAAATTATCGACAATTTACGCCGTTCACTGGTACAGCCCAGTCTTTTTGTAACGCTAATTTTATCGTTTTTCCTCCCGTTGCCTCAAGCAGCCCTGTTATGGGCAATGGTGTTTAGCATACTAGCGGCGCCTTTTATTATTCACCTTTGGCTACTTTTTATTTCGTATCGCAAAAGCCAAGGAAGACTCATTACCCATTTAAAAATGTGGCTGTCAGACGGGCTGCTATCGTTACTTAATGGCTTTTTCATTCTCGCTTTTTTACCCGATAAAAGCGTAAAGATACTCGATGCATTAGTAAGAACGCTCTTAAGAATGACACTCACACAAAGCCACCTTCTACAGTGGGTGTCTTCAGATCACATTGAACGCACCCATAAACCTACACTGGTAAACTATTACTTGCTAATGAGCACAAGCGTTGTCGTGATTTTACTCGTTGCCATAGCAGCGCTTTTATATTCCACCAATCAATTTTTCACAACCTTACCTTTTGTGCTGTTTTGGCTTCTAGCCCCTGCAATGGCGTGGCGGTTAAGCCAACCTAATGTCCGCCCCTATTTACACCTTAGCCAAAAAAGGCAAACTACACTTCGCCTTATTGCAAGAAGAACATGGCGCTTTTTCGACGAGTTTGTTACCCAAGACAACAATATGCTGCCGCCGGATAACTTTCAGCAGCTGCCAGAAGCCAAGATAGCCCACCGTACATCTCCCACCAATGTCGGTTTGTATTTGCTCTCTATAGCAAGTGCAAAAGACTTTGGCTGGATAGGGCTCATTAATGCTATAGAAAAGCTTGAAAAAACGATGCATACCCTCGATAAGCTAGAAAAATACGAGGGGCATTTACTAAACTGGTATCACACGCAAACGCTTCAGCCACTTCCCCCTAAATACGTCTCTTCTGTTGATAGTGGTAACCTGGCGGGCCACCTCGTTGCACTAGCCAATACCCTTGAAGCATGGCGAGAACAGGTTGAGCAACACGTTCAGCCAAACATTAAGCAGGTGCTTCATGATAATTTGCTGCTGTTAGACGCCGCAATTCTAAGCTCGGGCTCATCACAAAGGCACTATTCGCGCTGCCGAGTAGAAATACTTAATTTGCTGAGTTTATTGGAAGATCAAGACAGCAATGCGGCTTATGATTTTGTAACCGTTGAGAAAACCCTTCTCGCACTTTTACCGCGGCTAACTCACGATGAAACGCCAATCGACGTAAACATCAATTACTGGCTACAAAGCACGATTAGTCGGATAGAAGCGGAGAAACAAGATAAACATGCGTTATCTGTTACTCAACACAATGTGAAGTCGCGGCTGGTTCATATTGCCGCTGAAGCACGCGCATTTGCCATGAACATGAACTTTCACTTTCTGTTTAACCAAGAGAAAATGCTACTGAGTATTGGTTACTCCGTTGATAAAGACGAGCTAGATACGGGCTGCTACGACTTACTAGGGTCTGAGGCGCGCTTGGCGAGTTTGTTTGCGATTGCCAAAAACGATATACCATCAAAGCACTGGTTTCATCTAGGTCGCACGGCGTCACCTGTGGGGTTTAGCGCCGCGCTTCTGTCGTGGTCTGGCTCAATGTTTGAATACCTCATGCCCTCTTTAGTTATGCGCGCGCCTTTTGGCAGCCTTATTGCCAATACCAACGACATGGCAGTGCATCAACAACGGCATTACGGCAAGCACCTTCACGTGCCGTGGGGAATTTCAGAGTCGGCGTTTAACGCACGAGACTTAGAATTTAGCTACCAGTATTCAAATTTTGGCGTTCCCAGTTTAGGCCTTAAACGGGGGCTTGCCGATAATATTGTCATATCCCCCTATTCAAGCGGGCTTGCCGCTATGGTTGACCCAAACAGCGCTGTCAAAAACTTCAATACGCTGGAATCGTTAGGTTGCTTAGGCGCGTATGGTTTCTACGAAGCTATCGATTTCACCCCATCCAGGCAACCCAAAAACGCCAAACACACCGTGATTGAAAGCTATATGGCCCACCATCAGGGCATGACTATTGTGGCTATCAATAATGCCCTTAACAACGGCGTTATGCGCAACCGCTTTCACAACGAACCTATGATTGGTGCCTGTGAATCGTTACTTCAAGAACGTATACCACGCAATGTTTCACTGAAACGCCCCTTATCCCAGTGGGAACACATTGTGCCGGCCACTCTGGCTTCAAAACCCGTATCACGCACCTTTAACCCCAGTGAGAAAGATTTAAAACAAACGAACATGCTCTCAAATGGCAGGTATACCACCATGCTCAGTGCCGCGGGAAGCGGCTACAGCTTATGGAAAAATATAGCCATTACTCGCTGGCAAGGCGATACCACCACCGACGATGACGGCATGTTTTTCTTTGTGCACGACGTAAAAACGCAGCATACATACTCACCCTCCCTTCAATCTTTAGCGGCGCAAGAAGGCCAAGTTAAAAGCGAATACACGACCGAATTTGCCGAGGATTACGTTCGCTTTGAGGCAACTCACAATAAAATGAAAAGCAGTATTGATGTGGTTGTTACCAGTGAAAGCGATGGTGAGGCCCGCCAGCTTAAAATCAGCAATACGTCACTAACCACCAAACGCGTTGTGGTGACGTCATTTAATGCGCTGGCCCTTGCCCCGAGGGAAACAGATAACGCCCACCCGGCTTTTTCCAAAATGTTTATTCAAACCAGCGTACTGAAACAGCGTAACGCTCTTATTGCAACAAGGCGAAAGCGGGCGCCCGATGAAGGTGAAATATGGGTTGCTAATTTTGCTGTGGTTAGCGAGCAAACGGCCACTGCGTTCGAGTTCGACACTAGCAGGCTAACTTTTATAGGTAGAGGAAAATCAATACACAATGCTAAGGGAAACGAAGTATTGCCTGATGGCCTGACTCGGCTTCACAGTTCAGTGGGAGCCGTTATCGACCCTGTATTTGTATTACGCCATCATATGGATATACCCGCGGGCAAACAAGTAAGCTTAACCTATTGGCTATTAGTGGCCACCTCATATAAAGAGTTACTTTCACTTATCGACCAACACGCTGATAGCTATGCATTTGAGCGCGCCAAAACCATGGCGTGGACCCAAGCACAACTGTTACTTAGGCACCTTGGCGTAGATAACGATGAAACCGCAACCTTCCAACAACTTGCGTCACCACTTATTTATTTAGATACCAGAGAGGTCCACCGAAAAGCTCTGCCTCATACGGTAAAAAGTATAAAACACGTACTGTGGCAAGAAGGTATATCTGGCGATCTCCCCATTGTGGCGATGCAAGTATCTACAATTGGTGACATTAAGCATGTGGAGCAGCTGTTGCGCGCGCATGAGTACTGGAAGCTGAAAATGCTGTATGTGGATATTGTGATCATTAATGAGCAGCGTTCAACTTACTTCCATAGCTTGCAAGATGCCATCGAAACCGCCGTGCGTTGTAGTCAATCACCTGTTTATCATTCCGATGAACACACCCACCCCGCACATTGCTATGTGCACGTATTGCGGCATGACCAAATTTCAACAGAACTACTCGATACCATAATGCATGCAGCCAGATTGTCGATAAATGCCAGCAACGGCGACTTAGCCACGCAATGTCATCAGCTTCTTCACACTCACGTAAGCGCTGCATTACCCACCCGCGCTAAAAAAGCAAGACAGTCACAATATATGACACCTTCTGCGTTGAAAAAAACGAACCCAGCTGCGCTTTCTTTTTTCAATGGCACTGGTGGTTTTAATACCCAAACGAACGAATACGTAATTCAATTAAACAACAACCTCACCACTCCAGCGCCGTGGGTAAATATCATTGCCAATGACGAGTTCGGATTTCAAATTGGTGAGGATGGAAACGGCTATACATGGGCCCAAAATAGCCGAGATAACCAGCTAAGCCCCTGGTACAACGACCCAATTTGTAACCCATGCGTCGACAATTGGTATGTGAGAGATGAGGATACCCTAGCGTTAAGCAGCGCATCAAGCCAGCCCATTCAAGATGGGGGGGAATACGAAACACGCCATAGCTGGGGCTACAGCATATTTTCGCATTGTGCCAACGACCTACACATGGAATCAACTCATACCGTGGTGCAAAACGCCCCAGTTAAAATGGTGCGTTTATCCATTACAAACAAGGGGCAGTGTGAACGAAAGCTCTCGGTGACAAGTTATATCGAGTGGGTACTGGGTAACGACAAATATGAGAGCGGCCCCTTTATCACCACTACATTGGACAGTCACTTTAATGCGGTTATACTTTCCAACCCCTTTTCCACAGAGTTTGCCAACAGCGTTGCGTTCGTGATGCTTCAAAACGAATTGCATGACTGGACAACAGACCGTACTGAATTTCTGGGGCAATATGGAGCTGCAAACCACCCGGGTGCGCTTTTGGTTAACACGCCAATGAAAAAGCGCGTGGGAAGCCGCTTTGATATATGTTCAGCACTACAAACTAAGCTAACCATTCAGCCTAACGCCTCATATGACGTGGTGCTTGTTGTTGGCTACGCGAGTAATTATGCATTGGCCCAAGATTTAATGAAGCGCTTCAAGCACGCTGAATTTGACCTTGTACTGCAGCAAACACAGGCCTATTGGCTAAGCCTACTTACGCATGTTCAAGTAGATACGCCAGACAAGGCGACTAACTTAATGCTAAACGGCTGGCTGAACTATCAAACCATGAGCAGCCGAATATTAGCGCGTTGCGGCTTTTATCAAGCCAGCGGTGCCTTTGGGTTTCGCGACCAATTGCAAGATGGTATGTCGATGTTATGGCACAGCCCTGAGCGCGTACGCGCTCACATTTTGCGTGCAGCGTCTCGGCAGTTTAAAGAGGGAGATGTTCAACATTGGTGGCTACCGCTTTCAGGGCAAGGGGTGAGAACTCATATTTCTGACGACAGAATATGGTTAGTGGTCGCCGCCACGCATTATGCTAAGAACATGCAAGACCAAGATATTTGGCAAGAGCAAATTCCTTTCTTAGAGGGCCCGCTGTTAGACCCATCAGCGCATGACGCTTTTTTCATGCCCAGTAGTAGCGATGACACAGCAAGCCTTCTTGACCATTGTATATTGTCAATCAATGCCTCGCTCGCTGCTAAAGGTAAACATGGCTTGCCGCTGATGGGTACCGGCGACTGGAACGACGGCATGAATGGAATAGGCAAGCAGGGAAAGGGAGAAAGCGTGTGGCTAGGATGGTTTATCCTTTTTGCCATCGATCAGCTACTTGCGCTTCCATCGCCCTATTGCAAGCAAAAGCTAAAGCTCTACAAAGCACAGTGGCAACAAGCCTCCCGAGAACTGACTCAAGCTATCGAACAATATGCTTGGGATGGGGAATGGTACAGAAGGGCTGTTTTCGATAACGGTATCTGGCTAGGCTCTCAACTTAACGATGAATGCAAAATTGACGCTATTTGTCAGTCATGGGCTGTGCTGTCAAATCACGCACTCCCTAAACGCGCTAACAAAGCCATGAGAATGGCGTGGCAATACCTTGTAAGAAAAGAGCTAGGCTTGGCGCTGCTGTTTACCCCTCCTTTCGAAAAAACCATTTTAGAGCCGGGCTACATAAAAGGCTATCCAGCAGGCTTTCGAGAAAATGGGGGGCAATACACCCACGCGGCAGTCTGGTCAGTGATGGCGCTGTGTAAGCAAGAGAAAACAGACCAGGCATTCGAACTCTTTTCGATGCTTAACCCCATCAACCACGCGCTTAATGAAGCGCAATGCGCTCGCTATAAAGTAGAGCCTTATGTGATGCCAGCAGACATTTACTCTGTACCTCCTCATTGCGGTAGAGGCGGCTGGACCTGGTACACGGGGGCTGCGGGTTTAATGTATCAAGCAGGGCTTTCTTCTCTATTGGGAATTGAAAAGCGTGGTACATCCTTGGAAATAACACCACGACTACCTTCAAAGTGGGATCGCTATAGCGTAACGATAAACATAAATAATGCACATTACCTGATTGAGGTTACAAGAGATGTGGTAAAAAAATTACCCTCTGCCACGTTAAAATGGGACGTTTATATTGATGATGAAAAGCACAACTTCAGCGGAAGTATCGCATTACCGATGTTCGCAGGTAAGCACTTTGTCAAAATTATAATAAAACAGTAAGCAATGTGGCGTAGCGCACAGAGGCGCTAAATACAGCGAGTATATTGGTGAACGTGTTTATACTAAAGGATATGTCTGATGGCACGTTTTCGCGTATTTTTCACCGTTGCTTTTTTAGCAATGCTCTTGTTCGGGTGCAATAAAAAAGCGAGCGAAGCCGATACCGCACCGGCTTTAGAATTAGATGATATGCCTGTCACGTTAACCGAACCTGCCGCTTATCAGAATGAAGATATAGCGCAAGATATCCGCGCTACTCTCAACACGCTGGGGATGAGTGTTGCCAACGACATATCAATAAAAGCTGAAGATAGCGACGTTATACTGTCGGGTTCAGTGGCATCAGAAGAACAAAAGCAATTAATTTTGGATGCAGTTAGAAAAATAGAAGGAATAAATACTATAACCGATGACATTGTTGTGCGCCTAGACTAGCCCGCTGAAGCGCCATTGCTTGGCCTATGTCACTTAGACAAACATACCAGTTCTTAACGAAAGCGCCATGAGTAGTAGAAACGCCTCCGACTCAAATAAGGACACACGCGGTGAAGACAATTTTTAACGTTCTGGAAGTAAAACATCACGTGTGGACATGGGTAGCTTGTATTGCGTTTATAGGCGTAATCACTGTAGTAAACAATCGGTTTTTCACTACGGTTTCCCTAGAACCCCTTCTTTTATTACCCGTGGTAATCGCGAGTTGGTACGGTAACCTAACAACTGGCTTATCGGTGTCGTTTATCACGGCACTGGCCACGCTTGTTTCATACGACCACTCGTTACTCGCACTACCCGCCACAGACGCAATCTATACCGCACTGATCTACTTATCGTCGCTTTGCATTATGAGCATTTTAATTGATAACTTTAGTGCCGTATTTAAAGTGGAAGAAGCTGCGGCAGAACACGACCACCTTACGGGGCTGCTGAACCTGCGCGGGCTTTCCTCGATAGTGGAAGAAGAGATTGCTCGTACCAAGCGCTACCACCATCCTTTTACTATTGCCTATATTGATATCGATGACTTTAAAGCCATTAATGACACAAAAGGTCACTGCGAAGGCGATATGATATTGTGTAAATTAGCAAAAATTATTACCACATCTTTTAGAGAAAGTGATTACATTAGCCGTATTGGTGGTGATGAATTCGTGTGTTTATTACCCGAAACGAAACAGCCCGACGCCAAAGTTGTATTCGATAAGTTACAAAGAAATTTAGATGAAGAATTTAATGCCGAAGACGCTATTGTAACGTTTAGCATTGGTGTGGTTACTTTTGAATCGGCTCCGCCCAATACACAAACGGCCCTGGCTTTAGTCGACAAAGTCATGTACCGCGTTAAGAAACTTCACAAAAACGATGCCGCATTTCAGGTTTACTCTTCAATGCAATAAGTCAACTCCCCGCCTAAACATGTGATAGAACTTCGTTTTTTCTGAGCATACATGATATGACTGTCTCATTAACCTTCGTCTCGTTAATTCATGATATGACTGTCTTACTAAGCTCTATCTAATTAGATAGCTGCCCCCTCGAATAAACCCAACAAACTTCGATACTCACCTTTAAACTTTGATGCATAGATTTATTTAAAGTTAACGGTTAGATATCGTGACCTAAGCGTTGTTAGTCAAAACAAATTTTATTGATTTTTAGAATGTAAACATTATATTAACGCTCGTCGAAAATTCGACACTCAAAATCAGAAAGGGAAATATAATGAAAAAAATAATTGGACTAGCTGCTGCAAGCCTTATTCTTACCTCAGGCTGTGCCACCATTCTTACCGAAGAAACACACAAAATAAACGTTACAACAACTAGCGGTGAAACGACTACAGTTACTGTTGACGGCATGTCTCAAACAGTGCCTGGCGTGGTTACTGTTAAGAAAGAGAACAAAGATAAAGTGCTAGTTGCTGACGATGCAAAATGTACCGACGTTAACCTGAACAAAGAAGTTGAATCTGCGTTTTTCATCAACATTCTTAGTGGCGGTGTATTCGGTTCGTCTACCGATTACGGCTCAGACAAAATGTGGAAATATCAAGATTCAGTAAGCGTACCTTGTAAATAAGATATGTTTACCCGAATTCTAAAAGGAAGCATTCTTGCTTCCTTTTTTTTGATTTTCGCAGCTAATTCCACGGCCAGTGACGTTACTCGAACTAGCTACTCAAAAGTTGATAACGCAACGTTACAGCAAATAGTTGACGATCCTTTGTGGCACTTATTGTTACAACTTAAAAATGGGAAGCCAATAACTAACGACACCTCTATTTATATTTCAAATTCGTTCGTCAGTCCGTTAGCCGAAGCGCATGCTACTGTAGACCTTTTTCAGCGTAGTCCCCAAAACATTTGCAACTACCCTGCTCGTTTACGACTGCTCAAGCGCTACATACCCAAATTTAAATCTATTTCCCCTGCCGAGCACTGCGCAGAATATCGCAATTTTGTAGCAAGTGTTCCGGCTGATAGTATCAAGCTAATTTACGCCTCAGAAAATGTTACATCTGCTAGCTCTATGATGGGGCATATTATGCTTCGTCTAGATGGAACTAACGATAAAGGCGTTCCCGTTAAGCACGGTATTACGTTTTTTACAGAACTAGACTCTTTAAACGTTCCTCACATCATGTACGAAACATTGATGACAGGAAAAGAAGGCGTATTTAAGGTTGCTCCTTACCAAGAGTTTGAGCAATTTTATCTTTATGAAGAGCAAAGAAACATTTGGCGATATACGCTAGATTTCAGCGAGCAGCAGCGCCGCTTTGTACAAGACTACATATGGGAGTTGGGACAGCAGAGCCCCGCTTATTTTTTTCATATTTTCAACTGCGCCACCGTAACTCAGTTATTGGTGAATATTGCTCGTCCTGCTCATCTAAATCAGGTTGCAAGCTGGCTGACCCCTCTTGATGTCGTTAAGTTTGCTCAAGCAAATTCTCTCGTTGCATCAACCCAATTCGTACCTTCTAATAAGTGGGAAATATCGACACTAGAAGAAAGCATAGGGAGTAAACGCGCGTCTGCTATATCTTCGCATTTAGCTCATGCTCTGCTAGATTCATTATCACTTTCGTTTGTTGAAACTAAATACGCACTAGCGCTTAATCAATACTTCAGGTCAGCACAAACAATTTCAGAACAGCGATATCAAAAGAACTCCGCTGAACTTGCAGCGTTTAATGCTAAATATACGCACCTTTCTTTGGACGTGTCGGACTTCCCCGTTCCCTCATCTCGCCAACAAGAAGGTTATGTAGGCGCAGGTTTAACCCATCAAGATAGCCGTTCGTTCATGGCATTTCGCGCCTTTCCTGTTGCAAGAAGGTTAGCCGATGACAACAGGAGCATGATTGGTGAAACCGAGCTTATCTTGGCCGACATTGAGTTCAGAGTTGGTTTAGCGCAAGACAACTTAGGTGATATCTATGTGGACAAGGCCATGCTCTACCAAATGGTGTCGCGAGTACCTGTTACGCAAAATGTAAGCAACTGGTCATCTTCATTTAATATTGGGATAAACCGCGTATTAACTGGAGAGCGAAAACGCAAACTCATCGTTCAGTCGGAGTTTGGTTTAGGCTTTACACGTGAAGTAATGCAAGGTTTAGGGGTGTATAGCGACATTATTGTGGGGGCAGGTGCAAATAAGAGTGAAGCCTTCGTATACGCTAAACCTGTTATTGGGTTATATGCCTATACAAAACTGAATAGTAAGTTGGCTGTTAACTTAAGTAGGACCTACAACCAATACGGTAGTGATAACCCAATCGATGCAGCATCGTTTAGCCTGCATCAATACGGTTTTAAAGACATCACGCTAGATTTTGAAGTGAATATACAGAAAGTCGATAATGAATATGAATCCAGTGCTTCTTTTATGTTGGGGTATCGTTTTTGACATTTTTTGGGGATTTCAAAACGGAACATCTAAAGAGGGTTCTAAAAATGAAAAGTGTCAGTGGGGTGTAAAACTAAATTAAGACAACTTAAATGACAGCATCGAATTCACGTATTGGTATCTTTTGGATTTACCATGAAAAACTAATATCTAGGTCTATATTATTGTCGAAAGCAAAGTACAGTAGTTTGGGTATTGCCGACACATGTTTTAGCCATATAAGTGTTTGGGAAACCGAGAAAGCTTACCTTCCAGAATTTCCTACACTTATGAATTCTGAGTATCAGATGTTCCCTCGTGGACGAGTTCTCTTTGAGAAGAGATGTGCTACGTTTAAAGTTTTTGCTGATAGCACTATTATTAAAAATAAGTACAGTAGAAAACTCATTATCGACACTTTTTCATTACAGGACGAAAAATGTAAATGGAAAAGAGATACTCACTATGCGGTCTTTTGAACAGCTTACTAATGGCTTTTACCTAACCTTTCAAACGCATAATCAATTCACCGGATACATTAACTCTTTTCGTTAGGTTGCAATAAGTATTCGCGAGCGAGGTGAAAGCACCTATGAAAATGGCGTTTTCTGTGAGTTACTTGATAACTAAATAAATAAAACCGATCAATGTAGAAGAGTCCAAAGCATGGAAGACAACCTACTCGTAAACTTAAGAAAGTATCGACCTAGAGATAAATCAGACCCATTAGAAAACTTTTTAACAGAAGCATTTGCGCACTTATTAAAAAATAGCAGCGAGGTTATGGTAGCTCTCTTAGAAGAGATCAATTCAAAATCAGCGCTCCCAAAAGCTTTCAATGCCAGTAGTTATGAGGTCTCGACGCAATACAACTTTGACGGAAAGTTTCCCGACATGCTGGTTAAGTGGGACGACGTGGTAATAGTTTTCGAGCATAAAGTCTATTCTGAATTGAGTTATTCTCAGCTCGATTATTACAGAGCCTATGCTGAAGAACATTTCAATCATCATTACGTTGTTCTTATAACTGCACGGGAATATCAACATAAACAAACCCCCGACTGCGCTATTTGTTGGCATGATATTCACGAACTTTTGGGTAAAATTAAGCCTTTAAAAAATAAAATAGCCAAATGGTACTTGGAGTCGTTCAAAGGGCTTCTTCAAGCAGAGGGATTGGGTAAGATATCTCCTATCAATCAATTGGCAATTACGCATTATCTTGAAGCTAAACAGCTTGAAGAACAAATGCGTTCGCTTATCAAGCAAGCCTCTCTTAAACATATCACTTGGCCTTTAGCCCAATTTTTGGCACCTACTGTGAAAGATCGACTTTCCGCTGTTGAGCGTCGAATTGGAATAGAGTTTTGTAGCCTTGAAAATGAGCAGAAGCTTGATTGGAAGCCGGGTATTTTCTGCGGCTTTTTGGCTGATGGTGCTGACCATAAATTTGAACATATAACGAGCAACCACATGCACGTCGGGTTAATCTTCGACTTTCAAAAATCGTTACATAACTCGCTCCAATCAAGCTCTATCTTTAAAGGGCTTAGAAACGAGCTCACAGAAAGAATTAACAAGTTAAATGCATCAAATGTTAGTTATTCTCCCCATGATAATAAGTGGAAAGTGATTGATAAATTAAGCGCTGATACAAATGCCGAAGTCAACCTTTATCACCCTTTCGCTGTGTTGATGCGCATGGATGCATTTTTCTCTGAATTACATGATTCCCCAGAGCAGCTTAATGAATTTATTCGTTCAATTAGTTTATTACAGGAGTTGCTTTTGTCTTGCTCGAATTTTCAACCGTTCCTTATTGAATTAAATACAAAATAATTTGAGAGCACTACAGGAGTTAAAATGGCCCTGACACAAATGCAAATCATTCAGTCACTAGGCGAAGCAATGTCGTGGTTTGAAAGGGAAATCACATGGGGCGTTCCGCCTACAGAGTTGCGTCATCTTATAGGAAGGATTGGTGAATTATACGCGGCTTTAATCACCAATGGACAAATGGCGAGTGAAGTAAATCAACAAGGTTATGATGTTGTTAGCGCAGATGGTGAGCGGGTATCAGTAAAAACTACTGCTATGATGGGCGCCAGCGGTCACATCGCGATTAACCCTAACACATTACAATTCGTAGACCGTGTAATTGTGTTAAAAGTTAATACCGAAGAAATGCAAATAGAAACATTGCTAAACGAAGAAACAGATTTAGTAAAAACGTTTATGCGTGAATCTAGCGGAAATAGTGGAAAGTTAATCATTTCGCTCTCTAGACTTCTTAATACCAATAAACCAAAGAAAGATGTATCTACTGTTAATACTGTACACAAAGCACCTTACACAATTAAGGAGCTTGAAAACGGTACTATCGAAGTCTACAAAGGAGCTGACCACATAACGCCCGCAAAGCCTATCCTTCGAGAAGTGGCAGAGCAGCTCAATCTGAGTATTTTAAATAGTAACGGTAACCCCTTTAATACGAGGCAACTCGGCAGTTTGATTATTAGAACGTTAAAAGCAAAATAGCTGTCAAAAGTATTGGTTCTCAATGAAACTACACTTTCCTTCCTTAATTTATTGGAAAAGTGCAGCGTCGCCTTTTTCGCAACACACTAACAATTGAAGTAGCCCCACAAACCAATTAAAGTCGCTCAACATTTCCCCCCTAAATTCCTAAAAGGCTTTAATTGATGAACATTGAACGAATGGAAACCAAACAGCGCATGAGTCGCATTGTGAAGCACAATGGCGTTATCTACTTATGCGGGCAAGTATGCGCAGATGCTACGCAAGATATTACTCATCAAACTCAAACCATGCTTGATAAAGTAGATAGCTTACTTATTCAAGCGGGCAGCGATAGAAAGCATATGCTTTCAGCGACCATTTATCTTAAAACCATGGATGATTTTGCGAAAATGAATGAGGTATGGGATAACTGGGTACCTGAGGGTTATGCTCCGGCCAGGGCTTGTGTTACTGCCGATATGGCACGCGACGCTCTGCTTGTAGAAATCTCTGTAGTTGCTGCTGAAATTGCAGATTAGCATAGAAAGTAAGAACTGATATTAGGCTCTATGATTGTCGTTACGCCGCCACACAAAACTGTTTAAATACACAGTATATTAATCTATCCTATTGAAGTGCTCTTCAATAGGATTTTTTATGCTTTCTCATTCTGAATTAAACCCGCAGCAGCAAGAGGCCGTGAACTACGGGTTGAGTTTTACAGGAGCCGTCGAAAAAGAGCTGAATGAAGAAAAGCACCACCCGCTGTTAATAATTGCAGGCGCTGGCACAGGTAAAACTAACACCCTCGCTCACAAAACGGCACAACTAATATTGCATGGTGTTGCGCCAGAGCGAATTTTATTGATGACGTTTGCGCGAAGGGCTTCATCGGAACTAAGTTCACGGGCGAACCGCATAATAGAGCGAACGTTACGTGAAAAACAAAAGGCGTATCATCCGGTCACACTTCCTTGGATGGGCACTTTTCATTCAATAGCATCGCGACTGCTAAGAGAGCACGCTTCACTCATCGGTTTAGATCCCGACTTTACGGTTATGGATCGTAACGACAGCGCGGATATGCTTGACCTGCTTCATCACGAACTTGGCTTAAGCGGTGTCAATCGACGCTTTCCCAAAAAGAAAACGTGTTTGGAGATTTACTCTCGTTGCGTGAACGCGCAAGTACCGCTTATCGACATACTCGATACCCATTTCCCCTATTGTAGCGAGTGGGAAGAAGAGCTGAACACGCTGTTTGCTCACTATGCGAAAACCAAAATTGAACAAGTGAGCTTGGACTACGACGACTTGCTGCTTTACTGTTTTCACATGGCGCAGGTCGACGCCATTGCTCAAAAAATAAGAGAGCAATTCGACAATGTGTTAGTAGACGAGTATCAGGATACCAACGTTCTTCAAGCTGGCATTCTAAAAGGTTTCTTTCCAACCGGTGAAGGCCTTACCGTGGTTGGAGATGACGCTCAATCAATCTACTCATTTCGCTCGGCCACTGTGGACAATATTCTTAACTTTCCTACTGCATTTTCTTTACCCGGTAAGGTGATAACGCTACAACAAAATTACCGGTCTCACCCGAACATACTGAGCTTGTCTAATACGTTGCTTTCCCAAAGCGATGAAGGCTATAAGGTATCGTTGTTCAGCGAACGTAAACGCGGCCCTATGCCAAAGTGGGTAACCGTTGAAAACGACATGTTCCAAGCAGAGTATATTGTTGAGCGAGTTTTGGCAGCTCGTGAAGAAGGGGTCGATTTAAAACAACAGGCGGTGTTGTTTCGTTCAAGCTACCACAGCGATCGATTAGAACTTGAACTTACTCGACGCAATATCCCTTTCGTTAAACACGGTGGCCTTAAATTCCTAGAGGCTTCTCACGTAAAAGACATGCTTTGCATTTTACGCTGGGCAGACAACCCCAAGCATAAAATATCTGCTTTTAGAGTACTTAAGTTATTACCTGGTATTGGCCCCAAAATAGCTGAAAAGGCGTTTAACGCTTTAGAGCAGCAAAATTTTGTAATAAGTAACTTACGCGATTTCGCAATCTCAGAGTCAGCGAAGCCTACATTTCTTTCTCTTGTTGATTTGCTAGATAAAGTGCACAACAACATTCCATGGACTGAGCAAACAAGCGCCATCGCAGCGTTTTACAAAGATTTGTTGGCAGCTAATTATGACGATCATTTCACTCGCTATGGCGACGTTGAGCAACTGGTAATGATCTCTGGGCAGTATTCATCGAGAGAACGATTCTTAACAGAGCTCACGCTAGATCCTCCACAAAGCACAGGGGATCTGGCAGGCAAGCCTTTGCTTGATGATGACTTTCTTATCTTGTCGACGGTGCACAGCGCTAAAGGGCAAGAATGGAAGCATGTATTTGTACTAAATGTTGCGGACGGTAATTTCCCCAATGAGTACGCGGCGGGTGATAAACGCGCCCTTGAAGAAGAGCGACGTTTGCTTTACGTAGCCATAACACGAGCGAAAGATGAATTAAGCTTGATCCAGCCCCTGAAATATTGGGTGCCAGAACAACAAAAATTTGGTGACAAGCATGTATACGGGGCTAAGAGCCGTTTCTTTACTGACGCCGTTAGTGCTTGCCTGGAACCGATTGCTTATCCTAAGCGCACTGCTTCATCCAGCGAAAAGAAGATAGCTAAAGGCGCTATAGCCGATATAAAGAAAAATATTCTTGGGATGTGGAATAATAGCAGTTCGCATAGATAATCCCCCTCAGCGAGAGAGCAAATGTTGGTAATCGCGGCGTATTACCGCAGGTATAGTGGTTCTATACAGCAGCCATGTTTTTTACAACGTTTGATCTCATAGCTTCGCCACCTAAAAATCAGAACATTTAAAGAAAAATGACTCACTGCCGTCATAACACTGAAATAAACTCCCTGTAGCGTGAGGAGTTCGTGAAAGAGTCTGCAAAGGCTCAGCTTCAAAAACGCTAAATGCTCCGATATGAGTTTTCATGAAGAAATTGAAACGCTATCAATACGAACGATATGCCATCCTCTGTCAACTTGCCTACCCCGACGCCGACGCGCAATACCAGAAAGTATTAGATCCTTTTCATGAACGGCATCTCGTCGATAAATACGGCAGAATGAGCGTAAGAATATTGTGGGTCGAAAACAAAAAAGAGGTCATCATCGTTTTTCGTGGCTCGTTGGGCTTTAAAGACTGGCTAGCTAATTTGGTTTTTATACCTTACAAACTGAACCAGTTGGATAGGCGCTTTTTTGTGCATTGGGGCTTTGCAAGGTTACTCGCACAACCGATGTATTCAAGCACGAAGACTTCAGATGACGCATTACCGCTTAGAGAATTACTGGTTAAAGTGTTAGAACCCCTTCGAGAGCAAGGCAAGCGATTTTCTTTTATTGGTCACTCATCGGGCGGTGCGGTCGCTGTGCTGATGGCTGATTATTTTCAAAGGCGATTCCCAAAGTCAGTAAAAAGAGTAGTGACTTTTGGCCAACCCGCTGTTGGCACGCGCTCGTGGTATAAACATTACACGTTGCACCACAGGACCTATCGCATTTGTTGCGACCTAGATGTCATCACCTTCATGCCGCCGTTCCCTTTTTACTTTTGGCACGTGGGTAAAATGCTTTGGCTGCACGACGACAAAATATATGAAAACACGCCTACGCATAAGCGCTTTTTCATGTCGCTTCAAAGTTGGTTGTTACGCCCTATTACCTACCACTATATGCGAAAATATATCCGCAACAAGTCATTGTTTGACGAGCATTAAAGCGATCATTTTTAGCCTTTTTCGCGTAATTTAAATGAGTTAATACACGCATTCCCATCCAAACGAGTTAGTTGGCAGGCGAGAGGAAAGATGGCTTCATTAATGATAGAGCGCGCAAAAGCAGCACTTAAAAACGCATTTGTCGGCGATGCACTCGCTATGCCGGTGCACTGGTTTTACAACCCAGCTGATATCTACAAAGCGTTTCCGTTAGGAATAGAACAGTTTGAGGATGCGCCCTCCTTTCACCCATCTTCAATAATGTCGCTGCATTCCACACAACAAGGTGGCCGCGCAAACAAAGCATCAGCTAGCCAAGAAGAGATAGTGGGTGAGAGCATTCTAAAAGGCAAAAGACAGCATTGGGGTAAAGACAATATTCATTACCATCAAGGTATGAAAGCAGGAGAGAATACGCTTAATGCCCACTGTGCCCGTATTGTTCTAACATGTGCGCTCAAAGGCTATGACACCGATGAGTTTTTAAACCAATACATTAGCTTTATGCGCGCCGATGAGCCTAAACACCCTGACACGTATGCCGAGTCTTATCACAGAGGTTTTTTCGCGAATCTTGAGCAAGGCATTCCAGCCGAAAAATGTGGTGCTGTTACCCATGATACAGCTTCAATAGGTGCGCTTGTGTCGGTAACACCTCTTGCCGTAGTAGAAGCAGCCAAGCACACTGCGCTTGAGGATGTAAAACGCCTGTGTCGTAGTCACCTATATTTGACTCACCCAGATGAATCCCTCGCGTCAGTATGCGATTTCTATGTTGAGCTGATATACACATTAATGCACCGCGAAGATGAACCACCTAAGGACATTTTGGGTGAAATTGCACGTAGTTCAGCAGGTATGAACTTGGCCGAGCTTACGGCAAAGAACAAAAGCGATATTGAAATTGTTGGGCGTATGTATTCACCAGCGTGTTATATCTCAGACGCTTGGCCAGCCGTTTTATATTTCGCTTACCGCTATGCTGATAACCCGAAAAAGGCGTTGATGGCGAACACCAATGTGGGAGGTGACAACGTACATCGCGGTTTTGTATTGGGAGCCCTGCTAGGCCTAATTCACGGGGTTGAGATAACCCCGTGGTTTAGCGAATTAACCGACGCTAAAAAGCTAAACTCACTAATTGACTCCCTTGATATAAAGTGAATCAGATACAAAGGCTGCGTGATTTTACCGGTGAAGCGAACGGTAATTTATCACTATAAGGGCTACCGTTCATTGGTACTTCGCTTTACCTTAATTAGCATTGAGGCGAAACCTTACAGCGTCACTGTTTCACCAGTTCTGGCGGCCTTAAATATCGCGTTTACAATTCTAATATCAGCCAGTCCTTCACTACCGGTTACCATTGGCTGTCGCCCGGCTATTATGGCTAAAGCATCGTTATCCATTTGAAGGGTTTGCTGCATACCGTCAATAGGTGGCAGTGTTTTCCCATCAGACGTTGTACCCGTTACACCGTTGTAACTCTGCATTGGTTTTAGCTGATACCAACCGTCTTCACAGTCAGCTTTGAAATGATTAAACCCTTTTACTACGCTAGTGCCGCAATCCGCCACCAGTCCGTCGCCAAAGTCCATGGTAAATAAGGTAGTTTCATCAACTTCGGTAAACTTATCAGGAAAACGTTGTGGAGGATGGCTGCCGGTAACAGCTACCGGCTCTCTGCCTGTTAAAAATCGGGCACCGTTAATCGCATAAACGCCCATGTCATATAGTGCCCCGCCGCCCATATGCTTTTGCATACGCCAGTTGTCTGGCGACCTCCCCTGCCCTGAGTAACCGGCAAAGCTCGACACGGCCGTGATTTCTCCATAAGGCTTCGTATCTATATATTGATGAAAAGTACGGGTGTTAGGCTCGTGCTGCATACGATAGCCAATAGACAAAGTAACGTTATTTTTATTGCAGGCATCAATGATAGCTTGGCACTCCTCGCTATCCATCGCCATTGGCTTTTCACACCACACGTGCTTACCTGTATTCGCGGCCTTTACCGCGAAGTCTTTGTGCGTACCGGTTGGTGTAACCACGTAGATAACATCAATATCATCATTGTTCGCAATATCATCCATTGTGCGATAGGTATACACGTTGCTTTCTTTAATACCGTGCTGGCGTTGCCACTTGGGTATTTTACTTTCAGTGCCCGTGATAATGCCGCGCAATTCACAGTGCTTGGTGTGCTGAAGCGCGGGCGCGAGCAAATTGGTACTGTAATTACCTAGCCCCAGCAGCGCAATGCCCAGCTTCTTTTTGGTGGGCTGGGCCAGCAAATAAGGGCTCTGAGCGACTAACACCCCTGAACCGGCCAATTGAAGAAATCGACGACGAGAAATGCGAGACATTAGCACCCTCCACTAAGAAATTAACCCTGTATGGTTTAAGTAGTGTCTTTGTTGCCTAGAAAGATCACTACTTTTTTATCCCATAGGATAGGCAACAGAGCGATAATAAAAAACTAGGCTTATACCGTGAGATAATGCAACTTAGTTCCTTCGTATCGCTTTCGCTTGCCTAGCTTCGGCAACGATGGGTTCAAGATCACTCAAATCTAAAGGTTTTACAAGGTGATGGTCAAACCCTGCCTCTTTAGAGCGCTGAATATGCGATGGTTGTCCCCACCCCGTTTGCGCTACAAATATGGCAGGAGCTAAGGCGCGTTTTTTGCGAAGAGCAGCACATAAATCGTAACCATTCATGCCCGGCATGCCAATATCCAACATTACCAAATCCGGAGTGAAAGATTCTACCGCTTTTAATGCTGAAGGGCCGTCTTCCACCACCTGCACCTGACAACCCTTTGCCTCCAAAATCCAGCCCATAGTAATAGCAGCGTCTTGGTTGTCGTCTGCAATTAAGACATTGAGTTTTTCTGAAGGCGCTTCTGGTATGTGTTCGACTTTTTGGCTTTTACTGGGCGATGAAGAAACATTGTTTGAGATGGGAAAGGTAACCTCAAGCTTTGTGCCTTTGCCTACCCCATCACTATATACATTCACGCTACCGTCGTGCATTTCCGTAAGCCGTTTCACCAAGGTTAAACCAATGCCTAAACCGCCCTGAGAGCGCTCGAGCCCGCCTTCTACCTGGCTAAACATATCAAAGACGGTTTCTAACTTATCGGTAGGGATCCCTTCACCATTGTCTTTAACTGTAATGGTAACCTTGCCACCGACGGTAGTGATAAGAACTTCTATAATTCCACCAGACGGCGTGTATTTCGCGGCGTTATTAATGATGTTTGAGAAAATTTGGGACAAGCGTATAAGATCGCCATCAACCCAAATGGGAGTCGTCACTTTTTCCAAAAATAACGTATGCTGCTTTTCATCAATTAGGGGTTGAATAGTTTCTATCGCCGTACCCAGAATTTCACACAAGTTCACGGGTTTACGGTGAATTCTTATTTTCCCCCGGGTAATACGAGACACATCCATAAGATCATCAACCAGCCTTGTCATCTGGCTTACTTGACGTCCGACTCGCCCAAAAGCCTCACATTTTTGGCTCTGGCTATAATCATCCGACTGTAAAACCTCTAATGCGTTGCGAATGGGTGCCAGCGGGTTACGTAGTTCATGTGCTAACGTAGCGAGAAACTCATCTTTGCGGCGGTCGGCCTCATGCAGTGCCTCAATCGCATTGCGCTCTCTTGTTATATCTACACCTACACCCGGAAAGCGCTCAGCCTCACCGTCACTGCCGTAAATAACCCGGCCTCTAAATGACGCCCAGCGAATGGTGCCGTCTTTTTGTAAGATGCGATACTCTTCATCAAAAGGCGTTCCGCTATCGATACTTTCACGAAAGGCGGCATCCATCGCGTCTACATCGTCTGGGTGGATGTATTGACGGGGCACCTCGATGGCAACACCCTGCTCAGCTTCATCACCGGTAAGGTTAAATAGTTCACCTAATCGCTCATCTGCTGTAACGATGTTTTGCTTAATGTCCCAATCCCAAATACCAAAACTGTGTGAAGCTTCAAGTGCCAAACGTCTGCGCGACTCAGCACGCTTAGCCATTTCCTCAGCGTGTTTACGTTCGGTAACGTCTCTTGTAGAGCCAGCAATAGCTTCCACATTTCCGTCTTCACCTATAACAGGAACAAAGATATAGTCATATATACGGCGTCCGTTGGTACCGTTGAAAGGAACGTCGCTACGAATAGGTTGTTTAGTCTCAATAACCTGTCGAATCTCCCGCATGTGCATTTCAGCATGCCAGGGTTCGTAACCTAATTCTAAACAGTTTTTACCAATGGCTTCATCCCAACTCATTCCCCACATTTGCAGTAACGCGTTATTGGCATACGTAAAATTACCTTCAAGATCGAAGATATAGAGCAAATCTGGCGTATTAGACAAAGCCGTCTCGTATAGCCTGCGCTGCTTATTGAAAGATTCAATATTTTCTAATAGCGCTGACTCTGCGACACGTCGAGCACGATTTTCATTGTTGCGCTCAATAATGATCGCCGCCGCTTTTGACAACGCATTAATAACATCAATATCATCCGCTGAAGGAGTAAAGCGCTCGCGATGGAACAAACAAAAGGTTCCCAGTACGGTACGGCTTTCTGCAGATAAAATAGGACGGCACCAAAATGATTGAAGCCCTAAAGCCTGAGTCGAGAGACAAAAATCATTATAATCAGGGGTAGAATCGATATGAACACTCACCACATCACGAGTTTGGCAGCATTTACCTAGCGGTGTTTGCTCATCGATGGTCATGTTGTCAAAATACTTTCTTGTTTCCCTCGGCATCGAAGGCGCTGCTGCACAAGTGAGTGATAGTCCATCTTCTGATATCAAAGATATACCACTTACCGACTGAAAGTCTGTGACTTTTTCCACACCATTGACCAAAACCGTCAATACTTCCTCTAGTTTAGCGCCAGATAATGCCAATCTCATGGCATCCCTCTGAGACTGGGAAATAATCTGTAGCCTGCGTTTTATTGAGAAATCGTGAAAAGAAAAACCGACAACACCTGCCGCTACAGGAAAAACGGTTAATTTGAACCATGAATGATCTACGCCAAAACGTATCTCAATTGGCTCGCCCAACTCTTGTTTGAGAGCGTGTTCAAACTGTCGGTTAATATTCGGTGCTTGCGCTTCAGGGAATAAACTAAAGATGGAGCAATGAAAGTTTTCAGACTTATGTAGCCCGCAGATCTCGCGCGCTTTAGGGTTAGCGTAAATCACGTCCCCTTTAACATCGGCCAAGATAACTGAGTCGGTGATATTTTCTATTAGAGCTTGAAAGGGAATGTCGTTAGTAATAGAGGATGCAGCCTCACAAGTTCGCTCTGGCATAGTGCCCTCAAATAATGCAGAAAAAACTATACTAAAGTAGAAAGCGATATATGGCTAACGTTTTGATATGTGTCACTTAGCGTTAGCTTGCTATAAAGAAGGGGTTCACGTTTTTCGCTGTGTATCTATAAAAGTAAACAGAGGCAAAAAGCGATGAGTTCCAGTGTTCAGGTGCCATGTAAATATTTATAGGCATAACACCTGTAAACGCGAAACAGTGTATAGTGAACCCAAACAACCGAAAAGATTGAACGGACATCTAAGCAAGTGAATTACCTGCGCGCTTAATGAACTTTAATAATTAAAACGTCGTAATATTTACACCTTTTTTCTCAGTAAATATTAGCGAAAATCACTTCTCACCAGAGGCTAAGACATGGATAACGCTGGCTCTACTCAAGACAAACAAAAAAAGAACTTAGCTGGCGCATACCCAAAAATAGCTAAGCAAACTAGGCTATTAAATATGCTGGTGGTCTTCGCTTTTATCTACACGTTATATTTAGCGAAATCGTTACTTATCCCGCTTTTCTTTTCAGCGTTTATCGCCCTATTGTTGAGTCCTCTGGTTGCTTTTGCAAGAAAGCTGTTTGTACCCCGAACTATTTCGGCAGGAGCGTTAATTGCGATACTGGTGATGCCGTTCACCCTACTTACGCTAGAACTTGCTGAACCCGCTGAGCGTTGGATGCACGACCTTCCTAAAATAGCCGCCGAGATCACGGAAGAAATAGAAGAAATTAGTAAGAGTATTGACGCCTATACTGCGCCTGCGGAATCTGCCCCCGTAGAAAAAGAGTCTTCCTTTTTCGACTGGTTTCGCGACGATAACGCGTCTGAAAAGCCCGCCACTCAACCAGATACTACAAATTCAGTAACCGACAAAATTAAACAAAGTGGTATTGATATGGGCCTAACACTTTTTAGTAGTGCACCATTTTTGCTAGCGCAAATTCTAGCCTGCATAGTGTTAATCTTTTTTTTATTGGTCTTCGGGCCTAACCTGTTTCACGTCTTTATAAGAGATTTTCCAGTGGTGACCAACAAGAGGCGTACACTGGTTTTAGTAGATCAAATTCAACGGCAGCTTTCCTCATATATCGTAACGATAAGTATCATAAATACGTGTTTAGGGCTGGCTACCGCTGGTGCATTCCATTACTTGGGAATTGAAGATGCGCTACTGTGGGGAGCACTCGTAGCTTTGATGAACTTTGTGCCTTATTTAGGCGGCATTGCAAGTTGTTTGGTGTTGCTCGTTGTAGGGCTCGTTCAATTCGGGCTTGCTAGTGGTGCATTTTTGCCTGCAGGCATCTTTTTGGCGCTGAATATTATGGAATCTCAGTTGATTACGCCAGCCGTTCTGGGTCGAAGCATGCAGCTTAACCCGTTGATCATCATAATCTGGATAGCCATCACAGGCTGGCTCTGGGGCGTGGTGGGCGTTTTACTAGCAGTGCCTATACTGATGTGCGTTAAGATTATTCTGGAAAATCTAGGTGTTTTTAACCACTGGATTAGGCTTATCGAATCCAAGTAAACGTTTAATCACTGCTAATTAGCTTATGACAATAGTGTTGCCAGATATGCGTTGACGCGCTTCCTAGCGACTCTAATCGGGGCACGTATCACCCATGGGGTGATAGCACGTTTACCGGCATTAGCTCTATATTTTCACCCAACAAAGCTAAGCTATAAAGCTTTTGTAGTAGCGAGGCTATTGCTCTTACTACTTACATCGCCCTTCACTGAAACAGAGTCTCGCACTACGACTTTGCGCCACAAACCAGCGCATTGCTCAACAAATTGTTTATGGATAGGGTGAGACTGGTATTCGTTTTGTGCCTCAACGCTTTCGAAAAACATGAGTTCGGACACATCAAACGAATTATCGATAACGTCACGCTTTAAGGTATTTGCCGGCACGCCAATGTGAATGGAGTGAATCTGCGGTATGGTTTTTAACGACTCTAACCCCGCAATCAACTTTGCTTTATCTTCGGTAGAACCCGGGTTATTAAGCCAAAAGTAAACCATATGAAGTACAGGCGGAAGCATGGTATCTGTTGCGCTAGACGTTTCGGTGCTTGCAGCCACAATCGCTGAAGGCGCAGCGCTTGCCGGTAAAGCGGCGATAGAAGCTAGCGCGCTAGCACGCGTAACAAACTGCCTACGTTTTATGTCTGTCATCTTTTACACTCCCTTGGTCGGCGTTGTACTTTGAGTTTACTTACCATGACACTATGAGAAAGATGAAGCAACTTTACTTTGCGATTATGTTGAACAGTACATTAGCTCTTGCTCGCACTACATGCAGTTCAAACTGTGCCGGCCCGCTTAACCCTTCTCTAACTGCACGTCATATTAAGGTTTAAAAATAACTATGAAACCGCTTTGGGCACATTAAGCGCTTCCCGTGCATCATTAGTCAGTTTCATCAACGCTTTTCGTACATCTGTTGACGAAACACACAGCGCCTCAAAAGGGACAAACCACGTTTGTTTTTCTGTACCGCAATGCATGCCTTCTGGAAATACGCTATGCATTATTGGCTCTTCAACGTTAACACCCTTTTTGTGCTGCAAAATAAGCTGCATCGCGTCTTGATGATTGAGGCTTGTCTTTTTGTTCATCCAACCACTGCCCCTTGTATTGAACGCTAACGCTATTTATCAATGTAGATAACGACATTTGAACGAAGGATTTGTCTACCGCGCCTCCATCTTGTGATGTAGTTTCGCCGTCGTAATCAAAACCCGGGTTGGTAATGTTCTGAGCCGTTATGCCAAGCTGCCAATCACTAATTGCTTTCGCTGCAGTGATCCTAGACGTGTGCCCGATTTCATCACCTTCAATTGCATCATCGGTAAAGTATGATACCTCGTAGTCTGCTGAAACCTGCGCCCCTTCTACTTTCTCGGTAATGATATTGATAACACCACCCATGGCAGAGCTACCGTAAAGCACAGAAGCAGCGCCTCGCACAATTTCAATTTGCTTAATATTGGCAACGCTAATTTGGTCAAGATCGACTGATGAGCCCGTGGGTGAAATGATGGGCTGGCCGTTGATTAACACCAATACGTGATCGCCATTGAACCCGTTTAGCTGAACGTTGTAGCCGTCTTTTTGACTTCGCCTAACCACAACGCCCGGCATCACCTCAAGCACTTGGCGCAAGGTACCTTTACTTAGTCGCGCAATCTCCGCTTTATCTACTACATCAATTTTTACGGGCGAAGAAGCCAATAGTTTAGGTGTCCTAGTACCTGTCACCACAACGCGCTCAAGGGCATCTTCTGCTAATACTGGCAAAGACAAAGGAAGGCTAGCGGCTACCACAAAGAAAGGTACAAAGCGGACTTGTTTCATCAATAATTCTTTCAATGCAAATGATAATGATTTGCATTTGATCTTATTTATTTAAAACCGTTTTGCAAGGGAAATTGTTAACCGCTCTCATGAAAAATTTCTAAGCTTCTAATAAATAAGACTTTTAAAATGCTATTTAGAGGGTGAAAAAAGAAATCGAGGAGTAAACAAACTTGGCAAGAAAATTGATTCACAAGGTAGGTATTAATGTAACAACAACGAGATTTTGACACTATGCGCCTACCTACTAAACAACTTATCAATAAAATCGAAAACCTGTCTAATGGCCTTACGCCGGCACAGTTATCTAGCTTCCTTGATATTATTGATGCTATGACAGCATTAGTTGAAGAAGCAGGCGAATTTAAGGAAAGCAATAAGGATAACAAAAAGGCAAAAGCTGCACCCACGCCAGTAGTATCTAACGCTGTTCATTAGTCGGATTGAGCGAGCCTTTTCAACCAAAGGTTGATTAAAGCTGTACATTGAAATACTTTAGCGCGCGTCTTATTTTGAAGAAGAGAATCGCGTGTTTTATTTAATAACAGTTACTGTCCTTTGGGCATTTTCCTTTTCGCTTATTGGCGAATTTTTAGCAGGATCAGTAGACAGTTATTTTGCTGTTTTGACACGCATTGTGCTCGCCACACTGGTTTTCCTTCCCTTTCTTAAGCCGGCATTATTAAACCTTAAACAAAAGGCGATCCTCGCGAGTTTAGGTGCTGTGCAGTTAGGGTTAATGTACATCTTCTTTTATCACGCATTTTTGTTTTTAAGCGTGCCAGAAGTGTTGCTTTTCACCATTTTCACACCGCTTTACGTAGCCATTTTAAACGACGCACTCTTTAAGCGCTTCAACCCGTTTTACTTGTTGTGTGCACTTATCGCTACCACAGGGGCTGCCATTATTCGTTTTAACGGCATTAGCGATAATTACTGGTTTGGCTTTGCCGTTGTTCAAGGTGCTAACCTTTCCTTTGCGCTAGGACAGGTGGGTTATAAAAAACTCACCTCCACCTTCAAAACACAAGTGCCCTATCACAACGTGTTTGCGTGGTTTTATTTAGGCGCACTGGCTATAGCACTACCTGCTTTCTTCATTTTTGGTAACACTAGCCAACTGCCGCAAAGTGCTCAGCAGTGGGGCATATTGTTGTGGTTAGGTATCGTGGCATCGGGGCTTGGGTATTATTTTTGGAATCAAGGCGCGCTGAAAGTATCAGGAGGCACATTAGCCATCATGAACAACGCGCTTATTCCAGCAGGGCTGGTGGTTAATTTACTGCTTTGGCAAAAAGACACTGATTTTTCTCGTTTGTTTCTTGGCGGTGCCATCATTGCCATTGCGCTTTGGATGTCTCATCAATACAGCAAGACACAGAAGCAGCTCTAAGCCTCAACAAAGCCGACTCTACGCAGGGCTATACTCGCTAATCATGGTGTAGTCTTTGCGCGGGCCTTTGACCTGCCATGTTGAGCGCCACACTGGCCACTTTGTAAAGTCATAGCGCACTACGTAGTTGTCATCGCCGCATAAGTGTTCGGCATTCGGGTTGCTCGCACTAAATGTATGAAAATAACGTTCATCGTCAAACAACACCTCAAACAAACCGGTTTGAGGTTGCTGCCAGAAATACCGACGTTCTGCTGGCATAACGCTACCGTTAGGCGCAGTTACCTCACCTTTTTCGTAATACACTAAGGTGGCGGTTTCCTTATGTGCGCCTCCGTTGTCTTTGTGTTTTTTGCTTATATCGTCTTTGCTTATGTGCCCTTTACCTACGTAGCCTTCACCTATGTAGCCTTCACCTATGTAGCCTGTCCCTTCGAGCCAGCTAAATTCGGCCTGGCCAGAAAAGCTAAATACGTCGCCGTTTCGCTGGATGATTTTGCGCGATAGCGTCCATCGGCCAGCAAAGTCGCCTAGGGTATAAGGAAGATTCTCTATCATTGCTCTCCCTTACCAAAAATAGGTCACGGTAGCCGAATACTGATCGCCCCGCCCTGGCGTACCGGGAATTTCTTCAAAACGCTCATCCCACAAATTATCCACGGCCAATACTAGGTTTAACCCTTCAATTTGAGCCGGAGAATAGGTGAGTGTAACGTGTGAGAAGAACGCCGAATCACTACCGTTTCTAAGCGCGTTGGTTTCTTGCTTGCGCCACTCGTTGTCTATGCGAACTTCAACCGTATCAGTTGCAAACCACACCAGTCCAAGAGTTGCTCTATGCGGTGGATAGTTTAGCGCGTAAAAACTCGCATCCACACCTTCAATGCCGTAGTCTTCTGACTTATCAAGATAGGTATAGCTGGCAACCACATCCGTATTATCAAAGCGCTTAATCGCAATTAATTCAAACCCTAGTGTTTCAATATCTACGGGGTTTGCGCTGCGTGCCGAGGTGGAATCGAAGCTGTAAGTCCAGTCGGTCAGCTCGTTATCCCAGCGATAGAAAACGGCGGTATCAACTTTCCATGATTGCTCATCAAACGACGCGCCAAGCTCGAGGTTTTTACTCACCTCACGCTGTAGCTGATTATTACTTCTGAACAAGCCACTCGTGGTGCTGCCGCCCACTGCAGTATAGCCGGCCACTTGTGTAGCTTCTGCATACGAAAGATATAAACTGCGCGAGGCATTATCGCCAGTTTGCGTATACCAGTGAATATCGCCGACAAAAGACAGCCGATCTTCATCGCGATTAGTATCATCAAACGCGCCACCTAAGCGTACGGTAATCGACTCCTTAGTGTTTAGCTGGGTACGATACTCTGGCACCACACTAATGTTGTAGTAGTCGCGGGAAGTGAAGTTATTTTCTAGCGTGGTCGATTCAATGTCGTCTGCGGTGATTTGCGCGGAGTAATTGATACCAAAGTCTGGCGAGAGGTTGTGAGTACCAGAAAGCGCGAGTGATTTTACCTGCGTTTCGTGAAACGCCTGAAAACTTTCTGGGTTTTCGCGCGAAAATACATAGTGGTCATCGTTTTCCCTGTAATAAGCCGATACCTCAAAGGCACTTTCATTACCCTTTTCACCGTAGCGCTGCTTATGATTTAGCATTACCAAACGCGTTTCAATATCTTCGGTTTCGTTAACGTCAAAGGGCGTATACAAATTAGGCCAACCGAAGAACTTTTGCTGATAACCATAAAACAAGTCGGTTTGCGAACGCTCACTTGCTAACTGAACGCGACCTGACGCGCGTTCAAATTGGTGATCACCATTGGCAATAGTGCCATCGCTTTCAGAGCGAGAATACTCCCCTTCCACACCCACAGACCAAGCTGGATAGCTTTTAAGATGTTGCTTTACTGCGCCGTGAACGCGCTGCAAATTGAAGTTATTGTTGCCCACGCCAACAGATACACTGCCAGCCTCTTGAATAGGTCGCCATCCGTAAGACACCGTACCAACAGAGCTATTTACACCATAAAGCGCGTTATCAACACCGGTAAAAATACTCGGCTTAGTCAACATTTCAGGTGCAATAGGAATTTCGGCGAAATAGTGCCCCGTTTGCGGGTCGATTAGCGTTGCGCTACCTACGCGAAAGCCGGTGTTCTCGAAGATACCACCACGGATGGTGACATCGGCCTGTGCTTCAGCCATGTTTCTTGATTGCAAATCTACCCGCGGGTCGTACTCCAAATTTGAAATGGGTGAATTAAACGTACCAACCGGCTTGTTATTAGCAGTCGCCGCCCCTTCAACCGTAATTTTTTCGACGTTCGCCTCAGCCGTTTCTGTAGATATAACATCTACGTTTTCCGTTGCGAAAACAGATAAAGGAAGCGCAGATAAAAATAGAGAAAATGTTTTATGAAACATTGAGTGTCCTAGTTCCTAGTGCTAGTTCATATTCACAAACGCTAAACGCTTTTCAGGCACCTGACATTTTCAGGTACCTAACACGTACTATCACCGATACTGACTTTTCTTACGTCGGTTTATAGTGCGTAGTGTAATTTATGGTTAAGTGTTGGCTTATCGCTTAAATAAGGTCGCGAAGTGTATAGCATATGTGAGCATAGGAAAATGTCACTTTTCTGAGTTTAGACCAGTCTCCAACTATAAATCACCTTGCCAAAAGAAATGAGATAACATAACATTTATCACCTTTACAAAACCTGTTGAAGACTCGTTAAACCTTCTTATGCTTAACATTAAAATACCGTTTACATTTTCTTTAGTTGCACTATCGGTAAGTGCCGCTGCGCAAACTAATGAAAGTTCTCTTCAAGGCGCTCATGATGAACTTGAGCACATTGAGGTCAAAAGGCACTTTCAGCCTTATCGTGGAAATGTACCGCTAATAGATACGCCTCAAGCAATCGACCGAATTACTGCTGATACCTTAGCGAATGAAGGGATCACACGCTTTATCGACGCGTTAGACTTTGCGCCCACCATTGTTAGGCAAAACAACTCTGGCGGCATGTTCGATAGCTTTGCGATCCGAGAGTTTTCTGGCGATGAAAATAACCCGTCGGGTTATCTAATAAACGGCTTTAACGTGCGAGGCTACAGCGGCAATAGAAGTACCGTTAACGTTCAAACCATAGAAGTAATGAAGGGTCCGGGATCAGCCTTATATGGTCAAGGGGAACCTGGCGGTACCATTAACGTTATTACCAAAAAACCTCAGTTTGAAGAGCAAGGCCACATCCAAGGCACCCTAGGTAATTTTGATAAAAAGCAAGTAGAGTTCGATTACACGAACGGCATTAATTCAGACATGGCATATCGCGTTAATGGTTCATACGAAGACTCTGATACTTATCGCGATAACGTATTTTTCAAGAATTTGAACCTTAACCCTTCATTTATCTGGAATATTTCTGATCACACCAGCTTAAGCTATCAGATGGAAATCTTAGACCAAGAAAAGCCGCTTGATCGCGGTGTTTTCATATTAAATAACGACTTTGACGCTGTAGATGCCGAAGACTTTTATGGTGATGTAAGAGACGGTGCCCATGAAGTTAAAGCCTTTGGACATCAGCTAGTGTTAAATCACGAGTTAAATCACAACTGGCATTTACTCAGTGGCTTCGCCTATAGAGACTCTTCTTTTAAAGGGCAGTCTTCAGATACTGAACTGTCAGATGGTCGTCAGCTTTTGTATACCGACCCATCTGTACTTTCAAGGCAACGTAGAACCCGTGACTATCAAGCGCAAGACTTATCACTACGCTTGGAATTAAGTGGCGTGGTAGACGTGGCAGGCTTTGTAAACAACGTCTTATTCGGTTTGGACTATTACAACTACCACATTGATACAGACTATCGTCGTTGGCGCACCGCGTGGGGTGCTGGTGATACCACTTATAGTATCGACCCTGAAAATCCGGACTACACTATTTTCAGACCTGAGGTTACGCCCACTACACTTACCGCTGAAAAGCAAAAAGGGTTAGGTTTCTACGCACAAGATGTTATAGAACTTAGCGACGCAACCAAGCTTTTAATTGGCTTTCGCGTGGACAAATTCGAGCAAGACATTCTTAATAAGTTAAGCAATGAAGGGCAAGAGCAAGACCAAACGGAAGTGACGCCGCGTTTTGGCTTTGTGTATGAAATCAATGATTCGGTAAGCCTTTACACTAGCTATGCAGAAGGTTTTAGACCCAACCCTGGGATTGATTCTGACCGCAATGCGTTTGACCCTGAAGAAACCACCTCTTTTGAGGTAGGTGCTAAGTGGGAAAACGTTGCTGATATGTTCTCAGGCAGCATTGCCATTTTTGATGCTGAAAAGACCAACATGCTTACCGCTGAACCTAACACTGGCTTTTCAGCGACGCTCGGTGAAGTTGAAAGCCAAGGGGTTGAGTTTCAATTAACGACTGACCTTACTTCAGACATTCGCCTTGACATGGCCTATGCGTATACCGACGCTAAGACCGCGAAAGCAGTGAATGACTTAGATTTTGGCGTGCCTATTCCAAAAGGGTCGCGCTTAATCAATATTGCCAAGCATTCGGGTTATATCTCGCTGAACCATTACGCCAGCGTATTTGAAAAAGAAGCGTTCTTTGGTGTGACCATGCGTTACGTAGGCGACCGCTTAGGGCAAACCACAGATCCATCATTCATCTTGCCGTCTTACACCCTAGTGAACCTAGCGGCGTCGGTAAATATCAGCGATGCGCTCTCTATGAAATTTGACGTGAATAATCTTTTCAACAGAGATTATTTTGAAAACTCATACCACCAGCTTTGGACCATGCCGGGCTCACCGACTAACTATACGGTGAGCGTTAGGTATCAGTTCTAGCGGTTCATTGCGAAAATTTTTTGTTTGAGCAATGTTTTTCAACTGCGCTAGATGCAGGTTTAAAACCGTAAATAAAAGCCGGAAGTGTCTTAATCACTTCCGGCTTTCAGTTTTATAGCTTCAGCAAGAATAAAATTCGCTCGCCTTGCTACAAACGCTCTAAATCAAACGCGCCTTGCTTTGACAGCTTTTCATTAAGCGGCTTCACTTCCTCACCAAACAAGGTTTCTAGCTGTACTTTATATTGCTGCCACTTTGCCTCTAAGTCTTTCAATCGCTTCAGTGCACCAGCTTGTGCCGGCGCCCCCGTTCTGTCGAAGTTATCCATTAAGAAACGGACTTGTCTGTCGAGCATATTCGGCCAGTTAATATCGTCTTCAAAAGTTTGATGTTTAGGCTGTATAACTAATGCTTCCCAGTCGTCGATTGCGCTAACAATACGCTCGATTGACGCCGACACATCGCTTGCCAGCATGACGTTATCTTCCGAAACATCATTCAACTGCGCGCGCACATCACGGGCTTTTTGCAGGTGTGCAAACAAATCGTTTAACAAGGTTTCTGTTGCCTGAATGCTCTTTTCAACCACTTGAAGCTGCGCTTTGTCGGCCTCTTCTCTTGGGTCTGGAAGCACTTTAAACGCACGGGTTTGTGCCTGTTCACCCACGGTGATCTTCGCCTTGTAGTCGCCCGGCATCACGCGAGCACCTTTCCAACCGCCAAACAGTTTTACATTCTCAATGCAGTTTAGTGGCTCACGGCGAAGGTCCCACACAAACGTGTTGTACCCTGCTTTGGTCGATGGGTGTTTAAATTTAATAGGGCTGCGAACGTCTTCGTTACCTTTCGCGCATTTCTCAAATGCACTCGGTGCTGATGACAGTGTGCGAACCAACACATTGTCTGCATTAAATATATCAATGCGTAGTGTTTGGTCTTCTTCTAATGCATCTTTCAGGTAATAGCGGAAAGTCGCGCCACGGGGTGGATTTTTCGCTTGTGGCTGATCGGTCATGCCGCCGCCAGATAACAAGCGAACGCCATCAACCGGTTCAAATTGAAATAGCGCTTCATCATCAAGGGACTTATGCACTTCGCGCAGGGGGCTAATGTCATCTAAAATCCAAAAGCCTCGCCCTTGCGTTGCAACAACCAAGTCGTCACCCTTTACCTGCATATCGGTGATCGCCACCGGCGGAAGATTTAAATCTAGCTCTTGCCAGTGTTTGCCGTCATCGAAGCTAATAAACATGCCGCTTTCTGTACCCGCGAACAACATCCCTTCACGCTCTGTATCTTCACGCACAACACGTACAAAAGCGTCTTCAGGTAGCTCTTCGTCAATACGCTTCCAGCGCTTGCCGTAATTATCGGTTTTGTAGATGTAAGGTGTGTAGTCATTTAGCTTATAGCCTGTTACTGCAACGTAAGCTCTGCCTTGTGCATGGGGGCTGAGTTCAATAGCATTTACCTGCGCTTCTTTATTATGTGGCGTAATATCTTTCCAGTTTTTACCTTCATCACGGGTAATATGAAGCTTACCGTCATCAGCACCAACCCAAAGCTCGCCTTTGTTAACCGCTGACTCAGCAATATAGAAAACCGTATTGTAGTATTCAGCGCCAGCTTGCTCATTGGTAATCGGCCCGCCGTTTAGCCCTTGCTTTTCAGGCTCGTTACGGGTTAAGTCTGGGCTGATTTCTTGCCAATTAACACCGCGGTCGGTGGTTTTTAAGATCATCTGCGTGCCATAGTACACGGTGTCAGGATCATGCTTTGACACTATCACTGGGGCATTCCAGTTCGTGCGGTACTTTTGATCCCGCGCATTGCGTCCAAATACATATTCAGGGTAAGGCATAATGGGGCGCGTAAGCCCGGTATCGCGATTGTATTCGGTTAGCGTTCCGTTAATGGTAGTGGCGTAGATAAGCGTTGGGTCGTCAGGGTTAAACGCAATATGCGCACTTTCACCACCGCCAACAGCAAACTGATCTTCTATACCCATACCGTCACCCCAGGTTTCAGACGGCGTTGCCATGGTCGAGTTATCTTGCTGACCGCCATACACATAGTAAGGGTTTAAGTTGTCAGTGATTACACGATAAAACTGCGCCGTTGGCTGGTTGTAAATGCTTGACCACGATTCACCACCGTCGAAGGTAACCGTTGCGCCACCGTCATTAGCGTTGATAATGTTTAAGCTGTTTTCTGGGTTTATCCACATATCGTGGGTATCACCGTGGGGCAGAGATTTAACTTCGAAGGTTTTACCGCCATCAATGGATTTATGCAGCTGCACATTCATCACATACAGGGTATTTTCATCTACTGGGTCAACCTTAATGTGATTGTAGTACCACGCGCGAGCTTTAAGAATATTGTCGCCGTTCATTAGCTCCCATGATTTACCTGCATCATCACTGCGGTATAAACCGCCTTCATCAGCCTCGATAATGGCGTAGAGGCGCTTTGGGTTAGACGCAGCAATATCAACACCTACTTTACCAATAAGCTTAGGTAGCCCTTGTTCTAGCTTGTCCCAGCTTTCGCCGCCATCTGTTGACTTATAAAGGCCACCGCCTTCACCGCCTGACTTAATAAACCACGGCGTTCTGCCGTGATGCCACATGCTGGCGTAAAGAATTCTAGGATTAGTGGGGTCAATAGCTAAATCGGCAGCCCCCGTATCAGCATTCACTTTTAACACATGCTGCCATGTTTTACCGCCGTCTATCGTTTTGAATATACCGCGCTCTTCATTAGGCCCCCAAATATTGCCCTGCACTGCCGCCCAAGCTATATCAGGATTAGTGGGGTGTATGCGAATTTTAGGGATTTGACCCCGTTTATCTAACCCCATCAGCTTCCAGGTTTCACCGCCGTCAGTAGATTTATAAACACCTTTTCCGTGGCTTGTGGTTACACCTCGAATAGGGCCTTCACCAGTACCTACGTAAATAACGTTTGGGTCTGAAGGCGCAACCGCGATAGCGCCGATACTACCTACTTTAAATGTTTTATCGGATATAGCTTTCCACGATAAACCCGCGTTTTCTGTTTTCCACACACCGCCACCAGCGGTGCCCATAAAATAAAGGTTGGTATTACCTTCAACCCCAGTAACCGCCACCGAGCGCCCGCCGCGATAAGGTCCAATGAAGCGATACTCCATTTTGTCGAAAAGTTCAGGGTTAACCGTATCTTCAAGTGCGAATGCAGAATGCGAGAAACTAGAAAGTGCGCTTACGCAGATAGCAAAAGCCGCCACCATTTTCCGAGAAACCAGTCTCTGTGAAACCATAGAAAGTGCCTTGTTGTGTTTTTATTTTTTATAAGAAGAACTTCTTATACTGCGTTGTTAAAGGCGTTATGGCAAAAGTTTTTGTTATAGAAAAAGCACTTGTTTATGAAAAATAGTGATGTAAACAATCAATTTCCCATGAGGGAAATTCTGCATAGGACATTGTCTTATAGAGCGGCTTACTTATCTGAGCTATAGATAGAAAAAGACTAATAAAAGCAGATAATTAAGAAGCTTCAAATGGACTATTACGTTTATATATTGTTTGATACAAAAACCAATGACGTTTTCTACGTAGGAAAAGGCAAAGGTTTTAGAATTGATCATCATGAAAATGATGCTATCGAGAGTGAAAAAACTGAAAAGATTAAAGCCTTACAAAAGGACAGCCGATTCGGTAAACGAATTGTAGGGCGCTACGCAACTGAAAACGAAGCCCATGCGGTTGAAACTGTACTCATTAAATGGGTATACGGCTTTGATAACCTTACGAACAAAGTGCATGGCCGTTACTCGGCGTTAATACGTACGATGGGTGATTACGAGAACATTCCAGGTATTGACGTGGAGTACACGCCGAACCTCAATGACGGTTCGTTCACTAAAGCTCAGCAAGAAAAGTTTGTGAAAAACAATATTGAAGCCAAGCTTGAGTCAATCAAAGAAAATATCGAGCCTCTGCTTGAGGATACTGAATATTCAGTCAGTGAGATTATCGGTAAGTCGCCTTCTGACACTGGTTTATGGATAAATAATCCTTCGATGGACGTATCTATAAGACTCAAGCTACCACTAGCGGGAAGAACAATTAGCCCAGAATTTGTAAGTACGAATACAGATAAAGAATCGAAGGCGCGCTTTACAGAGGCCATGGCCCCACTAAAAATAAATAATGGGAGCGTAGGCAGCTACATTGGATTACAGAATTATCTTGAGCGAGCTGGGATTAAAAAAGATATTGAGGTACGCCCAAGAGCTGATGATATTGATGAGACCTTCAATGTCGTAACATTCATGATGGAACAACTTCAAACGAAATATAGTTAGGCGATTGAATAGCCAGGTCCATAGGTTTAATTTGTATGGACCTGAACTAATTCTTTGCTTTCTCTTTAAAAATAATCCCTTAACACGCACTCGCTATTGGAAAGTCTAGCGACAATTCGGTCGCCAAAACCGGGGAAGAACTCGATGGTAATTGAAACGCCTTCTCCTCGGCTTTCCATAGGAAAACCGCTTAACCACGTTAAGTAGGTCTCTACCTCGCTTTCTGTTAGCACCATTGACTTATTCAATTCATCTTTTGTTGATTGAAGCGTTTCTTTGTCAACATCGCCGCTGCTTACCCTTTGTTGTTTAGGCTCTACAGTGTTAGCTGAATTCGTATGCGGTTGTGTTTTCATGGTGCTTCCTTCAAGTCATTCTTACCAGACTAAATGTTTCTTAGTCATCAATACGCAGATTAAACAAAGAACTGGGCTGCCTGAATAAGCCGTTGTCTTAGAGAGTTAACGATTTCATTGTTCATCCCTTTCCTCAGCCCGTACAATAGAAGCACTTCGTTGTTGCAGCGCCAGTATTTCTGGCTCGCACGGTGTAATTCGACAACTCATTGCTAAAAGAGACTTTTTTATGAGAATTCTACTTTCCATTGCCTTCGCTACCATTCTTGCAGGCTGCGCTACTCTCTCTCAACTGGCGGTTTACACTGTATCCAATGCTGAACTAGAGCAAGTACTTGATAGCCAGATAAGTACATTACAAAAAAAGACATCGCTTGCCGGTATACCCTTGTTTTTAGATGTGGAAGATATGACCGCAACCATAGGCCCAGATGGCAGAGACGTGGTGCAGTTAGGCGCTATTGCTACAGCCCGGGTGAGCGCGTTTGGTTTGAACTATCCGGCTAAAGTCAGCCTGTCTTTAGAAGGCACGCCTTATTACGATAGCGAAGAAAAGGCGATTTTTGTGCGCTCGCTATCGCTGCTTGACAGCACCATTGAAGCGGGCGGCTTTAAAGGTAACCTAGCCCCAGTGAGCGGCGAGTTCATGCAGCTTATTAATGGGTACTTGTCGACTAACCCAGTTTACCGATTAGACCCTACCAATAAAGCCGTTAGCTTACTGTCAACGGTGCCATTGCAGCTGAGCGTAGAGAACGGTCAGCTTGCATTAAGACCCAAGCAGTAAGCGTTGAGCCCTAACCTACAACAAAGGTTTAGAACGATGATGTTTCGTTCAAGTGAGGTATTGTTGCTTCCCATCCCTTTTCTTTAATGGCGCTACACAAGGCTTGTTTAGCGCCCTCTTCACCATGCACCAAGTATATCTTCGGTGTCTTTTCGAAATGCGATAGCCAATTGATAAGCTGAGATTGACTGGCATGGGCAGAAAACCCACCTAAGGTATGGATTTGCGCGCGAATAGCAATGTCCTCTCCGGCCATTTTGATACGCGTTGCGCCATCTACCATTTTTCGCCCCGGCGTGCCCATGGCCTGAAAGCCAACAAAAATCACATGAGATTGCTTGCGCCACAGGTTTTGTTTTAAGTGGTGGCGAATACGCCCGCCATTACACATGCCGCTGCCGGCAATAATTATTGCGCCACTCACCACTTTATTAAGCGCAATCGATTCTTCTGTAGAGGTGGTATAGCTTAAAATAGGCAACAAGGAGTGTAAGCTTTGGTTGTGGCTGTGTGTTCGCTCGGCACTTTCTTCAATAGCATCGAGGTCCTCTTCGTTGTACACATCTTGATAGCGATGGTAAATCTCCGTAACTGCAATGGCCATAGGGCTGTCTAAATACACTTTTTGATGGGTAAGTTTGCCCTGCTGATAAAGCTCGCCCAGGCGAAAAATTATCTCTTGGGTACGCCCTACTGCAAATGATGGAATAAGAATGTTGCCGCCATTCTCACTGGCTTCAAGAATAACCTGTTCAAACTCATCGAGCGTCTCTTCCATTGAACGGTGATTGCGGTCGCCATAGGTAGATTCAAGAAGTACCACATCGGCTTCAGTAACGATATCTGGGTCGCGAAGTAATGCAGCCTGTGAATTTCCAAGGTCTCCAGAAAAGACCAACTTTTTACTCTGCCCATTTTCAGTGATAAGTATTTCCACTATCGCTGAACCCAGAATATGCCCCGCATCGGCAAAATTAATTTCAACATCTTGCGTGATTTTACGTTTGGTATGATAGCGAGTCGATTTACACTGCTTCATAACGCCGTCCACTTCTTCTTGCCGGTACAAAGGTTCGATGAGCGGTTTACCCGAGCGCTGGCGGCGTTTATTTTCCCATTCCGCGTCGCGCTCTTGTAAAGAAGCCGCATCCTTTAACAGCACTTCTATTAGCTCAACGGTCGGCCGTGTCATGTAAATAGGCCCGCAATACCCTTCTCGTAACAAAATAGGTAAACGGCCAGAATGATCTAGGTGTGCATGGGATAGAATAACAGCGTCAATTTGACTCACATCGATAGGTAGAGGCTCGTGATTTTTAGCTTCTTCATCTCGCCTACCTTGGTACAGACCGCAATCTAAAAGCAAAGTACTATGCTCAGTTTTTAGTAGGTGCATAGATCCTGTCACCCCCTCCACCGCGCCTAAAAAAGTTAGTGTTGCCATACCCGTTTCCTATAGACGCTTAGCGTCATGTTCGTCGGTTCGCATTCGATATGATTAGCGTCGCTACATTATCCCTGGCTTACCCGTTGTGTATTTTGCAGTGTTAATTATTCGGCGCTTCCAGTTTCTAATGTAATTCGGCTTTGCGCGCCTTCATAAACGTATAGATAAGAGTACAATGCATAAATGCTGGTTTCCTTGTTCTTGGTCAATAAGCAATGGGAATAATCACGGCGCGCAAAGCAACGTAAATGAAAGGTGATGTGAGTGACAGAACGTATTAAGACAATAGACGAGTTCGCAAAGCACGTAGACTATTCGCTGCTAGAAAGCTTAAATTGCGACCCTCAAGCAACCCAAGACGGTAACGACCACAACCCTCGTCAAGTTTTCTCTGGTCACTATGTGCCGGTTACTCCGACCCCATTAACTTCACCCAAATATATTGCGCACAGCGAGACCTTGTTTGCCGAATTGGGGTTAGACGACAGTTTGGCAACATCTAAAGCGTTCACACAGCTCTTTTCAGGGGATATGTCAGCAGTACCTGCGCCTATGAAACCATTCGGCTGGGCAACCGGTTATGCACTGTCTATTTACGGTACTGAGTACACGCAGCAGTGCCCGTTTGGGACGGGTAATGGCTATGGTGACGGCCGCGCTCTTTCTATTGTAGAAGGGGTCTTCAACGGCAAGCGTTGGGAGATGCAGTTAAAAGGTGCGGGACGCACGCCTTATTGTCGCGGCGCAGACGGTCGCGCCGTATTGCGCTCTAGCGTGCGTGAATTTTTAGTGCAAGAGCACATGCACGCCCTTGGCATTCCCACATCACGGTCGCTGAGCTTGTTTATGTCTGAATCAGACACGGTAGACCGCCCGTGGTATCGCGAAGGCTCTCACTCCTATGAACCTGAAGTGATGGTCGAAAACATAACGGCTATCTCCACCCGCGTTGCACCGTCATTTTTACGCGTCGGGCAAATTGAGCTTTTTGCTAGGCGTGCGCGCTGTGATGAACATGAACATGCACGGGACGAATTAAAAGCCATCGTGATGCACCTTATCGAACGGGAGTACGCGAAAGAAATTGATACAACTGCTCCGCTAGAAGAGCAAGTGGTTAGGCTTGCTGAGCTATTTCGAGACCGATTAACCAACCTTGTCTCACAGTGGGTGCGCGTAGGTTATTGCCAAGGTAATTTTAATAGCGATAACTGCGCAGCCGGAGGGTTTACGCTCGATTACGGGCCGTTTGGTTTTTGTGAATTTTTTGAAGCAGACTATCAACCATGGACAGGCGGCGGCCGCCACTTCTCGTTTTTAAACCAGCCGATAGCGGCGCAAAAGAACTTTGATATGTTCTGTCGCTCACTGATGACTTTACTTGAAGAGAACAGCGAACAGCTATCACAGCTTAACGCTATTAATGATGGATTTTCCGGCGTGATGGAACGCGCGATGGAGCGCATGTGGGCAGCGAAGCTCGGCCTAGAAGCCTATGATCATGATTTGCTGATCAAACTTCTGCAGTTAATGCTGCGCACAGGCGTCGACTACAATCTGTTTTTTAGAGAGCTATCATCGATGCCTCGCGATATGGCAGGTTTGACCAAAAGCTTTTACTACCCGCCTAAAGCAGAGGTGATGACAGAATGGGAGGCTTGGTTACAAAGCTGGCGTGAGCGCATTGAAAAGGACGCTGAAGCAAAGGGTGATGTAGCAAACGCTATGGCTAATACTGCAGAAAACATGCGCAAAGCTAACCCTAAATTCACATGGCGAGAATGGCTTATTGTGCCTGCCTATAAAGCCGCAGAGAAAGGTGACTTTACACAAATACACGAACTTCAGAAGATCCTCACCGCGCCTTATGATGAGCAATCAGAAGAGATAGAGAATAAGTATTACCAACTGCGCCCACTTGAGTTTTTCAGTGCAGGCGGTGTTGCGCATTACAGCTGCTCTTCTTAACGAAGAGCAGCTTACTCACTGTTTATTACAAAGCGCTTTTCCAAGCTTTTTCTGGCAGTAAATACAGGCCCTTTTTGCTGGTCGCACCTTCATTGACGATATAGCCTATACCAGCAGCCATAACAGCCAACGTCACGTCAAACGCATTGATGCTATCGCCATAGCCCGCGGTTAAGTTAAACATAGAGCCATCGGCCAAAAGATAAAGCGTTTTACCACCCAGTTTATAAGCATTTACATAAGGCATCGGTTCGCTGTGGGGCGCGTTGTTTTTAAGGTACGGCACATCGATTTCTTGCGCTACATGACCTACGTTTAAAATAAACGCCCCGTCTTTCATGCTGTCCAGGTGTTTCGAATTTACTACGCCGTAGGCACCTGTTGCTGTGGCAATAACATCAGCTTGGCTAGCAGCTTCATTTAAATCGACCACTGGCCAACCGTCGTATTTCGCCTGAAGCGCTCTTGCAGGGTCAAGTTCCGCTACTTGAACCTGTGCCCCGAAAGCTTTGGCCGATGCCGCCACGCCCTGCCCAACTAAACCATAACCAATTACGACAACCAGTTTTTCGTGCAGCGTTAAATGGGTGGTTTGGAAAAAGGTTTGCCATGCGCTTAAACCCACCATGTGGCGATTGTGAAGGCCTTCTTTTACAGGCAAATCGTCCCAGTTAAAAATGGGATAGTTTGGCGCCATTCCGTTTAATCGGTTAATGCCTGAGCCCGTTGCTTCTAAACCCGATACAATGCTAGGGACTGGCTTGTTTGCTTTTACGTTTTCATGCAGTCGGGTAGTGAGGTCCGCGCCCATCTCGCATAGGTGGGTAGGCTGCCACGCCAGTGCTTTATCGAATGATTCAGACCAGTCAGCGTCGCTCATATCACGCCATGCGTGGGCTGTTGCGCCTTTATCTACAAGGTAAGACACAACGTCATTTTGTACTGTAGTAGGGTTGCAGGTAGTAAGGAATATATCGCAGCCACGTGACAGCAGCCCTTCAACTAAAGGCGCCATCTTTAAGTCTAGGTGCATGTTACAAGCAAGTTTTACGTTAGACAGGTCAGGTAAAGAAGCGATAGCGTGGCGAGTGCGCGGCATATGCAGGCTGGCCCACGCCAACTCTGCTTGAAAATCTTTGTACATGAGAGACTTACCTAGAAAAAAAGAAAACAGAATAATACGTGAGATTTCTGTTTTTATAAATCAGCGATTACTCTTTCCTCTCATTCCAAAGCACAACTTTATTTCGCCCTTGGGCTTTGGCTAAGTAGAGCGCTTGATCAGCCTCTTTTATCAAAACGTTCAGATCATCTTCTCCCGGGTACGAGCCAGAAACGCCAATACTCACCGTCACTCTAACCAACTTATTAATATCATGGCTAAATAGGTGTAGCCTTAAGTTCTCTGCAATTTGCTTGGCGTAATTAGCCCGGGTATTGGGTAAAAACACCAAAAATTCCTCACCGCCCCAGCGAAAGGTTATATCCGACCCTCTCACTTGGCCCTTTATCTCTTTAGCCACGTTTTGCAGCACTTTATCGCCCATATCGTGGCCAAATTTGTCGTTGATACGCTTAAACCAGTCTAAATCGATAAGTAAAACCGACATGTGTTTATTACTGCGTTTTCCTAATTCCCAAATGGGATAGACCAAATCTTTAAATGCCCGTCGGTTGTATAGCGAGGTGAGCGGGTCTAATCGCGCATCTCGTTCGGCACTCAAGCGTGCCTGTTGTACTTGCTTGTAATTGAAGGCCAGAGAAATCGACAGCAAAGACATTTCTAAAACCATACCAATTTCGATACCGCGAAATGCCCATTTCGAATAGCTCACTAGTCCCCACGTAGCGAGACTTGATACCGTCGCGCCCCCAGTTCCACAGAGTACCGCAGGCAGAAAAAACTTAGCCAGTGTATCGCCATTTCTGTAAGCAAAAATACCGATAGCTAACATCCAAAGTGAAATTGTAGTTAGCACAACAAGTTGTGACATAACAGCGAAAGAGCGACTACCGACTAAAATAATCAATACTGCCAGCGCCCCTAACCCTCCGTAAATGTACTTCCTGTTTCGGTAAAGCTTAGGTAAGTAAAGTTGAGTGTTGAGAAACTCAATGGTGAACCGTACGGCGCTAAAAAGGTAAAAGAACATTAGCGTGGGCATAAGCCACTGCTGAAGGAATACAGAGTCAGACCATACCCACCAAAAACCGTGCCCCGTATAGGTGAAATTAAAAGCCAGAAAAGAAAGAAGGTACAGGGAGTACAGTAAATACCTTCGCTCTTTAAGGTAGTTATATAAAACCAAGTTATAGACCAAAAGAATAACCAATGAACCATAAAGTGCACCATAGAAATAGGCGTTTTCAGTAGACTTGTCGTTGGCGATTACAGGCTGGCCTAGATAAACCGGAATGGTCATGGGGTCTTGAGATGAGAACCTGAAAACCACGATAGTTTGTTGCTGGGTAAATCGATAAAAAACGGAAGGCATTCTAGCGCGCTCGACCCGTGCGCTGTGCACTTGGTTATCGCCCAATGTAACGTGATGCTTTCTTTCGCCGTTTTCAAAGAAATACACGTCAATATCGTCCAACCAAGCGTTGTCTATTTCTATGACTAAAGGCAAGAAAGGAAAGCTTTCCGATGGATTATGGGTATCGCTTGTTACGGGTTCACCGTAGGTATTGATATCAACAGGCAAAACACCCCATATAGTGTTGTTCGTAAACCCATAACTCACTTGCCCTGCGGTGTTTTTAGTGAGCAACCGGCCTTCATATTTAGCCATAACCTCTTCGGCAGTGAGTGCACTGCCACTTTCCTGCAACATCCACAGCTTGTCATTAACTAGCTGCATCCCTCCTGAAGGGTCTATGCTTTTCGCATGCGCAAGTTTGCACAATAGGATGCTAATAACAACAAAACCAGCGAAGAAAAGAAAAGCTCTCATGTATCTATTCTTTCTAATGTCGGGGTAATTTGCAGGACGATTCTCAATAACAGCAAAACTAACTCTGAATAAATATTAACTTACGCTTATTAAACACGTTTGTGAATACTTATAAATCACGACAAGCGTGTCACTGCGCATTTTTCTTGTCGTATCTTGAAATTTCTCTTATGCATCAAAGATGAAGGTTGGCATACTGTGTTATCACGCGCTGCACTTCGGTTCAGCCCCAGATCATTCATTTTGAAAACCAATAAAAGGCCTGGTTCTTTTTATGCTCAGCTTTATCACCAGTACGCTTATTCCTGTTCTTATTTTACTGTTAATGGGGTGGCTTTTTTTTAGAATTAAATGGCTCAATGAAGGTTTTATTGAAGCAGGCTCAAAGCTTGTCTTTAACGTCGCTTTACCGGCCTTGCTATTTTTGTCTATCGCGAGGGCAGACTTTTCCAAGGCCGCCAACCCAACCCTTATTAGTGTAGGGGTAATAGGTACACTACTTGTGTTTATTGCCTTAATGATAACTTCCCATGTAGCGGTTCAGCCCTACAAAGCACGAGGCGTTGTGGTTCAGGGAGGCTTTAGGGCTAATATGGGCATTATAGGTCTTGCGTATTGCGCCAATACCTACGGACAAGAAGGCCTCGCTGTGGCATCTGTATATATGGGCTGTATAACTATTTTATTTAACGTATTGTCAGTCTTTGTCCTTAACTTTTACCAAGGTACGTCACGCTCATTGCTCGGACAAGTATCGGGTATGGCAAAGAACCCATTAATTATTTCCATTGCTGCTGCCCTGCCCTTTTCCTATTTTGAATGGCAGCTTCCCGAAATGATTGTTAAAACCGGTGAATATTTCGCGCAGCTTACCCTGCCCCTTGCTCTCATTTGTACCGGGGCGTCATTGCAGTTTCGCTCATTTTCCAGTGACTGGTTTAATATTGTATTGAGCACCACGAGCAAATGCGTCATTTATCCTACGGTGTTAGTTTCCCTTGCCTATGCTTTTGGGTTTAGAGAAATGGAGCTAGGTATTGTTCTTTTATTAGCAATTTCACCAACCGCGGCCGCAAGTTACGTAATGGTGAGAAATTTAGGGGGCGACTACCGCTTAGCAGCAAGCATTATCGCAGTCAGCACATTAGTGTCTCTACCTATTACCGCCCTAGCCTTTGGGATACTGAGCAAACTACAACTGGTGTAATGCATCAGCTCTATAACTATTTCCACAGCTCTACTTTGCCAAAGTATTTTTCGCCGTCTTTTTACTTTTATAGAGATAGAGCTACTCATTTCGAGTAATTACACCCAAAACCCACCTTACCAATTAACAAAATAAATTTACCAATATATTTAATTGGTCTACCCATTCTTTTTCTACTTCTGTTATTGTGTTTATTACAAATTGTCATTTTTAAATAACAACATTTTTACCCTACACCCGTTGTTGCCTGTTTTCATGAATGGCTATTTGATAACAAGGAAATAAACACAATGAACATTAAGAAATTTAGCCTTACCATGCTCGCTGTTGGTATCAGCCTATCGCCTTTTGCTAGCGAAGCAAAAGGTCACCCTAACCTTATTCTTACCGAATCTGGCGTAGAAAGAATGAGAGGTAGCTTAGGTGAAGTTCCTCTGTTTGATAAAAGCTTGGCAGCCGTTAAGCAAGAAGTAGATGCTGAAATTGAAATGGGCATCGATACACCTATTCCTAAGGACTTTTCAGGTGGCTACACCCACCAGCGCCACAAGAAAAACTTCTTTATTGCGCAAAAAGCTGGCGTGCTTTATCAAGTGTTAGAAGATGAAAAATACGCTAAATATATTCGCGACATGTTGTTTCAATATGAAGCCATGTACAAAGACTTGCCTCTACACCCGCAGAAGCGTTCGTACGCGAGAGGCAAACTGTTTTGGCAATGCTTGAATGACAGCAATTGGCTGGTTTACATGAGCCAAGCTTATGATGCCATCTACGATTATCTTTCTGCTGATGAACGCAAAACGCTTGAGGACAATTTATTCCGTCCGTTTGCCGATTTCATTTCGTTAGAAAACCCACAATTTTTTAACCGCGTTCACAACCACAGTACCTGGGGCATTGCTGCAGTAGGTATGATTGGCTTGGTTATGAACGATGAAGAGTTAATTCAGCGCGCGCTTTACGGTATAAAAGACGATGGTCTTGAAGTAGGTGGTAAAGACAACGATGGCGGCACAATAAAGGTAGAAGGCCAACGCAAAGGCTTTTTCGCTAATTTAGAAGAGCCGTTCTCACCTGATGGCTACTACACCGAAGGCCCTTACTATCAGCGCTATGCCATGTATCCATTTCTTATTTTTGCATTGGCTATGGAAAATAGTCGGCCTGATTTAAAAGTACTTCAGCACAAGAATGGCGTTCTTCTTAAAGGTGTGAATGCCCTGCTTAATTTATCTGACGCTGATGGGGAGTTCTTCCCGCTAAACGACGGGCAAAAGGGAATGTCTTATCATAGTGCCTCTTTGGTAACCGCTGTCGATCTCGCGTATTTTTATGGCGAAAAAGACCCCCAGCTATTGAGTATCGTAGAAAAACAAAACCAGGTGTTACTGCAAGAGTCAGGCCTGTCGGCCGCCATTGGCGTGCGTGATGGCAAAGCAAAACCATTTGCAAAAGACTCGGTCAACTTAAGTGATGGCCCAGATGGTCAGCAAGGTGGCGTTGGCATTTTACGCTACGGTAATGAAGACCTTACCTTAGTATTTAAGTACGCTGCCCAAGGCTTAAGTCATGGGCACTACGACAAATTATCGTTCTCTTTATACGAAAAAGGCGATGAAGTACTGCAAGATTACGGGTTAGCGCGCTTCGTAAACATTGAACAAAAAGGCGGGGGTAACTATTTAAAAGAAAATGCCACGTGGGCGAAAACGACTATTGCGCACAATACCCTCTCAATAAACGGCCAAAAGCACTTTGATGGAAAGTACGATGTCGCAAGTCAGCATCACTCAGCGCTTTTCACTTTCGATGCCGAAAAAGAGAACGTAAAGGTAGTAAGCGCGACAGAAGAGAATGCTTACCCGGGTACGCTTATGCACCGTACTATGGCCGTAATCAAAGACGAAAACTTTGAAAAGCCATTCTTGCTAGATATATTGCGTGTTGATTCTGAAAAGAAAAATCAATACGACCTGCCTTTTTATTATATGGGCCAGAACATTGATAAGAATTTTAGTTATCAATCCCCTACAACACTATCACCATTTGGTGAAGATAATGGTTACCAGCATTTATTTGTAGAAGGTAAGGGCAACGCTAACAACGGTAATACGAAGTTCCAATGGCTGGGAAACGGCAAATACTACACCTTAACCGCGGTAACTCATGCTGACGATGAAGTGTATTTAACTCGCATTGGCGCAAACGACCCAGACTTCAACTTACGTCGCGATGCAGCAATAACCTTAAGAAGAAACGATACTGCTGATACGGTATTTGTTTCTGTTGTAGAGCCTCATGGTTCATACAGCCCGGTGAGCGAGTCGTCGGTAAACTCAAGAAGCAGCATTGCTAGTGTTAACGTTGTATTGGATAACGATGATTACACTGGCGTAAGTATTACTGATGTCAAAGGCAATACTCAACTGTTCGTCATTGCTAATGGCAACAGTGATAAAAGTGTTGAACATGCTGTTACTATTGCCGGTCAAGATTACAGTTGGACAGGGCCGTACTTTTATCAATAGCCTTTTTTGATATACGGGCCTTTGCCTTATACGGGCATAAAGCAAAGTGTGCCCAGTCAGCCCATGCAGGGTCAGTTCACGCTAAGAAAGTCGAAGCGGAACATTTCACTACCTACATAACCTATTATATCAGGTCTCAGTTGAGGCCTGATTCTTACTGTATAGATATAAAAAAACAAAAAACGTTCTGCCATTCACGCAAAGTCTACCGTGTTTCTAACCTTGGCTTAGTGCTACTTTAAAAATAGATGGATATAGATTAGGCAGCTCACACCAGTTATCAATCATTGGTACGTTTTCAAACCCACTCGGTTGATTTTTCTGTAAATGACTCGCCCCCGTGTACTTCACCACTGACATTCCGGCATTTATTGCACCTATAATACCCGCATCAGAATCTTCAATTACTAAGCAGTGCTCTGGCGCAACGCCCATTTTCTTTGCGGCTAGCAGAAAAATATCTGGGGCGGGTTTACCACGCGTTACTTCTGAACTGGTTGTAACATCACCGTTAAAAAGCGTATCTAACCCTGTTGTTGTGAGGGAAAAAGCAACGCGCTCCGGATGACTGCTTGTCGCAATACATTTGCGCACAGCAAGTCTTTGCAATATATCCTCCAACCCTTTAGTTGGCATAAGCGCTTTAGCAAATACAACCTGCAGCGCCTCCCAGTAATTGTCTCTAAATGCATCAGGCAGAATAACGCCAAAGTCGTCTGAAACTTGTTCTTTTGCAGACTCGTAACTTTTGCCTAAAAAGTACGTATCGAAGTAGTTGCCATCTATTTTTACAGAAAGCTCACTGAGCATAGAAATAAGTACGCGTTTACAAAGGATTTCACTGTCAATCAGTACGCCATCGCAATCAAAGATTACCAGTTGTATGTATGGGTTTGCTGCCAGCGATGTGTCCTTCATGCTACCTATTCCTTTTTTTACGGTTGTTTCTATTTGTTTCTAAAATACGAATTGAATTCAACGCTTGTTTAAGCGCCAGTAGCTTGCGGTCTACTGGCGCACTTCGTTAAGCAGCCGAATAAGTGCAGCCTTCTCCCCATGACAGAGAAGGAATTGTGACGCCGTCCTTGTCGAAATGCATGATTTTCTCATCAGGCGCCGTCAAATGAATCTTATCGCCATAAGCCAATTTACAGTCGCCGTCGGCCTTTACAGTAATGGTGCCAGCACCGTCAACATTGACGTGCAAAAAGGTTTCTGAACCTAGGTGTTCAATTACGCCTACTTGTCCACTCCAGCGCCCGCTTTCTTCGGTGATTTTAAAGTGCTCTGGGCGAATACCTAACGTACAGGTAGCGTCGTCGGATGTGGGCTCTACAGCGATAAAGTTCATTTTTGGTGACCCGATAAAACCAGCTACAAATTGATTTACCGGCTTTTGATAAAGCTCTAAAGGCGTACCCACTTGTTCAATAATACCGCCATTAAATACCGCAATACGGTCGGCCATGGTCATAGCTTCAACTTGATCGTGAGTAACATAAATCATGGTGGTATCTAAGCTTTTATGAAGTTCAGATATTTCTAGGCGCATGTTTACACGAAGCGACGCATCTAAGTTCGACAGTGGTTCGTCAAACAAAAACGCTGATGGTTGGCGTACTATAGCTCGGCCGATAGCAACACGCTGACGCTGTCCACCAGAGAGCTGCCCGGGTTTTCGGTCAAGGTAGGCGGTAAGGTTTAGCATTTTCGCCGCTTTTTCAATCTTCTGCTCAATAATTGCAGGGTCAACCTTGGCCTGTTTAAGCGGGAATGCAATGTTGTTACGTACAGACATATGCGGGTAAAGGGCATAAGACTGAAACACCATCGCTAAACCACGCTGCGCTGGTGGCATGTCTGTCGCATCTTGGTTATCGATTTCGATAGTACCGCTTGTGGTATCTTCAAGGCCGGCAATCATGCGAAGCAAGGTGGACTTACCGCAGCCCGACGGCCCAACGAATACAATAAATTCACCATCTCGAATTTCTAAGTCCAACGGCTTAATCACGTTAACGTCGCCGAAGCTTTTTGTTACTTGTTTTAAGGTAATACTTCCCATTTTGAAGCTCTCCTATTTAACTGCGCCGAAGCTTAAGCCGCGCACTAACTGTTTCTGACTAAACCAACCAAGAATAAGAATTGGTACCACGGCCATCACCGATGCCGCCGATAGTTTTGCGTAAAATAACCCCTCTGGGCTTGAGTAACTAGCAATAAACGCGGTAAGGGGTGCTGCGTTAGCTGCAGTAAGAATGAGTGTCCAGAACGCCTCGTTCCACGCCAAGATAACGTTCAACAGCAATGTTGACGCAATTCCTGGCAGCGCAATCGGCAGCAGCACCTGAAAGATCTCTTGTTTTATTCCTGCGCCATCCATGCGTGCCGCTTCTAAGATTTCGTTAGGGATTTCTCTAAAGTAGGTATAAAGCATCCACACCATAATAGGCAGGTTGATAAGCGTCATTACGATGACCAAACCAATGCGTGTATCCAATAATCCAAAATCGCGAAATAGCAGATAAATAGGAATTAACACGCCTACCGGTGGAAGCATCTTGGTAGATAGCATCCACATTAATAGATTCTTTGTTCGCTTCGTTTGGACAAACGCCATGGACCAAGCAGCTGGGATTGCAATAAGCAGCCCAAGAAGACTAGCCCCAAGCGAAATCACAACCGAGTTCATGAAATGGTCGAAATAAGGAGACCGAGACAGCACCTCTGCATAGTTCTCTAAGGTCCAATCGAACATAAACAAACTAGGCGAAGCAGAAATGGCTTCTGACTCTGTTTTAAAGCTTGTAATAATCGTCCAAAGAATGGGGAAGAAAATCATCCCGCTTACTGACCACGCCGCAAGGGTGTAGATAAGTTTTGATTTTTTTGTATCTTTAATCGCCATCACTTATCCCTCTAAGTTCTTGCCAATAAGGCGCATTAGGAAAATAGCAACAATATTGGCAATGACCACTGCCACAATGCCGCCTGCAGAACCACCGCCTACATCAAACTGTAGAAGCGACTGGGTATAAATAAGGTAAGTAATGTTGGTCGATGAATATCCAGGCCCACCGCTGGTCGTCACAAGGATTTCAGCGAAAATCGATAATAGGAAAATCGTTTCAATTAGGATTACTGCGGTGACCGCACGAGATAGGTGAGGCAACACAATATAAACGAACTTGCTCCACGGGCCAGCACCGTCAAGATCTGCCGCTTCTAGCTGTTCGCGGTCAAGCGATTGAATAGCCGTAAGCAAAATCAGTGCTGCAAACGGTAACCACTGCCACGACACAATGATAATAATTGATAGCAAAGGCAGTTCAGCAAAAAAGTCGATAGGTGTTACACCAATAAACTCAGCAAAGTGGGCAAAAAGACCATTTACTGGGTTCATGAACATGTTTTTCCATACCAGCGCCGAAACAGTAGGCATGACGAAAAATGGCGCAAGTACCATAATGCGGACGTAGTTTCGCCCCCATATTGCCTGGTCTAATAAAACCGCTAAGCCAATTCCGCCACAAATAGTGATAAACAACACACCGCCTACTAGCAACAGGGTGTTAAAAAATGACTCGATAAACGCGGGGTCAGTTAAAAAGAACTCGTAGTTGAGAAAGCCAATAAATTCGTTATCGCCCGGCATAAGCAAGTTATAGTCTAATACCGAGAAATAAAGGGTCATGCATAAAGGCACGATCATCCATGCTAAAAGCAAAGATACCGAAGGGAAAAGCATGATTTTGGCTAAAGTACGAGATTGTGTTGTCGCCATGACTAGCCCTCTTATAATTATTAAATGGGAAAGTGCAATAAAGCACTTTCCCTGTGGTTAACGCTGTTTATTTTGGGTAGCGTGCTTTGCGCATAGCGCGTTCAACTAGGCGCTGTGAGCTTTGCAGAGCTTGGTCTACCGTCATACGACCGGTTAGTGCTGCGCTAAACTGCTGACCTACCGCGGTACCAATACCCTGGAACTCAGGGATTGCGACAAACTGAATGCCTACGTATGGCACAGGCTCTACCGTTGGGTTTTTCGGGTCTGCAGAATTAATTGAATCTAAGGTAATCTGTGCAAACGGTGCGGCTTCTAAATAAGCGTCATTTTCATAAAGTGAGGTACGGGTGCCCGGAGGTACATTTGCCCACCCTTTTTTGTCTGCAACAAGGTTTGAATAGCCTTTTGATGTTGCCCAGCTAATGAACTTCATTGCCGCATCGGTTTTCTTACTGCTTGATGGGATAGCTAAAGTCCAAGCCCATAGCCAGTTTCCGCGTTTACCTAAACCATTATCCGGCGCAAGCGCGAAACCTACTTTGTCGGCAACTTCAGAGTCTTTCTCGTTAGTAACAAAGCCACCCGCTACTGTTGCGTCAATCCACATACCGCATTTGCCGGTTTGGAATAGTGCTAAGTTTTCGTTAAAACCATTGGCTGAAGCGCCAGGAGGACCGTATCTCTCCATCACATCTACGTAATACTCCAGCGTATCTTTCCACGCTTTAGAATCGAACTGCGGCTTCCAGTTCTCGTCAAACCATCGCGCACCAAAGGAGTTAGACATTGACGTTAATAGCGCGATATTTTCGCCCCAACCTGCTTTACCGCGAAGACAAATGCCGTATACCCCAGCGTCCTTATCGGTCATTGCTGCAGCGGCTTTTTTGATAAAGCTCCATGTAGGCGCTTTTGGCATTTCTAAGCCCGCTTTTTCCATTAGGTCGGTGCGATACATCACCATTGAACTTTCACCATAAAACGGCGCAGCATAAAGCTTATCGTTTACTGAAAGACCGCTTCGAATTGCAGGCAATAAGTCGTCAATATCGTAATCGTCACCTAGCCCGTTAAGTTCGGTTAGCCAACCTTGCTTGCCCCAAATCGGAACTTCATAAGTGCCAATTGTCATTACATCGTATTGCCCACCGCTAGTAGCAACGTCGGTAGTAACGCGCTGACGAAGAATGTTCTCTTCTAGCGTTACCCATTTAAGATCAATATCAGGATGCTGCTTTTCAAACTCGCTACTAAGCGACTTCATGGTGATCATGTCGCCATTATTTACTGTAGCGATAGTGATAGTTTCTGCTTGCGCCGCCGCATTAATGCTTAGTGCGCTGGCTATGATTAAAGATAGTTTTTTTAACATCGGGTCTCTCCCCTTTGTACTCTTTTCAGATATGACTTTCCCCTCCCCGCCCAAATTTGGTTAACGCGGGGATAAGAAAATCAGAGGTATTAAAGTAAGTTAGGTGGTTAGGCAGCGAAGCAACTCAGTGCCTAACCTTTTGTGTTAAAACTTGGCTAGCGATTAAAACTTAACTGAAATTTCAGAAGTTAGGCCGTCGAAACCTGCGCCAATCTGGCCACCTGAATTAACCCCTTCGTCTTGGTCTACGTATTCCACTTTCCAAAGGGTACGGTCGTTGATCCAATAGCCCGCTGATACCTGTAGACGAGTAACTTCATTATCTGTTTGCTCAATAAGGTCTGACGTATTTTCAGATTCTGCATAACGTGCAGCAACATAAAGTTTCTCTGGAATAATGTACTGCTGTGCTTCTACCACCCAGTATTCAACTGATGAATCAGCTTCAATTACTTGATTAGAGTCGAACGTGGTACCCGTTGGGTCTAACACGCCTTCATTACCGAAATAAGTAATACCTGCAACAGCATTACCGTCTACATCTGCAAAGGTGTAATCATCGGTTGCTTTACCTAGCATTAGAATAACGCTAGTTTGGTCGCTTGGCTGATACGCCAAGTTAAGCTGCATAATAGACTGGTTCAAGCCAGGTAGTGCACCTACGTGAGTATCACGTTCGCTTGAGGCAGACGCAGAAAAGTTATAGTTTTCACCATCACCAAAACGATAGTTCGTAGTAGTAACGCCATCTAAGCTGGCAAGGCCGTTTTCGAATACAAGTTGCTCGCCTTGATTAGCATTAAAGAAGTTAAGACCAGCTTTGAAACCACCTTCAAATTCCAAGGTACCTTGCAAGCGGTAGTTGTAGCCGCGATCTTCTTGGAAAGCTTCACCAAAGCTTGACGTAGTCATGTGACCCGCCACGTTGTATGAACGAAGAATGCCGCTATCGAAGGTTTCGGTATAGCTCAGCTGAATACCGTTTTCGGCAGTGGCGTAGTCGTTAATGCCGTTACCGATAAGGGCATTTCCTTGGTTGTCCGCACCGTCTTGGAAACCTTTAAACTGAAAAGGAGAGGCACCAATGTTACCCACGCGCAAAATAAGGCTAGCATTCTCTTTTTCGTAGCCTGTCAAACCAAACATATCAAACTCAACGCCGGCGAAGTCTTGGTGGAATGAGAAGTCTCTATCGCCATTATTACCGAAGTCGTTTGGCTCTTCAGCGATATCAATATCGGCAGTTATGTTTTCGGTAATTTTGAACTTGAACATTAAGTTAACGCGAAGACGCCCGAAGCCGTCAGACTGGGTTTCATCTTCTGGACGGAACGCACCATCTTTAGCTTGAATAGCTTGATAGTTCTGCATAGCTAAGAAGTTAACTTGCACTCGGCCATCAAGAAATTCGTTGGGTTCACTAGGTGGTACATACATCGGCTTTTCTTGGCTTAGCTCTTGCGCCATACCTAACGTTGGCACGGTGGCCGCCATTACAGCGGCAGCAATCAAACTTAAACATGCTCGTTTAGCGCACTTAGTTGATTGCGTCACGTGTTTCGTTGTATCTAGTCCCATTGTGAACCCTCTATTATTCTTTCGTAATTGTGTGGAGTGTAATTTTTGAAGAGTCTTCGTATCTTGGAGAGGTCGTGAAAAAATATCACTAAAACCCAAATGCTCACACAAATATCAAATGCTCAACATGTGAGAATATGACCATTGTTTGTTATCCTCGTCAACCAAAAAATTAACAAGTTTTTATCAACAAAAAGCATTATAAAATTAAACAATTGATATAAAAGCGTTTTAAGTTGTTAGTTTTAATTTTGAATTCTTTAAATTTAATAAAAAGTAAAATTACCTTTCACACAAGTTTCCTTTTAAAGGCTATCAAAATGGTCGATTTTGATTAAAAATAATGAACAAATAAAGAGTTATTAACCAAATGAACAAAGCAAGAGCATTTGCGCAAAAGTAACATAGGCGGGAAGTATCGCTATATTTTGTACTGTTGTCGTAACTAGGCGAGGATGAGTGGGTAGATAAAAGCGGGTATGGCATACTGGACTCGTTCCGCTTTTGATCCGGCCAGAACGTGATTTATGCTCAAAAATGTAAAGGTATTGCTAATTCATGGCATGCTGTCATTGCTACTCTTTTCACACGTCTCTCTTGCACTGGGAACCGACCCCAAATACTGTCTATTAAGGATAATCTAATTTTGACCCACTTAACGGTAAAGTAAATTTGACCTACCTTTAACGTTGATACTGCATTTTGTTAATTGGTAACTGGGTCTATCCCCTGCTTTCGAGGTTGGGTAGTCTGCGCGAGCCGCCACAATTGCGTCATGTAAAGCATGTAGGTTGCTCAGTTCGCTTAATCAATAAATCGCGATTGGTAACGCTCAACCTTTTCTTGAAGCCACTGCGTAAATACTTGGAAACGGGCTTGAGAGTGAGTTTCCTTATGCGTTGCCAACCAGAATGTGCGCTTAATGTGAATGTCGCTTTCGATTAGCCTAACTAAACCTGGCTGAGTTTCAGCCATAAATTTAGGCAAAATGCCTACGCCAGCGCCATTAATAAGCATTTGATACTGCGCGTTAATACTGGTGCTGCGAAGCGCACTTAACTGTGACAAAGCGGTCTCTTCAATGAACTTTAATTGCGGCGCGTATACCAAATCGGGCACATAGCTGACGAGGTTATACGATGTTAAGTCCTGCAATCTTTCAGGCTTTCGTTCTTTGATAAGTGACTGGTGAGTATAAAGGTAAAGATTGTAATCGGTAAGCTTTTGAGTCACCAACAAGCCTCTACTGGGCTTTTCCAACAGGATAGCCATATCGGCTTCCCGCTTATTCAGGTTTAAAAAACCACTGGTTGCTACAAGCTCAATACTTATGCCCGGATACCGCTTTTTAAAATCCGGTAGTAAAGGCGCTAAAAACCAGCTACCAAACCCTTCTGAAACGCTCACTCGAATAGTACCGGCTAAGTGTGAACGCTCATCGCCCAGTTCATTTTGCGCTTCTAAAAAATAATGCTCGGCTTTCTCAATATACGTGACCAACTCTCTGCCATGCGTGGTAAGTACATAGCCTTTTTTGGTTAGCTCGAACAATTTACAGTTTAAAGAGTCTTCCAGCTTTTTTACACGACGAATGAGCGTGGTAGGATCTACCTTCATCCCCTTAGCTGCAATAGCTACCCGCCCATTTCTTGCCAAACCAAGAAATAACCGCATGTCATCCCAATTCACTTAAATACCTGCATTTTTACAGCATTATACTGCAAGTATATGTATTGCTATTGCAAACACAAGGTTTCAATATTGTTAAAAATCACAGGAGCCAGATCATGAGAAAGATTGTTCACTTTATTGCAGGTAAAGACTTTGAAGATAGCAGCGAAAATACCGCATCGGTATTTGCGCCTAATACCGGTGAAGTTCAGGCAGAAGTAAGCCTAGCCAATGCTTCAACGCTAAGCCACGCTATAGAGACAGCCCAAGCTGCACAAGTTGAATGGGCGGCCACTAACCCTCAGCGACGTGCTCGTGTCATGTTTAAATTTAAAGAGCTCGTTGAAGCCAACCGCGACCGCCTAGCCGCGCTGCTATCTAGCGAACACGGAAAAGTGTTGGTTGATGCACAGGGTGATATTCAGCGTGGCCTTGAAGTTATAGAGTTTGCTTGCGGCATTCCTCATGCGCAAAAAGGTGAATACACGGAAGGCGCAGGTCCGGGCATAGACGTATACTCAATGCGCCAAGCGTTAGGCGTTGTTGCCGGTATCACCCCGTTTAATTTCCCTGCCATGATCCCTATGTGGATGTTCGGCGTGGCCATTGCCTGCGGTAATGCCTTTATATTAAAGCCATCAGAGCGCGACCCTTCTGTTCCTATTGAATTAGCGAAACTTATGATAGAAGCGGGTCTTCCTGCAGGCGTGCTTAACGTTGTTCACGGTAACAAAGAAGTGGTAGACAGAATTTTAGATGATCAAACCATTAAAGCAGTAAGCTTCGTGGGTTCTTCTGATATTGCTAACTACGTGTATGAGCGCGGCGCTCGTGCAGGCAAGCGGGTTCAAGCAATGGGCGGCGCGAAAAACCACGGTATCGTAATGCCTGATGCCGATCTTGATCAGGTGGTAACGGACTTGGTAGGTGCTGCCTATGGTAGCGCCGGTGAACGCTGTATGGCACTACCGGTTGTGGTTCCTGTCGGCGATGAAACCGCCGAAAAACTCAAAGCTAAACTTATTCCGGCTATCAAAAACATCATGGTAAGCCATAGCGAAGATCCTAACGCCCACTATGGCCCTGTCGTTACCGCCGCCCACAAAGAGCGCGTTGAAAGCTATATCGACCTTGCTATAGAAGAAGGCGCAGAGCTTGTTTACGACGGCAGAACAAGTCAAATCCCAAGTGACAGCCACGGCTATTTCATCGGGCCGACGTTCTTTGATCACGTAACCAAAAACATGCGCTCATACCAAGAAGAGATTTTTGGACCCGTGCTGCAAATGGTTCGCGCCAAAGATTTCAATGAAGCCGTTAACTTAGCAAGTGACCATCAATACGGTAACGGCGTTGCTATGTACACCCGTAACGGTCATGCAGCACGCGAATTTGCACAGCGCGTTAACGTGGGAATGGTAGGTATCAACGTACCTATTCCAGTGCCGGTTGCCTACCATACATTCGGCGGCTGGAAACGCTCAGCCTTTGGCGATACTAATCAACACGGTATGGAAGGTGTGAAGTTCTGGACCAAGCTGAAAACCATTACACAACGCTGGCCAGACGGTTCAGATACTAATGACAATGCTTTTGTTATTCCAACCATGGGCTAAGCTAGGAGACTATCATGATCACTGTTGCATTTATTGGCCTAGGTAACATGGGCTCAGGCATGGCAGACAACCTTGTTAAACACAATTTCAAGGTAATGGCCTTTGATTTAAGCGAAGCGGCACTGGCAAAAGCCAAAGATGCAGGCTGTATTATTGCACAAAGTACCGAGCAAGCTGTATCTGAAGCTGACATCGTCATCACCATGCTGCCTGCGGGTAAACATGTTAAGGATATCTATTCAAATCAGATCCTCGATAACGTGCGTGACGGCACCTTATTAATTGACTGTTCGACCATCGATGTAGAAACGGCCAAAAGCGTGTCAGAGCTCGCTGAGAAAAAAGGCCTTAAGATGCTTGATGCCCCTGTATCAGGTGGTGTTGCCGCTGCTGCGAGCGGCACACTTACCTTTATGGTGGGAGGAGATGCTGACGCGTTCGATAAAGCCCAAGGCGCACTTGGCGCCATGGGTAAAAAGATTGTTCACGCAGGCGGCCACGGCGCAGGGCAAGCTGCGAAGATTTGTAACAACATGTTACTTGGCGCGACCATGATTGCGACGTGTGAAAGCTTCCAGCTCGCCCAGAAACTCGGGTTAGACGCGCAGGTATTCTTCGATATCGCGTCAAATGCCTCGGGTCAAACATGGTCAATGACCACCTACTGCCCTGTTAAAGGTGTAGGGCCACAAAGCCCTGCTGATAACGATTTTGCCGGCGGTTTCGCTTCTGCACTTATGCTTAAAGATTTAGGTCTTGCCATGCAGGGCGCGAAGGGTGTAAATGCGCAAGTACCTATGGGGGAGCTTGCTGCAAAATGGTTTGAAATGCACTGTGAAGAAGGCAATGCAGGGATGGATTTCTCCTCGATAATCAATCGATTAGCATAGTAAAAAGCCAACATTTCTCCGACGGCTACTTTCCCTCAGAAGAGGTGGCCTTCTTACTGAGCGAGTAAAGGATTTTACTCGCTCTTTTTTTATTTCGGCTTACCCTGCCCGCTTATTTTGGCGTTGTTGTTACCTTCGCTAACTCCCTTACCTAGCGGGATTATTCCTTTGTTATTTGGTGCTCCCTTTTCATCACCCAGAAGCCATTTTTAGGTGACTTATTCGTTATCACCAACTTGGTTAGAACGAGCCAATTCGGCGTTAGGCCTACATATTGCAGTCCCGTATTTAGCCTAAGAAATTCACACTGCATTAAAGGGCTAAATTTTATACCCCCTTATGCAAAGCGATACTTTTATAACCGTGAAAATATTATACGTTTTAATGACTTACTTAATTCACTAAGCAATTTCACTAAACACATTGGTTCTTCGTGTTGCTCATTTAAAGCAAGCTTGAAGAAGCAGGGTGTCGCTAATTTCTAACGTTCAATTTCCTAAATTCAGTAAGTAACAATAAAAGGAACACAAAATGAAAAAGCGTATTGTTGCCGCTTCGACGGCAATTGTAGCAATTGGCTGTATTTTCGCCTTTATCGACACTTCTCCTTCTGACAAAAATGAGGTAGCGAGGGCGAAAACTGAGACAAAATCAGTTGGTAACGCAGGCGCTGTTGAAAAGCAACGAAACGGCAAAGTGCTATCGACAGGTGTCGATAACTTCAAACCGAAAAATGAAGCCGATCTAAAAGCTCAGGCTGTAACTAATACCAACGGTAAGTCAGAGAAAGACACCATCGTCTGGACAACATCAGAAGAAGGTAAAAAGGTACTTGAAGCAGAAGGCCATATTCCAGCTGACGTCACCGATGAAGCCTACATTGAGCTTGATCGCGAAGAGCTGATGTCGGTAGAAGTTGGAGAGTACCTAGATCTATACATCCCACAGTTCGGTGGCAGTTACACCGGTGAAGTTGACCACGTTGTAACTCATCCAAACGGCGATCGTACCGTAGAGGCGCATATTCCAGGGGCCGGCTCTCTCTACGCTGCCGTCATAACGCTTGGCGAGAATGCTACCTATGGAAACTTAGCCACGCCTCGCGACGTGTTTGTGCTTGAAGGCAACGATAAATACGCATGGATCGCGCCTAAATCTTCAATGATGCAAAACCATATCGAACGCGAACCCGATAGCGAAAGTCCGCTCAGCGATGACAACGCTGAAGAAGTCTTCGATCTCGGCCAAAACTAATCCCCTAGTGCCTGTTGATCTTGAAAGAAATTTCAACAAGCTCAAATAAAACAACAAGAAGGATATAAAAATGAAACACACATTTAAGTGTTTAACGGCATTGGCAGTTTCATTGCTTTGTTCAACAACGGTAACAGCAGCCACCATCGATGTGATGGTGCTTTACACCCAACCTGCTGCAAACAATGTGTCTAATATCGACACTAAAATTAACCAATACATCTCACACGCCAACCGCGTTTATCAAAATAATGCGATAGATTTACAGTTGCGTTTAGTGGGCGCCCAGTCTTCTGCTGCTACATCTAGCGACCTTCAGCCTACTGAAAGTGCGCTAGACTTGTTAACTGATAGCAGTGGTGTGCAAAACGCACGATCTTCAAACGGCGCAGACATGGTTGTGCTTTTAGGTAATCGTGAAAACATTTATGAAGGCGGCCAATTGGTAGGCTATGTATGCGGTATTGGCTGGGTAGGACAAGGCAACAACGGTACATTGTACTCTAGCTCGCAAAGCCGCATGTACAGCATCAGCGCTGTTGATTGCGGGTTATCTACATTCGTTCATGAACTTGGTCACAACATGGGCTTAGGCCACTCTGTGCGCCAAGGTTCAGTTGGTGGTGTTTATAGTGACGGTATAGGACATGGCGTTGATAATAACTTCTCAACAATTATGGCTTATCCACAAGCATTTGGTAGCGCCACACAATTAGATTATTTTTCTGATCCATACTGGTCGGGCTGTAATGGTCAAGCGTGCGGTGTTGAAAATGAGTCAAATGCTTATCGTGCGGTAAACGCGGTCATCAACCAGATCGCTAACTACTATTAAGTAAATAAGCAAGCCATTAGGGGATATGGAGGGAAAGCGACATTACTTTCCCTTCAATTTACTAGCAAATTCATTTACTTTTTCGGCTGCGTTAGCATGTCGTCATAAGCATCCATTTCCCAAGGAAGTTCCCCTGGACTGGTATCAAGGAAATGCAAGTAGCTCTCAAACTGATCCAAGATATCCTTAGCTACACTCTCCTTTTCATAGCCATAAATATCGTAGGCTTGACCGCCGCGACGCAAGAACACTTCAGCGCGATAGTATTTCTCTGACTCATCATCTTCTGAGCGCAGTTCTGCGTAACTAAAGCCCGGTACTAAATATTCGGTCATGCGAATGTCGTAAATAAAGTCCATATGATCATGTCTTTCTACGGTAAAAGTGGCCCTGCCCGTCGTTTGATCAAGATTTACGAACGCTTCCCACTCTCGTGTTTTAAGTGCAGCCTGAACGTCTTTCATCGCAGCTACTACCGTTTTATCAATAAATTCATGCACCTCGCTTCGGCTCGGATAATCAACCATTGCGGCAAACCGACCTTTGAGGCTAGTTGTCCGGCCATGATTTCTATTTAATGTATTCGCCGTCAAACTATTATTTCGATAGCCTTCGATGACGAGCGCGCGCCAAAGACCGGCGGCAGCGATCAGCATGATAAAAGCAAATGGCAAAGCACTGGCTATAGTCATGGTTTGAAGGGCGTTGAGCCCACCCGCTAAAAGCAGTACCGCTGCGACCGTACCTTCTAAAAACGCCCAAAATATACGTTGCCATACCGGGCTTTCTTCTAGTCCGCCTGATGCAAGAGAGTCGATAACTAACGATCCCGAATCTGATGACGTCACAAAAAAGGTGATGATAAGTAGTACCGTCAGCCCCGACATAATTGACGCACCAGGGAGCAGGTCGTAAAGCTTGAATAAGGCAACGGCTTCGTTTTCTTGGACATCGCTTATAAGTGTTGTCACGCCTTGATTCATTATTGCGTTAAGGGCTGTATCACCAAACACTGAAAACCAAAGGAAGGTAAAAATAGTAGGCACCAGCATGACACCGAAAACAAACTGACGAATGGTTCGACCGCGACTAATTTTGGCGATAAACATTCCCACAAATGGTGCCCAGGCAATAGTCCAACCGAAAATAAACAGCGTCCAGTTACCAATCCAGTCGCTGCGACTGTAGGCCTGCAGATTGAAAGTACGCTCGACAATCCCGCTGATATAGCTTCCAGTGTTCTGAAGGAAGGTTTCCAGAATATGGATGGTTTCACCCATAATAAACACAGTACTCATAAGAGAGACTGCCAATAGCATATTAATGATTGATAGCCGTTTTATGCCCTTATCCATCCCGGCAATAACCGATATAGTGGCTGCGATAGTCACAATAGCAATAGTGCCTACCTGCACCATGATATCGATTGGGATATCGCCAGAGAGGTAATTGAGCCCTGCATTTATCTGCGTAACAGATAGCCCCAGCGTGGTAGCAATACCAAACAGGGTACCGAGAATAGCGAATACATCTACCGCGTGCCCAATAGGACCATAAATTTTATCACCTATTAGCGGATATAGCGCAGAGCGAATGGATAGCGGCAATCCATGGCGAAAGGCAAAGTACGCAAGGACGAGGCCCACAAGCCCGTAAATCGCCCATATATGAAACCCCCAGTGGAAAAACGCGATTTGCATTGCCTGTTTTGCTGCATCAACCGTTTCAGCGGCACCGGCGGGCGGTGATGAATAGTGTAGTACTGGCTCTGCGACGCCAAAGTAGAGCAGCGCCACACCGTACCCTGCCGAAAATAACATTGAAAACCATTCTGGAAAACTGTATTGCGCTTCAGCGTGGTCGGGACCTAACTTGATATTTCCCCATCCCGACGCCGCGACCGAGACAATAAACACAAGGAAAATTGCCACTGATAACATATAAAACCAGCCGAAGGTCTGAGTTATCCAGGCTAACGTACTGCTGAAGGCTTCGCCAGCAAGTTCAGGGTCACTGATTGTTCCAATAACCAGAAGTAAAATGATCGCGACCGCGGGGATAAATACAGGAAGCAGAATGGTAGAGCTTTGTACTTTGCCTTTCATATCAAGTCCTTTTTAATTGACAGGAAAATCAAACCCTGCAACTACATAATAAACTTCTTTTTTCTACTGAAAGGTGGTTAGTTTGGTTCAGATTGGTTTACGTGATGGGTTAATAGAACATGAGGCGGCTGACTTTTGTTTAACACAAAAATCAGTAGCCTTGTCGTATTTAACGCTTAAGTTAAGCCTAATGGTGTCCGCCGCAGCATCCGCCGCCCTGCTCGGCCCAATTTTTACGCTTTGTGGTTTTACCTATGCCCGGGTTGAAGCTGTTGGTAGGGTCTAACTCTCGGTAGAAGTTTTTAAGCGCGTCTTTCGCAAAATATTCGTGCCCCACGTTATGCTCTGCGGGGTATTCCGCGTTTCTCGCGTCAAAGGTTTCTAAAATTTTCCCTTTCAGCAGTTTGGCATCGGCCCCTTTTTTCAACACGTAGTTTTGGTGCATAACGTGGCAAAACAGGTGGCCATAATAAAGCTTAGTGTCAATCTGATCGTCTATTTCTTTAGGTAGTACTTCAAACCAATCTGGGTCATTACGGCGAAGCGCGACGTCGATGGTCATCATGGCGCCCACTTCTTTACTGTGCATGACGTGGTAGCGACCAATCGCGCCACCGGCAACAAAGCGGTGTAAAATTGCTTTATCCGCTTCTTCTTGCGTACACTCGAAATAGCTACCTTCATTCGTTTTGAAGAATTCATCAAGGTAGGCTTTAGCTTCATCTACCCCGTCGTTACTCATTTCCAAAATCCAATGATGTTGATACTTGTCTCTGTACTCTTCCATACGCTTAGGCAGATGACTTGGGAACAAGTAGCTCATATATTGCATAACACGGTCTGACATTTTGTTGGGTAGAAAACCAAGTTTGTCGGTAAATGCGTCTAACTTGCGTTTAAAAGAAAATAGCTTCGGAATAAATTTCGCGCCAAGTTTACTGATAACGATAAACATATCTTTGCCATACTTTTTAGATACGTCATAGCAGTCGCGGTGCAGATATTCACCTGAATCAGGTAAGTTTTTAAATGTAGAAAGTATGTCGCGACGCACTTTAGTGAAAACCGCAGCATCGTTAGACCCTACATAAAACACCTGTTTCTTTTCAGGTATAGGGAAAGTGTCTAGTCTCACGGCAAACACCGCGAGTTTACCTGCGCAGCCTGAGGCTTCGTGAAGCCTTCTACCGTCGTTGTTAAAGCGCGACGGTGTGTCAGAGTCTACGTCGCGCACACGTTCATCATATTCATTATCTGATGCGCGGGCATCCGGATGCTGAACGTCAGCATCGCTGTAGCGCTTATTCTCAAGGTTATTCAATATCTCTTCCGGTTCACTCCCTAAGTTAATACCTAGGTTGTTAACCAGAGATAAATCGCCGTTGGCATCAATTTGCGCGAAAAGCGCAAGTTCGGTATACGCTGGGCCCCGTTTAACCAATGCGCCGCCAGAGTTATTACAAATACCGCCCACAATAGATGCGCCAATGCATGATGAACCAATCACCGAGTGTGGTTCGCGCCCGTAAGGCGCTAACGTTTCTTCCAGTCCAAAAAGGGTACTGCCCGCTAACCCTACAATCTGCTTACCACTATCCACTAGCTGTATGTCGTCAATACGCATGGTGCTGATAATAACCAGCGGTCTGTCATAGTCTTTACCATCTGGCGTAGAGCCACCGGTTAGGCCGGTATTAGCTGCCTGCATGATAACTGCAACGTCGGCTTCGACACATAATTTGAGCACTCGCCAAATTTCGACAAGCGTACCGGGTCGCACGACCGCAAGCGCCTCACCAGCACCAAAGCGAAACCCTTTGGTGTACGGTTGCTTTTTCGCTTGATCAGTTAACAAATAGGCTTGCCCTACTACATCTCGCATAGATGCAATCAAAGACTGAGTGTCAACATTTACGGTCATGGCTCTCTCTATGTTTCAAATGGGAAGAAGTGATGTGGTGATGAACTATACACTAACGTCAATTTTAACAAAGGGGGCGAGCGCTTTTTCTAGAGATAATTTACTTATATTTAATGCATTATGCAGATGTCATTACTGCTATTACGCCGGCTAATTTCCATGGCATTTTTCGGCTACTTTATTTATTTCAAACGCTCAACTGTTTGGTGTTGATAAAGTCGATAGACACCAGGTATGGCATGAGATTCAAAGAGTTAAGCAATGAAGCTTTTAAGCCAAGCTTACAGGTCTTTTTCACTGTTACATTTTGTTACGCTTTGGTCGGTCAAGTAAGGCCAACGGAGTATTGTAAAGGCCTTGTATAGTTCGTAAGGTTGATAGCCACGAAAAGGAGCTTTCATGTCACATCAAGCGTTCGTACTAACAAGAAATAGTTACGGCGAAAATACAGGAAGGGACGAAGCTTATGAACGATTCCTTAGTATTTTACCGTCGTGTGGATTCAGCGTTACCAGTGGTGCTATACACCCACCACGTAGCGTTTTAAACAACACCTATACCTTCTTTATAGATGCCCAGTATTGCGATTCGGTCGCCATGCTCAACTTGCCCGTTGTTAATGATTATCCCGATTTGAACAAGGTTATTTTCAATGTTCCACAAGCCGATGTTGATTTTCATTACGCTGCGCTTCAGCATGGAATAAACGGCATTTTTCATATAGAAGACAATTTGGAATTACTCGTTCGTGGGGTTCAGCAAGTGCAAGCAGGCAACAAATGGTATAGCCGGGAGATAATGAGCCGCTATATCGATGCAAACCTTATTGCAAAGACTAAATCAGTCGCGGCTCTTCAGTCCTCCACGACGGTGTTAACGAAAAGAGAACTAGCCATCACTCGTAAAATTGCAGATGGCGCGCAAAATCAAGAGATTGCGGATTGTTTACACATCAGCGTCAATACGGTGAAAACTCATGTGTACAGTATTTTCAGGAAAACTGACTGCCGCAACCGCGTAGAACTCATTAAGTGGTTCGATCATCAGTTTATTCAGCCACAGCAAGTAAGTTATTAGGTACTCTCCGTACGTGCGGGTGGCGCCTACGCTTTAGCGCGCCATACGCCCTTTTCCATGCCCTGCAGTACCAATTCGGTCACCGCTTTTTCTATACTTTGCTTAACGCACTCGAACATAGGTTCATTGGTAGTATACCCTGTCTCAGCTTCAAGCAGGCGCTTTAGCGATACGTACCTAAAGAGCCCAGCTCTTACTTCTTGGCTCAAGACTTTTTTAGAGGTAGAAACCGACACTAGTACTTGCCCTGTTCTTACATCAACCGCCCGCATATAAATGGAGATCTGATCTTCCCGGAATAGTTCACTTGCGCCAATGCCAAAATATTCCACGCCAGCGCCCCCTGTACGAATGTTCGTATCGTAGCTGATTATACCGCCTTCAATAATGATTCTAGCCGTGGTAAGCGGGGGCAATTCACTACCGTTGCTTTCATCTGCACGGATAATTTTTCGCTCGGTAAGAATGTTTTGTAAACCTTCACGTTCTACAGGTAAGAACCACGATGTTTCACTCAAGGTTTGAACAAGAATCGACGTCGCACCTTGCGTCACAGCGGTAGAAAAAGAACTGGCCCCCGTACTGGGTTTGTACTGGCCTGTCTGGTCTCTGAACGCATAAACGGAAACGGGGATTTGCCCCATAGGTGCGGGTAAGCTTTTTACTTCCGAAAGGGTTTCGCTGTCTTTAATGATCCCTGCCGCAGTCGTATCTGGCGGCAGCGTGTTGGTAATTGATTGGCAGCCAGAAAGTGCTATAGCCAATAATAAAAATACGGTACTTCTCATGTGTTTCCCTACCCAAACCGTGGAATTTCGACAACCGTAACTTCACCTGTTAGCAGGTTAGTAATATTCACTACAATGCTATCAGGGTTACTGGTAATCAGCTCTACCTGAAAATCACCACTGACGAATATGCTGTCTTGGTTAAATATACTATCTATGGGATTTCCATCTTCGTCATATTCCTGCTCGCCAAAGGCGATGTCAGTAATTTCGCGAACAATACGATTAATGTACGCACGCTCAAGAGACTCTTGTAAGCGTTCATCATAAGAGCGCTCACTTAGCGGTGCGCTATGCGCATTCTGTGAATTAGCTTTGCTAAGTAAAAATGACCCATTAAGTGGGTTGCCACCAAACGATGGGTTAATAGGCTCATAGACCAACTCTGTCGCAAAGGCACTGAACTGAAATACAGCCCCCAAGGTTATTAATGCGGTGATTAACGTCCTTTTCTTCATTACCATTCATCCCCTGCTAAATCTGGGCTTCTACTATCTATACTTGCGTTCGCGACAGCGTCTAATACTAAAACGATAGCCTGCTGAACTTTCTCATCTAACGGTACTTGGCGTCGCCCCATGTATGTCTGGTAAACCACTTTATTGTCGTATACCACAGAGAGTAATGTTCCTGCTTGCGGTACAATAATTTCTTTAACGACTAGGTTTTTACCCGAGCTATCAGGAACTTCGCGCCAATATTGGCTAATTTTAGAGGCAAATTCATGGCCCTGGCGGCTAATGCTGTTATCTAACAACAGTCCACCCAGCCGAATTTCTTCTGCATGAATCGGAGAAAAGAGCACACTAAAAAACAGCATGAAAAGAGAGAAACGGTACAAGTACTTCATTATTTTGAAAATAGGCCGGGCTTGTGCCCGGCTACTCACGCTTACATTTGAACAACTGTAGCTACGTTGTAATCACCCACTTGCGTAACACTTACAGTGCCGCCGTTGCCAGTTATACTACCTGTTACTAGGTTGTCGTTACCCATTTGCGTTACTTCAAACGTGTTCATGTCACCTGAAATAACAAACTGACCACCCATATCATCTGTTACCCAGTTACCTGCGCCTTCTTGCATAACGCTGATGACATTGTCGTTACCATTAACCAGTAAATCCAACAAGTTTAGTTCACCCGTTTGGGCAACCATAATCTCGTTGCCACTTGATGTGATATCACGCGCTAACTCAACTGACGCTATATTCTCATTACCTTCTTGAGACATTTCAATTAAGTTGGCATCTGCGATATACGCTGCATCACCAATACCGGCTTGCGCCAGCGCTAAGTTAGCATCACCGTCTTGCTCTATTTCAACGGTATTAAACCAACCATCAAAGTTCACTGTACTTATTTCGTTGGCATCACCTACCTGCGTTAGGTCAAACTCATTGAACAAGCCAATAACGCCTGCGTAGGCTACATTTCCTTCACCCACTTGATTAATTTCAAACGTATTAACTCCCCCGCCAATCGTTTCAACCGTAGCAAGGTTAACATCGCCAATTTGGTCGATATTCACTTCGTTATCTGAGCCTTCGAACACACCTGTGGTAATCTCATTACCGTCACCGTCTTGTTCAAATTCAAGTACGTTGCCGTCGCCAACCATGTTCCAAGTAATGAGATTTTCATCACCGTCTTGGTCAACTTCAACCTCGTTATCAGAACCTACCACCGTTAAATCAGAAATGTTGTAAAACCCGTCTTGGATGACATCAATAAGGTTGGCGTCGCCACTTAGTTCACGAACGTAAGACTCATGCCAGTCGCCACTTTGATCTACAAAGACAGTGTTATCGTTTCCTGCAATCGCATTGTTAGCCCAGTTACCACCATCACCTTGATACACAGATAATGTGTTGCCGCTACCCGCTATGCTGTTTATAGAGCGGCTGAAAATAAAGCCAAATGGTCCACCGTCGCCTAATTGCACAAGTGAAACTAGGTTATCATCCCCCTCGACAACGAACTCTGCCGTGCTATTTAAACTGTCTTGCTCAGACTCCAAGAAGTTGCCGTTACCAATTACACTTGCATAAAATGTATTGCCCGACTGCATTTGGGATGCCAGCACTTCGTTGGCATCACCGATTACCTCAACCACAATAGCGTTAAGGTCGCCCTCCTGACTTAAAATGGACTCATTGCCTACCTCGTTCCCTTCTGGCGCCGTTTGGGTTAGCGTAATCTCATTACCTTCTGCTGCAGCAATGAAATCCGCTGAAGCATTAAAGTCGACTGATTTGCTCGCTGGAATCTCTTGAGCTGACGCCCACCCTGTCGCTGCTACTAAAAGCAATGCACTCGCTATTTTTGTTTTTTTCATTTTCACGTTTGTCTCCCTATGGCAATTGCATCATTCTTTGTATTGCGTGATGTTAATTACCATTTCGTTCCCTATCTGATAAACAGTAAAAGACTGCTCACCCAGTTGATTAACATTGGCAACATTGTCAAACCCATCTTGGATAATCTCGAAGTAATTGTTGTTGTTTTGCTGCAATAAATTCACGACATTTCCCTCACCAAGTTGGGTGATTATCGCTTCATTATTACTGCCATTTTGAACAACATTTGATAGGTTTGCGCCGCTACCGCTTTGAATGATGTTAGTTATGTTATTTAACCCAAACTGGCTGACAGAGATGAAGACCGTTTCATCATCTATCGTAATAGCTTGGGCATTCAGACTCATTGAAAGAGAAGATTCCACCATGTCGGAGCTTGTTGATAAATCGGACTGTTGAGCATGTGTTGGAAGGTTTACGGTTAGAAGACTACACCCCGTAAAAGCAAAGAATATTGCGCGCTTGAAGGTCGCTACACTCTTAGCAAGTTGGCGCTTTTTAACCTCTAACTTCTTGTCCATGAGAACGACTACTTCCTTGATTAACAACAAAGGTGACCCCTCTATAACACTCCTTAAAACAGCTAGAATCTATCACCAATAAGTTGTATTTATTACAGGTACAAAACACGTCCTACTCGCCGAATCAGCGTCTTAACGATTAAAGGTCATACCATAGTACTAGTTTCACACTGAGGCGATGTGCAATCTTCGCCATTGGTAAGACCAGACAATTATCTTTGTGTTGTTGAAAAAATGCACTCGAGTTTTTCACTCGAAAGAAACACATAAAAAAGTGACACGGAGTTAATAGTTAAGTACTAGTTTTCATCTTTTCCACCGTGTTTACCTAGTGGTTAAGTTGTATTTTTATACAATTTTTTACGATAAAGGTGGCAGCTTCGTGAATTTGCGTTATATGTTTTAACCGTTAGTTATATCAGACCGAGCGAGAAGATTTCGTGATAACAGCACTATTGCTAATTATGGAATCTAATTATGAAAACAAAGCCTTTTAAAACAGGCCTTTCAGCATTGTCATTAGCCCTACTTCCGCTAATGGCGTCTAGTCATGCACATGCCGCAACAGCCGAAATCTTCGATGATAGCGTCATCGTGGTTTACAAAGAGAATGTAAGCAAAGCGGAAAAAATGCGTGCCCGTTCATCGGTGGGTGCTCGAATTAGCGACGCCAATAGAGATGAAATTGACGATCGCTTTTCGAACCTTCTAAATGGTCGTATCGCTAAGCTCCAGCTTCGCGGTAAATCAGTTAAAGATGCCATTGAAACACTAAAGAAAAACCCTGCCGTTAAAATTGCGGAGCCAAATTACCTGTACCGTAAAGCGCTTGTGCCGAACGACCCGTCTTACGGTGACTTGTGGGGGTTAAACAATACAGGCCAAGCCGGCGGTACTGACGACGTGGATATTGATGCGCCAGAAGCGTGGGATATCACCACCGGCGACAGTGACGTGGTGATCGGCGTAATAGATACCGGTGTTGATTACACCCATGAAGATATCGCTGATAATGCATGGATGAACCCAGGCGAAATACCAGGAAACGGCATTGATGACGACGGTAACGGATATATCGACGATGTATATGGTATCGATACTGCAAACGGAGATACCGATCCGATTGATGACGACTCTCACGGTACACACGTCGCAGGTACCATTGGTGCTGTAGGCGGTAACGGTATCGGCGTGGTGGGCGTAAACCATGACGTATCAATTGCTGCGTGTAAATTCTTAGGCGCCGATGGCACAGGCTCTACAGCAGGGGCTATAGAGTGTATTGATTACTTTACCGACTTAAAAGAAAACCGCGGCATAAACATTAAAGCGACCAATAATAGCTGGGGTGGCGGCGGCTATAGTGAAGCGCTAGAAACTGCCATTGAAGTCTCTGGGCAGGCAGGCATACTGTTCGTTGCTGCAGCGGGTAACGCAGGGTCAAACAACGACAACGTCGATAACTACCCGTCTAATTATGTGACGACGACTAACAGCTTGATGGCTGTTGCCAGTATCACGCGTAACGACAGCGATAGTGGCTATTCATACGGCATTGAAACCGTAGATATTGCCGCGCCGGGTTCGGCAATTTTATCAACAATTCCAGGCGATAGTTATGCGGCTTATTCAGGTACGTCGATGGCAACGCCTCACGTTGCTGGTGCCGCTGCGTTAGTATGGTCGCTAAACCCAGAGCTTACGCCTTCAGAAATGAAAGAGTTATTGATGGCAACCGGTGAAACCAGCCTATGGGCTGACGGGCGCACAGTGTCGGGCAACCGGTTGAATGTGCTAAATGCCCTTGAAGAAGCAGATCCTACGCCAGGCTTTAAGCTCGGTATTACGCCGGGCTCTGCTGAGATTGAAGCGGGCGAAGCTTATACCTTCACCATCGAAGTCGGTTCTATTGCTGGCTACGAGGAAGAAGTTCAGCTATCTCTTGCTGAAGAGAGCGACATTGCTTCCCTAAGTGCTAACACTGCGATGCCTGGCGATACTGTATTACTTATGGTTGAAACCGCTGAAGACACGCCGTGGGGACAGTACGGCTTTACCGTTAACGGCGTGAGTGGCGAGATTGAAAAGTCCAAGTCGGCAAACTTGTATGTTTACCCTCAGGGTCTCAATGACTTCCCTTATAATTACTCGGGCGACCCCGTTCCAACCCTTCCTAACGAAGAAGATCCGGATGATGTGGGCGTAGACCTTGTTATTAACATACCAGATGATTTAACCGTATTCGGTATGCAGGCTTCGGTAGATATTACTCATACCTATAGCGGTGACTTGGTTCTTTCGCTTACTTCTCCTCAAGGTACAACTACCGTTCTGCGCCAAAACCAAGGCGGCGGTACTGACGACATTATTGAAAGCTACGATACCGACGCATTTAACGGCGAAGTTGCTACAGGCGATTGGACACTGAACGTACTTGATACCTTTAATGACGATAACGGAACAGTAAACGATTGGAGCCTAGTAGTTACTGGCATTGGAGAAGTAGGGCCAACACCGCCAAACGCAACATTTACTTACGATGCTTCTGGCTTATCGGTAAGCTTTACTAACAACAGCAGTGACGTTAACGACGATATTGTTAGCTATAGCTGGGATTTTGGTGACGGCGCCACATCAACAGAAGAAAGCCCTACCCACGTATATGCGGGGACTGGTGCTTACGATGTCACGCTAACGGTAACTGATTCAGAGGGGCAGACAGATGTCGCTACTGAAACTGTAGCCGTTTCTAATAGCAACATTGTTGCAGAAATTGACCGCGCTATGCTGTCTCGTTTCGGTTCACTAAGAGTTGACTTATCTTACAGCGGCTCGATGGCAGATACTGTTATGATTTATCGCAACGGTGAATTGCTTGAGGAAGTGAGCAACACTGGTCGCTATCGCGACAGAAGTCGAGGTGTTCAACCTGGTGAATATACTTATATGGTATGTGACGAAACATCAGCATGCTCTGCGCCAGTAACGGTAAACCTTTAAGGTTTTCTGTTTTAGCAAGATATGCCAAATATTGGTTAATCAAAAAATAGGTTAAAACACCGTAATTAAGCAACAGCCGGCCCGTGGAAGGGCCGGCTTTTTTGTGCGCTTACTTAATTAAAAGACAAACGCGACTAAGCCATCGGCTTATTCACTATAAGCCAAATTCGACGTACACTAGATGCATTAAGTATCAGCAAGAATTTTTCATGAATATATTGATCATTGACGATCATGAGATAGTACGGGACGGAATCAAAGCGCTCATTGAACAAGAGTATGGCTGGCACGTTGTTTATGCGGTAGATTCGATAGGGGCGCTTCCCTCCTACGCATCGTTTGATGAAGTCGATGTCGCCATTTTAGATATCTCACTGGTAAATGAAAGTGGCTTCGACACCCTGGTAAAGATTAAGCAGCAAGCGCCTTTTGTAAAATGCTTAATGCTTAGCATGTACGAACATGTCGGCTATATCAGCAAAGCGCTCGAACTTGGAGCCGACGGCTACGTAACGAAAAACGCAGCGACGAAAGAGTTAATGAACTCATTAGAGTCGCTGGAAAGAGATGAAAACTACTTAAGCTCTGATATTAGCAAGAAATTAGCATTTGGAGGCAAGTGCTTAACCTCGCTCCTCACCGATAGAGAAAAAGAAATTTTTCTACTTTTGGCAAAAGGGTTTCAGCCCAAACAAATTGCCTACCACATCGATACCGCCCCCAAAACGGTCATGGTTCACAGAACGAATATTTATAAAAAGCTAAACGTAACCTCTCAGTTCGGATTGCTAAGAATTGCATTGGAAATAGGTTACCTTGATGTTTACGATGTCATTAATGACGATGCATTAGTCAAAGCCACTTGATGAGTTTGAAGCCGTACATAAACACTTCGTTTTTGTTCATGGGGTTGATGTACACCGCCCTGTTTCACAGTGTATGGCTAATCAGCACCCAGTTCGAAATAATTGCCAGTACGGTAAGCTGGTATTTGCCCGCAGGCGTCCGCTTTGCTGCGTTTATGCTTCTTCCCTTACGAAGCTGGCCTATGCTGCTTTTTTCAGAAAAGCTCACTCACTTTGTTTTATTTCACCCTGGTGGAATACTCGATAATACCGCATTTTTAAGCGGTAGCTTAGGGTGGTATCTTGTTCATTTACTCCTATCACCCGCTTTGCTTTGTACTAGCGTTTATATCTTCAGGCGCTGGTTTAAAGCACCTTATATCAGCAACATAAACAGCACGCTTGCCACACTCGGGGTCGGTTTAATTATTAGTGTTGTACTTGGGGCCGCCTTTATTGGAAGAAGGGCGATAGAGCTTCAAACTGATATCACGGTGTTTTTTCCCATACTTTTTGATTTCTCATTAGGTGACTTTGTCGGCCTCATCGTACTGTGCCCTCTTCTCTTTGTATTATACGATCGTGAGCACTTACACCGGGTCCACACCACCCTGTATTGGATAATTGGCGCTTGGCTATTCTTGCTGTTACTAAGTAGCTATGCCTATAGCCACGGGACGAATATTAGCTACCAAGTAAAATACCTTGCTGTATTCCCCGCGTTGTTCCTATCCTATCGCTATGCAGTTACGGGCAGCGCTTTATCCTGCTTATTAGTGGGGGTAACCGCCTTTGTTGTGGCAAGTCAAAGCGATTTGTCTCCGCTTGAACATCAATTTTATATCATCGCGCTGTGTGTAAGCTGCCTTATTCTAGGCGCTTCGGTGAATCACGCTGAGCAGATGAATAAAGCGCTTAGAGATAAAAATGAAGCCCTTGAAGTGGCGGTAAATAATGCTCAGGCATTGTCTTCGAAGTTAGTTAATCTTCAAGAAGATGAAAGAAAAAGACTGTCTCGCGATCTGCACGATGACTTTGGCCATCGCATTGTCGATTTGAAGCTTCAGCTGTCGCTTAATGCGAGTAACATTAATCAAGACAGCTTACTCAATAAGATCGACGCATTGTACGAAGCTATGAAAAAAAGCTTAGGCAGCCTTCGCCCGTCGGGCATAGATACACTACCTATTGAAGCAGTAATTCAGGGCTCCACAATCTTATCTACCTTAAAAAATTCGCATATAGATTATGGATTTGAAGTAACGGGCTTACCCTATTCGTTTACATCACAGCAGAAAATCCACATATACCGGATAATTCAAGAAGCGGTTACCAATAGCATTAAGTACGCTGACGCGACGCGCCTAACCATTGAAATTAACTATGCAGGGAGCACGAGCACCTTTTGTGTGGTCGATAATGGAAAAGGCATACCTGCACAATTCAGCGGATCATCTTCAGAACACTCATCTAGCACAAACCATCATACTTCTCATACACCAACACTTCATACACCAACACTGGGCTTATTGTCGATGAAAGAGCGTGCAAAGCTCATCGAGGGGTCTATCCATATTGATACAAGTGCAACTTCGGGCACAAGCGTGTGCTTAACCGTACCAACACCTTAAATTGGACTTACCAATAAAATATTCACCGCTTCTTGCTCGCCGTTTAAACAATGCGAATAAAATCGCAGCTTACACCTTTCAAAACAAACCAAATATCCTATTAAAATCATCACCATACTAGGCATTATTTGTCCAATGACTTTTTAACCAAGCTTCTCTTTTTTCAACTTTTTTACAAAATAAACCAAAACAGGTAGACCAATTATAATTATTATCCTAACATTGGCTTTACACAATGTAATACAACCTAGAGAGTTTTTGTTATGACGAAGAAAGTAGCACTGGTGACTGGGGCAACGGGCGGCATTGGATTTGAAGTTGCAAAAAGGCTTGGCCTAGACGGTTTCACTGTTGTATTAAATGGTATAGAAGACGACAAAGGCGCTGAGCGTGTTAAAGCGCTTGGCGACTTAGGCATCGAAGCAGAGTACTACGGTTTTGACGTTACTGATGATGCGGCTGTTGATAAAAACGTTAAGGCCATTGGCGAGAAGTACGGTCACATTGACGCAGTTATTAACAACGCTGGTGGTTTGGGTGGACGTAGCCCAATGGAAGAAATGACCACCGAGTTTTATCGCTTTGTAATGGCACTGAACCTTGATAGCGCGTTCTTCGTTTCACGAGCAGCGATTCCTTTTCTAAAGAAATCAAAAAGCGGCTCTATTGTAAACTACACCTCTAACGCGGGGTGGAATGCGGGTGGTCCTGGCGCAGGTATATACGGTGTATCTAAAGGTGCAGTGCATACGTTAACGCGTGCGCTAGCTAAAGAACTTGCGCCAGCGGGTATTCGCGTAAACGCTGTATCACCCGGTACTATCGATACGCCTTTCCACGCTCAGATTAAAGCGACAAAGCCAGAAGTATTCGCGTCATGGAAAGATAACATCATGTTAGGTCGCCTTGGGCAACCAGAAGAAGTGGCGTCTGTTGTATCATTTCTGGTAAGCGAAGATGCTTCTTTTATCACCGCTGAAACTGTTCAGATTGGTGGCGGACAGGCACTTGGGATTTAATCGTCGCCATGTTTCCCGATAAACCACTAACAGAAGACGCCCTTAAAACGTTATCAACTACGCTGGTTAATGCACGTAAGCAAGCCAGTGTCTTAAAGACGTTCCCAGGCGATGTTCCAACCACCCTGGACGCGGCTTACCGCGTTCAGGACATGTCATTAATGCAATGGAACGACGAAATTACCGGCTGGAAAGTAGGTATGGTTGTGCCTGAACTCCGTGAGCAAATGGGTGGCGAGCGATTAATGGGCCCTGTTTTTAAGAAGGTCACTCATTTCATTGGGCGCCCTCATAACGATGATGAGTTCGTTGAACCAGAAGTATACGCGGGCGGCATGGTTGCTGTTGAAGCTGAGCTCGTATTCGAGTTAGGAAAAGAAATTACTCCAGGTTCAATTGATACTAAGGGGCCACTTAAACACCTAATTAACGCAGTCTATGCCGGCGTTGAAATAGCCTCAAGCCCGGTAATAGACTTAAATAGCTATGGACCTACTGCGATCATCAGCGATTTTGGGGTTAACCAAGGGATGGTCGTTGGCGCACCTATCGAGCAATGGGATTCAGTGATTGAGAACATACAGACCTCTGTATTTATCAACAATGAACATATTAACTCTGCCCCTTCTAACAACGTATTGCGTGGCCCTATGGCTGCCGTGGCATATTTAATTGATCAAGCTGCGGCACGCAACATTACGCTACCTAAAGGCTGTATGATTTGTTCTGGTGCTATCACCGGTGTTCACGACACCGTTGCCGGGGCTAGCGCTACGGTAAGCTTTGAGGGCATTGGCAACATCAACATGAAGTTAATTCCTGTCACGCCATAGCGTTTCTGATAAAGCGGTAATCCGATACGGTTAATTACCGCTTTTCTGCCTCCTTTTGTGCTACATTGTCGTTGATTTCACACATATTTTGACAGTCTTATGCATAAAATACCTTTTGTTAATTTCTGCTTTTTAACCTGCTTAGCTGGCCTTATTAAATCCAATTCGAGGCGGCTTATCGTTATTGCTTCGTTTTTTATACTTGGTGGTTGTGTGAGTACGCAAGATACAACCCCTTATGCATACATATCTTCTCCTTCGCCCTATCAAGATGTTGTGAGCGCTCAACAAAGGGCAGTTAAGCAAGACAAACTACTATTAGTTGTGCTTGGTGCACAGTGGTGCCACGACAGCACAGGCTTAGCTGAGCGCTTTTCAACTAAAGAGATGGATCTTATCTTACGTGCCCATTACGAAACCGTATTTGTTGATGTAGGAACGCTAGAAGACAGAAGAAATATTACCGAGCGGTTTGATTATCCAATTTACTACGCCACGCCTACCGTTATGGTTATTGAACCCCAGTCAGGCGCCTTGTTAAACAGAGCATCTATGGATATTTGGGGGCGCGCTGATAGTATTCCTTTGGCAGAATACATGGCGTATTTCTCACGCTTTCCAGCTATGACAACATCGCAAAAAGCGAAGTTAATCCATTGGAAAGCAACAGAAGAAGAACGTGCGTACAATAAAAAGCAAGCGGCGAGGCTTCAAGCTGCGTATGACAAATTAGGCCCGCTGCTAGCGCAGGATTTAGCGGGTAAGACGCCTGACGGGTTGAATTCACTATGGAAAGAAACGAAGAAGTTTCGTACAGAACTACAAAAAGTCTTAGTAAAACGAACTGAAATAACGCTAGAGCCTGAAGGCGGTAACGGCGTTAATACTAAACCAGCACTTCGCCATTACCATCCTTTCTCTTGGGAGCGAAACTAACGCTGCCTGCTCCCAAAAGAACGGCAGTGCTGCGGGGCCTTCGTGCAACACTAAGCCCCCGCTAGTTTCGTCTATTTAAGCCTTAGCACTCGATGCACTGCTTTGGTTTGACCCGTTACTGCTTCGGCGCTTTGATGGGCGACGAGCACCATTGCCCTCAGAGCCAGTATTTCTTTGCCTAACAGGTTTACCACTCGTATTTCCTCTTCCATTGGATTTACTTGAGCGATTACCACCGTTTCCGCTTCTGTTATTTGTACTTTGCCCATTTCTTTTGCTTTGCGCGCCTTTTTCACCCTGGCTGCTACCTTCACCTTGGGGGGCTTTCGGCTTTTTCGCTTTCTTGGGCTTTTTCGGTTTAGATAGCGTTGTAGGCGGTACAACTTGCTGAGGCTCAAACCCTTCTAGCGTTTCACGAGGAAGCAGTTTTTGAATAAGTGTCTCTATATCTTTAAGATTCTGTAGCTCTTCGGCGCTAACAAATGACCAAGCTTGGCCGCTGGAACCAGCACGTCCAGTACGGCCTATTCTATGTACGTAGTCAGCTGCCGTATTTGGCAAATCAAGATTTACCACAATAGGTAATTCACTGATATCAATACCACGGGCCGCAATATCGGTGGCAACCAGTACTTTTATATCACCATTTTTGAAATCAGCGAGAGCTTTTGTTCTCGCCCCTTGGCTTTTATTACCATGTATAGCTGCACTAGGAATTTTTGACCGAGTCAACTTTTCTGCAATGCGGTTGGCGCCGTGTTTTGTGCGGCTAAATACGAGTACCTGTTCCCACTTTTGTTGTTTTATCAAACAAATAAGCGCAGTGGTTTTTTTCGATTTATCAATGGTCACTAGATGCTGCTCTACAGCATCGACAGTAGTATTAGCCGGCGCGGTTGAAATACTTACCGGGTTGCGTGTAATGGTTTTGGCCAGCGTGGTTATTTCGTCAGAAAAGGTGGCTGAGAAAAGTAAGCTTTGACGGTCTTCAGGCAACAGTTTAAGCACTCTCTTAATATCGTGAATAAAGCCCATATCTAACATTCTGTCGGCTTCATCTAATACCAAAACTTCAAGTTGAGAAAACTTCACCGCGTTTTGCTGATATAAATCTAACAACCTGCCTGGTGTTGCGATAAGTACATCTACGCCTTTGCGTAACTTTATCATTTGAGGGTTAATGCCTACACCACCAAATACGACGGCTGTTTTTAACGGTAAAAACTCGCTAAATGCGCAAATACTTTCTTCGACTTGGGCAGCTAATTCACGAGTTGGCGTCAAAATAAGCGCCCTAACGTTATTAGCAGACACCTTTGGACCCGACATCAATCTTTGTAGAATTGGAAGGCCGAAACCCGCCGTTTTCCCGGTTCCCGTTTGCGCCGCTGCTAGCACATCCTTCCCTTCCAATACTTCTGGAATTGCCTTTTCTTGGATAGGTGATGGTGTGCTAAACCCACGTTTTTCAATAGCTTTCAACAAAGGTTCAGCGAGCCCTAATTGGGTAAATGACATTAATAAACTCCTGTCATGGGTATTTTAATAAAAGTTGCCTACCGCAAGGTATAAGCGCTAGTGCTTTATTGCTAACCGCGGGGGTTATAGATTACTGGGGAAACCTAAAGAGATACGCCATCGCCAACTTGGCTTACTGGTGTTTGAAATCAAGAAAAGAACGTATGTATTTACTCTTACAAATTGCGCGCGGAGTCTACCACTAAACGCCCCACGCCACCAGCGCATTTTTTGTTCAACTCTACCAATCATTGTTTTTGTTAAAGAAAGCTATTTGTTTAAAACGCCGCTTTTACTAAAAAAGTGTAAAAAGAAATCTATCACCTGCGGGTGCATAGTATTACGGCCTTTTTTAGACTAATTGCTGATGAATTACACAAGAAAAAAAGATAAGACGTCTATACTCAATGGGTATTGGAGATGTTTTAAATTTTGCTGATTTACGTTCTCTCAATGCACGCTTTCTTCCGGTATCAACGATAACTAGAGTTTTTTCTTGAAAAGTCTTCGTTCTCAAATTTCTTTCAACACTGTCACATCAATCGCGATTATTAGCGCGTTGATCATTACCTTATCAATTTACGTTTATGAAAAACTCTACATTGAATTTGTATCTACCGAAGTTAATGCCATTGGTGAAAATATCTCGGTTGATCTTATTGATTATATCAATGAGCCTGCAGGCAGCTTTAATCAAACTGAAGTATTGCTTAGGCTAGATGAGTATGAGTATGCGGAAACGGCTTACATTTTCAATAGCCAAGGGGAGTTATTGAACGTTTACATCGGGCAAGCGGGTTTGAAGGCGCGAGCTAAACCTGACGCATTTGAAAGTAACGTAGACGGTAGCCAGATTTTTAAAATAGATACATCATCAAAGGCCTCTAATGCGCTAGAAGACGTCAATTCGATCACCGCCCTCGCAAAGCCCGAAAGTTCGAGTTTGTCAGTGTCGCCTATTCCTTCTAACGAGAATAAGCATGCGACTGTGGCCATCACGACTAGTAATGATTTTTTTAAGGACATTGTATTAACTTCTAAACAGCCAATAAGAGGGCTTTCGTACTATAATGATAGAGCGTAACTGACATAGCAGTTACCTATTAAACCTGTAGGCACGCCTGCGTAATAAGGTCCCATTGCTTATCTGCAACCCATTGCGGTTTAGCAACCCAGGTACCACCTGCAGCAAATACGTTATTTAATGCAAGGTAATCATTAAAGTTGTCGGGCGATACTCCACCGGTTGGGCAGAATCGTGTGTCTTTAAACAAACCTCCTACGGCTTTTAGAAAAGCCGCGCCGCCAGATAGTGACGCTGGAAACAATTTCATTTCTCTAAAGCCATGTTCTCTTGCCAGTACAATATCAGACACGTTTGACACACCAGGAAGCACAGGTAACCCCGATGCTACTAGCATGGTAAGCAAACGTTCAGTTACCGCTGGTGTAACAATAAAGTCTGCCCCGGCATTTATCGCGGCATCAAGTGATGCTTTATCAATGACGGTACCAGCACTAACAATCATGTTCGGCAACGCCGCTTTAATAGCGCTAATACATTTCGCAGAATTCTCTGTGCGCAAAACCACTTCAACGGTCGTCAGTCCCGCTTCTGACATTGCGCGAGCGATCGCCACGCCGTCAGCTTCATTATCTGCTTGAATGATAGGAAGCAATTGTTGCTTGCCCATAATTTCTGATATCTTTTTCATGTATCGTCTCTTGATATTGAGCGGGCCATCTCGGCCCGAATTTTTTAGTTAACGCGTTGCAGGGCTAAGCGAGCGAAGGGGAAAAGGATGAAACTAAATCAGAGTAGGATGCTTTATCCACTATAGCCCCGGGATGTTGAATGACGAAGCCTGCACACTGGGCGGCTTTTTTAACACAGCTTTCTGGTTTTTCGCCCGAGAGGTAAGCACCTAGGAAAACACCGTTAAAAGCGTCCCCTGCTGATGTTGTATCTACGACGTTTTTGACAGGCGTCAATCCCACTTCAGAGACTTCCCCCTCGGCATCCACCAGTGTTACCGCACGACTTCCGTTTTTAATAACTAGCAGCTTGAAAGAAAACGGGGCTAAAAACGAAACAATTTCCTCTACTGATTCAAACCCGTATAAGAAGTTAAAATCTTCAAGCCCTGGTAAAGCGATATCTGCAACTTCAAACGCTTTTTCATATAAGGCTTTTGCATCGTTTCTGCCTTTCCACAACGCGGGTCGATGGTTCATGTCGAAAACTATTTGGGTGCCGCTGTCTTTAAGTTTGCCTAGTAAACGCCAAAATTTATTAAGATCTTCTCTGTTTAACACCGCCAGAGAAATTCCAGAAAAAAGGACCATATCCATGGCGGTAAGCGACGCTGCATCTGATTCATTTAATAACGACATCAAACCCTTTGCTGCAGAGTCATTTCGCCAATAGGTAAATGAACGTTCACCGCACGCATCAGTATAAATTTTGTAAAGCCCGATATGTTTGTCTGGGTGAGCATATAAAAAGCGCGTATTGATTGACTCACCACGAGTAAATTCCAGCATCTCTTTAGAAAGCGGGTCACTCCCTATCGCACTAATAAAATAACTCTCTAATGCTGGGAATGTGCGTTTTAAATAAACGGCAGAATTAAAGGTATCGCCTGCAAAACCTTCCTGCAGTAAACCATCCACTTTTTTAAGTTCAGCCATGCACTCGCCAATAAAACCAACTCTCATATATTCCACCCTACGAACTCATAGCTTTGTATTATTTGCTTGTTTTAACGTTATTCGGCGCTGCAGCAAGCAACGCCAATTGACTTACTCTAATGACTATAATTACTGACACTGGCAGCCGTCTTTAGCCGTTAGAAAATCTATAATTGACGGCTTATCGGTGTTACTAAAGCTATTTTGGCTAAGTGTTGTTTGTGGCTCACCGACCGTGTGCTCAATGCGTACCTTCGCACTAGAGTCGAACGTATTATTTCGAATGTTTGTTTTTTGGACGCCATGAAGGAAGATGCTTGCTTTGCGCTTATTTCTTTTGCCGTGACCCACCTTGGTCAGCGTATTATCACTCAACGTTACTTTGGGCCCGAATGTACTCTCATCCGTCCCCCCACGATAAATCAAGGCGAGTGCTCCGCTCACGTTTTCAAAAACATTGTTGCTAATGTTGAGTACTTCAACGTTGTAGATACCCAAGTCATCTTTTTCTTTATTGAACGCAAATACGTTTCCAGAAATTGTTTCAAAATGGCTGTTCGTCACAGAAAAATGCGTGGCAAAGCTTCGCGCACCAGCAGAAAAGAAATGAAAACTATGATTAATGTCTACATCGACCACTTTCACGTTATCCATGGTGAAGCGGTAGTTCGTTAACATGCCCCATTTTTTGGTACGAATTAGTGTATTGCCTGCCGCATCGGGCGCATCTGTGCCCGCTAAGGTTACACTTTGAAGCGCTAAAGCCCCATTATCGCTAATTTCGAATAAAGCAGAGCGTTGGGGTAAAATCGTAACCAAGTCAGGTGAAGCCCCTTCTATAGACAATACCTTTTCAACCTTAATGATTTTTTCTTCGCTGTATTTGCCTTCACCTAAGATAAGCACATCTCCATCTTCGGCCTGTGTGACCGCATCGAAAATAGTGTTTACACCGGGATCTACCCTTATTTCTTTACCCGATTTAAATGGCAATTCATATTCTTTCTTTTGATACCAGCTTGGGCCTACCTCATCTTTTGATAATGCTTTTACGCTATCGTCTGCACCTACTTGCATACCGTCAACAGTCACATTTGTTGATTCACCAATATCGGTGCGCTTGGTAAAACCCGCTTCAATCTGACTTTCAACGCTGTAATTAGCAATATTGTTCGAAAACGTTATACCGCTAATATCATCGAAGAAGCTGAATGTAGTGGGAACCCTGTTAGCAACAACAAGGTTTTTCGTAAATACGCTGTCTACTGGGGGCGCTGAACGTTCTTCATCTGCGCCAGCGGCTAGCTGTATGTGAGAAACATCAATAAAGGTGTTGTGGTGAATGTTTGCATTTTTCACCTGATGATAACGGTTCTGTGGTGAGTTAGGCACCCCATTCATTACCGTGAAACCACTACCAAACCGGTAGCCCGTTAGCCCTTTAAAGATATTGTTAGCAACTTCTTGGTTAGCATTGATAACCCGCACTCCGCCAGTGTTAGGGACACCATTACCTAAAAAGACGTTGTTGGTGATCGTGTTCTTATTACCGTGCCGTAAGGTTAGCGTCCCTCTTGACTCGATAAAGGTGTTGCCATGAAGGGTGTTCCCACCCGACTTAACACTAATAATCTCTACTTCGCCATTACATCTATCAAATACATTGTTCTCAACGCGAGTGAACGAGTTTTCTAAGGAATAATGACTTGTGCCAATTCTTAATGTTTCCCCGCCATTTGAGCCCAGTTCAGGGCGGTAGCCAAAGTAATTATTGTCAATTTGGTGATAATTTTCGGTGCTATCCGCACTATCTAGTCGCACAGCAACGGTAACGCCACGATTGCGCTTACCAGCAAGATAGGAGTGATCGAAGCGATTGTGTTTTCCATAGAGCGCAACCCAATAGTCACTCTCAAATTTATCGGGTTTTGAATAGTCTTCAATAACCACTTCGGTAACGCGGGTATGGGTTGCCACATCATCTTTATTTACTCGAAAACTAATGACCGAGCCTGAAGGCGAATAACCATTTTTAAATACTAACCCTGATACCACCACGTGGCTTCCAGCAATTGCTAAGTTAGATTGACCAGAAAAAACCACCTCGCCTTTTGTTTCAGCACGCAAAGTAACAGGGGCTTTTTTGCTGCCTTGGGCCTGAAACTTAATTTCGAAATCGCGATACGTTCCGTTTTTAAAAACAATATCGTCTCCCGGACCTACCTGGCTAACAGCATCGTAATAGGATGCTTTAGAATCTACGAAAAAGTCCTCAGCGTTAACAGTCGAGTTTAGCGCCAACAAAGTAACAACGCCGACCGCTGACTTAAAGGTACTCTTTAACTTCATACATCCCTCTCCTTGCCGAGCAAGTATTGAAATTTTATTGCTCTAACCGCATTAATTGGTCACGTTGTTTTGCAAAAACGCAATTATGCTGTTATTTATTTGTTACCGATTGTTTTAGAATCTAACCAATAAACAAACCAAAAACAACCAATTTATTTTACCAATAACTAAATTAATGTATTACCAATTGGACTTTTTATCGTTTAATAAGCGTTAGTATTAACGATACATTAGGGACTTTGCGCTTTGCGCTAGTTTCGATATACAATGGTCAGATAGAATTCTTTTACCAATTGTGTACCCTCTACTTGGTAAGCAACAGGCAAACAAGGGCTGTAAATATGAAGACTCGTCGTCTTTTCTGGAGCATCGTTGAGAAACTCGAGGCGCTAATTGATCAGGGGATTTATCCTGAAGGTAGTCGATTACCCGCTGAAAGAGAGCTTGCAGAAACTTATAATGTTAGTCGCCCTACCATTCGCGAGGCTATCATTGCTCTTGAAGTGCGCGAGCGCGTTGAAGTAAAGACGGGCTCTGGCGTTTATGTACTGCATCAAAAAAAGCCTGGTCAGGTAACCAAGCCTATCAGTGCATTTGAACTCACACAGGCCCGTGCATTGGTTGAAGGCGAAGCGGCAGCGCTTGCAGCAGCAACCATTTCTAGTGAAGAACTAGAGGCATTGAAGCAAACCTTGGTAGAGATGAAATCGCCAGAGAAAGCGGATGAAGCCGACCAACGCTTCCATCAGATTATTTCTCAAGCAACCCGCAACAATGCAATTATGTTGTCTGTTGAAAACTTATGGGCACTGCGTAGAAGCGTTCCACAAGTTATCGCTGCATATAGTGACGTGTGCTCCCAAGGTGAAGAGCAAAGGCTTCAAGAACATACGCTTATCTACGATGCTATAGAAAGTAAAGATTCGGCCGGTGCACGCCGTGCAATGCATCAGCATTTTAATCGTTTGATCAATGCGTTATTTGACGCAAGTGAAGCAAAAGCACTTGAAGAAATTAAACGAAAAACAGATGAAACCAGAGGGCTCTATTCAATTGCTCATTTAAGACAGTAGTGACAGAAGGTTTTCTGATTGTAAAATAAAACAGGCTTCTTATTTCTAAGAAGCCTGTTTGCTTTGTAGGGTACTCTTATGAGTCACTGTTTTTATTATTTTGCTTTAAGGCGTAAGAGCAAAGTTCTACTTCGTGGTAAATATTGAACCTAAAATACGGCCCGCCACTTCCCCAAAACTTGCTTAAACGCGTAGATAAGCTTGTTCACATTCCGCTTTCTCAAGCAGCAGAAAACCATTCCATACTACATTTCGGCCTTACCAGATGTCAACCAATTATTATTACCAATATTGATAACCTGTTATTTTTGTGAATCTTCACGACAAATTTTTTACGAGCCCGTAGAACTTTTTAAACAAGCCCGTTCACGCCAATAGAACATAAACAATTCAAAATCAATAACTTCAAATAGCCACCCTCTAGTTCAAAGCCTCAGTACCTTAGCGTCTTATGCACAATAACAAGCTAGGAGATCTATATGACCAAAAAAGTTAAACCTAGTTATATGGCACAAAGGTAAGAAAAAGCTTTACCATGTTTGTTATAACAGATAAAAAGCGCGAAATTACTTTATGCGCTAATAACACTCACACTTATTCTGTGATAACCAAGTGAAATTAAAAGATGAATGTTGAAAGTTTAACCCAACATGCTGAAGAAAAATTGGCTCTCGTGAAAGCATCAGTTATGTCTGATAGCTTTGTTATTCAGCTGACAACCATAGCGGTAATATATTGCATCGCCTTTTTGCTTGCCAGGCAAGTGAAGAAGCCGTTTAAGTTTACTAGAGAAAAGCCCGAGCAAGGTGCACACACGATGCACGGGTTTCTATATAACTTAGGTGAGGCTCTTTTCCCGCTTATCACTATAAGTATGCTAAAGCTGACCACTGTGCTAGGCGCTCAGTTTCAGTTTGACGCGTGGCTATTAGAAATAGCGGTTGTCGTGGCATTAATGCTGTTTGTGAACTCACTCATTACCGGCTTTGTTGAAAATAAAACCATTGCAGGGCTTATGCGATGGGTAGGTTTACCGATTTTATTTTTGCACCTTGTTGGCATGCTACCACTTATTACAACAGCGCTGGCGTCGATAGCGATTTCAGTAGGGAATGTTGAGATTTCTGCCTATGGGGTGACCCGAGTAGTGTTGTTTGGCGGGCTGCTCTTTTGGTTAGGTCGCAGTTCAAATGCCATCGGTCAAGACATCATAAGAAACCACAAGTCCCTTGATGTATCCACCAAAGAGGTATTCGCTAAGCTTTTCGAAGTAGCCCTTTTCTGTATCGTATTTTTATTGTTACTTAATGTTATGGGGATCAACCTCACTGCCCTTGCTGTTTTCGGCGGCGCGTTAGGCGTGGGTCTTGGTTTGGGGCTTCAATCTATCGCTTCTAACTTTATATCAGGCATTATCATATTGTTAGATAAGTCGCTAACCGTAGGTGACTATGTCGAGCTTGAAGACGGAAAAAAAGGCATCGTAAGAGAATTTAAAATGCGCTATGCCGTGCTTGAAACCTTCGACGGGAAAGATGTACTTGTACCCAACGAAAAATTCATCAGCTCTTTACTCATTAACTGGACGCACAAAAACCAAAAGCAGCGTTATCGTATCGACTTCTCGGTTGCGTACAAGACAGATATTCGCGCAATGGTAGAAATTATTAAAGATACCGTGGCGGCACACCCGCAAGTGATCAGTGGCGAAGACATTCCTTTTGAAGAACTACCAGACTGTGAAATAGATAGTTTTGGCGACTCGGGCGTGAACATGTTTGTTGAATTCTGGATGGAAGGAATAGACGACGGCAAGAATCGTGTGGGCGGTGATTTGTTGCTGACCGTCTTTGAAACCTTACGTGAGCATAATATTGAAATTCCGTTCCCTCAACGGGAAGTTCGCGTTATCAACGAGCAAGATATCGGTATCAGAAATACCACTTCGTAAGTCATTGAGTATTACCTTCGCGCTTGACTAAAACCTTGCGCGAAGCGTATCCCACTGCCACTCTTGTGCAATTAACCCTAGCGCTTGTGTAAACTTCTCGTAGTCGTTTTGCCCCATGGCCGTCGCGACGGTTTTAAGTTGAGATTTGGCCCTTATAGCTTTCACCTGAAGCAGCTCAAGACGCTTATCTGCGCTTGCATCGAAGTTATCAATTAAGATTGCGTTCGCCTTATTTGAGGCTTCCCATGCGGTAATGACATAGCCAACCAGCTTGGTATACACGCCTACCATGCGTTTTCGCTCAAAAATGGGTTCAAATAAAGAACCTTGCAGAGTTTTATGGAAACTGGCTTCGGTTTCGAAAACAACAGTGGCCTCAGCGTTTTTCAATTCCTCTAGCACGCTATGTAAAAGATGAATGTGCGTGACGGTATTCAGTTCATCAGAAGATAACGCGTTAATATCGTCACTTAACATTTCTAAATTTACTAAAGCACGTTGAAGACTGGCCATTAAGTTATGTCATGGATGGAAAAATAAGGTTCAGTGTAGCGAATTCGAACACGATTTTCGACGATTACTCGATGGTTTTGATACTGATGACGTAAGCTTAATTTGAAAGCTGTACTTTCACTTAAAGCTAGGAAGAACAATGTGACTTTTGCTTCGCTTTTTTACAACACCCTGGGTACTGTATGGGCAAAGCGGATATTTAATGCTTGTACGAGCTTAAATAATAAAAACATTTGCATAAAAAAGGGGCCCTCCTAAAGTGAAGTGCCCCTTTTGTTAGCTATCAAGCTACGAGTTAACGAGTTTGATTTACTTCGCTAGCTTCGCATTGAGGTCATGACGTAAATCAAAACGGTCTAGCGTCATTACTTTGGTCCAAGCATCGACGAAGTCTTCAACAAAGCGGGTTTTCGCGTTGTCGTAAGCATACACTTCAGCAACCGCGCGTAATTCACTGTTTGAACCAAACACGAGGTCTACAGGTGTACCAGTATACATAACTTCGCCAGTACTTCTGTTAACGCCTTCATAAACAGAAGCATCATCGGTTTTTCTCCACTTAACGCCCATATCTAGCAACGTTACGAAGAAGTCATTGTTAAGCGTGCCCACGTTATTGGTAAATACACCGTGGTTAGTGCCACCAGTGTTTGCACCTAGAGAACGCAGACCACCTAGTAGTACCGTCATTTCAGGCACGGTCAGGTTTAGCTGGTCAGCTTTATCTACTAGCATATCGGTTGGTGAGCGATAGCTTGCTTCTGCGTTGTAGTAGTTTCTAAACGCGTCTGCGGTTGGCTCAAGTAGCGAGAAAGAGTTAACGTCAGTTTGCTCTTGCGTGGCGTCAGTTCGACCTGGAACCACAGGTACGCTAACTTCAACACCAGCATCAGCAGCCGCTTTTTCGATAGCTGCAGCACCGCCAATAACAATCAAATCAGCAAGCGATACTTTCTTCTTCGAGAACATACGCGAGTTGTAATCTTCTTGTAGTTCTTTCAGTTTAGCTACTACTGCTTTAACCGTTTCTGGCTCGTTCGCTTCCCAGCTCATTTGAGGCTCTAGTGCGATACGCGCACCGTTTGCACCGCCACGTAAATCAGAAGCGCGGAAGCTTGATGCCGCAGCCCATGCTGTTTTAACCAGTTGCTGTACTGTTAAGCCGCTATCTAAAATATCAGCTTTAAGCTTTTTAACATCTTTGTCAGAAATGGTTTTGTAATCAGCTTTAGGCACAGGGTCTTGCCAGATAAAGTTTTCTTTAGGGATGTCGTTACCCAGGTAACGTTCCTTTGGACCCATGTCGCGGTGCGTTAGCTTAAACCATGCTTTTGCAAACGCCGTCTGATACTCTTTAGGGTCGGCTAAGAAACGTTCTGCAATTTTACGGTACTCAGGGTCATACTTAAGCGCAAGGTCAGCCGTTGTCATCACTGGTGGGTTTTTCTTACCTTCCACGTGTGCATCCGGAACTGATGTGTGTAGTGACTCATCAGTAGGGACCCATTGAATAGCGCCGGCTGGGCTGCGAGTTTGCTTCCACTCAAAGCCTAATAAGTTCTGAAGATATAAGCTTGTCCACTTAGTAGGTAGTTGTGTCCACGCACCTTCAAGGCCACTAGTTACGGTATCTTCAGCGTTGCCTTTACCACAGTTGTTTTTCCAACCTAACCCCTGCTCTTCTAGGCCTGCACCACCTGGCTCAGCTTCTAAGCAGTCTGCTGGTTTGTGAGCACCGTGCATTTTACCGAATGTGTGACCACCAGCGATTAGCGCTACGGTTTCTTCATCATTCATTGCCATACGAGCAAACGCGGTACGAATATTTTTTGCCGAGCCCATTGGGTCAGGCACACCTTTAGGGCCTTCTGGGTTAACATAGATAAGACCCATGTGCGTTGCACCTAGTGGACGCTGAAGTTTGCCTTCACGCTCTTCACGATCGCTTGCAAGCATCTCTACTTCAGGGCCCCAATATACCATATCTGGTTCCCAGTCATCAGTACGACCGCCCGCAAAACCATAGGTGTCAAAACCCATGTTTTCCATACCTACTGTACCCGCTAGGATCATCAAGTCGCCCCAAGAAAGGCTTTCACCGTACTTTTGCTTGATTGGCCACAACAAACGGCGTGCTTTGTCTAAATTTCCGTTGTCAGGCCAGCTGTTTAACGGGTCGAAGCGCATTTGGCCGCCATCGCCGCCGCCACGGCCGTCTAGCGTACGGTAGGTACCGGCACTGTGCCATGAAAGACGAATAAAGAATGGTCCATAGTTTCCAAAGTCTGCTGGCCACCAATCTTGCGATGTAGTCAGAAGCTCATTGATGTCACTTTTAACTTGGTCAAGGTCAAGTTTAGAGAATGCCTTGGCGTAATCGAAATCTTCGCCAAGTGGGTTAGAGCGGTTGTCATGGTCCCTTAGCGGCGACAAATCAAGTTGATCTGGCCACCAAAATTGGTTGTTTTTCGGTTGAAAAGCTTTTGTCATGCCCGTGCCTTTCGCACCGGCTGGCTTACTAATTTGATCATTAGCAATCGCGCCTGTGGCACCTAGCGAAAGTGCTACAAGTGCAGATAGCGTGGTTTTTCTAAACCTGTTCATGTTCATGGTTTTTTCCCGTCTGAGTTTGTTTTCGTTATCAAATTGCGGCAATAGCGTTAAACCGCAACTGTTAACATTTTGTTTACCTTGTAAGCAATTAAAAGATAGACGGGCTTACGCTTTATTTACAGTTGATAAAATGAATTCAACTGATTGGAAAATCCAATCAATATAAAAACACTTTAAAATCTGACAGTTAACTATCATATTTATTTAAGCGGATAGAAAAACACTACGATTAACGAAGCGTACATATTAGTTAGCTACGTGTCGTGAATCTCTTTCAGAGGCTGGGAAAATTTTTCCCGTCTTGTTTTCAATAGCACGAGGTACCTTTTGTTAAGTGATTAAATAACAGGCGGAAATGCTTATCTCTCTGTAAAGTTTTCTTTTCTTTGAAGGTAATTTTGCAATTTCTACCATGGCACAGCACTTGAAACAGGAGTAGTGCAATAAATCACGCATTAACTTCAATAAGAAGTCGATGGAATGTTATAGAAGTAATGAGGATGAACTTATGAAAAACACACTTAAGACACTTACTGGACTAGCTACTGTTGCCTCTATCAGTGCAATGGCTTCGTTTGGTGCCCATGCTCAGTCTAACCAGATTGAAGCAAAAGACAGTGGTTTTTACGTAGGTGGTAATTACGGTTACCTACGCGTTGAAGGTGAAGACGACTTCGACGACGACAAAGACGTATGGCAAGGCCTTGTAGGTTATAAGTTTAACGAATGGGTAGCGATTGAAGGTGGCTACGTCGACTTTGGCGATTACGGTAACGATATCGCAGGCGCTGAAACAGATGGTTACACCGCTGCTATCAAGGGTATTTTGCCACTTACCGAGCGCTTCTCGCTTTATGCTAAAGCGGGTCAGCTATGGTCAGAAACTGAATACAACTTTGCAGGCGTATCACGAGATAACGACGATGAAAGCTTGTTCGTAGGTGCAGGTCTTAGCTACGCGGTAACAAGTAATTTCTTAGTAAACGCTGAATACACCGTTTATGATACTGAATTGGACGCAGATGAAGCGTTCGATGATATCGACGATACCGATTTTGAAACCGATCTTAAACAAGCAAGCATCGGTGTTGAATACCGCTTCTAACATAAGCGCTTGTTAGCGCATAAACTTAGTTAAATAGTTACGAAGCCTTTGCCCTGTGCAAAGGCTTTGTGTTGTTTGTCAGCCATCTATTCGCTGAATGAGTTCCGTCCACTCGCGTACTTTCGACACTGTCGCTTTCGCAAGATTATCAATTTTTTAAGAAGAAAGTGGTGAATTCCCTGCCAAAGTTCTCACTTTATCTTGAAGCTAAAACCGCTCTATCGCTGGGTATATAGATGTAGTTTTCTGCGTTTATAAGCTGTGAATATTAAACTCGGTACATTGTGAAAATCTTACAAGCTTTTCTCTCTATTACTACTTCACCTCAATAAGAAAAAAGCACTTATTATTATATATCATAGACTTATACACCCCATCATTATGTAGATATCAGGTATGAATACTGCAACCTTTAAGACAGATTAATAGAATGAATAACAGGTAAAAGCACATGCAATCAGGTAAGAGCATATTCCAACCAGGCCAAAACTGTTGGGTCGAAAGTAAGGCCCGTTTCTCTACGCCACTCATTGATTGCGGGAATTACTATAAGGCGTTGCACAGTTCAATAGTTAAAGCCAAGCACAGTATCTTTATTGTAGGCTGGGACATAGACAGCCGAATTCGCTTACTAAGAGGCGATGACGAAGCCAATAGCGAAGCCCCCAGTGTAATTAGTGACCTGCTAAAATGGAAAGCTGAACAACTCCCTGATATTAAAATTTACCTATTGCGGTGGGATTCATCGTTGGCATTTTTCGCTCAGCGAGAAATGTGGGCGAAAGAAGTGTGGGAAGAGAAAACGCCGGATAACGTACAAACTGAACTTGATGGCACAATTCCCATGGGCGGTAGCCAGCATCAAAAAATCGTGGTTATCGACGATGAATTGGTGTTTTCAGGTGGAATGGACGTGTCGACAAATCGCTGGGACACTCGCGACCACCCGGTTGTATCTGAAGAGCGCGACGGCCCAGATGGCGAATATGGCCCCCTTCACGATGTGCAAATGGTATCAAGCGGTCCCGTAGTAGAAGACTTTGCAAAATTAGTTAGATGGCGCTGGCAGCGCGTAGCCGAAGAATCTCCTATTGATATGAGAGAAGACGCGCGGATTGATGATAATGCGCCCCTTCCTGATGCGTGGCCTGAAGATTATCCGCCGCTTTTTGAAAACGTAGAGTGTGCACTTGCCCGTACTATTCCGTTTATGGATGAAGTAGAGCCAGCGCAAGAAGTACGTCACATGCTGCTTGACCTTATCGGCGAAGCCGAATCTGTTATCTATATTGAAAACCAATTCACAACCCGACAGGAGATAGCCGAGGCGCTTAATAAGCAACTTAAGTTAAAGCCTAATCTTTCGGTCATTATTGTGAGCTCTTACGAGCCCAAAGGTAAGTTTGAATGCGAAGCTTTTTGGGCGAGTCGAATTGAATTTAAAGCGATCTTAGAAAAGGGCATCGACCCAGAGCGAGTGAAGCTAACCTACTCTTCCATTGAAGACATGCAAGGCCGCCGCGCTTATAAGCGAATTCATTCAAAAGTGATGACCATAGATAACAAATATCTTGTGATAGGCTCTTCGAATTTAAGCAACCGCTCTATGACCTTAGATACAGAAATAGACACAGTGTTGTTTGGCAATAGCAAGGAAAATCAAGCCTGTATTGAACAGGTGCGTAATGATTTACTTGCTGAGCACACCGGCAGAGATATTGCCGACATGCCGGCTATTTTCGATAACGATTTACCGGTTGAAGCCTTAATGCAGGGGCAAATAGCACATGGCTATGTGCTAACTGAAGTACGTGATGAAGTTTTCACTGAACACTCCGGCCAAAATATGTTTCGTGCACTTTCAGATCCAGAAGAACCTTTGATCTCGGTGCCAACTTTTGATGGCGCGGCCCTACCTGCTCGCAATCCAAGACGTCGAAGCATTATGATTTTGATAGGTCTTGCAATAATTGCCGTGCTAGGTGGGTTAATGTTTTGGGCGAGTCAATCCATTCCGTGGTTGAGCTCGGACAGCATCAATGCCTTTTTAGAAAAAAGCAGGGGCACTTACTTTGCGTTACCCACGGTCCTATTAGTCTATGTTGTTGGCGGTATACTGTTCTTCCCAGTCACCGTACTATCACTGGCTGTCGCCGCTATTTTCGGTCCAATTTGGGGCCCTATTTACGGCATCATGGGGGCACTTATGAGCTCGGCCATTATGTTCGGTGTAGGAAAGCTATCGGGTAATGCTGGGCTTAGAAAAATAGGCGGCCCGAAGGTCGCGGCGGTTGATGAAAAACTGAAGCGCAGCGGCATAGTTGGCGTAGCAGCTATCCGGATGTTGCCTGTGGCGCCCTTTAGTTTAGTTAACTTGGTAGCGGGTATTTCGTCAATAGGGATCTTCCAATTCTTGGTAGGGACGTTTTTAGGTATGTTTCCTCCCATGATTGCTAAAGGCTTAGTGGGTGATTCTATCGCGCAAATTTGGCAGAACCCATCGCCTGAAACAATCAGCTATTTAGTTGGCGGTATTGTACTGTGGGGCTTAATGATCTGGGGCTCACAAAAATTCGCTCGATTCTATCAAGCCCGTAAAGAAGCGAAAAGCGACAGCGAAAATGAAGATAGCAGTAGTAAAAGTGAGGTAGAAAAATGTGCCGCATAGTGACTTATAATATTCACAGCGGAATAGGTAGAGACAAAAAGCAAGACTACAAACGCATTGGGCAGTTTCTCGCAAGCAGCGGTGCCGATGTCGTGTTGCTGCAGGAAATGGACACCCGCCCTCCCGAGCGAGATACCGCACAAGATGTTAGAGACATATGTGCCGAAAATACCTTTAAGCTTATACCTTCGCCAGCCATCAGAGAAGCTGATGGCTGGTATGGCAACGCTATACTCACTCGCTTTGACGTTTTATCAAACGACACGGTTGATGTAAGCCAAAGCGGGCGACAACCGAGAAATGTGCAAATTGTCGAATTAAAAACAGAGAAAACGCCGCTTACTGTCGTGAATACGCATAAGGGACTGAAAAAACTGGAGCGGCGCTCACAGTTTTCTTTGCTTCATGAGCACCTTTCTCAGCGTCTCAAGGAAAAGCAAACCCCGTTAGTACTGGCCGGAGATTTCAACGAATGGCAGTTTTTTTCTAAAGCTTTTAAGGGTTTGAATTCTTTGCTTTTTCAACAAAAAGTCGGCGCTACATTTCCCAGCCATTTCCCCGTCTTTTCGTTAGATAGAGTTTGGGTTACCGATGATATAAAAGTTAAAGCCTGTAGGAAGCTTAAGAATGCTAAAACCAGAGTATATTCCGATCATCTGCCCGTGCTTATCGATATAGAATTGCCTGAATCTCCTGACTAATGACCTGGTTAATCACCCAGCTAGCAAGGTTTAGACAGGGCGTAATATTATGCCGATTGGGCAATAAACGTCGATGACGCAAATTCTAGCGTGCCGCACCAGTGGTTAAGGGTATTTTCTTGCGCCACTACCTGTCTAATAACATCAATGATATGGCCAATGTCTTGCGTCAACTTAACCTGTTTATTGGTTGCCGCTAAGACCGTTCGGTGCATTTCAGGCTGAGTGATTTTAAGCGTGGATACCAGCCCCGACTCTCTAAGGTGAAAGATAGCTGAAGTGGGCAAAATCATTACGCCTTCTCCCTGCATAACCTGTCTTAACCCCGTCATAAGCTGCCCCGAATAAGCCAGATCGTGCTTTAAACTTACCCCCGTCGCTTTTTCATAATCGGCGATAAGCTGGCCTAAGGCGTCTTTATTGCCTGGAGATAAAAGCGGCAGCTCGCTTATCTCCCAAAACTTGATGAACGACTTTTCTCTTAGCTCGGCGTACTGAGAATAGGCCGGTGAAGCGGTGAAAACCAAGTGTAATTCTTCTTGAATAAGCGGCGTTAGGTTCATGAATCTAGGCTCGATAGCCTGTTGGTAGGTTAGCGCGATGTCCACCTGCTTAGATTCAAGCCAATCATTGATAGTGTAAGAAGGCCCGGTACTGATCTCTACTTTTACGTGTTTTTGATTTTTTGTAATTTCAGTTAATAACGGCAGAGAAAGTACATTGCCAATTGAAGGCAGCATACCAATCTTAATTTTTTTGTGCTGAGCCGGATGAAATGCCTCCATGGCTAACTTTACATTTTCTATTTCATCTGCAATTTTCTCGGCGTGCTTGTAAAATACTTTTCCCGCAGGCGTAAGGTTAACCCCAGAAAAGCTTCTTTCAAGTAATGTGGCTTTTACTTCCCTTTCTAAACTTGCTATTTGCTGACTTATAGCTGGCTGCGCTATATCTAACGCTCTGGCGGCAGCCGCAATACTTCCCTTTTGTACCGTCGTTATAAAATAATGCAGCTGTTTAGAATGCACTCGTCCCCCTTAATAAACCCGCGGCAAATATAGATTGCGCTTGGCCACAAATCTATTGATTTGACAGTATGCGCACGGTGGTTTAACGCAAGCTATATGCCATTCCAATCAGTTATATGCAGCAAATTTGTAAAAATTGCGGGGAAATGGGAGAGACAAAAAATCTGATGCAGCTTAATACTTAAGTCTAACACCAAGTAAAATGGGCCGTTCGCTTAGGGTCAATACTTTTCTTATACCCCTGAATATTCTTCTTTCTTCCGCGAGCGCGAAAGAGTTTTTAGCCTAGACCCTGTACACGAGTTACACAACAACAATAACAAGATGCAATACGCATCAATGTGGTGCTCGTGCGTGCCTAAAAAGAGTGCAGATTTAAACAATCCACATTCACAAATTAAGTAGCAATAAGCACGATTGGGAACACTGATGAAACAAAAGAAACTCCACACTGCAGTACGTTACGCACTTACCGGGTTAACCCTTTTTACCACGTCAATGCTTGCACAAGCGCAAGAAGTTACAGAAGAAACCGCCGAAGCGAAAGACTTAGAACGCATCGCCGTTGTTGGGGCGCGAGGCGCACCACGGTCGGTGACCAGTTCTCCTGTACCGGTTGATGTATTAACCGCAGAAGACGTAGAGGCAGTAGCTTTTACCGATATGAACAACGTTCTTATGACCTTGGTTCCCTCTTACTCCGTTGGCCGTCAGCCTATATCTGACGGTGGAACCTTTATTCGCCCCGCAACACTTCGTGGCATGCCTACCGATAAAACCTTGGTACTGGTTAACTCTAAGCGACGCCATAGAGCAGCACTTGTTTCTATTGGCGGCTCGGGTACACAGGGCCCAGACATTGCAACTATCCCCACCGCAGCCATTAAAACGGTAGAAGTACTTCGAGACGGCGCGGCAGCGCAATACGGTTCAGATGCTATCGCTGGTGTTATTAACTTCCAGCTTAAAGACAACACGGAAGGCGGTTCTTTTACCGCTGATTATGGCACGTACTATGAAGGTGACGGTGACCAAATAACCGTTACCGGCAATAAAGGTTTTGCCCTTGGTGACGATGGCTTTTTAAGTATCTCAGCAGAATATTCAGATAGCGAAGCAACATTTAGGGGTGAACAGTATTGTGAGCCGTGGTTCTGTGTTGACGAGCAATCAGAACAGTATATTGCCGATGCAACAGCCATGGCCAATAGTGTACATGGTTCAGACGTGGTACAGCCGTGGGGACAACCGAATACAAGCGGCACGCGGGTATTTGTGAATGCGGGCTACGCCTTGTCTCCTGAAGCTGAGCTTTATGCTTTTGGTAACTACTCAGAAAGTGAAGGCGATGGTTCGTTCTACTATCGCTACCCAGGCAACGGTACAATTGAAGATATTCGTCTTGAAGACGGCTCTATCTGGAACCCAACCGAATTCTTTCCCGGAGGGTTTACGCCGCGCTTCTTTGGTGACGTAACCGATTACTCCTTTGTAGGCGGTATCAAAGGTATGTCGGGCGACCTTACCTATGATATTAGTGGACGTTACGGAAATAATGAAATTTCCTATACCCTTGCCAATACAATAAACCCATCATTAGGCAACATGTCACCCACCTCTTTCGAGCCGGGCGACCTCACCAATGAAGAAACACAAATACAAGCTGACTTTACCTACGACCTTAGCGAGTACGTTCTTGCCTTTGGCGCAAGCTACCTAGATGAGTCATATGAAATATCTGAAGGTGAAGAAGCATCATACTTTGCCGGTCCTTACGCAACGTCCGACCCTTACGGATTCTGTGACGGAACCACAGCAACGGCTGCGGGCCTATCTGTCATTGCAGCAGGTTCCTCACTAGATTGTTCTGACCCAGACGACGCCGTTTATACTGTAGTAGGCGTTGGCTCTAACGGCTTCCCTGGATACTCTCCAGATTACTCAGGTTCGTACGAACGTGACTCCTATGCCGTTTATACCGACATTTCAGGTGATATTACCGATGAACTTTTTGCCCAGGCAGCACTGCGATATGAGGATTATTCGGACTTTGGTTCTGAGGTGGTATACAAAGTCGCAGGGTTCTACCAATTAACGGATGATGTAGGCTTTAGATCGTCATTTGGTACAGGTTTTAGAGCGCCTACACCCGGCCAGCAAGGCACAACTAACGTTTCTACTCGCTTGCCAGATGGCTTCCCTGTTGCAACAGGTTTATTCCCAGCGGGTGGTGATGTAGCGCAAGCCCTTGGTGCCGAAGCGCTCTCGCCTGAAAAGTCGACTAACTTCACGTTAGGTATGACTGCTAACTACGGCGACTTAACGCTTACTGTCGACTACTACAACATTAAGCTAGAAGACCGACTTTACTCGGTTTCTACACGCGATGTTTCAACCACAGTGGTCACCGACCCTGACGCCGATGGCTATGATGCATACCAAAACTACCTAGCGCTTTCAGGTGCGAATGTATCGGGCGCCGAATCTATTGGTGGCGTGTTCTTCTTCCAAAACGCCTTCGATACGGTAACCGAAGGGGTAGACGTAGTTGCCACCTACAAAATGGAGTCTAAATACGGCGCTACAGTGTTAACCGGCTCTGTGAACTACAACAAAACAGAGTTTGACTCTGACCCTAGTGAATACCTTGATGCTGAAGATCAGTTCGACTTTGAAAACAGTCGCCCTGAAATGCGCGGTGTGTTCTCAGTGACACATAGCTACGACGTATGGTCTGCCGTTGCTCGCTTGAGTTATTTCGGCGAGTACGAAAATGCGGGTAGCGATGATGGAGAAAACGCGACGAGCATTCAAACATTCGGCGATGAGTTCATGTTCGATATTGAAGGGTCTTATCTCATTAACGAAAACCTCACGTTATCAGTAGGCGTGAGAAATCTCTTCGATAACTACCCCGACGTTAGCACTAATGGCGACGCCTGTTGTGGTGAAGTTTATGACTCTGGCTCGGTTGTCGATTGGCAAGGGGGGTATTATTACACCCGACTCGCCGCTCGCTTCTAATGCACTCTCGCTAACACCGACTGTTGTCGGTGTTGGCGTTTTAATTAACTTTATATAAGAAAAACGTTAAAGGTCACTCATGTTTTTAGCTGTTTTAAGCGGAGAAGAAAGCGGATGGAATTAGAACTACTGTGGTTTGTAGTTACTTTATGTATTACCGGTGCTATTGCAGGCATTACAGCAGGCCTATTTGGTAATGGCGGTGGGTTTGTGGTTGTGCCGGCATTGCTTGCCGTTTTTCCCTTTTTTACTCCCCCTTCAGAAGCATTGGTTAAAGTTGCAATAGGGACGTCTTTAGCGTCTATCGTTGTTTCTAGTGCTCGGTCTGTCATGGCGCACCGTGCGAAAGGCGCTGTTGATTTTGACATTCTTCGCTCGTGGAGTATATGGCTTATTCTTGGCGTTGGCGGTGGGTTAGTGATTGCTAACAACTCAAGCGCCAACGGGCTAACCGTTGTATTCGCTGCAGGCGTTCTACTATATTCGGTCTATTTTCTTTTCCCTGAGTTCGTCGTACGACCCGGGCTTGTTTTCAACATGCCTAAGGGTATTGGTAAAGCTGTACTGGCGTTTGTACTCGGCGGCTTTTCTGCATTACTTGGTATAGGCGGCGGCACCCCTACCGTTATCACCATGGTTATGTGTCAGCGAACCATACAGCAAGCGGTAGCAACCGCAGCTGGTGTAGGCTTTTTAATTGGTCTTCCAGGTGCGATAGGCTTTTTGTTCATGAAGCATCCCGACACTGCCTCACTTCCGGTAGGCACCATCGGTTACATCAATATTCCAGCCCTTGTTGCAATTAGTATTGGTGCGATCTTTACCGCGCCAATTGGCGCGAAAATGGCGCACAACTTCAGCGAGAAGAAGTTAAAACGCTTATTTGGTATTTACCTCGTCATTGTATCGAGCGCCATGTTTTATAAAGCCATATAAGTAGTTTAAAAAGGAGAAAAACCGTGAGTTATAACCGTTCAAGACGTTTATTTATCGGTGGCTCTGTAGCCGCCTCGGTGATAGGCGCAAGTGGATTAAGCAATCTAGTTAGTGCGCAGTCTGTAGAAACCGCTGCCAGTCAGCCTGCCGTTATATACGGCCCAAAGCCAGGCGTTGCAAAGCTCAATGCCAATGAAAACCCTTTTGGCCCAAGCCCAGCAGCACTAGAAGCAATTGCCACCGCATCAGCCCAAGGTGGCGCTTATTATGCGTACCCCGCCGCTATGACACTTCTCGATATGATTGCAGAACGTCACGGCATTACGCGTAAGCATATATCACTGAGTGCGGGTTCAAGCCCGATACTGTCTTATGCCGCCGTTGCCGCGAGTAAAAATGGAAAAATTCTTGGCCCAGATCTCTTTTGGGATACTACCTCTAAAGCCCCTGAAAAGCAGGGAGCACCCGAGATAATGAGAATTGCCAACACCGCCGAACTCGATATTGACCTTGATGCGATGTACGCCGCCATCGATGACTCAATTGGAATGGTACATATTTGTAATCCAAACAATCCGACCGGTAAAGTACTCGACCCTAATAAATTACGGGATTTCTGCATAAAAGCATCTAAGAAAACCCTCGTACTGGTTGATGAAGCCTATAATGAACTTATCGACGAACCGCCAAAGCACACCATGATCCCGCTAGTTAAAGCTGGCCATAATGTCATTGTTGCGCGTACGTTTTCTAAAATCTACGGCCTTGCAGGCATGCGAGTTGGTTACCTCATTGCCTCTGAAGAAAATACTGAATGGATTAATCGCTATGGAATGGGCGGATATACATTAAACCAAGCCGGCCTTGCCGCTGCAATTGCTAGCTACAACGATGGTGCCTTTTTAACTTTTTCAAAAGAAAAAATTTATGAGGGTAAGGCAATGGTTATGGACGCCGTTAAAGCCAACGGTTTGACGGCACTGCCATCGAGTACTAACTTTATTTTTGTGAACTTAGGCGAGGGTAACGCTGAGTATTTTCGCCAAGCGATGGCTGAGAAAGACGTGCTAATACGAGGAATTTATCGCACTTACCATAATTGGTCGCGCGTAAGTATGGGTAAAATCGCCGACGTTAAACGTTATGTTGATGCCATGCCCGCGGCACTCGAGAAGATGTACACCATGCAAAATACCTAAAATGTTGTGGTGTGTACCGAGTTGCGGTTCACACCCTTACTTCCCCCCTACAATTAACGCTTTATTCAATTCAACTAAAAGTCTAATACGCACAAAAGTCACCTCTGTCATATACTCAAGATGTCGTATTGCTGCTCATCGCCCCCCGAGCAATAAAATTTAAAGGTATTGTTGCAGTAACGCTAAAACTGCACATACTTTACTAAAACGGCATATCACAAAAATGCCAATAAAGGAGGCTGTAAATGTCACTTTCTGTATTAGTTGCTGATGATTCAAAACTGTCGAGGCGTAGCGTTATACGAGCACTTCCCGAAGATCTTGAATACAATATTACTGAAGCAACCAATGGCCAAGAAGCTATAGATGCCTTAACAGAGAGTAACTTTGCGCTCGTTCTTTTAGATCTCACTATGCCTGAAGTAGACGGTGTAGGCGTATTAGAGTTTCTGCACGAAAAGACAGACGCGCCGAACGTCATTGTTATCAGCGCAGACTTTCAACCTGAAAAGCAAAAAATTGTTTTATCTCTCGGAGCCAAGCGTTTTCTTCGCAAACCCTTAGATAAAGAAGAATTAGCAATGACGCTGTTTGAGTTGGGGTATTTATGAGCATCGTATTACCACTAGATGAAGAGCAAAGAGATGCGCTTCAGGAATTGCTGAATATTTCTATGGGGCAAGCGGCAAACTCGCTCGCTCAGTTAATTGAAACCAAGATAGATATTTCTATTCCCAAAATTTCAGCAGTAACCCCTACACAACTGTATGGACTATTGTTTGAAACTGAAGGGGCTTTTTACACCCGCCAGTCGTTTTTAGGAGACGTTCATGGTGAAGTGATGTCCGTGCTGTCTCAGGCGGGTTTGACAGAAGTTGCCACCTTGATGGATTACGAAGATCCATTAAGTGAAGAAGACATTCAGGAAATTATATTAGAACTGTGCAACATCTTAGCGGGGGCTTGTCTAGCGGGCCTTTCGGAACAATTAGAGCTGACGACTAACTTGAATATGCCTACCCTGTTTCAACCCGATAAGAGCAATTTCGATGATTTAAAGTGGCAACATAGTTTAGTCATGGAAGTCCAATTCGTTATTGCTATCTCTTCGTTTAGCATGCGCGTGGTTTTCTGCCTCGACGATGAATCGCTTGCTCGAATGAAAAATACGCTGGATGAGTTGCTCGCATAATGTTTGAACAGCTGGTAGGTAAATTACCTGTCGGAATAGGCATAGTTGATGAGCAGTTTAACGTTGTTTACTTGAATGATTTTTTTCTAGATAGACTGCCTCACGATTTGCGAGACTGCTACAAAGACACACCGGTTACAGACCTATTCCAAGGGCAAGCGAAGTTTTTAAAACGCAGATTAAAATCGGTGTTTGTGCTGCAGCACCCAAGCTTTAGTTACTGGGAGCAGCGCCCTCATATATTTCCATTTAAAAGCTCTCGCCCCATTACGGGTGAAGAAACGCAGATGTATCAGAATATGGAAATTCTCCCCATCAAAGACAAAAGTTCAGGTCAGAAGTTAGCGTGTATCTTCTTACAAGATGTTACAGCCCAGGCTAGCTACTTTAGAGCGCAGCAAAAACTGTCTGAAGCGCTAAAAAAAGAACATGAAGCTCAACGAAAGCTCATTCGTAAACTCGACACAGCACAAAGCCAACTTATTCAGGCTGAAAAAATGGCGTCTACCGGGCAACTTGCTGCTGGGATTGCCCATGAGATCAATAACCCGGTTGGTTTTGTTAACGCAAATCTAAATACTCTAGGACAATACGCGTCTCACCTAATCTCTATCTGTGATGGTGTTTATGTACAGCTTGAACAGTTTAACAACGAACTTAAAGAGCAAATCGACGCCTTATTTCAATCGAATCACTACGACTTGTTAAAAGAAGACATCACAGAGTTAATTGAAGAATCTTCCGATGGCCTCACCCGAGTAAAAGACATTGTTGAAAACCTTAAAAACTTTTCTTTGGAAAATACAGAAGGGGTTCAAACTGTCGATGTGTGCACAATATGCAATCAATTGATTACGCTAATTTCAGCGCAATATAGTGCGCCACACTATAAGTTTGAATGTGAGCACGAAAAAGTCGAGGTGATGGGAAACCCTGGGCCTTTGAAACAAGCCTTAATGAACGTCATGATTAACGCGGCTCAAGCCATTGAAACGAAGGGGTTTGTAAAATTGAGTGTTATCGAAAAAGGAGATTCGGTAGTAATTAAAATTCTCGATTCAGGGTGCGGTATTCCAGTAAAGCACCGAAAGCGGGTGTTTGAGCCTTTTTTCACTACAAAACCTGAGGGACAAGGCCAGGGATTGGGGTTATCCGTAGCCTATACCGCGATAGAACAGCACCAAGGTAAGATATCGATAAGCAGCAAAGAAAATAAAGGAACCGTAGTGGAAATAACCATTCCCAAACAGTTATCTTGCTTGGAAAATGAGAGTATAGACCGTGAGCTCGATAGCCCACTCACGCCCTAATTCATGCATTTAACTCTCGGATTAAGCAGGCTAAACACACCCTTGAGCATTCTCTATCGTCTTAAAAGTTAACTAGCGAGCTGCTTGGTCTGGTTTGCTTTGAACTCAAACTGCCCTTTGTTATTTAAACTTCGACTGATCACCCCTTGGTTCAGTAAGTAGTTTAAGTGCGACAAACACTCGGCCACAGCGAACACCATATTTCGGCTAGATAGTTTCCGTTTGAACAGCACCGGCAACAAATCAACGGCAGTTTGCGGCTGTTCACACGCATTTACCAATGCGTTTAAATGTTCATGGTGATGAGCTAACAGGGTGTCGACGCGCTCATGAAGGCCAATGAACGGAAGCTTATGAGCAGGCAGAACTGTGGCATCCTTTGGCAGTGACTTGAACTTGGGTAGCGTATTAAGATAATCATCTAACGTATTGGCATCTGGCTCAGTGGAATATGCGCCAATATTGGGGGTGATAATGGGTAAAATATGATCCCCTGAAATCAAAATATTTTTTTGTTCGCTATATAAACAAGCGTGCTCCGGAGAGTGACCGCGCCCAATCATGACCTTCCATTGATTATCACCTAACGCTAATTCCATCTGGTCTTTAAGCCTGGTATAGCTAATGGGTAACGGCGACACTACACTGCTGTAGCCGTTACCCTCTGTCGCTGTCAGCTTCTCAATCATTGCCTCGTCAAGGCCGGCGCGCTGGTAGTAAAGCACGTCTCTTTCATTTGTAGCTCCGTTCCTTCCAGCTGCAAATGCGCGAGCAGTGAAATACTCGGTTTGCGTCATGTAAAACGGAACCTTATAAGTGTCGGCTATCCAGCCTGCCAGACCCACATGGTCAGGGTGCAAGTGCGTCACTATAACCCCAACTATAGGGCCGTCCAACTGCGCGAAAATACGCTGCCATAATGACTTGGTGGTAGTCGTTCCTATACCAGTATCGACCACTACCCAGCCCCCGTCCCCCCGAATTAGGTAAAGGTTTATATGGTCTAATTCAAAAGGTAGAGGCATGGTCAGCCACAGTACGCCTTCGGCAATTTCGATTAGCTTACCCGGCTCAACCTGTTTCTCGTAAAGATATTCCATATCGCCCTCACCTACTTTACTTATGCTTACCGTCTTCGCATACGCTTGTTGTGTAAGCTTGTTTGTATTAGTTTGGTTCTAACCCGCTCTGTATTGAAAAACAAACATATCTGTCGAATAGAGATCTATAGGAGTTGGTGATAACAAACGGTATACTCGCTCCTGTTGGTTGTTATAGCGCTTGATAAACGTAATTAACGCATTATTACCTTCACTCATTAAACGCCTTTCACTCAAACGGACACATGCAAGCTTCATCAATTCAGCAAGGGTTTATACTCAATAAAGGTACGTTCACATTACGTGGCAAAGTCTACGTAGAACTGTGGGTTAAAACGCCGACAGGTACCGTTAGGTTAATATCTGCGCCCCAAGCCCCCACGTGTTTTGTGGCATTGGAGCATGTTGAAGCGTTACAGTGCATCGCACAACGGATTCCGGCCACATTAGACATTAAGAAAGACGGCTTTAATACGCTAGAACAAAAGCAAGTGGCCACGGTTAAAACCGCGACTGAGTCTCACATGCACCAGCTACGTCAGCTTGCACGAGAGGCGAATATTGTACTTTACGAAGCCGACATCCGTGTGGCTGATCGCTATTTAATGGAAAGGTTTGTGTATGGCGCGGTTGAATTTATCGGGCCTAACGCCGGCGTTAATAGCTCACCGACAACAGTAATAGAAAATGCACAAATACGCCCCTGTCACTTTCGAACACGCTTCTCTTCTCTAAGCATAGATATTGAGTGTGACGAACATGAAATGCTGTTTAGTATTGCTTTAGCCGGTGAAGGGTTAAACCTTGTGCTCCTTGTTTGCCCACCAACTTTTGAAAAGCGGGGTGTGGAGCAGCGAAACGACAAGCCATACCAACTACTAGTGCTTAATTCGGAAAAAGAGCTACTACACGCGTTTTTTCACCATGTTACCTCCTACGACCCCGACATTATTTTAGGATGGAATGTTAAGCAGTTCGACATGGCAGTACTTGCTCGAAGGGCCAAAGCGAATAAACTCAAATTTACCCTTGGCCGCCATGAACGCGAAGCTTCAGTCAGACAATGGGAAGATCAAACCTTGGTTGATGTACCAGGGCGCTGTGTAATAGATGGCATTGAAGCACTTAAAACAATGACCTATCAGTTTGAGTCGTTCTCGTTAGATAACGTTTCAGAGGCATTGTTAGGTGAAAACAAGCTTATTCAAGAGACCGACAAATTAGCGGCGATAAAACGTTTGTATCATGAAGACCCCATTGCGCTGGCCGATTATAACTATAAAGACACGGAGCTGGTAAACCGCATACAGGAGCAAACCCAATTTATCGACTTCCTCGCATTGCGAAGCATTCTGACGGGTTTGGATATGTCGAGGCCCGGCGGGTCGGTGGCGGCATTTTTGAACGTATACTTACCTAAACTTCATCGCAAATCTTATATTGCTGGTGTTAGACCTGAAAATGGCGGGTTAGCGAGCCCAGGTGGCTATGTCATGCGGTCACAACCTGGCCTCTACAAAGATGTATTAGTTCTCGACTTTAAAAGTCTTTACCCTTCTATTATACGTACATTCAAAATTGACCCCATGGGGTTGGCTGAAGGGTTAAAATCGCCTGAACATGCTATAGAAGGATTCAAAGGCGCGGTTTTCAGCCGTACCTCCCACTTTTTGCCTACTATCATTGAGAACTTATGGTTGCAGCGTGACGAGGCGAAAAAGCAAAAGGATGCAGCTCGTTCACAAGCGATTAAAATATTAATGAATTCGTTTTACGGTGTACTAGGTAGTGGTGGCTGCCCGTTTTACGATCCCCGCCTTGCGAGTTCTATCACTTTACGTGGACACGAGATCATGCAAACCACTGCCGGATGGATAGAAGAACTCGGTTATACCGTCATTTACGGTGATACCGACTCGACCTTTGTTCACGTAGAAGGTAACGGCACATTAGGTACGCCTACAGAAACGGGTATTAAGCTTGCACAAATCATCAACGAAAAATGGTCGTCACTACTTAAAGAGCGCTATGACATTGCTTGTCACTTAGAGATTGAATTCGAGTCTCACTTTTCGACGTTTTTTATGCCTACGATTAGGGGTTCTACTGAAGGAAGTAAAAAACGTTACGCGGGAATGAAAGACGGACAACTAACCTTTAAAGGCTTAGAAAACGTGCGCTCAGACTGGACAACACTGGCTAAAACGTTTCAATACGAACTGTACGAACGGGTATTCACTGGTCAACCTGTACAGAGCTATATAAGTGACATGCTAAACGCGGTTAAAGCAGGGGAACTTGATGATGATTTAGTGTACAAAAAGCGCTTAAGAAAACCGTTGTCTTCTTATATTAAATCACTTCCCCCCCATGTAAAAGCTGCGCGGCGTGCTGATGAGCATTTTAAAGAGCAAGGGTTGCCATTGCGCTATCAAACAAACACAACAATTGCGTATGTGATTACAGTTCAAGGCCCGCAGACTGTGGAAACCGCGTTCGCCCCCCTTGACTATGATCATTATATCGAAAAGCAAATAAAGCCTATTGCGGAAAGCATACTACCTCTTATCTCGTTAAACTTTGAACAGATTGCTAACGATCAACTTACCTTATTCTAGCGTTAGCTTGTGTATGAAGATCTTTCATGCTGCGTGACAATTTAACAAAAAGATTACACTCCTCGCACAGTCAAAAAACCGTTTTTCTTATTTATTTCATGGGCTTATTTCATTGGCACGACAAGTGAATAAAAGATAAGTGAGTAGCTAAATAGGTTTGATCGAAGTTTTTACTTCAATCAACATGCGTTCAATTTAGTGGTTAGGGCAATTGATCGCCCGTGTTCGCAAAGAGAAACAGAAGGAATTTGATTATGAAGATCACAAAGTTAAGTATGATTACTAGTGCTGTTGTCGCTGCTACACTGTCAACATCAGCGTTTGCAGGTCACCATGAAGAAAAGATCACTATGGGCTTCAACGCACTCGATAAAGACAGCAATGGTTACATTGTTGGCTCAGAGTCATCAGGTGCTATCGACAGCAAATTGGTCTCTAAAATGGACACAGATGGAGATAGCATGGTTAGCCGTACAGAATTCAACACGTTTGTCGATGAGAAACCGTCAATGTTTAGCGACGAGATTATCACTCAAGTACAGACAGAAGGAACCAATGACGCGGCGCTAACTGAGAAAGGCAACCCTGAGCTCTTTTCTAAAGCAGATAACGAAATGATCTCAGAAAAGAATAAGGAGTTGCGTACTGAAATGTCAGCGACCGCAAACGCTAAGTTCACTGAAATCGACATGGATAGCGACGGCAAAATCAGCGAGACCGAACTTGACGTAGCGGACGTTGAAGGCGACTTTGAATCGATGGATGAAGATGGTGATTCATATATTACGCGCATGGAATACCGCACCTATTTTGAAGAAATCGAATCAGAATAGTTCGGCGTAAATTTGTTGTAGTTTCCCGATTTTATGCCCCGCTAACTAAGCGGGGCTTTTTTTGCTTAATAAGTCTTTCATTTATGAGAGACAGTGCTTCAGACCTCCTTTCTTTATTATCACCTGCGACGAAATACAAAATATTGTCGCTGAACGACGCTATATAAGACTAACATCTTGTCGACAAAACCCACTTGCAACAATATTGTTAATAATTATTAAAATATATGTTTACCGCGTTATTTTTTTAGCGTTTTACCTGTGTATTTTAAACGCGCTATTAATTTGAATAGCGTACCTCAAAACTAACAATGTTTCTCTACAGCAGATGCGTACGCGCATGGAGGCAAATTATGATGGAATCAGACAGCTTACCTAACACTTCATTTCCTCTTTCAAAAAGTGAGTTTATAGGGCCTAAGAATGCAGAACTAACTTCATTGACGATTGGTCAGTACTTCAAAAGAGTTGTCGACAATTACGCAGACCACCCAGCCATTGTTGTTCGACATCAGAACATTAATTGGACGTATAAAGAGTACTGGCTTCAAATCGAACGAGTAGCGTGTGGACTGCTTTCTAACGGTGTAGAACCAGGTGATAGAGTAGGTATTTGGTCACCCAACAATATAGAGTGGTCTATTGTACAAATGGCTACAGCGCGTATTGGCGCAATAATGGTGTGCCTAAACCCAGCTTACCGCCCTGATGAACTCGCATTTGCCATAAATAATGTTCAGGTTAAATACCTTGTCATGGCCGAATCTTTTAAACAGTCTAACTACGTAGCGATGTTAAAAGAACTTGCCCCTGAAATAGAGGATGATAGAGACGACTCTCTAGCGCAGCCACTTTCTCTTTCAATGTTACCGTCACTTAAGTTCATCTACACTATAGGTGACAAACCAGTAGACGGACTACTCCCCTTTTCAGCCCTGCAGAAAGAGCCGGCAGAGTCATTGCGCATTAAACTTTCAGAGATAGAAGCTGAACTGAGCGCAGACGATAACATTAATATTCAGTTTACTTCTGGGACTACCGGAAACCCTAAGGGCGCAACGTTAACACACCGAAATATTCTCAATAACGGATTACTTGTGGCCCAAGCCATGCGCTTCACACACAAAGATAAGCTATGTATACCCGTACCGCTTTACCATTGCTTTGGAATGGTATTGGGTAATTTGGTGTGCTTAGCATCTGGGGCTTGTGCCGTCTTCCCTGGTGAATCATTCGACCCCGAAATTACACTTCGTACTGTGGAGGAAGAAAAATGCACCGCGTTGCATGGGGTTCCAACTATGTTTATCGCTGAGCTTGAGCTACCGAACTTTAAAGAATTTGATTTATCGACCTTACGGACGGGAGTAATGGCTGGCAGCACTTGCCCAGAAGAGCTTATGCGCAAAGTGCATAGTGAGTTCAATATGACCGAAGTGGTTATAGGTTACGGACAAACGGAATGTAGCCCTATTAATCATATTACCGACATAGACTCCCCTTTCGAGAAGCAAGTGAAGACCGTAGGCCGTGCAATGTCTCATACTGAAGTTAAAATTATTGACGCTAAGGGTAATACGTTACCAATTGGTGAGCCTGGAGAAATTTGTGCGAAAGGTTATTGTGTAATGAAAGGCTACTGGGGAGATGAAGCTAAGACAAAAGCAACGATCGATGATGAAGGTTGGTTACACTCTGGCGATCTCGGCGAAATGGACGACGAAGGATATGTCACCATAGTAGGACGAATAAAAGATATGATCATCCGCGGTGGTGAAAATATCTATCCGCGAGAGATAGAAGAGGTATTGTATCAACACAACGACGTATCTGATGCCGCCGTATTTGGTATTCCAGACGATAGATACGGAGAACAAGTTTGTCTTTGGATAAAAGCTAAAGAAAATCGTCACATTGATGAAGAAAAGATACGTGAGTATCTTAAGTCTAAGCTAGCTTACTTTAAGGTTCCAAAATACATAAATGTAGTACAAGACTATCCCATGACGGTCACAGGCAAACTACAGAAGTTTAAAATGCGGGAACACATGATAGAAACACTTAAGAAACAAGCACTACATACCGAAGCATAACCCCATAATTTCCTTTCTTCCAAACGCAAAAAACCCGCCGTTAGGCGGGTTTAGTGGTGCAAAATCGTGACGCTCTTTGTCGCGCTGCTTTTACTATAGTAGCCCGCAAGGAGTAGCGGGGTCAGAGTACATTTCTCAGATTTAACGGCACTGGCGATAAAGGTATAACCGGTTCTGATATTTAAAGTAATAAAGTACTCTGACCCTTTTTTGAAGTTTTACTGAGGGAGTAGTGGGGACTAATGTACTCTGACCCCATTATTTTTCTCTGGTGCAGAAAGCAAAAAACCCGCCGTTAGGCGGGTTTCTTCTTAATGGGACCTGGCAGTGTCCTACTCTCACATGGGGAAACCCCACACTACCATCGGCGCTAATACGTTTCACTTCTGAGTTCGGAATGGAGTCAGGTGGTACCGTATCGCTATGGCTGCC